>Ga0193713_1000226_pt1 | contig 18675 bp, 12 predicted proteins | sample H3a2metaG_FD_143054 | JGI IMG/M metagenome (GOLD analysis project Ga0193713, IMG submission 143054) | Soil microbial communities from a riparian zone of the East river system, Colorado, United States - H3a2 | ecosystem: Environmental > Terrestrial > Soil > Riparian zone | place: USA: East River... | reverse complement strand
CGAGCCGGGCGACGAAGTGCTCGTCCCGGACCCGGGCTTCCCGATCTACCCGTCGGTCGTGCGGTTCGCCGGGGCTATTCCCGTCGGCTACCGGCTCGATGCCGCCGGTGGTGTGGATGTCGCTCGGCTCGCCTCCCTCATCAGTCCTCGCACCCGAGCGCTGGTCGTGAACTTCCCGGGGAACCCTACCGGCGGCGCCGCGAGTCCCGATGACTTGAACGCGATCGCTACGCTCGCGCAACGCCACGACCTCACCGTGATCTCGGACGAAGTGTACGGCCGCATCCGGTACGACGGGTGCCCGGACAGCATCGCGGCGCTGCCGGGCATGCTCGAGCGCACCGTCATCGTGGACAGCTTCTCGAAGACCTACTCGATGACGGGCTGGCGACTCGGCTTCGGCGTGCTGCCGACGGCGCTCGTGGAGCGCGTCACGATGCTCGTGGTCAACGGCACCTCCTGTACCCCGCCGTTCATTCAGCTCGCGGGGCTCGCCGCGCTGACGGGATCGCAGGAGAGCGTGACGGCGGCTGTGGCCCGGCTCCAGGGCCGCCGCGACTGGCTCGTGGATGGGCTCAACGGGCTCCCGGGCGTCCGTTGTACCCGACCCGACGGGGCCTTCTACGCGTTTCCCGACGTCCGAAAGATCGAGGAGCGGGCGGGGCTCTCGACGCCGCAGCTGGCCGCCCGCCTGCTCGAGGAATACGGCGTGGCGGTCCTCCCCGGCACCGGCTTCGGTCCGGGCGGGGCGGGGCACCTGCGCCTGTCATTTGCCGTGTCCCCGCGTGATCTCGACCTCGCGCTCGATCGGATCCGCGAGTGCGTCAGCGAACTCGCGGTCGCCGTCTAACCGATGGAGGCATCTATGTCCGTTCGCAAAGTGACCGTGGCCACCCTGGCCGGCCTGAAGGCGCGCAACGAAAAGGCCGTCTTCGTCACGGCCTACGACTACCCGACGGCGACCTTCGCCGATCGAGCCGGCGTGGACATGATCCTGGTGGGGGATTCAGCGGCGATGACGATGTTGGGTCTCCCCAGTACCGTGGGGATCGGCCTCGATGAGATGCTCGTGTTCGCGCGGGCGGTGACGCGCGCGGCGCGGCGCGCCTTCGTGGTGGGCGACCTGCCGTTCCTTTCCTATCAGCCTTCCGACGAGACCGCGATCCGCAGCGCCGGCGCGTTCGTCGCCGCCGGGTGCGACGCCGTGAAATGCGAGGGCGGCGCCCGCGTCGCGCGGCGGGTCCGCGCGATGGTCGACGCCGGGATCGCCGTGATGGGCCACCTGGGTCTCACGCCCCAGAACCTGACGCAGCTGGGTGGCTACCGGGTGCAGGGGAAGTCGCTGGCTGCCGCGGAGCGCCTCATTCGCGATGCCGAGGCGTTGCAGCAGGCCGGCGTGTTCTCCATCCTGCTCGAAGCAGTGCCAGCCGAGACAGCGGCCTTCGTCCGCGACCGTGTCGGTGTCCTGGTGTACGGTATCGGGGCGGGGCCGTGCGTGGACGGTCAACTCGTGATCTCGCACGACATCCTGGGCAACTTCGTCGGGGAGATCTCGCCGCGCTTCGTGAAGCGCTACGCCGAACTTGGCGTGGACGTCCAGCGGGCGTTCTCGGACTATGCGCGCGACGTGCGCGCCGGCGCGTTCCCCGGGCCGGAGCACTGCTACCAGATCGATCCTGCCGACGAGGCGGAGATCCGAGCGGCGCGGCAAGTCGAGGTGACCCCGTGACGACCACGCTCGCCCCGCCCGTCGCCTTTCGCCCCAGGCCGCAGGTCTGCCGCGCGTGCGGCGCGGTGCACGATCCGGCACCGGTCGCGGTGTGCGAACAGTGCCTCGGGCCGCTCGATCCCGTGCTCGATCCGGGCCGGGTGCTGCCGACCCGGGAGGCGATCGCCGCGCGGCCGCGGTCCCTGTGGCGCTACCGCGAATGGCTCCCGTTCGATCTCCAGGGCGAGCCCACGCTGTCGCTCGACACGGGAGGCACACCGCTCGTGGCGGCGCCGCGCCTCGCCGCGCGGCTGGGCGTTTCCCGCGCGTGGCTGAAGAACGATGCGGTCTCGCATCCCTCGCTGTCGTTCAAGGATCGCGTGGTGGCGACGGCGATCAATGCGGCGGCGGCATTCGGGCTCGATACCATCGGGTGCGCCTCCACCGGCAACCTCGCCAATGCCGTTGCCGCCCAGGCGGCGCGCGCGGGGCTCAAAGCCTGGATCTTCATTCCCGAGGATCTCGAAGCCGCCAAGGTCGTGGGCACCGCCGTCTACGGCCCGCGCCTCGTGCGCGTGCGCGGCCACTACGACGACGTCAACCGGCTGTGTGCGCAAGTAGCCGATCAGTTCGGTTGGGGCATCGTCAACGTCAACCTGCGCGGCTACTATGGCGAAGGGTCGAAGACGATGGCCTTCGAGATCGCCGAGCAGCTCGGGTGGCGGCTGCCCACGGCGGTCGTCGCGCCGATGGCCGGTGGCTCGCTCGTCACCAAGCTGCGCAAGGGATTCCAGGAATTCACCGCCGCCGGGCTCGTGGCCGGCACCGCGCCGCGCATCTACGGCGCCCAGGCAGCAGGGTGCGCGCCGATCGTGCGCCTGGTGCGGGAGAACGCCGAGGCGGTCGTCCCGGTGGTGCCCCACACGATCGCCCGCTCGATCGCGATCGGGAATCCAGCCGACGGACTCTTCGCCAAGCGCGCGATTCTCGAGTCAGGCGGCTGGGCCGCGGCGGTCTCCGATCCCGAGATCGTCGCGGCGATCCGGCTGCTCGCCGAGGAGACGGGGATCTTCACCGAAACTGCCGGAGGCGTAACCGTCGCGGCCGCCTTGGCGCTGGCGGCGGAAGGCCGGCTGCGGCCCGACGATGAAGTTGTGCTGTGCATCACGGGGAACGGTCTGAAGACGATCGACGCCGTGGCGCCCGCGCTGGGCGACGCCCCCCTGATTGCGCCACGCCTCGCCGAAGTGCGTGCCCTCGTGCAGCAAGCCGGCCAATGAGCGCACGCGTCCGTGTCCCGGCGACGTCGAGCAATCTTGGCGCGGGTTTCGATTGCATCGGCATTGCGATCGATCGCTGGCTGACGGCATCGGCGACGCTGGGCGAGACAGACAGCGGAATCACAATTCATCGCGGCGGCCAACTGGCCGCGCTCACCCTGCCGCCTGAAGAGGATCTGCTCGCGGTGGGATTCCGCGCCGCGTGCGCGGCCACCGGCGTGCAGCACGTGGGAGTTGCGATCGACGCCTCGTCCGAGATCCCGGTGGGCCGCGGGCTCGGCTCGTCGGCGGCCGCGATTGTTGCGGGCGCGTTGCTCGCCGACGCCGCGCTCGGGCTGGGGCTGTCGCGGAAGCGGATCGTCGAGATTGCCACTGAGGTCGAAGGGCATCCCGACAACGTGGCACCCGCGGCGTACGGCGGTGCGGTGCTGAGCGTGCGGGCTCCCACCGGGCTGCGGAGCGCCGCGTTGACCGTTTCCCCCGATCTGGTGTTCCTGTTGGCCGTGCCACCGTTCCCATCGGACACGCGCGCGGCCCGGGCCGCCCTGCCCGCAGTCCTGCCGCACGCGGAGGCAGTGCTCGCCGCGAGCCGCGCGGCCGCACTGGTGCAGGGCCTCGCGACGGGCGATCGCGAGCTGCTCGCCGCGGCCCTAAACGACGATGTCCTGCACGTGCCGTATCGGCGCGCGCGCATTCCCGGTTACGACGCCGTCGTCGCCGCCGCGCAGGCCGCGGGAGCATACGGGGCGACGTTGTCGGGCGCCGGGTCCGCGATCCTCGCTATTGCGCCGCGCGAGCGAGCGAGCGCTGTCGGCGCAGCGCTGCTCGCGGCTTGGCGCGGCGCCGGAGTCGAAGCCGAGCTGCTGCGCTGTACCGATCTCGCTGGTGGGGCGTCGGTCAGCGCGGCCGCCCCGCCACGCACCACGCACCACGAACCACGCACCATTCACCAGACGTGAAGGAGATTACCATGAGCGTGACATTGCAGCTGCCCTCCGTCCTCGCGAAGCTCGCGGGCGGACGGCGCACCCTCGAGGCGCAGGGGACGACCCTGGGCGACATCGTCGCCGACGTCGCGGCCCGCTTCCCGGGCCTGGCGCCGCGCCTGCGGGACGAAGCGGGGAAGCCCTACGCGTTCGTCACTTTTTACGTCAATGATGATGATGCGCGGTTGCGGGGTGGCTTCGCTGCCAGCGTACGTGACGGCGACGAGATCATCATCGTGCCGGCGATCGCGGGAGGCTGAGCCATGACCGCACTCGCCCCACTCGCCCCACTCAATAAAGACGAGCTGCTGCGCTACAGCCGTCACCTCATCCTGCCCGACGTCGGTGTGGAGGGGCAGCAAAAACTCAAGGCCGCGCGTGTGCTGTTGATCGGCGCGGGCGGGCTCGGATCGCCCGCGGCGCTCTACTTGGCCGCGGCAGGCGTCGGCACGATCGGGCTGGTGGACTTCGACAACGTCGACGTCACGAACCTGCAGCGGCAGATCCTGCATGGCACCAAGGACGTCGGCCGGCCCAAGCTCGTGTCGGCGCGGGAGCGCATCGCCGACGTGAATCCGCACGTGCGGCTCGAGACCTACGAGACGGCGCTGACGTCGAAGAACGCGCTCGACATCCTCAGGGGGTACGACATCGTCGTAGACGGCACGGACAACTTCGCCACGCGCTACCTGGTGAACGACGCCTGCGTGCTGCAGGGCAAACCCAACGTGTACGGCAGCATCTTCCGCTTCGAGGGACAGGCGTCAGTCTTCGCCTTGCCCGACGGACCGTGCTATCGCTGTCTTTTCCCAGAGCCACCGCCGCCGGGACTCGTGCCGAGCTGCGCCGAAGGCGGCGTGCTGGGTGTGCTGCCCGGTCTGGTCGGGACGATTCAGGCGACGGAGGCGATCAAGCTGATCGTCGGGGTGGGGGAACCGCTTTCAGGCCGGCTGCTCCTCATCGACACCCTGGGGATGCAGTTCCGCACGGTCAACGTGCGGAAGGACCCGACGTGCCCCGCGTGCGGAACGCGCGAGATCCAGGCGCTTATCGACTACGAGCAGTTCTGCGGCGTGCGCGCCGTGGAAGTGGAGCAGCGCGCGGTGGGTGGGTTCGTGGAGATCGCGCCACGCGAGCTCCAGAACCGGCTGTCGCGCGGCGAGGAGCTCCAGCTGATCGACGTGCGCGAGCAGTTCGAGTGGGACATCGTCCGCATTCCCGGTGCGCGGCTCGTGCCGCTCGCCACGCTGCCGGACGTGGCCGAGACGCTCGATAAGGACCGGGAGATCGTGATCTACTGTAAGGGCGGCGCCCGGAGCCGGGCCGCGGCCTCGCATTTGGCCGACGTCGGGTTCCGGCGCGTGGCGAACCTGACGGGCGGGGTGCTGCGCTGGCAACAGGACGTGGATCCGACGCTGCCGCGTTATTGAGGGCCCGTCAACTTGGTGCGCGTTGAAACGTACAAGTCGAAGTTGCCCTGCCGCGGCGACTGGAAATAGAGCTCCGTGCCGTCGAAGGAGCTCGCCGGCCGCGCGTCGATGACCGCCGAGTTGATGACGGACCCGAGATTCACCGGACTCGACCACGGATCCGAGGTCGTAGCACGCGACGCAACCCAGAGATCGAGTGCGCCGAAGGTCCCGGGCCGATCGGAGGCAAGGTAGATCTGCAGTCCATCGCGCGAGATCGCGGGTTGTCTGTCGAGGGCTGACGTATTGAGCTCCGCCACCGGAACGCCTGGTCCGTAGTTTCCATCCTCGAGCTGCGTACTGACGTAAATGTCGAGGCCGCCGCTGCCGATCGGTCCGTTTGCGTAATACAGGGCGTTTCCGCCAGTCACTTCGTCTTCGAAGGGATCCGGAGTCACCTCGTCGATGCTGGTGTTTACGGCGCCGAGGTTGACCGCTGGCTCCCACCCGAAGTCGTCCCGCTTGTCACGCCGCCGCGAAACGTAGAGGTCCTGGCCGCCGGCGCCGCCGGATCGATCGCTGCCGAAGAACAGCCGGTGTCCATCGCGAGACAATCGCGGTGCCTGATCGAGACCCGCGCTGTTCACATTGGGACCCAGCCGCTGTGGGGTCCCCCAGGGAGCGTCGAGGCTGGCCCGTTGAGCAACGAAGATATCGGAGTTACCGGCGTTCCCGGGGCAGCCGACGCAATGAAAGTAGAGGCTCAGTCCGTCTTTCGAGACCGAGGGGCCTTGTTCGGTTAACGCGGTGTTAACAGGTGGACCAAGGTTCGTTGGAGCGGACCAATCGGAGTATCGCGGGCCGGCTTCGATCTGCAGTTGCAAGGCTGCGACGGGGGGTGAGCTGGTCGCGTCGCGCTGGCAGCCGGCGATACCGAAGGGAAGCGCGAGCATAACGGCAAGTGTCAATGTTCGAGGCATCGGCATAACGAAGTCCTCAGTTGGTGGTATGCCGAGTTGTGCGGCCGTCTGCCGACAAGCTCGGCGCCAAGCCTCAGGGCTGACCGGCAACTCGGACCGGCACGGTGCTGCTGGTGGTTGTGCCGTTGCCGAGTCGACCGTCGGGGTTGTCGCCCCAGCAGTACGCCACGCCCCCCGTCGTCAGCCCGCACGTGTGGTAGACAAAGGGACTCAGGCTCGCGAACGTAAGCCCACCCGCCACGGCGACGGGCGTGAGGCGGTTCGTCGTGGTGCCGTCGCCCAGCTGGCCGTACACGTTCTCGCCCCAGCAGTAGGCCGCGCCTGCCGAGGTTACGCCGCAGCTGTGGCGCCGCCCGGCGAAGACGGCCCTAAGATTGGTGCCGGCCGTGACGGGCACGGGAGTGCTCGAACAGGGCACACCGGGCCCACCGATGCACGACTCCGGCCCTGTCGCGCCCGTTCCCAGTTGCCCGAAGTTATTCAAGCCCCAGCAGTACCAGCGGCCGTCGCTGGCGCGGCCGCAGGTGTGCTGCGTACCCACGTTGAGTGCCGTGAACGTCAGTCCCCCCGCGACAGCCACGGGCGTCCGGCTGCAGGGACCGCGGCCAGTGGTGCATGTGTCCAGTGCGGCATTGACGCCGATCCCGAGCTGCCCCGTGGAGTTGTCGCCCCAGCAGTAGGCCGCCCCGCTCCCGGTGAGGGCGCATGCGTGATAGTTGCCCGCGCCGACAATCGTGAAGGAAAGCCCACCCGCGACCGCGAGCGGCGTGTGGCTGCACGGGCCAACACTGCAACTCTGCAGGCTGCTCGTGTCGGTGCCGACACCCAGCGCGCCGTCCGAATTGTCCCCCCAGCAATACGCGGAACCATTGGCAGTCAGCGCGCAGGTCGGCCCCCAGCCGGCGCTCAGCGACGAGAACGTCAATCCCCCAGCGACGGCGAGCGGAGCAGAACTGCACGGGAACTGCCCGCCGTTGCATGTCTCGGGTCCGGGCGCGCCCGCGCCCAGACCGCCGTAGAGGTCGCCGCCCCAGCAGGAGGCAGCTCCGGCCGCCGTCAGTCCGCAAGCGTGAATGCCGCCGACGCTCAGGGAGGCGAACGCAAGGCCGCCAGTGACGGCCTGCGGCGTTGGGGCATTGGAGGTCGACCCGTTCCCGAGCCCGCCCGACACGCCGTCGCCCCAGCAGTAGGCCGCCCCGGCGGTCGCACGGCCGCAGGTGTGATAGGCCCCCGGCTCGACGGTTGCGAAGCTTGGCACTGCGGCCGCCACCGTGATGCCCGCGGTCCCGTTCACAGTCTCGCTCGTCGCCGTAATCATGACTTGCTGGGCGTCGGCCCGTACGCCGGTGACGAGCCCCGTCCCGGACACCGTCGCCATGGTGGGGTCGCTGCTCGCCCAGGTCACGACCCGACCGGTGAGCACGTGGCCGCTCGCGTCCCTGACGGTTGCGACGAACCGCACCGTGTCCCCAACCGTCAGGCTGGCCCCGCTCGGGGCGACGGTGACGGACGCGACCGCGGGTTGTGGGCCTGTCGACTCTTTGCCGCAGGCCTGGAGGGATAGCGTGGCCACAGCGGCCCAAGCCCAGCTCCTTCCTGCATGGCGCTTCATGGTCCGCGCCTCCGGACCGGAGGCCGTGGCGGAGTCTGCATCCGTGACATCGAGCCGCGGCGCAGGGCGCTTGAGCCCGCCCCCGCCGGCGGAGTCGCGTACGTACCATGCGACCAGTCGGAGTAGCCGCCGTCCTTGGTGGCTACGACATAGTACACGTAGTAGTAGGCGTACCCATCATTGACTCGGTAAGTCGTCGTGTTGGGTCCGAGCGTAGCGATGGGGTAGAAGTCGCCGTAGCCATCGTCCACCCACACCTCGTAACCATCCTCGGCGGCCGAATTGTCGCTCCAGGCGAGATCGGCCGTCACGGCGTCGATTCCAGTGGCCGTCAGGTCGGTCGGAGCGGCCGGCGGCGTGGTGCAATCCATGTCCGAAGGCAGTGACTCGCCGACACTGTTGAACGCAATCACGCGGTAGCACACTGGCTGCTCGCCGGACAGTCCCTGGTCGTAGAACCAGTACTCGTCCGTGGCAGTGGTGGCCGCGGTGACCCAGCTCGCACCGCCGTCGATCGAGCGTTCGACGCGGAATCCCGCCTCGTTGGTCGACTGGTCGAACCACAAGCCGTACACGCTGCTGCTCGACGACGGGGTCACGTTCATGCTCGACGGGGCGACGGGCGGCGTGGTGGCGACCACCACTTGGACCGCGCTCGGGTTGGAGGAAGAGCCGCCATCCTTCGTCGCACGCACCACGTACCAGTACGTGTTGTCGGGGGTCACGGCGGCGTCACGATAGACGGTCGTGTTGGCCGGCAGGGTGGCGATGATGCTCCAGTCTGCCCCGCCACCGGCGCGCTGCACCTCGAACCCATCCTCGACGGCGGAGTTGTCGGTCCACGTCAGGTCCACCGCGGAGCCGCCGACCGGCGTGCCCGCGAGGTTCGTCGGGGCGGCCGGGGGACTGGTGCAGTCCACGCTCGACGGGGCGGAGTTGCCGAAGGAGTTGAACGCGACCACCCGATAGCAAGCCAATTGCTCGTCGCCGGGGAACTGGTAGTCGTTGAAACTCGCGACGTTCGCGCTGGTGGTGTTGACGTTCGTCCAGGGTCCGCCGTTGATCGAGCGCTCCACGCGGAACCCGTTCTCATCGGACGAGTTGTCGGTCCAGGTCACGCTGATTAGGTAACTGTAGAGCGGCGTCACGTTGACGCCGGAGGGCGCCAGGGGGAGTGGTGCGGCCGGCGTCGTAGCGCAGGCGGTACTCGAGAACGCCGAGTAGCTCTTCTTGTTCCCTGTCGTCCGGAACGCACGTACCTGATAGCAGTACTGCGACGAGCCGGTCAGCCCGCCGTCACTGTAGCTCGTGGCGTTGGGCCCTAGCGAAACCAGGAGGTTGAACGGGCCGCTGGCGCCAGAGGTCGAGCGGTGCACCTCGAAGCCCGTCTCGTTACTCGAATTGTCGCGCCAGCTGATGTTGATCGCACTGTAGGAGACCGCGACGACGTTCGTGCCCGACGGCGCGTTCACATTTGGGCCGGATCCGCCCCCGCTTGCCGCCTGAATGTCCGGCGCCAGTGGTTCTCTACGGTCGCAGCCGATGACGCACAGCACCACCAAGGAGCCGGCCATCCAAGAGCGGTGTACAGCGGGCATACGGTCCTCCCACGAGGTCTCAGCGCGAGCTCAAGCGACGTTTACGCCTGCGTGGTACGGACGGACTCGGAAGGGTTGCTCAACCTCCGTCATCAAGGTCAAGGACCTGGATGAGGCGATCCGGGTGAACAACTACGTGGTGTACGGACTCTCCAGCTCGATCTACACGCGGGACGTGAACGCGGCGTTCCGGGCGATGGAGGATCTCGACAACGGGATCACGTACGTGAACGCCCAGACCATCGGCGCCGAGGCCCACCTGCCCTTCGCCGGTGTGAAGCAGACCGGTAACGGCCACCGCGAAGGGGGGGTGGGAGGTGTACGACTTCTGCTTCGAGACCAAGACGATCTACGTCGACTTCTCAGGGCACCTTCAACGCGCGCAAATCGACACGGAGTTGAGTCCTTAGAAGACTCTCTACCAACGTCTGTCCCGGCACCGCAGTCCGAAGCGGTCTCGCTGCTGTCCGCCGAGTCACTGTCGGCGCCGCGGCAGCCATGTGAGATGCGAGCGTTCCCGTACGGACCGTGTACAGCACTTCGTCGTTCCAGGTCGCGATGGGCACGAAGCCCCCGCTGATGTATTGAGGAGCGATTCTCCACAGGCTCAGGTTCGACACGCCCCTCAGCAGGCCTACCTGCTCGCTGGGCGCTATCAACAGGCGCTCATACTCGTACAATTCGTAGCCCAAGAAAAAGACGCCAAGACCACCGATCACCGAGTTTGCGAGGTCGGCTGACGGGGCTTCGCCGCCCGGCCAACAGAAGTTGTCGCCGAGGACCATGGCCGGCCGGCCGCTGGAGAGGTAGGACCTCAGGAGATCGTAGTCCTGGCTCGGCAAGCTGCAGAAGTCGGCTATGACGACGTCGAAATCGGCGAGTTGTGCCGAGGCAATGTCCGTGTAGGTGATCGTCCCAATGCTCGCGATCATGTCATAGAAGGGCTGTAGGTACTCGAGACCACCAATCAGGCACACATCGGGATCTGTGCGGGGGTCGCACGTGTCCGTGTAGAGGATACGGACATCGGACGACTTGCCGGCGAGATGCTGGAGAATGTTGCGGACGAGAATGTAATCGTCCGTGTCGCCGCCGTAATCTTCGAGCAACGCGCGGAACGCGGCCGATCCGTCGAACTTCATCGTCGTACTCCCCCAGGTGACGATCCGGCCGAGCTTGAGAACGCCCGCTTGCGCGCTCGCCACCGTCGAGAAATCGGATAAGCCGCCGTCCTTCGTTGCGCCCACGATATACGAGTAGGTCGCATTTGAGTTGACTGCCCGATCGCTATAGCTCACGCTGTTGGCTGGGACATTTGCGACGACAGTGAACCTCACCCCGTCGCTCGAGCGCCGGATTTCGTAACCGTCTTCGGCGCCCGAGTTGTCCGTCCACGCGAGATTGATCACAGGACCGTCGAGGCCCGTTGCGGTTAAGCCGGTAGGAGCCGCCGGAGGCGTTGTGCAGTCGCTGTTCGACGGTGGAGAGTCGCCGCCGGCATTGAAAGCGATCACGCGGTAACAGACCAGCTGCTCGCTCGAGCGCCCTGCGTCCTGCAGTGATGTCACGTTGGCAACAGTCGTCCCCACCGTGGACCAAATCGCGACACCATCCGGCGAGCGCTCCACGCGAAACCCGGCCTCGTTGGCCGAGTTGTCGGCCCACGCGACGTCGATGCTGCTGCTGGTGCGCGGCAGCGCATCGGTCGCCGACGGCGCGTTCGGTGCCGGAGGGGCGAGGGTCGTCGCGCAGGCGGTGCTTGAGAAACCTGAATAGCTCGCCTTACCGTTGGCTGTTTTGAACGCGCGGACCCTGTAGCAGTACTGTGTCGAGGAGGTGAGCCCGACGTCGCCGTAGCTGCTGACCCCGACTCCCGTCGAGGCCAGGAGCGCGAATGCGCCGCTCGCCCCGGCAGTAGAGCGGTGCACCTCGAATCCGGTCTCGTTAGGTGAGTTGTCCCGCCAGCTGACGTCGATCCGGCTCACGGACGCCGCGACGGCGCTGGCGTTCGAGGGAGCCTTCAGCGTGGATCCCGAATTGCCGTTGGACGCCGCCTCGATCGGGGGCTCGAGCGGTTGGCTGTGATCGCAGCCAAGAAGGGAGAGCAGGACGAGCGAACCAGCTAAGGCGTAGTGGCGCAAAGCGAGCACATGGCCTCCGAGTCGATCGGGTGACCGATGTTGACGCCTGCGTGATACGGACGAGCGCGAGTAGGTTGCTCAGCGGCGCGGACGAATGCTCGGCTGCAGAGGTGCGAAGCCCGGTCCCGACGAGCGCATCAGGCGGACTGGCTCTGGTGCCGCCCCAGCTTTGCCCGCATCGACGCGGAGCGAGCCGGCTATTGCCGCTCCCGGTTGGCCGATGACGCGGACCGGCACCGTGGCGCAGGATAACGTGTAACCGTTGCTGCTGACACAGGATTGGGGCGTATCCGCGCCGACTTGGCCGTCGGCGTTATTGCCCCAGCACAGCGCAACGCTGGTGGACGCGACCCCGCACGTGTGGAACGGGCCGACGCTCACTGCTGCGAAGCTGTACCCGCCCGAGACCCGTACCGGCGTCAAGCGGCCGATCGTCGAGCCATCGCCGAGCTCGCCCAGGTCGTTGTGCCCCCAGCAGTATGCCACACCTGCGGGCGTCAACGCGCAGGTATGCTCCTGCCCGGCCGCCAGGGCCCCGTCCGCCGTCGCAAAGGGACCGCCGGCGACCGGCACCGGCACTACCTGGTTCAGCCCCGAACCGTTGCCCAGCCGGCTCCCCTCGCCCCAGCAGTACGCGACGCTGTCCGATGAGACGCCGCATGAGTGGGCAAATCCTGCTGCCACAGCCACGAAGCTATGACCACCTTGGACAGCGGTGGGAGAAGTCACCGCAAACGCAGTGGTCCCGTTACCCACCTGGCCGGAAATGTTGTATCCCCAGCAGTAGGCCTCGTGCGCTGTGGTGACGCCGCAGGTGTGGTAGAGGCCGGCGCGCACGGCCTGGAAAAACAGACTGCCGCCCGCCACGAGGACGGGCGATGAGCTCGCCGTGCCGGACCCGTCGCCCAGCTGTCCCACGGAGTTGTCCCCCCAGCAGTGGACCTCGTTCGCAGTCGTCCGTCCGCAGCTGTGATAGAATCCCACCGTGACGGTTGCGAACTGATGCCCTCCTGTGACGAGCGCGGGGACGAGGCTGCTGATAGTCGAACCGTCACCCAGTTGACCTGAAGAGTTGTCCCCCCAGCAGTAGGCCTCGCCGGTCGGTGTGACGCCGCAGCTGTGGACAACGCCCGAGCTCACCATAGCAAAGGTGCGGCCGCCGGCTAGAGCGAGCGGCGTCTCGGCGCTGGCCAGCGGCTGGCCTGCGGGAGAGCGGAATCCCGTGCCCAATTGCCCGTCGCCGCCAAACCCCCAACAGTATGCCGAGCCGGTCGCGCTGACGGCACAGCTGTGATGCGCCCCGGCGCTCGCCGCGCCGAAGCTCACCAGATCTGCCGTGACAGCGGCCGAGCCGGACATTGCTTCGCTGGTCGCCGTGATGCGCGCCGATCCGGCCGCGCGCATCGTGACGAGCCCGTTGTTCGAGGCGGTCGCGGCGGACGGGTTGTCACTGGACCATTGGACGGGCCGGCTGAGCACGTGTCCCGCCGCGTCCCGAACCACGGCGACGAGCTGGACGGCGCCGCCGACGACGGTCTGCGCATCCCGTCGCACGGCGACCGCGGCCACTGGCGCGCCCCCCGGAGTTGCTTCCCAGGTGCCGTGGCTTCCAATGGGACACGAGTACGTGCCGGTCAACTTGGGTGTCGGCGGACCGGTGACATCCCCTTGGTAGAGACAGCCGGCCGAGCCGATGCCGAACTGAATGCGTGTGCTCGAGAGCTGGCCGTCCGCGATGGCAAAGGGCCATGCGGTGTTGTCTCCGGAGTGCACCGGGAACAGTGGCCCCGGGTGAGCGAGGCACGTCCCGACATGCGACTTCGTGCCGCCGATATCTGCTCCGCTCTGCGTGAACCGATACGATCCCGTGTCGCTGCAGGTGACCTCCACACCGAGAGAAGCGCTCACAGGGACGACCACCATGAGTTGCTCGCTGAAGTTCCACTCCCCCGCGATGTCGATGACCACCGTGATGGTGGCACCACCACTTTTGCTCTCGCTCGTCGCCGTGATCACAACTGTGTCCCCGAGTCCGACGCCTGTCACCAGTCCAGTCGGGGAGACCGTGGCCCGCGCTGACGCGTTGCTCGTCCAGGTGACCGGACGGTCCGCGAGCTCGTTGCCGGCCGCGTCCTTCACCTTCGCCGTGAACTGCACTGTATGGCCGATCAGGACGCCGGCCGCGGCGGGCGTGACGTCGACCGAGGCCACCGGCGCCGGCGGCGCCCCGGGCTCATTGCCGCAGGCGACGAGCAGGGCCAAGACAGTCAGAGAGACGATGCTCGCGGTGGATGCGGTTGTCATGGCTCGCGTGATACGGACGACGCCGGGGATGTTGCTCAGCGAGGATTCGGGGGCCCGCGAAGGAGAGTCTCAGCGCCCCCGTACCAGAGTGAAGCCCGCCCAGAAGAAGGGATGTGCGCGTGCCGGGTCGCGCAGGGCAGCTCGTTGTGCACGCGCGAGCGCGTCGGCCTCCGATTGTCCGGCGCCGAGCTCCTGATAGAACCGGCTCATGAGGCGCGCCGTCGATGCGTCCTGCACCGGCCACAATGTGCCGAGCACGTTCGCGGCCCCCGCGTACAGGAACGCATTGACCAGCCCCACCCAATCGTCTCCTGGAGGGACGTCGGCCATCGTGCCAGCCGCGACGGCGGTTTGGCAGGCGCTCAGCACGAGCAAACGGGCTTGCAGATCGAGCCCATAGACCTCGTGGACCTCGAGCCGGCCATCGTCTCCACCGCCCGCACCCAACTGCACATAGGAGAAGAGTGGGTTGCGCTTGTTGAGCACGCCGTGCGTGGCCAGATGGACAATGTCGCGGCCCGGTGCCAAGGCGCGAAACACGCTTTCTGTTGCCGCTCGTCCCACGAGCGTCACCGCCCCATCCCCGTAGGTCCGGTGAATCGCGGCCATCTCCGCCTGCGACCCCGGAAGCGCCGCCGGCCGCGGAGCGAGGGCCAACACACCGCCGCCCGCCGTGCGTCCCGTCCGTCCGCGCAGGCGGAGCCAGACCGAAGCGGAGGGCACGTATTCGATGACATACCGCTCGACGAGGAATTGCTCCGGCGTCCCCGGCCGGGGCAGCGCACCAAATGGCACGTAATGCAGCTCGGCATGCGGCGCGATGATCAGCCGCTGCTTGCCGGCGAGCAACCCGCTCGCTTCGACCGGGCCCATCACCTGCCCATACAGCCGACGCAATGGCGCGCGCCACGCGCGCGGCGTCGCGTCCTTCGACGGATCGATCAGCCGGGCGCGCACAAATTGAACGAGCGCCGCGAGATCGCTGTGAGACACCCGCAGCGCCAGGGCCGCAATGGAATCCCGAGTCGCTACGAACACGATTGTCGTTGAGTCACCCACGAGATACTCGAGTAACGCTTCGTCGGGCTTCAACGCTTGCATGACGTCGCGACCGGCCGCGGTTTCCCCGCGAAGGAGCGCCGCGTAGGCAGGGCTGGTCTCACGGACCTCGAGCAGCAATGCCTGATAGTCGTCTTGCGCGCGCGCAAGCGCCGCGCGTGTTTGGGCAAGTGCGGGACTCTCCGCTCCCCCTCCTCGCATGTCCTCTTGTCCCGCGGACACTGTATCGAGTTGTCGGCTGAGCTCAGCCATCTGACGTCGGAGATCCTGCTCGCGGCTGGTGAGTCCACCCATCGCGGCGTGCCCCGCGACGCGTCCACGCGCCAGCAGGTCGAGCATCTGCCGCGCCCGGAGCCGCTCACTAACGTCGAACGCAGCCTCGATTCTGCCGCGCGCCCATTCGACCTGGGCGAGGTCTACGTAGACATCCCATTTGTCGGCCTGGAACGCGGCGCGGTGCTCTTCGAGCACCAAGCCGCCGGAAACCCGCTCGAGCTCGCCAATAGCCGCTCGGAATTGAGCTGCGGCATCCGCCAGGGCGTCGCGGCGGCGCAGCACCCGCGCCAGTCCCGCGTGCAGACTCCACGTGATCCCCGGTGCCGCTCGGGCCTTGAGACGATCCAGCCCCCGTGTGTAGAGGGTCTCCGCAGCGCCCGTCGCCCCCGATCCCGCCTCGAGGTCGCCCAACTTGGCGAGGGCGTCCGCTTCCCCGGCGACGTCTCCCAGCGCGCGAAGTGTATCGAGCGCTCGACCGATCGCCGCGCGCGCAGCCGCGGTGTCCCGGAGACGCAACGCGGCTTGCCCCATCAGCAGATGGGCCTGCGGCACCAGGTTGACCTCGATTGTGTCGCCCAACAGGCGCACGAGCGTCTGTCGGGTCAGGGCGTAATTCTCACGCCGGAACGCGACCCTGGCCGATCCGAACTGTGCCCAATGCCGCACCTCGACATCGACTTCGTTTTCGCGGCTGGCGAGGCGGTACGCCCGCATGTAGTGCCGCTCCGCATCGGCGATTTGGTTGAACGTCACGGCGAGATCGCCCCGGGCGAGCGCGATGCGGCCGAGCGAGAGCGGAGTGCCCTCGCCTCCGCGCCCCCGGCGACGAATGGCGAGCGCCTCCGCCCGGTCGAGCTCGCTGCGGGCGCCTTGCAGATCGCCCATCGAAGCGCGCGCCAGCGACAGCCTCATTCGCACCGTTGATTCATTGACCGACGGGCTCGGACCTGTCCGCTTGAGGATCGTGATGGCTTCGGTGTACGACCGTACGGCGGCGGGAAAATCACCGCGCAGCATTCCGAGAATTCCGACGTCCTCAAGCAGCGTGGCAACGAACAGCGTCCTTCCCGCGTCGCGAGAAATCTGGAGCGCTTCCCCGTACCGAGCCTCGGCCTCCGCATAATTGCCTTCGTCGCGTGCGAGAATACCCAGGTTCTCGAGCGCAACGGCTGCGTCCGCGAGCTCTCCGGTCTGACGCAGCGTCGCAAGCGCGTCGACGAATGCCTGCCGCGCCGTCGCCCGGTCACCGTGCTCACTGGCTAACAGCCCCAGGTTGTGTTGGTCCGCGGCGAGTCCCCCGAGGTCCCCCGCGTGCTCTCTGAACGGTTTGGCTCGCGCGTAGCGCGCCCTGGCCTGGTCGACATCGCCACGCTTGCTGCTCACGATCGCCATCTTGCCGATCGCATTGCCCGCCATCATGTAGTAGCCGGTGCGCTCCGCCAGCTCGAACGCGCGCGTGAAATAGGCGTCGGCGCTGTCCACTTCGTCGACGTAGAAGAAAGCGATCCCGATGTTGTCCAAGACGACCAGCATCCCCACCGTGTCGTTCACGGCTGCGAACGCCTGCAGTGCCTTCCGCAGAACAACCATGGCGGAATCGGCACCCGCGGTTTGAAGCGCCGCGTTCCCAGCAAACAGGAGACCGTCCGCGGTGATCGACGCGTCCCGATCGGCGAGCGAGAGCGTACGGTAACGCGCGACGCGCCGCACGAAGAACGAATCAATCCACGCTGCCGCATAGGCCGCGGCGACGCGATCCGCGGCTTCCAGCGACGCGCGCCCGACGGAATCGTCGGTCCGGCCAGCGTCCATCAGACGACCAATAGCGCCCCGGTACGCACCTGGCCGCTGGCGCGCTCGCTCGATCAGTGCGGAATCGGAAAGCTCGCGCACCCGCGCCCGCAGTTCTTCGATGGTCTGCTGCTGCGCGGATGCCATCATTAGGATCGAAACGCCCGCGAGAATGTTGATCATTGGCGTGCGCCTTCCCCCTTCACGATACGAAACTCCACCAAGTCAGACGCGGTCCAGCGCTGCCACTCCGTCTGTGCCTCGACCATCCAAAAGTACGGCGTGCCGGGCGCGAGCGCGGGAATTCTCGGCGCGGCAATGAGCGTGTCCGTCGTCTCGGTGGTCCAGAGGACGTCACCCTCGTCGTTGTACAGCCGCACGCGGTACCGCTCGATCCCGGGCACGCTGGCCCAGAGGAGCCGGTCCACGCGCGCAACGGATCCGCGCGGCGCGATCAACAGCGGCGCGTGGTTGTTTGTATCCGGTGGCTCCCGGAGGCCCGGCGAGGAGCCGTCACTGCCGCCGTGCGGCAGGAGCAGGAGCACGAGCGCGGCCGCCGCGGCGAGACCCAACGGGATCGACCAGCGACGCCAACGGGGCGCGGGAGTTTGATCCGTCACGGTCGTGTCAGCGGCAACGCGGCCCGTCGCCTTGACGACCGATCGGCACCGGGCGCACGTCAGGAGATGGGCGACGGCAGGCCCGCGCGTCTCCGGACCCAAACGTCCTTCGACAAAATCAGCCAGCGTGAGCTCGTCCAGGCATCCGTCGGTCTCGGTCCGGCGCTCGAGGGACACGGACCCGCGCAGCAACCCGGCGGCGTCCTTGAACCGCGCCACCTCGGCGCGACAGGCGACGCAACCTTCCACGTGTCGCGCCGTGGCCGGGTCACCGACGCCTAGGGCGTGGGGAATCAGCAACTCCGGGACCGGGTGGGTCACGCGCCCGCGCAGAAGCAGGAACCTTCGCATCGCGTCCGTGGTACGGACGGGCGCCTCAGAACTGCTCGCGCACGCGTCACAAGTCTCCCCCTGTTATCCCCGCTTGCTCCAAGTGGGCGCGGACCGACGCGAGCGCCCGATATACGCGGTTGTAGACCGTCTTTCCGCTGGGGTACCCGAGCGCCTGAGCCACCTGATCGGCTGGCATCTCGTCCACGACGTAGAGTTGAACCGCCAGCCGGTCGTCCGGCGGAAGCGCCTCGAGTGCCCGGGCAAGGAGCGTCTGCTGTTCGGCTAAAACCGCCGGATCGGCGGGCGGATCGTCGCTCGGCGGAGGAGGCACGGCCAGCTCGGCCGACACGCGGCCGCGGCGGCCGGCGGTTGCTCCAGCGTAGGTGGCGGCCAACTCCTTGAGGAATTCCCCGAACGAGAGGCTCGCGCCGTCGCGGGAGCAGAGCAGCTCGTAGGCCTCGACGTGCGAACGTTGCTCGAGGAACACATACTCGAAGATGCGTTGCTGGAGCCGCGGGAGAGTGGCCGCGATCGCGGAGAGCCTGGGCCGTCCGTCTCGGTGGCGGAACCAATCGATC
>Ga0193713_1000225_pt1 | contig 18701 bp, 16 predicted proteins | sample H3a2metaG_FD_143054 | JGI IMG/M metagenome (GOLD analysis project Ga0193713, IMG submission 143054) | Soil microbial communities from a riparian zone of the East river system, Colorado, United States - H3a2 | ecosystem: Environmental > Terrestrial > Soil > Riparian zone | place: USA: East River... | reverse complement strand
CGATGGATGCGGAAGGAAACGTCGAGTTCCTTGAGGATGTTCTCGAAGCGGCGCGTCTTGACGCCCCCGCTGGTGGTCTCGGTATTGCCGTGCATCGGATCGCAGCACCACAACACGCTGTTTCCGGTGCGGCGCACCGCCTCGATCACGCGCGGCAGATGCTGCTCAATGTCCTTGACGCCGAAGCGGTGAATCAGGGCCAGGCGGCCAGGCTGGTTCTGCGGATTGAGGATCGCCACCAGCTCCTGCAACCATTCATCGCTCATCGCCGCGCCGACCTTGACGCCGATCGGATTGGCGATGCCGCGGAAATACTCCACGTGCGCGCCCTCGACCGTGGCCGTGCGCATGCCGATCCAGGGCATGTGTGTGGACAGGTTGTACCAGCGATTCTGGCGCGGTATGTGGCGCGTCTGGGCCTGCTCGTACAGCAGGTGCAGGCCCTCATGGCTGGAAAAGAACTCGACCCGCAGCGCATCGCCAACCTGCTGGCCCATCATCGACTCGAAGAAATCCAGGGCGTCGCCGATGGAATGCACGATCCGCTCGTAGGCCTCACGGAGCGGTGCGTGCCGCACGAAACCCAGGTCCCAGTACTCGGGATGGTGGAGGTCGGCGAAACCGCCATCGATCAGCGCGCGCACGAAATTGAGCGTGAGGGCCGCGCGTTCGTAGCCGCGCAGGAGCAATTGCGGATCGGCGCGCCGCGCCTCGGCGCTGAATTCCGGCCGATTGACCAGATCGCCCCGGTACGCGGGCAGCGTGATTCCATTCCGGGTTTCGGTATCCGCCGAGCGCGGCTTGGCATATTGCCCGGCAAAGCGCCCGACGCGAACGATCGGCCGCTTCATCGCCTGCAGCAGCACCAGGCTCATCTGCAGCAGGACCTTCAGCTGCTTGGCAATGTGGTCGGACTCGCAGTCCGCAAAACTCTCGGCGCAATCGCCCCCCTGGAGCAGGAAGGCCTCGCCGCGCTGCGCGCCGGCGAGACGCGCGCGCAGATTGTCGACCTCCCAGGACACCACGACCGGCGGGAGGCGCGCCAGATCGGCGACCACGCGCTCCAGCGCCGCGCCGTCCTCGTATACAGGCTGTTGCTGCGCTTTGCGGGACTGCCAGCTCGTCGGTTGCCAGGACGTGGTATCGGTCGATCTCATCCGCTGGATTTTAGCACGTCCGATTCCAGGAGCCGGCCGGGCAGCGTGACTTCAATGCGCGCCCCTTTCAGCGCTGCCGATTCGGCGATCAGCACCTCGCCGCCGTACAGCGCTACCGTATCGGCCACCATCGCGAGGCCGAGACCATGGCCGGGAGCGCGCTCATCGGCCCTGACGCCACGGGCCAGAACGCGGCCGCGATCTTCCGGGGCGATCCCCGGACCGTCGTCCTCGATGCGGATCAGCAGTTGTGGCTGCGCCGCCTGCTCATCGAGAAGCTGCACCTCTGCCCGCACTTTGCCGCTGCACCACTTGCAGGCGTTGTCGAGCAGATTGCCGAGTAGTTCGATAATGTCGCCGCGATCGCCGACGAAACCGGCGCGCGCGGCCACCTCTGTTTCAATGGCCAGGTCCTTGCTGGAGTGCACCCTGAGCATCGTGGCGCGCAGCTCCGCCAGGAGCGGCGCGACCGGCAGCGCCCCCTGACCCACCGCTGCACCACCGCTGGTTGCGGCGCGCTTGAGTTGATGGTCGACGATCTGCGCGATGCGATCAATCTCGCGGTTGACGCTGCTGCGCTCCTCCGCGCCGCCGGCGAGCCCTGCGCGCATCACTGCCAGCGGCGTCTTGAGGCTGTGGGCCAGGTTGCCGAGCGTGTCGCGGTAGCGGACGATGCGCCGCTGCTCGGAACGCAGCAGGGCGTTGAGCGAGCGCGCCACGCCGGCCAGCTCGCGCGGAAAGGCGGTGCCCAGTTGAGCGCGCTGGCCCCGGTCCACCTCGGCGATCTCCAGCTCGAGGCGCCGGATCGGCCGCAGGACCCGCCGCAGCAACACGGCCACGACGCCGAGCAGCAGCACCGCCAGGGCGCCAAACCAGGCCACCATCTGGCGGCGGAAGCGCAGCAATTGTGCGTCCTGGCCGGCGAGATCCTCCGCGACGCTGAATACCAGATCCGCCGAGACGCCCGGGGCATAGTCCCATTCCAGGCCGCGGCTGAGCACGCCAACGGCAGTGCCGTCGGCCAGCGACTCGCGCCAGAAGAAGGCGCGCCCGATTCCCACGGGCGGGCCAAAATCCACCGGCAGCCCGGCGAGCGAAGGCGAACTCCACAGGACCCGCCCACGGGTGCTGCGTACCAGCGCGTACTGCCCGGAACGGCGGCGACTCAGGCGCGATTCCGGATCGAGCACGTGCAGGTCCATGCGTCCGCCCTCGACCAGTTCCGCGGCGGTGACCAGGGCGACGATTTCCTCATCCAGCCGCGCGCGCAGGGCCTGCTGCGCCGACTGCTGAAAAATATGGTCGAGCGCCACGATCGTCAGCGCGAAGGACAGCACCAGCGGCACCGCAACGGCGACGATGAGCTGGCGGCGAACCGACGGCGGGCGCGCCATGCCTTCAGGAACAGCGGCGATCAGGAGGCCACATGAGTGCGCGGCAAGGTGATGCGATAACCGCGTCCGCGCAGCGTCTCGATGGGCTTGATTTCGTCCTCGGGGTCAAGCTTGCGGCGGAGCCGCGCGATCAGCACCTCGATGACATTGCTGTCGCGCTCGAAATCCTGCTCGTACAGCTTCTCCGTAAGCTCGGCCTTGGAGATGACTTCGCCTGCATGCAGCATCAGGTGCTCGAGCAGGCGGTACTCGAAGCTGGTGAGCTCTACGGGATTGCCGCGCACCGCCACCGCCTGCGCCCGGGTGTCCAGCACGACCGGATCACAGTGCAGGAGCGGCGTCGTCCAGCCGCTCGAGCGGCGCAGCAACGCGCCCAGCCGCGCCTGCAGCTCGCCGATGTGAAAGGGCTTGGCGAGGTAATCATCGGCACCGGCGCTCAGGCCCTCAACCTTGTCCTGCCAGCGATCGCGCGCCGTGAGCACCAGGACGCCATAGGTCTTGCCCGCGGCGCGCAGCCGCCGGATCAACTCGAGCCCGGAGAGCTTCGGCAGGCCCAGATCGACGATGGCCACGTCGATGGGAAATTCGAGCGCGGCATACAGCCCTTCTTCGCCGTCGGCCGCGGCATCGACCGCGTGGCCCGCCGCGCCCAGATCAGCCTTCAGTGAATCGCGCAGCGCCGTCTCATCCTCGACGACCAGGATGCGCATCAGGCCCCCGAGAGAATCTGGCCGGTGGCGGCGTCGACGACCAGATTCCAGACGCGCTGATCGGACAGCAGGCGCAGTTCGAGCGCCGGCCGGCCATTTACGGTGGTATCCGTGACGCGCACGACCTTGGCGTTGAAGCGCTTCTGCACCGCCTCGATGATGCGCTCGCGCTGGCCTTCACTGTCATCGGCCACAAATCGGGCATCCGCGCTCCATGGCATCGCGGGCGCTATCGGCTCGGTGCGCGCCGCAGCTGCGGCAGCGGCCACGACGGCCAGAACCGCCAGCAACCCCATTGCCCAGCCTGTGCGCCCACGCCTGCGGATCATGCCAGCTCCCAGCAAAGACCGCCGCACGCCCCTCGTTCAAGCACGCGCCGGATGCCTCATCTTAGTACCCCTCCGGCCTGACGGTCACGCGCACCCGCAGGCGCTCGCCCGGATCGTAGGGCAGCACGGTCTGGTAGTTGCGCTCGTTGTAGCGGTAGCTGACCCGATAGCCGTCGATGCGCTGCTCAATCTGCTCGGAGTAGCGAGTCTCGCAGCGCTCGCCGCGTGGCGCGCGCGGCGAGGAATACCCGTACGAGCCATCGTCGCGGCGCTGCATGGCCGCATCGTGTCCGATGGCGCTGCCGATGACCGCACCGGCCACGGTGCCGACGGCGCGTTCCCGACCCTGTCCAATCTGGTGGCCGATCACGGCGCCGATCAGGCCACCGAGGATCATCCCGCCGGCCGCCGGCCGCTCTGCGCCGTGGCGATAACCCGGGTCGTAGCCCGAAGCGTAGCCCGCGTCCTCATCGCATTCGCGCCGCGGCACGGAAACGCGTACCTGGCGCATCCGGGGCTCGACATGCGTGACGCGCGCATAGTCATACTCGTACGCCGCACTCATGCCCGCGGGGTCGTCCTGCCACCGGTCATTCTCGTTGGCCAGAGCAGGCGCACCGATCGCAAGTCCTGCTGCGATCGCAACCATCGTGGTTCGGCTGAACATAAGTGGCTCCTTAAGTGTTCCCTGGGCTCAGGTTCGCCCATGGCTGAAGAGGTTACGGGAGCGCGGCTGAACGACCCCTGAACTGCCCGGAACAGGGGCAACTTGCTGATGAGTATCAGCTTTCCTCGCGGGCCTGGGCCTTGACCTCGCCCCAGAGCCGCTCCCATTGCTCAATGCCAAGCTCGCTCGCAACGCATCCGCGCTGCGCGATCAGCGCCTCCATGGCCGCAAAGCGCCGCTCGAACTTGTGGTTGGCATTGCGCAATGCGGCTTCCGGGTCCACCTGCAGGTGACGCGCCCAGTTGACGAGCGCGAACAGCAGGTCACCGAACTCCTCTTCCACGGCGCTCTGGTCCTGCTGCAGCACAGCGTTCTCGGTCTCCTGCAGCTCTTCGGCGATCTTGGCGCGCACGGAGCGCGCGTCGCTCCAGTCGAAACCCACGCGCGCCGCGCGCCGGCCGAGCTTTGCCGCCCGGCTCAGCGCCGGCAGAGCCTGCGGCACGCCGGCGAGCGCGCCCTCGATGCCCGCCGCGACCCGCTCCGCGGCTTTGTGCGAATCCCAGGCCTTCGCGAGCCCGGAGGCCTCCCGGGATGCACTCCCGAACACGTGCGGGTGACGACGGACCAGCTTGTCATGCACGGTCGCGGCTACGGCGGCGAAATCAAACCAGCCGCGCTCCAGGCCCAGTTGTGCCAGAAACACCACCTGAAACAGCAGATCTCCGAGCTCGTCGCGGATCCTGCCGGGCTCCGCGCTGCCGATGGCGTCGGCCAGTTCGTAGGCTTCTTCGATGGTGTGCGGTGCGATGGTCGCAAAGCTCTGCACCTGGTCCCAGGGGCAGCCCTGCTGCGGATCGCGGAGCCGCACCATCAGGGCCAGCAGTGCTTCCAGTCGTTGCGCGGCCTCGCTCATGAATCCTTCCGCAGCGCGGCGCTGAGCGCCTGCAGGATGATCGCGGTAGCGCCCCATACATTGCGGCCTTCGAAGTTCAGATCGTTCAGGATGACTTCCACACCGTGGAGGACGCGTCGCGTCGGCTGGAAATTGTCCGGGTGGTAGGGAAACTCCAGCGGCATTTCGAACACCTCCGCCACCTCCGCGGCATCGACCTGCAGCGTGAATCCAGGACTGATCAGCGCCACCACCGGCGTGATGCGAAATCCGGTCCGAACCACGTAGTCGGGCAGGTAGCCGAGCGGCTCGATATAGCGATCGTCGATGCCGATCTCCTCGCGCGCCTCGCGTACGGCGGCGGCGAGCACGCTCAGGTCGGCAGGCTCGATGCGCCCGCCCGGAAAACTGATCTGCCCGGCATGCTGGCGCAGATGTCCGGCGCGGGTCGTCAGCAGCAGCGTCGGTCCACCGGGCCGATCGACAATGGGCACCAGCACGGCGGCCGGCTGCGCGTCCGGTGCCGAGTGCTGCGGGAGGTGGGCGGGCTGCGCGGCGAGCGAACGGCGCAGGCGCCCGCGCCAGTCCGCCGGGAGTCCCGCCGCCGCCGACTGCGCCACCCCTACCAATGCAGCTCAACCACCGCCGCTGGTGCCGCCCTTGATGCCCCCCGCGGTGAGCGCGGCCGGATCGAGCAAGCGGGCGAGCTGCTCGCGCTTGAGATCCGTCATCTCCGCCGCCACTTCGAGGATCGGCCGGCCTTCGGCGTAGGCGCGCTTGGCAATGGCCGCACCTTTTTCATAGCCGATGAGCGGGTTGAGCGCGGTCACCAGAATCGGATTGCGCTCGAGCGCTTCGGCCAGCCGCTCGTGATTCACGCTGAACCCGGCGATGGCGGTATCCGCAAGCAGTCGCGACACATTGGCCAGCAAGCGGATGCTCTCGAGCAGATTCCAGGCGATGAGGGGCAGCATGACGTTGAGCTGGAAGTTGCCCGATTGTCCGGCGATCGTGATGGCCGCGTCATTCCCGATGACCTCCGCCGCCACCATGGCGGTGGCCTCCGGGATCACCGGATTGACTTTCCCCGGCATGATGCTGCTCCCCGGTTGCAGGGCGGGCAGCGTGATCTCGCCCAGGCCCGCGAGCGGGCCGCTGTTCATCCAGCGCAGATCATTGGCGATCTTCATCAGGCTGACCGCCAGCACCTTGAGCTGGCCTGACAGTTCGACGGCGGCGTCCTGCGCCGACAGGGACTCGAAATAATTCCGATTCGGCACGAAGGCAATGCCGGTCAGCGCGGCCAGCGCCTGGCAGAATTCACTGCCGAAGCGCGGGTGCGCATTGATGCCGGTGCCCACCGCGGTGCCGCCCTGCGCGAGGCACAGGATCCGTGGCTCCACCGCGCGCAGCCGCGCAATGCCGTTCTCGATCTGGGTGCGCCAGCCCGACAGTTCCTGGGCGAGCGTCACGGGCATCGCATCCATCAGGTGCGTGCGGCCCGTCTTGACCACCGCAGTGCAATCGGCCTCGCGGGCGGCGATGGCCGAGGCCAGGTGCTCGAGCGCGGGCAGGAGCTGCTCGCGCAGCAGCAGCTCGGCGCCGACGTGAATGGCGGTGGGAATCGCATCGTTGCTGCTCTGGCTCATGTTGACGTGATCGTTCGGGTGCACCGCTGGCACGGCGCGCGCCGCCAGATGCGCGATCACCTCGTTGGCGTTCATGTTGGTACTGGTGCCCGAACCGGTCTGGAACACGTCGATCGGAAAATGGCGGTCATGGGTTCCGGCGGCTACTTCTGCGGCGGCCGCGCCGATGGCCGTGGCCAGTGGCGCCTCGAGCAGCCCGAGGCGGGCATTAGCGGCGGCGGCCGCCTGCTTGATCAGCGCCAGGGCACGAATGAAAGCGCGCGGCAGGGTCCGCCCGCTGATCGGGAAATTGTTCACGGCCCGCTGAGTCTGCGCACCCCACAGGGCGTCGGCCGGCACCTTGAGCTCACCCATGCTGTCACGCTCGATCCGCTTGTCGCTCGGCTTCATCCCGCTGGACTCCACGGCAGGCGCTCCTGAGTCAGCGCATGCGCTACAATCTCGATTCTAACCTCGCGCGTTGCCCACTGCATGGATCAAACCCGCCTGCTGGCCATTTCCCCTATTGATGGCCGCTACGCGTCCGCGGCCGAACCCCTGCGCGCACTGTTCAGCGAAGCCGGGCTGATCCGGGAACGGATCCGCGTCGAGGCCCTGTGGCTGCTGGAACTCGTCAAGGCCCAGCCGCAGCTGGCGGGTGCGGCACTCAGCGCACCGGCGCGGGCACGCGCCGAAGCCCTGGCCCGCGATCCCGGGCCCGAATCAGCCGCGGCGGTCAAGGAGATCGAGTCGCGGATCAATCATGACGTCAAGGCGATCGAATACTACGTACGCCAGGAACTGGCCCAGGCGGGTGCGAGCCCGGCGACGCTGGAACTGGTGCATTTTGGCTGCACCTCCGAGGACCTCAACAATCTCAGCTACGCGCGGCTGCTGCAGCGGGCCCGCGCACAACTGCTGCTGCCGGAACTGAGGCAGATCGCCGGCGCACTGCGCGCCTTCGCGCTCCAGCACGCGCGGCTGCCCATGCTGGCGCGCACCCATGGCCAGAGCGCCAGCCCAACCACCCTGGGCAAGGAGTACGCGAACGTGGCCGCGCGCCTGGCAAGGGCGCTGGCGCGGTTCCAGGCGGTCACGATCCTCGGCAAGTGGAACGGCGCCGTCGGCAATTTCAACGCGCATCACTGGGCCCTGCCCGGCGCCGAGTGGCGCCTCATCAGCGAGCGCTTCGTGACGGCGCAGGGCCTGCAATGCAATGCCTACACCACGCAGATCGAACCACACGACTGGATCGCGGAATACGCCGACGCCTGCGCCGCGGCGAATGTGATCCTGATCGATCTGTGCCGGGACACCTGGGGCTACATCTCGCTGGGCTACCTGCGACAGCGGGCCATCGCCGGCGAAGTCGGTTCCTCGACGATGCCGCACAAGATCAATCCGATCGACTTCGAGAACGCCGAAGGGAACCTGGGCGTGGCCAATGCCCTGCTGCGCCACTTCGCCGATAAACTTCCCGTCTCTCGCTGGCAACGGGACCTGAGCGATTCGACCGTGCTGCGCAATGTGGGCGTCGCGCTGGCACACAGCTTCATCGCCTGGCGCTCACTGCTCAAGGGCCTGGCCAGGCTCGCTCCCGACGCGGAACGCATGGCGCTTGATCTCGGAAATTCCTGGGAAGTGCTCGCCGAGGCGATCCAGACCGTGCTGCGTGCGCAGGGCGTACCCAACGGCTATGAGCGGCTCAAGGAATTCACGCGCGGCCAGCAGATCGACGCCACCGCACTGCAGAAGTTCGTGGCGGCCCTGCCGCTTGCGCAAGCCGAGCGCGAGCGCCTCGCCGCACTGCGCCCGGCCGACTACATCGGCCTGGCCGCCGAACTCGCGCTCGACCTGCCCGCCGTACCCTGAAAACCCGCCCGCGCGCCTATTAAAGAGGAGCGCTGCGGCTCCCATAGGGCCTTCCGCACAGGCCTGTTCACGCCAAATTGAGCGGCCGGTCACACTGCGGGAGCCGCGGGCGTGATCCGGTCGGCTCGAAACTGGGCGTCCGCTGCCTACCATGCCAAGGCCGATCCGGTATGAGTTAAGGCAAACGGTGTGGCCAAGCCCGGCAATCACAGCACGACCACGGAAACCTGGCTCGCCAGTCTTGCCGCCGCCGAGCGCGCCCTGCACCCGGTCGTGCTGCCCATGCCGATGCCGGCCGCCGATGAACTGCAGGTACTGACCGAACTGGCCGACGTGCGCCTGTGCACTGCAGCGGCGATTGCTTCCGGCCAGCGACTGGTCTCCATCTTTACACCGGACCTCGAGCCTGCGGTGTATGACCATCCACCGGTCATCGAAGTGATCAAGCGCTTCGTACTCAGCCACAGTTTTGCCAAGGTGCGGGTGCTGCTGCGCGATCACACCCGGCACACCGGATCCGGAAGCCGCTTCATGTCCATGGCGCGCCGCCTCTCCAGCTACCTGGAATTGCGCATCCTGGTGCCGCAATTCCACCACCTCACCGCCTCGTACTGCATCGCCGACGATCGGGCCATCGTCTATCGCATGCGCTCCGATCAATGGGACGGCATTGCCGCCGTCAACAGCCCGCCTGTCGCCCGCCAGTACCTGCAGGAATTCGACCTCGCCTGGCAGGCCAGCAACGACCTCCAGCACCGGCGCGTGGCACGCATGTAGCGTCGGCGCCTACAATCGCCGCCATGAGTGCGGCGAGGCAGGCGCGTGTGGTGGTCGGGATGTCGGGCGGCGTGGATTCCGCCGTCGCCGCCCTGCTGCTGCTCGAATCCGGCCATGAGGTGCACGGCCTGTTCATGGCCAACTGGGAGGATGAGGACAGCTACTGCACCAGCGCGCAGGATTACCAGGACGCGCGCGCCACGGCCCGCGAGCTGGGTATCGTCCTGCACCGGGTCAGTTTTGCCGAGGACTATCGCCGGCAGGTATTCGCGGAATTCCTGAGCGAATACCGCCGCGGCCGCACCCCCAACCCGGACGTGCTGTGCAACCGCGAAATCAAGTTCGGCCTCTGCCTGCGCTACGCGCAGCGCCTCGGTGCCGCCTGGTTTGCGACGGGCCACTACGCCAGGCTCCGCCACGCCTCCGCCGGGCCTGAACTGCTGCGGGCAAGCGACGCCTCCAAGGATCAGTCCTATTTCCTCTGCGCGGTGGCGCGAGCGCAGTTTGCGCAAGTGCAATTTCCGCTCGGCGAGCTGGAAAAAGTGGCGGTGCGCGACCAGGCCCGGCGCGCCGGGCTCCCCGTCTTCGAGAAACCCGACAGTACCGGGATCTGCTTCATCGGTGAACGCCCGTTTGCGGAATTTCTCGCACGCTACATTCCTTCGACACCCGGTCCGATCGAAACCGGCTCCGGCCAGCAACTCGGCACGCATCGGGGCCTGCCCTTCTACACCCTGGGCCAGCGCGGCGGCCTGGAAATCGGCGGCGTCAGCGGCGGCAGTGGCGATCCCTGGTACGTCGCCCGCAAGGATCTTCTGCGCAACGCCCTGATCGTCATCCCGGCGCGCGAGCGCGACAGCGTGACCGCCAGCGCGCTGCGCACCGGCACGATCAACTGGCTCGGCACGCCGCCGGAGCGCCAGATCGCGGTCACCGTCAAGACCCGTTACCGCCAGGCGGACCAGGCGGCCACGCTCGAGCCGCAGCCCGATGGCTCGGCGCTGATTCGTTTTGCCACACCGCAGTGGGCGATGACGCCGGGCCAGACCGCCGCGCTGTATCGTGGGGAGCGCTGCATGGGCGGCGGGGTGATTGAAGAGACTCTATAATGGGTCCGTAATGGAGGAACCATGACCGACAGCTTCAAGACCCGCACCACCCTGAGCTCCGGCGGCCGTGACTATGAGATCCACAATGTCGCGGCCCTGGGTGCGGCGCGCACCCAGCGCCTGCCCTATTCGCTGAAGATCCTGCTGGAAAACCTGTTGCGATTCGAGGACGGCGTAAACGTCACGCGCGCGGACATCGAGGCGGTGCTGAACTGGAATCCGCAGGCGCCGCCGGCGCATGAGATCTCCTTCACGCCGGCGCGCGTGATCATGCAGGACTTCACCGGCGTGCCCTGCGTGGTCGACCTGGCCGCGATGCGCGAGGCCATCACGCGCCTCGGCGGCGATGCCGAGAAGGTCAATCCTCTGGCGCCGGCGGAACTGGTGATCGACCATTCCGTGCAGGTCGACGAGTACGGAACCGCCCAGTCCCTCGCCAGCAACAATCGGATCGAATTCGAGCGCAATGGCGAGCGCTACGCGTTCCTGCGCTGGGGCCAGACCGCCTTTCGCAATTTCAAGGTGGTGCCGCCGAACACCGGCATCGTGCACCAGGTCAATCTCGAATTCCTCGGTCGTGTGGTCTTCGACAAGACCGCCGGAGAGCGGCACCAGGCCTACCCTGACACCGTCGTCGGCACTGATTCGCACACCACGATGATCAACGGGCTGGGGGTGCTCGGCTGGGGCGTGGGCGGGATCGAAGCCGAGGCCGCGATGCTCGGTCAACCGGTGACGATGCTGATACCGCAGGTGATCGGCTTCCGCCTCAAAGGAAGCCTCCCGCCGGGCGCCACCGCCACCGACCTGGTACTCACCGTCACCGAGAGACTGCGCCAGCAGGGTGTGGTCGACAAGTTCGTCGAATTCTTCGGCGACGGCCTCGCGAATCTCCCGCTGGCGGATCGGGCCACGATCGGCAACATGTCGCCGGAATTCGGCAGCACCTGCGCGATTTTTCCGATCGACGAGGAGACCATCCGCTACCTGAAGTTATCCGGCCGTCCGCCCGAGCAGATTGCGCTGGTCGAGGCCTACGCCCGGACCACCGGCCTGTGGCGCGTCACAGGCAGCCCGGATGCCGAGTACACCGCGGTGCTCGAACTGGATCTCGGGACGGTGGAACCGAGCCTCGCGGGCCCGAGCCGGCCGCAGGATCGGGTGCCCCTGCGCGTGGCAAAAAGCAGCTTCCAGTCACACCAGCGGAAAATGTCCGAAGAGCGCGCCAGGAAGAACCCGACCGCGACCGGCAAGGCGCAGCTCAGCGTCGATGGCCGGAGTTTCGAGGTCAGCGACGGTGCCGTACTGATCGCCGCGATCACGAGCTGCACCAACACCTCCAATCCCTACGTCATGATTGCGGCCGGATTGCTGGCGCGCAATGCACGCCGCCGCGGCCTGAATTCGCGCCCCTGGGTCAAGACCAGCCTGGCGCCCGGCTCACGCGTGGTCAGCGACTATCTGAGCCGCGCCGGATTGCTCGACGAGCTCGGCGGCATTGGCTTTGATCTGGTGGGCTACGGCTGCACCACCTGCATCGGCAATTCCGGCCCGCTGAAGCCGGAAATTGCTGCGGGCGTCAGGGCCGGAGATGTGATCGGCTGCGCGGTGCTGTCGGGGAATCGCAACTTCGATGGACGCATACACCCGGACGTCAAGATGAATTACCTGGCCTCTCCGCCGCTGGTGGTCGCCTACGCACTCGCCGGTTCGCTCGATGTGGACCTCAACACCGAACCGCTCGGTGCCGGGAGCGATGGCAAGCCGGTGTATCTGAAGGACATCTGGCCCAGCGCCCGCGAAGTCGCGGACTGTGTGCAGCAGAACATCAATTCCGACATGTTCCGGCGCAGCTACGAGAGCGTGTTCAAGGGCGACGAGCGCTGGCAGGCCATCAAGGTGCCCGCCGGCAAGATCTACGCCTGGGATGCCAAGTCCACCTACGTCAAGAATCCGCCCTACTTCGACGGCATGACGATGCAGCCGGCGGCGATCGGAGAGATCCGCGGCGCGCGCGTGCTCGCGATGCTCGGCGATTCGGTCACCACCGACCACATCTCCCCGGCCGGCAACATTGCCAAGACGAGCCCGGCGGCGAAATACCTGATGGCGCAGGGCGTGGCCCCCGTCGATTTCAACCAGTACGGGGCACGCCGCGGCAATCACGAGGTGATGATGCGCGGCACCTTCGCGAACATCCGCCTGCGCAATCTGCTGTTGCCCGGCACCGAAGGCGGGATGACGGTGCATATCCCGAGTGGCGAACAATTGAGCATCTACGATGCCGCGATGCGCTACAAGGCCGAACGGACGCCGCTCATCGTCCTGGCGGGCAAGGAATACGGCTCCGGATCCTCGCGCGACTGGGCGGCCAAGGGCACCATGCTGCTGGGCGTGCGTGCGGTGATCGCGGAGAGTTTCGAGCGCATCCACCGCTCCAACCTGATCGGCATGGGGGTGCTGCCGCTGCAGTTCAGTCCCGGCCAGAGCGCCCAGTCACTCGGGCTGACGGGCAAGGAATCCTTTGATATCCAGGGACTCTCGCAGGGCGGGGCCAAGACGGTGACGGTGCTCGCGACGCCCGATTCGGGCGCGCCGCGGCGCTTCGAGGTGCAGGTGCGCATCGATACCCCCAAGGAGCGCGAATACTTCCAACACGGGGGCATCCTGCAGTACGTGCTGCGCCAGCTCGCCGTGAGCGGCAAGGCCGCCTGAAGCACTCTGGCGCGGCTCATGCACGAGCGCAACCTGGCGATCTTTGATCTTGATGGCACGATCACGCGTCATGACACCCTGGTGCCCTACATCGCCGGGTTCCTCTGGCGCCACCCCTGGCGGCTGTGGCGCTGGCTGCCCTGCCTGGTGCCGCTGCTGCGCTATGCCGCAGGCCCACGGGACCGCGGCGCGCTCAAGTCCCGCGTCATCCAGCTGACCCTGGGCGGCGTTGCCAGCGCGCCGCTCGCGGCCTGGGCCGTCCGCTACGCGCGCCGCCTGGTGCGATCGGGACTGTACGCCGAGGCGCTGGAATGCATTACCGCCCATCAGCGCAACCACGATCATCTCGTGCTGCTGTCCGCCAGCCCCGATCTTTACGTACCGGAGATCGCCCAGTCCCTGGGGTTCGATGCCTGCATCTGCACCGAGCTGCGATGGCGCGCCGATGACCGGCTCGATGGCGCGCTCAGTTCACCCAATCGGCGCGGTCCGGAGAAGGCCCAATGCGTCGCGGCGCTGCTCGCCGAACAGCAGCCACTCCTCAGCTATGCCTACGGCAACAGCCCGGCGGATCTTGAGCATCTGAAGATGGTCAGCGCCGGCACTTACGTCAACGGCGAGGCCGCGGAAGTGGAAGACGTGCCCAACGTCCGCGCCGTGCGCTGGTCGCATCCCGGCGTGCCCATCAGCGCGGCCTGACGGTGTCGGGACCTTGTAACCTTTGCGCCCCCGGAGACGAATTACAGTCAGTGGCGGTGCGCCTCCCGCGCCCGCGACGCCAGCGGTAAAGCCCATGCCCCGACTCCCATTGCCCCGCATTCGACCCTCGCAGATCACCGCCGAGCGGTATTTCCGCATGCGGCGCGACCTGCTCACCACGGCCCTCGGGCTGGCCACCGCGGCCGCCATTCCCGCCGCGCAGGCGGCGGAAGCCTTACCCCAGGGCGCGCCGCTGGTGTACACGCGAAACCCGAAATACTCCGTCACTGAGAAAGCCAACAGTTTCGAAGAGATCACCAACTACAATAATTTCTACGAGTTCGGTACCGACAAGGCCGACCCGGCAGCCAACGCCGGCTCACTGCGCACCCGGCCGTGGACGGTGACGATCGCCGGCGAGGCGGCGAAGACCGGGAAATTTGCGATTGAGGACATCCTCAGCCCGCACCCGCTCGAGGAGCGCATCTACCGCCACCGTTGCGTGGAGGCCTGGTCCATGGTCATTCCCTGGGTCGGATTTCCGCTCGCTGATCTGCTGCGCCGCTTCCAGCCCACCTCACGGGCCAAGTACGTGCAGTTCACGACGCTGCTCGATCCGAAGCAGATGCCCGGCCAGCGACCCATGATTCTCGGGGGCGCCATGCTTGACTGGCCCTATGTCGAAGGCCTGCGGATCGATGAGGCGATGCACCCGCTGGCCTTCATGGTGGTCGGTGTCTATGGACGGGTACTGCCCAACCAGAACGGCGCGCCGCTGCGCGTGCACCTGCCGTGGAAATACGGCTTCAAGAGCGCCAAGTCGATCGTCGAGATCCGCTTCACCGAACACCAGCCCGCCAACACCTGGGCGCGATCGGCGCCGGGCGAATATGGCTTCTATGCGAATGTGAACCCGCAGGTCGATCACCCGCGCTGGAGCCAGGCGACCGAGCGGCACATCGGCGGCGGCTTTTTCGCTGCGCGGCAACCGACGTTGATGTTCAACGGCTACGCCGACCAGGTCGCGGGCCTGTACCAGGGCCTCGACCTGCGGCGCTACTTCTAGCCGCGTGGCCAGCGCCATCGAGCGGCGTTATCGCTACGCCTACAAACCCGCACTCTTTCTTGCCTGTCTCGTGCCGCTGGCGTGGGCGCTCAGCGGCGTGCTGGGGCTACCCGTCCCCACCCTCGGGGCCGATCCGGTGCGCAAGGTGCTGGGGATCTTCGGCCACTCGGCACTCAACCTGCTGCTGATCACGCTGTGTGTAACCCCCCTTCGCTACCTCACGGGGAACGCGAATCTGCTGCGGCTCCGCCGCATGCTCGGCGTGTTTGCCTTCAGCTACGCGCTGCTGCATTTCCTGACGTACCTCGGGCCTTACCAGGCTTTCATGTGGCGGGTGATCCTGCACGATGTGATGAAACGCCCGTACATCACGATCGGCTTTGCGGCCCTGCTGCTGCTGACGCCGCTCGCGATCACCTCGACCAATGCGATGATGCGGCGGCTCAAGCGCCGCTGGCAGAGCCTGCACCGGCTGATCTACCTGATCGCCATCCTGGGGGTCTGGCACTACTGGTGGCAGACCAAGAGTGACATCCACGAGCCGCTGCTGTACGCGGCAATCCTCGCTACGCTCCTGGGCTGGCGGCTGTGGCGCCGCCAGCGCAAGGCTACATCGAAGTCCGCACTTCCCAGAGTTCCGGAAACAGCCTGAGACGCAGCGCCTTGGCCAGGTAGGACACGCCGGCCGTGCCGCCCGTGCCAGGCTTGTAGCCGATGATGCGCTCCACGGTCTTCATGTGCTGATAGCGCCACAGCTGGAAGCGATGATCGAGATCGATGAGGCGCTCCGCCAGTTCGTACAGATCCCAGTCCTTCTCGGCATTGTGATACACGCCCAGCCACACCCCGGTCACCTGCTTGCTGGCTTCATAGGGCAGCGACAGATCGCGCCGCAGCACCTCCGGCGGCACGCCGTAGCCCCGGCGCGACAGCAGGCGCAGCACTTCATCGTACAGGCTCGGCGCGGCCAGCGCCCGCTCCAGCTCGGCATGCGTCTGCGGCTCGGTTCGATACACCTCGATCACCGCGGCGTTCTTGTTGCCGAGCAGGAATTCGATCAGGCGGTACTGCTTCGACTGGAAGCCGGATGAGCGCCCGAGCGCGTTGCGGAAGGCCGAATAATCAAACGGCGTCATCGTCGCCAGCACTTCCCAGACGGCGAGCAGCTGCACCTGCACGCTGGCGATACGGCTAAGCATCTTGAAAGAGGGATCCAGATCATCGCGCCGCACGCATTCCATGACACCGGCAAGCTCATGGCGCAGCAGGCGCATCCACAGCTCGGACACCTGGTGCACGATGATGAACAGCATTTCACTGTGTTCCGCCGTCAACGGGCGCTGCGCGCCCAGCAGCAGATCCAGGCGCAGGTAATCCCCGTACGATTGGGAATCTCCGAGGTTCCAATGCACCGGCTCGTCGCTCAGATCGACGCTGGTGAGGTGCTCGGCAGGGGGCGGCTTGTTATTCACGCGCGACTCCACATGAGGACAATCATATCAGGGGGACCTGCAAGCGAAGTGTTAGTACACTTCCCGCACCCATGGAACTCGTCGATATTGGCATTAACCTCGCGCACGACAGCTACGCCGGCGACCGTGCTGCCGTGATCACGCGCGCCGCGGCCTGCGGGGTCGCGCAGCTGATCGTGACCGGAGCCACGCTCCCTTCCAGCGCCGCCGCGCTCGAGCTGGCGCGCGCCCATCCCAATCGGCTGTTCGCCACCGCCGGCGTACACCCGCATCACGCCGGTGAACTGACGACGGGGGAAATGCCGCGACTGCGCGCGCTGCTCGGTGAGAGCGGGGTCGTCGCAGCCGGCGAATGCGGGCTGGACTACTTCCGCAACTATTCGCCACAGCCGGCACAGCGCCGCGCCTTTGCCGAGCAGCTGGCGCTGGCCGCAGAGCTGGGCAAGCCGCTGTTCCTCCATCAGCGCGACGCGCACCACGACTTCACGGCGGCGCTGCGCGAGCACGGCGGCGCATTGCGGGGCGTCGCGCATTGCTTCACGGGCGGTGAAGCGGAGCTGCAGATCTATCTGGAACTCGGCCTGCACATCGGTATTACGGGCTGGATCTGCGATGAGCGGCGCGGCCAGCAGCTCCAGGCCCTGGTCAGTCGCATCCCCGCCGGGCGCTTGCTGCTGGAAACCGATGGGCCCTATCTGCTGCCCCGGGATCTTGTGCCCCGCCCGGCGGCACGCCGCAATGAGCCGGCTTTTCTGCACCACATCGCCACCACCGTGGCGCGGCTGCGCCGGGAAACGCTCGAGGAATGCGCCGCGCACACGACCGCCGCGGCACGCGCGCTGTTTGACATTCCGGCCCTGGATTTCTTATCGACCATTGCCGCGGTCAACTGAAAGGCCCACGCATGAATCGCCCGTCACGTCCTGGACTCTGGTTGGCCTGCGCGGGCAGCCTCTGGATCAGCGCGCTGGCCGGTGCTGGCACGGCAACGCCGATTACCGAATCTGACCTCGACGTGCCGCGCTACGGGACGGTGGCCATCTACCGGCCGAGCGGTCCGGTTCGCTCGGTCGTCATTTTTCTTTCGGGCGACGGCGGCTGGCACCTGGGTGTCGTGGACGCCGCGCGGCGCTTCGCCGCGGCGGGCGCCCTGGTGGCCGGGGTCGATGTCCGCAAGTATCTGGCGCTGATCAAGCCCAGGGAGACGGATTCCGCACCGCCCGGCTGCACCAGCGTCGCCGGTGACATGGAGGCGCTGAGCCAGCAATTGCAGCGCCGATTGCACCTGCCCGGCTACCGGCATCCGCTGCTGGTGGGCTATTCGTCCGGGGCGACGATTGTCTATGCCGCGCTGGCACAGGCCCCGCACGGGACTTTTACCGGCGCGATCAGCATGGGGTTCTGCCCCGACCAGGATTTCAGTGGCGCACGCCTGTGCAAGAGCAACGGCCTGGACTATCACCTGCCGGAGATAATCAAGACCGGCGATCACACCCTGATCCTCGATCCGGACGCCACCCTCCGTGATCCGTGGATCGCGGCACAAGGTGAACGCGATCAGGTGTGCAATGCGGATGTCACCCGCACATTCGCCGCCGACATCCCGGCTGCAAAGCTCCTGAGTCTGCCGCGGGTGGGCCACGGTTTTTCGGTGACGGCCAACTGGTGGCCGCAGGTGAAGCAGGCCTACCAGGACGCCGAAGCGCGCGCCACGCCACCGGTACCGCAGGATGCCTCGATCAGCGATCTGCCGGTCTACGAAGTGCCGGCAGGCGATCGGCAGGGCAATCGCCTGGCCGTTTTGCTGACCGGTGATGGCGGCTGGGCGGGGCTCGACCAGGATCTTTCCGCCGAGCTCGCCGACCATGGCATTTCGGTCGTCGCCCTGAGCAGCGTGCGTTATTTCTGGCAGACGCGGACGCCGGAGCAAAGCGCCGCCGATGTGGCCCGGCTGATCGATCACTTTCAATCGGTCTGGCACGCCCAGCGCGTGCTGCTGATCGGCTATTCATTTGGCGCCGACGCCCTGCCCTTCATCTGGAACCGCCTGCCACCACGCGTGCAGCAGCACGTCGACAGCATGAGCCTGCTGGGCTTGAGCGCCACGGCCAGCTTTGAAATCAGGGTCGCGGGCTGGCTGCCCGGATCCGGTGGCGGTGATCTCGCCACGCTGCCTGAAGTGCGGCGGGTGACCGCCTTGCCGCTGCTGTGCGT
>Ga0193713_1000224_pt1 | contig 18716 bp, 19 predicted proteins | sample H3a2metaG_FD_143054 | JGI IMG/M metagenome (GOLD analysis project Ga0193713, IMG submission 143054) | Soil microbial communities from a riparian zone of the East river system, Colorado, United States - H3a2 | ecosystem: Environmental > Terrestrial > Soil > Riparian zone | place: USA: East River... | reverse complement strand
GATAAGGGCCGCGCCTGGCTGAAACATCCGCAATACGGCCTCGGCGGCGCTGTTCCGCTCGATTATGCAGAAACCGAGATTGGTGCGCGCGAGGTGGATAATTTGCTCGGGCGAATCGATTACGGCGTTTATAGCTGATGGCTTCAGCGTGGCGAATTGTCCGCGCGAGTCGCGAGAAGACAGCATTTACTGGAGAGGGGCCGTGGCGATACGGAGGCCGGTGGAACTCGCAGGGTGTGCGTGTCGTTTACGTCAGCGAACATCAATCTACAGCTGCGTTTGAGGTCTTCGCGAATCGCGTCCCGTTCATCTTGGAAGAGACATACAAAGCTTTTCATCTGGAATGGCCCGATCATCTCACCGAAATCTTTCCACCGAGAAAGTTGCCCACGAGTTGGCGCGTCCATCCCCCGCCGATCGAGACGAAAGAGATCGGTGACAGCTGGGTGAAGGAGCGACGTTCCGCCGTGTTGGCGTTACCGAGTGCGATTAGTCCCGCCGACACAAATTTTCTCCTCAATCCTGAGCACCGGGATTTCAAACGCATCCGCATTGGGCCTCCGGCTGATTATGACTTCGATCCACGCCTATTGAATCGCTGATGAGTACGAAGGCCGGACGTGACGCAGACAATCCTGTCTGCTTGTTTGAGGGCGCAACCTCAAGGACGCAAGATTGCCTGCTTCACGTCGGCGGACCTTGGAAATAGAACAAAACGAAACGACTCGCATCGAAGAGTCCGTGTCCGATAATCACCGGCCAAAGATTGCGGCCTGACGCGAGAACCAGCAATCCCATTAACACGCCCAGGGTGCCGGTGATCGCAATGCCGAGAGGATTCTGGTAAGCGTGCGCTAACCCGAAAAGCGCGCCTTGGATAACGCATGCGACGATCCACGCGGCCCGACTTGCACCGAAAAGCATGGCCAGACCCTGCATAAGGAAACCGCGAAACATGAATTCCTCGTAAAAGCCTGCGCCGATAGATGCATAGAAAACGCCGAAAAGCGCGAGCTCCAGGTTTCCTTGCACATCCTTGAACTTGCTCAGGTCGCGACGAAAACCCGCCTTTTCGGAAACGTACATGGCGATGAAAACAATTGCGGCGAACCCAATACCGATCATGAACGTGCGCATCCAACTCGCCGGCCGCTTCAGGCCGATGTCGGCCAACGTCTCGCCGCGCAACCGGATCAATCCCCACGCAACTCCGACCAGCAGCATTTTCCCAATCGCATCGAACACGAATCCTCTCTCCAAATTGATCGACGCAGGAATAAAAGCACCGAAAACGGCATCGAGAGCAAACGTCACCGCCACGAGCACGACGATGTCGATCAAATAACGCCATCGAGCAGGTCGGCGACTTACTTCCGTCGCCTCAACTTGGTTTTCCGTCATTTACGAGAGTTAACCGGTCGAGGCTCGGCTTGGATAGAGAATTTTGTCTCGCGGTTGGTGCGGAAATCGCCTCGATTGAAGCCTAAGTTTTGATCTCGCGCCGCCGCCGTAGGGGGTTTGGCGCGCAAGCGTCTGGACTTCTTACTTCATCCTTCTTACTTTTTCCTTTCGCGTGTCCCCGTAGTTCAACGGATAGAACAAGGGTTTCCTAAACCTTAAATGTGGGTTCGATTCCCGCCGGGGATATTTCTGACTCGGCGCGATGTGCAGCGCGATTCCGTCGCAGCGATCGAGCGCACAAGAAAAACTGTTCCCGCCTAGAGTTTTGGCTACACGCTTTTTGAGCAATGCCAAAAAGAGGTTTGAATCTTTGCCGGTCGTTTGTCGGACTTGCCAGCAGCATGAGGGAGTCCAAGGTTGTCATGTGCTGATGGTCAGTAGCAGATCTCGCAGCGTCGCTGAGGACCCGGACGCGTGGGCGGCAAGGATGACGGAGAATCAATTTTCCGCGCTGTCGCAGCACTTAAATCTAACGGTCCTCTCCGAGGAACTCAGGGGTTTACCTCATTTCCTCCAGTTCGAGAAGTGTAAACAATTCAGGGAGGAGGGGGTGAAGGTTTGGTGTTACAACGGATGGAACACTGAACACCTTTTGAACCTCACACGCGAGCTGGTCACGAAGGATATGCTTTCGTGTGCGATTCAATGGGCATTTCCACAGGCTTATTATTCGGTGTTTGCTGTGGCTCTCGCGTATTTTAAGACGGCAGGTTTGACCGAAATGTCTCATGCCGCAGTGCTAACCAAACTGTGCGGCCTAATGCGCGAAGGAAAATATCCTGCTCGCATGTCATTTCTGGCTGACGGACTAAAACCCTTTGATTTTGTGCAAATCGCGAAGTTTCCTGCGCCCTCGACGCTGCACTACAACGAGGCAGATGGTGAAAGTGTGCAGACTCAGATTGCGCAATTCCTGTCGGCGACACGCAGTCTCGACCTCAAAAAGCATAAGGTGAAAGTGCGGTTCGAGTGCAAGAGAAAAAGCAAAAGGAAGAAGAGTATAAGCCGCCAAGAATGGCTGAAGGTGTCACAGAGTTTGGGCCCCACGTCTGTTTTTAATCTATTATATCGTAAGCGAATCAAGGCGAACTACCAGGAGATCGGCACGTTGCAAAGTGAAGAGATCAACGGCGATGAACTCATAGCGAAGCTAGGGCGAATGGTGGCTGCGTTGAATTTCGTGAACGAAGCGTTCATTGCAAAAGCGATTGGTATGCAAGGTTACTGCGCGCTTGTTGGTGGTTCTAAACACAAGGCTGCAGCGGTGCGACGAGTCCCGCTAATCAAGCACGTGTTGCGCGGATCTTGATTAACTCATCGGCTTTTGCCATCATCATCGCTTCGGCAGGGCGCTACGCGAAGTCATTATGCCGGAAGTCGAAATTATCATGTGACCTCTCAGCAGGAAAATCTGGACGCAGCCCTTTGCGGCGCTTGCCCTCAGTGACGGAAGAAATAGACTGCAACACGCCGCCTTTTTTTGCGACAGTTTACAACCGAATTATAGCTAGACCTAACGCGCATGCCAACGCTCTATCAATCCGAATTGGAAGCGCACATTGAACGCGAGTTCCGGCCTTGGCGGTGCTTGGGCATATTCCTGCTTCGCTGCCTCATTTTGTTCGCAGAGCTTTGCATCCTGACAGCGCTGCTCTATTGGGCGAATCGCGTAGTAGGCGTCGCTAGTTGGCTACGTATCTGCACTGCCATCGCACTTTTTGTTTGGGGCGGCTTCGCTTGGTCTGCGTTGAAGGCGCTAGTCAACGTTTGGGTTCGCAGTCGCTACGCCAAGTTCATCGCTAAGTTGTTCATCCTTCTTACCCTTGCCCTTATGTTCGACATCGCACTACAGATCACGTATCCGGTCTAACCAGGCTATGGAGCTAACCGGCTATTGCTGAGAGGATTTAAAAGGATAAATGAAAAGTACAAAGGTCGGAGCGCATTTGACGCTCGGCGTCGGTAGCCGTAGCTGATCTTATTCTTGTTAGACCAAATCCCCTAAACAACCAGTGAAAGCACACATATCCAGCGGCGTTAACGCACACCCATTACTGCACGAACTCGAGCGCACAGCTAAAGAGCTGCCAGACAGGTATTCGCGCGTTGAAGTGCCATATCACGGTGGCACCACAGGGATTGGCGAGCTCCATGTATCGGGACTCTGCGAAGGCGAAGTCACATCCGCGAGTATCACGCAGCACAGTGAGAAGATTCTCGTCGCCACACTAGACAACGACTCCTCGCTTGATGCGCTCACAGCTAAACGCCGCTTGGGAGTTTTTCTGAGCCCTTTACTGAAGCGATACAACGAGACGGAAAAGCAGAACCTTGCCCCGGATGATCAAGTCGTGATGATCTTCGAAGATGATATGCAAAAGGTCTAACCAGACGACGCAAATGTATACCATAATCGGCATCCTCTTCTGTCTGTTACTTGGAGTGATGATCAGGGCGCAAGGCATCTTAGCTTTGCTATGGGTTCCATTGGGATTCGTTTTTGGGCTATTCGCAACCGCGCAGATTGTTTTGCCAATCTTGATGGGCTTGCCACGTGCGATCGGGCTGGTTGCAAAGGGCCAGATGCGCGCCGCCGTATTTGGTCGAATCGTTGTCGGGCCAATCATCTGGTTGGTGGGGCTTTTTGTGGTCCTGTTCGTCTTTGGCTTTCTTTGGCCTTCAGCAGCGGAGTCCCTGTACAATAACGTTGCGCTGAATTTGGCCCTTTGGCTGGGCACACTAGGAATTTTCCTGTCGCCGCTATCAAAGAAAGCTCGCTCCGACTTCAGAGAAGACTTCGCTAATGCTTACGGGCGATATTACACCGAAACAGCTGTCGCGCCTTTGCCGAGCCCGAATGAAACTCGTCAAGCCTAACCAGGCGATAGGTTCACCGCGACTGTCGAGTGTGTTGAGGATTCGCTCTCCGCTGCTTCGATTTCGAAGTCCAGTGGGAAAATTTGTGTCACCCGTTGTGTCACCCGGATAGATAAAAATGGGCAGATTCCTGATTACCTGGGATGATCGTAACAATTATTTAACAAGTTCAAAAGCACCGGTTTGCACATTGCTGATGACATCAGCGAATTCCTGCGCAAATGCGGTTTTTACCTTAGGAAACCTTCGTTCTATCCGTTGAATTTTTGAAATTGACGTTTCTTGCCGCTGGGTTTACCGGTCAAGGAGGAGTCATGATGCGCCATCTCTCAATCGCTATCGGCCTCGCTGCAACCCTCGTACTTTCCTCTTCGTCCTCATTCGCCGCGGAGGAAGCCAAGTTCGGCTCCGAGCAGGAAGCCAAGGCGATGCTGGAGAAAGCCGTCGCCGCGTTGAAGGACGACAAGGCGAAGGCCCTCGCGATGTTCAACAAGGGCGAGGGCGGCTTCAAGGACCGCGACCTCTACGTCTTCTGCGCGAACGCCTCGGACGGCGTCATGACCGCGCATCCCTACCTGAAGGGCGAGCTCCTCCAGGACATCGTCGGGAAGAAGGGCTTTCCCCTCGGAAAAGCGATCATGGAGACGGCCGCGGAAGGGAAGATCCAAAGCGTGACCTACTGGTGGCCTCGCCCCGGAACCGAGACGCCGCTCGAGAAGCACACGTTCTACACGAAGGTCGGCGACCAGATCTGCGGGGTCGGGTACTACAAGCAGTAGGTGTCAGACACGTTCACGCGCTGAGCTTGTTCGCGGTATCGAGCGCGACGACCTTGTAGCACTCGGCGAGCGTGGGCAAGCTACTAGCAAAAGGTAGTTTGCGTAGTTGGGACGATTGCTGACGAAGTGTGATGAAATGCCAGTTTCGTCTTAGGAAAACCTCCGTTCTATCCGTTGAACTACGGGAACAATTTCAGAGATCGGATATCAGAGATCAGATGTCAGATGCCGATCTTACCGCAAGAGGCGAGTCGAGTAAATCGCGCTGTACGATTCAGCGCATCAGCGTCATAAGCCGGCTGCGGCTGGGAACTTCGAGTTTGCGGAAAACCGCTTCATCGGGTCAACTCGGAAACCGCGCGGGTTGCCACAGCGCTGTAGTCTCGGGTATACCAAGAGCGATATTCATTGCCTGCACGGCTTGTCCTGCCATTCCCTTGCCCAGATTGTCGAGGGCGACCATGATTGCGGAGGTATTCTCGTTCGCTGCGACACCGATGTCGGCAAAATTAGTTCCTGCTACTGCCGCAACCCTCGGGCTTCCTTCTACGATTCGGACAAATGGACAATCGTCGAACGCCGAGGCAACGCGAGCGTGCAGCGCAGACGGACCAAGTGCGTTCCCATTTCCGAACTGTAGAGTGGCGAAGATTCCGCGGACGAAGGGCCCGCTATGCGGCACAAATCCAAGCGTACCCTCGATGTTGCATGCTGCCATGGCCATCTCCACCTCAGCGGTGTGATGATGTGTCAGAATTTTGTAGGCGCGGAAGTCATTCGCGCGTGTAGGATGATGGGTGGCAAATATTGGGCTGGTACCACTACCGCTCGAACCCGTCACGGCGCTGGCAGCGAAGAAGTCAATCTGCAATCCTCGGAGCGGGAGAAGCGCCAGCTGCAAAGCAGTCGCGAAACAACCGGGACTGGCAATTCTTTTCGCGCCCTTGATAGCAGCGCTATTCCATTCTGGAAGACCATATACAAACTCCGGCAACAACTCCGGACATGGATGTTCGAATCCATTTAGCTGCTGGAATACGCGTGGATTAGGGACTCGAAAGTCCGCAGAGAGGTCGACGAGGACCATGCGCCCTGCGATGCCCGCCCTCGACCATGCCGATTCGAGTTCACGCAGTCGGCCCGCTAGTTCTCCATGCGGCAATGCGGAGAAGACCACCGGCTGTTCACTGCGAGCGAGTTCCTGCCAATCGATCTCCGATTCGAACCGTCCGTCGACAACACTGCGCAAATTCGGATGGACTGTGGAAAACGGCTTTCCATCCAAGGTGCGTGCTGTTCCACGGACACTGCGCACCTCCGGGTGACGCGAGAGCCAGTAGAGCAGCTCACCGCCACCATAACCCGATGCGCCGAAGATAACGGCGTCAATTATCATGCGATTTTCCGAGATGCGGCCGAATTTTATTTAGCACCAGGTCGCCGAGCTGCTTTGGATTCGTTCGCGCGTTGCATGCGGGCAGTCCGAGTGATTCGACGAAGCGAGCGCCAACGCGATTATCGGTCGCGGGACCGGTCACGACATCAACCTCCAGACCGAAAGCTGTGCGCAAATGCGCCACACCGCCCGCCACGCCAACTGGATCATTCGCACACAAAACGAAGGCCGCGCCCCAGACCTTGAGTTCTGGATCGGCGAATATCGTTTGGACGCCATATTCGCCCATGATCCCATCGCCGGTTTCCGCGACAATCAGATCAACGCCATGCGCCGCCAACTCATTGAAGATCATTCGCGCGACGCTTGCCGACGTTTCCGGTCCGGTGCAGGCGGTGCCCGCGTCGGTGAAATCGAGGATCGCGTCAGCTCCGTAGTCGCGCATAGAAAGAATGTCGCGCAACAAGCTGACGCCGGTGAGTTTGGCGCCACCTACGCTGTATCCTTCCTGTGAAAAGCGGCGTACCAACGCGCATGCGGCGTGGGTTTTGCCAGATTGCATGCAAGTACCTGTGACAAAAACGACCGGCACCCGCCGCGAATTCACATGTCCCTCGATTGCGCCGTCGAGGATCGACGCCGGCGCGCCGATGCGGGTGCCGAATTCCGGGAAGAGTAGGACCTGCCCGAGCATTTCCACTTCAAACGGCGCACCCACGTCGGGGCTGCTGGAAATGGCCTTGCCGATGACGCCGCCCATGTTCAAGAGGTGGAGAAGGTCACCGACTTTCACCTCACTCGGCATCACGCCTTCGTATCCTCGCAGCGCATTGCGGTGACCTAGCGTCCCGGCGATCACATCGCCCGCATGCAGGACGCTCAAGCGGCCGTGAACGTCTTCCAGTTGATTGTAAATGCTTTTCTCGCCGTGGACCCGGCCCACAACGACTGCGCCCGGCCTCGCCTCGATTTCCTGGCTGAGCGTAACCTGACGTCCCAGGTGTAGATTGCGAGTAACCGAGCCGATTTTATCAAGATGAATGCGCATGCGATAAGGCCTTCACTCGCGGCGCGAACCAATCGCCAGCATCTCCGGCACGCCAAAAATTTTCGCGAACGCCGCCGCCTCCGATCCTGACCAGAGCGATGTTCCTTCTCCATAACTTGCTATCTCAGAGCGCATGAGACTATTTGCGGAACGCACACCCTCCACTGTGAAACTGCGGGGAGAAATTCGGACGCGTGCGTCACCCATCACGACTCGCTGACTGGATTCGAGAAATGCTTCCAAGTCGCGCGCGAGCGGATCGAAAAAATGACCTTCATGCAGCAATGTGCCGTAGAGATTGCCGAGGTGTTCCTTCCAAAAGAGTTGCTTGCCGGTCAGCACGAGCTTTTCCAATTCGCGATGCGCTGCGATTAGAAGATGCGCGGCCGGAGCTTCGAAACCGATTCGACCTTTGATTCCCAGAATCGTGTCACCCAGATGAATACCGCGCCCGATCCCATACCGTCGGCCAATCGCGTTCAACGCGTCAATCGCCGCGACCGCGCTCTTCGCTTCTCCATCGATTTGAGACGGCACACCTTTGTCGAAGGTGATGGTTACCACTCGCGCTGGCAGCGTCGGATCGATTTCTTTTCCAGGATAAGTTTCGTCAGGCAGGTGCTTCCAGGAGTCATGTGTCTCCTTTCCACCAATACTGGTACCCCACATTCCTTGGTTGATACTATATTGCTCGACCTTCTCAGGAAATGTGAAGCCCCGCGCGGAGAGGAATGCGCGTTCTTCGGCCCGGCTCAGGGCAAGGTCTCGGATTGGCGTGAGAATCTCGAGCTCTGGCGCGAGCGCGCGGAAAGCCACGTCGAAGCGGACTTGATCGTTGCCTGCTCCGGTCGACCCGTGCGCAATTGCCACCGCATTGATCTGCCGCGCGTGACTCACGACCCCGCGCGCCTGGCAAACTCGCTCGGCACTGACGGAGAGCGGATACACACCTCCACGCAGAACGTTACCCGCTATAAGGAAGCGCAAATAATCCCGAAACAGCTCGTCGCGCGCATTGACGACGGTGTGCGACTCTACGCCAAGCTGCCGCGCAAGCTTCTCGATCCGCTCCAACTCCACACGACCGAATCCGCCAGTATCGATCGTAACGGTATGAACTTCGCGCCCTTGTTCGCGCAGCCAGAGAACGCAAAACGAAGTATCCAGTCCGCCGGAAAAAGCGAGCAGAGTGCGGGGGGCGGTGTTCATGGCCAATCGAAGAGACGTTCGGTGGTGATCGAGAGGAAGCGACGGCGATCTCTGATCCAGTTTCTGCTGTCGGCCAGTGTGACGGCAATCTCCGTCAAAGCACGTTGCGCAGCTTCGGGGCCTGCCCTTCTGGCAGTTACAGCAACTGGTCTGAAACTTCCGTCCTGCAATTGCCGCGCGACCTGTGCATAGGCAGCACGGAACGGCATTCCTTCCGCCGCCAGCCGGCACGCCTCATTTGCGGCGTGAACTTCCTCGCTGCACGCTGTGAGGCAGGCCTGCTCATTGATTTCCAGACCAGGCAGCAGCCGCGTCACCACGTCGAAAAGTTGTTCGCCTTTGGCCACGATTTCCAAAAAGGGGGCTTTCGACAATTGTTGATCGCGGTGATAACTCGAAGGCAACCCGCCGCTGACATGCGAGAGTAACGCGGCCAACCCACGCAATTCGCGGCAACGCCCCCGTGCCAGTTCCAGCACATCGGGGTTCTGCTTTTGCGGCATTAAACTGGAGCCAGTCGAGAAGCTGTTAGGCAATCGCACGAAATTGAATTCGTCCGTACTCCAGATCAACAGGTCCCAGAGCGCCTTCTCCAAATCGCCCGCGGCAGACACAATCCATGCCGCGATCGCTTGCTCGTGACGCCCACGGCTGTTCATCACATCGATCGGGCTGCATTGCACACGAGAAAATCCCAACAACTCCGCGCTGTGCTCCCGGTTGAGGTTCACTGGAGGACCGAATCCCGCCGCCGCCCCGAGCGGGCACCGGTCGATCCGCGACCAAAGCGCGGGAAGTTGGTCAAGTTCCTCGAGTAATCCTTCCGCGAAAGCCCCACCCCACATTCCCCAGTTTGACGGCATGGCGCGCCGCATATGGGTGTAACCCGGAAGCAGTGTGGAGGAATGTGTCCGCCCGAAATCCACGAAGGCGGAGGCGCAGTTTGCCAGTGCTTCGCCCAAATCGAGAAGGTGCGCGCGCATCCAAAGCCGCAACGCGGTTTGCACCTGGTCGTTGCGCGATCGGGCGAGATGGATGCGGCGGCCAGTCGGGCCGAGCTCTTTGGTAAGGGCAACTTCGAGCGCGGTGTGACCATCCTCCTGCTCGCGCGTAATTGTCAGTTCGCCGCGCTCGGCCTGTTCCTTGAGGCGGCGAAGCGCCGCAACTAGCGCCTTCGCCTCATTTTCAGGAAGCAATCCGCATCCGCTCAGCATCCGCGCGTGCGCTGCGCTGCCTTCCGCGTCGAAAGACAGCAATTGCAGATCGATGATTGGATCATTGCCGACGGTGAACGCGTGAAGCTGCTCATCCAACGGCTGACCTTTGGCCCAGAGCATCTCAGACATGCACAACCTCCGCAGCCGCCATCCGAAAATAGGTGTGTATGAATCGGCTATAGAACGCCACGCCTGTTTCGAGTTCCGACAAAAGTAGATACTCGTTGGGTCGATGACTTCGGTTCGTGTTGCCCGGGCCAACTTTGACCGCCGGAATGCCTTTGAGGAAAGCCCAATCTGAAGTGGTCACCGATCCGATGCCGGCCGAAGCGTCAGCTACTTCGAGCGCGGCGCGCACAACGAGTTCGGAAGCGTTCGTAGCGACGGGTTCGTAACGATGCGAATGCATGGCGACTTCGCTTTCAAGTCTGGCATCAATTTCGGCGGCGACGGTCGCATGATCTAGATTCGGCGTGGTCCGCAGATCCACAAAAAAATCGCAACGGTCAGGTACCTGATTACGCGCGAGTCCGCCAGTGATTTGCGTTACCTCTGCGCGGGTCGCACCTAAATTTTGATGCGCCTCAAATTCCATTGCGGCCAAGCGCGAAATATCGCGCACGGCCTTGTGTATCGCGTTTTCGCCCAGATGGGCATGGGCCGCGTGTGCTGCTTTGCCGTGCGCGGTGCAACGCAGAATCAGGAGGCCCCGCTGGGCCGTGCACACCTGGAGACCGGTCGGTTCACCGACGAGAGCGGCATCAATGTGACCAAGCTTTGGTTTGATTGTGCGAATGCCTTCGCCGCCGCGCTCTTCGTCCGCGACAAATGCAAAAGTGATCGAGCCCTCAAAGTCTCTGTGCTGGATCTCACGAGCTGTTATGATCATCGCAACGACCGAGCCTTTGGCGTCATTCGCGCCGAGGCCCGTTAGCTTGCCGTCCTCGACGTGAGCCTTAAAGGGATTGGTGTTCCAACCCGCGCACGGCGGCACGGTATCGAGATGACTGAGCAGGAGCAGATGCGGCCTCTCGCGTTTGCCCAGCGTGTACCAAATGCTGTTGCCTTCGCGCTGAATCCTGAACCCTTCCCCGGACAAAATTCCGCTGAGGTTATTCGCGATTTTGTCTTCATTGCCCGAGACGCTCGGTGTCGAAACGAGAAACTCGAGGAGCTGCGCAGCGTTCATGAACTTGGCTCGGACGGTCGCTGCGCGACCAACATCGTGCCGCTGCCCTCGTTGGTGAAAACCTCCGCGAGGATCGAATCGGAGAGAATGCCAGAGACGAAGTGCACGCTTGTCACACCGGCGCCGAGCGCTGAGAGCGCCGCGGCGATTTTCGGCCGCATGCCAGTTTGGATCGTACCGGAGGCTTCCAGTTCTGTAACCTTTGCCACATCTACGAAAGGAAGCAGACTGTGGGGATTTTCAGGATCGGCGAGCAAGCCGCCCTCTTTTAAGACGAAGAATAATTTCTCCACTTTAAGCGCCGCCGCGATGGCTGCGGCGACCGAGTCCGCGTTCGTGTTTAGAATCTGCTGCGTTCCGTCGACGGTGAAAGGTGCGACCACCGGGACGTAGCCGCCGTCGATCAGCACGTGCAACACGCGCGGCTCTGCGAATTCGATATCACCAACACACCCAAAATCCACGTTCTGGCCATCCATGACAACAGGCGGCCGACGTCCAGCGCGAAGCAAGCCCGCATCTTGCCCCGATAAACCTACGGCAAGTAAACCAGCTGCCTGAAGCTCGGCGATCAACTCCATCTGCACGCCGCCTTTTAAAACCATCTTTGCTGCTTCAAGCACTTCCGGAGTCGTGACCCGACGACCAGCTATCTTCTGCGTGCCGAGGCCAAGGTGCTGACACACCCTATCGACGGCTGGACCGCCCCCGTGCACGACCACAAGCGGAATCCCAAAACTCGAAAGCAGTGCCAATTGTCCGCAAATGCTCCTGCGCAAGGCGCCGTCCGCGAGAATATCGCCTCCGATCTTGACCACGAACGGCTTGTTGCGAAACGCGCGCACATATTTCGCAGCGTCTTTCAGTGGATCGAATGGAGATTTTCTCGTCATGGTTAGCTGAGCAGCCAATCAAGCAAAGCGCGCTGCACATGAAAACGGTTCTCCGCCTGGTCGACGACCCGGCTCCAAGGTCCGTCGAGAACGGCGTCGGCAACCTCCACGTTCCTTCGAACCGGGAGGCAGTGAAGAAAAATTGCATCGCGCGCGGCTTTTTCCATGTGACCTGGCGAAACCATCCAATCGGCGTATTGCCTAACGACATCCGGCTCCAACCCGCTCAAAGTCGCTGGTCCCCAAGCTTTCGCATAAACGGCACGCGAACCATTCAAGGCCGAGTACTGCTCGTGAAAGAATGAGACGGTGCCGCCGCTTGCTGCCGCATAAATTTCCGCTTCACGAACTACGTCAGCATGCAATTCGAAACCGCGTGGATGGGCCACCCGCAATTTACATCCAAGAGCTGCCGCGGTTAAAAGGAATGAGTTCGGCACGGCTTTCGGCAGCGCTTTGATGTGGGGAGCCCACGTTAGGGTGACGGGCAGTCCTTTCGCGGAGCCGAACTGCTGTTCAATCGTCAGTAGGTCCGCCATGCCCTGGCATGGATGCTCTCGTGCACTTTCCATGCTCACGACTGGCACTGTTGCATATTGGCGAAATGCTTTGATTACCGCGTCGTCGTGGTCTGCGTCGTCATCCACGCCATCGGCGAAGGTGCGCACAGCCAGCGCATCGACGTAACGGCACAACACGGGCACGGCTTCCTTCAGGTGCTCTGCGCGATCAACGTCCATCACGGCGCCGAGTCGATCCTCGAATTTCCACGTCGAACTGCCAGCCTCCATCACCACCGCGTTGCCGCCGCCGCGCGCCATGACAGCTTCAAATGAAACACGCGTGCGCAGGGATGGATTGAAAAAGAGCATGCCGAGCAGTTTATCCGGCAAGTGCTTTGGATGCGGTTTTCCTTTCCAGGCTTTGGCGGTGGACAAAATCCGTTTAACGGTTTCGAGCCCGATATCTGATAAGCGCGTAGCGTGTTTCATCTTGAGTTCGGTTAAAATTCGCGGACTGCGTGAGCAAGCGCGGCAATCGCTTCATCAGTTAAATTCAACGGCGGCATCAGCCGTAGGATCTCAGGATCGGCGCTGCTACCGACCAAGATCCCCCTCCGCTCGAGGTGTTGTTTTAACGCCGAGGCCCGGTTAGGCACTCGCAACCCCAAAAGAAGACCGCTACCAAAAATCTCAGTTACACAGGTGCCTGTCAGCGATCGTCGAATTTCGGCTTCGGCGTTCACTGCACGAGCCATCAATCTTTCTTCCTGGATCACGTCAAGCGTTGCCAGCAACGCAGCGCAGGCGAGCGGTGACCCGCCGAAAGTGCTGCCGAGGTCGCCTGGCTTGAGGCTGTCGGCAATTTCCGCTGTCATCAAAAGCGCTCCCATCGGAACACCGGACGCGAGCCCTTTTGCAGTAGTCAACAGGTCTGGCCGCACCCGATACTTCCCGGCGGCATACGGCTGACCGAGTCTTCCCATACCGGTCTGGACTTCATCCAAAATTAGCAGCGCCCCTGCTGCCGTGGTCACTTCTCTCAGCTTCCGCAGGAAGCTCGGCGCCGCGACCCGAACCCCGGCCATACTTTGAATTGGTTCCAGAATAACAGCGGCGACCTGACTAAAATCGAATGCGTCGAGTTGAGCGTCGTCGTTCCACTTAAGGCGCGTGCAAGGAACGAGAAACGGGGCGTACGCCTCGGACAATTTTGGATCATCGGTGACGGATAGCGGAAGCATTCCACGCCCATGCCAACCCCCATCGAACGCAGCGAAGCGGTAGCGGCCGGTGATCTTTACCGCGACTTTTAGTGCGTTCTCGTTGGCCTCACTTCCTGTATTGCAAAAGAATACGGATGCGAGATATGGATCTCCGCAAGAGTTGGCGAAACGAATGAGAGCCTCGGCCGCCTCGTGGCGTACTGGAATGTCGGCGGCCGTGCTATAAAACAACAACTTCGTAGCCTGCCGTGCGATCGCCGCTGCCACGTGGGGGTGCGCGTGACCAGTGCTGCAGACGCAATGGCCGCCATAGAAATCAAAATAATAGCGCCCGGCGTCATCGAGGACCCGATCGCGTTCTCCCTGTACGAGCGGGAACGGAAAAGGGGTGTAAGTCGGGAGCAAAGGTCGAGCCATGAGCATGGAGGCAAAGTAGAAAATGAGCCGCAGTCTTAACCGAATAGCTCCCAGATTTTTCGTGTCGCACTGCGCTGCAGATTCGGCTTAGACAACGCAACAAAAATTGTATCCTCACCGGCAATCGTACCGGCGATTTCAGAAAATCGAGCGCGATCAATTTCCACCGCGACCGCAGAGGCGAGCCCCGGTTCACACCGCGCGACCAACATGCAATCGCCTGCTGGCACGAGACTCAGAAGACCCCGCGCCGAGGCCCCGTCTGTGGCCTGCGGCAATGCATAAAAACCGCGGTGCTTTATGATCCCTAACTCGTCTAGGTCGCGAGAAACGCTCGATTGCGTTGCCGGGAGCCCAGCTCGCTCCAGTAAGTGCAGAAGCTTCTGCTGCGTTGTAATTCGACGCGCTTGAATCAGCGCTAATGTTTTCTGCTGACGCTTTCGGCGGTTAATTAATGCAGCCATGATGCATAATCAATGCATAATAATCGGTTGCAAGCGATTTAATGCAAAATCGCTCCTGACAGCTAGTCTCAATATTCAATTCCAGCGGTTGTGCCTTAATCAAAGCATGTCTGCCATCGTTTGAGCCCTCTCTTTCTTCGCGCGCGTACGCACGTAAGAGCGTTTCGAGAACGGCCAATGGTGGACAATCTACGGGCAGCATTGAGCAGTCGCCTTCTTACTCCGAAAGTTCGGTAGCGTATTCGGTAGCGCTGGCCTAATTACGTGGAACGGATCCCAGCTAAGAGTCACTTGCTACACGCTGTCACTCGCTCACTCGTCGCAACTTATCGCCAGATAAATGTCCGTTTAAGTCAAGAATTGGCGGTTTCAGGTGGTTCTGTCCCCTTCGCGCGAGGGAAAACCGTTCGGATTAGGAAACCTCCGTTCTATCCGTTGAACTACGGGAACAATTTCAGAGACCAGATGTCAGATGTCAGATGTCAGATGTCAGATGCCGATCTTACCGCAAGAGGCGAGTCGAGTAAATCGCGCGGTGCGATTCAGCGCATCAGCGTCATAAGCCGGCTGCGGCTGGGAACTTCGAGTTTGCGGAAGACTGCATGGAGGTGCTTTTTCACCATCGGCAAACTTAAGCAGGCGTCATCAGCGATCTCCTGATTACTCCGACCTTCGCAGACAAGCCGCGCAACTTCCTGTTCGCGCCTGGTGAGTCGAACAAGATGCGGCAAACGGGCGCTCGCTGCCGGCCCCTTGGATAGAGCAGCGTGACGGCGCAAATCCTCGCACTCGATAAGAAAATGCGGCTGCGCCACGCCGCATGAGCTCAGCTGTTTCAAATGGATAGTTGCTCGTAAATGCGGCGATCGCGGATGACGCACCCGTTCTTCTTTGAAGCCTGTTAGAGGCGAAATGGGGCGTTGCGCGTGCGCCCATTGCTGTTTGAGCAGACGGCATCGATCCAAAATCTCGGACGGAATCGGTGAGGTCGCGTTCATCAGTTGCGCTTCCTCGGGTCCTTTTTCCCACAGTGCGCAGAAGTCGCGCGCGGCCCGGTTTTGGTAAATTGGCTTCAAATTCCACCGCAAAAGAATCGTCGGCATTGGCAACCGGCTCAGGAAGTCTTCAAGATCCATTCGCAGTGAGTGCTCGCGCTCGAGCGACCTGAGCCGGCGAAGGGCGGTCAGGAACTGCGGGTAAAGCTGCTGGAGCAAATTCATCTCCACCGGTGAGAAATCGCCTTGCGTCGCTGTGCGCATGATTGCAATCACACAAATGAGTTTCTGGTTTTTCCAAAAAAGGAGGCCGAGGCCGTGAGCGCATTTTTGAGGCGCCATGTATCGGCGATAGAAGGCCGATTTCATCAGGCTGCTTCGATTTGAAAAGAGGTCGCTAATCCGCACCAACCTCTGACCCGGTTGCGCAGCGATATAACTCTTGAGCGGCTCCGCGGTGAAAAACCCATCAGGCATGGACAACGTCCATCTCGCGATCATTGGCAAAATTGGATTGGGCTGAAGCATGAGACCGATCAAGCGATTTGGGATCGCGGCGGCAAGCAACTGCTGGGTGGCTTTCCAAAACGAACCGACGTTCATAGCTGCGTGGAGGCTGAGCAAAGTCTTTTCCAGTGACGGATCGATCACCGCCTCGCGCTTCATGCCAACCCTGGAGATTCGCTTCATTCGCGGCTCCTCTCTGCGCAATCGCCGTTCTTTTGTCCCAGCCCTCCTGAGGCGGGCTGCGCTCATTCCCGGAACGCTCAACAATCGGAAAATAAAAAAGGCAACCTAAGTTACCTGGTGCTCATCCAGCATGGCGCGAGTGTCTAACCCATGCAAACGAAACTACCACTAAATGGGACAATCCAACATCCTGACTTGGCAGAAGCGTTGCGCGGAGAGAGCGGCACATTCTTTTGCCAGCAAGGTGGCCAAGGCTACATTGTGACGGCAGCGGAAGGCTTCTCCATTAAATCATTGCGCCCAGTCGGTCGCAAGATCGTGGAAGCCAATGTGCTCATGACGGCTACTCCGGAACCCTGGGCGATTACCAAAATCTCCGAGGATGTTCTTGAGTTTAGCGCTGTACCACAACAACCTCCCCGCCAACAGCGAGCCGCGTAAAGGCTGAAATAGTGCCCCGCGTGTTTAGCGCACGCGGAGCGATTGGCGGCCAAGAGATCCGCTAAAGCAAGAAAGCAAAGCCTCGGTGGGAAAACCCCACCGAGGCTTTTGCTTTTCTCCTCAGCGCGCGACTGTCCCCCACTCACAAAGATTAGATCACGCCTTTTTCCATCCGTTGCCGTTGCCATCCGGCGTCAGCGCTGGCGCGTACTCCGGCGTAAGATCGACATCTTCGGCGAGGCCCTCCAAATCGGGCTCCATTAGAGACTTCTCGTGATGCTCTTTCGCGATGAGCATGTAAAGCGATGGAACAATGAACAAAGTGAAAATCGTTCCGATCGTCATTCCGCCGACGAGCACAAGACCGATTGAGTTTCGCGCAGCAGCACCGGCGCCAGTCACGAGCGTGAGGGGAAAGTGACCGGCGACAGTTGCGACGCTAGTCATCATGATCGGGCGCAAACGAATGCGCGCGGCTTGCGCGACGGCAGCTAGTTTCCCCAAACCGTCCCGTTGCAACTGATTCGCGAACTGGACAATCAGGATTCCGTTTTTCGAAACCAGACCGACCAGCGTGACGAGACCGACTTGCGAGTAGATGTTGAACGAAGTCGTCCACTTATCTGTGAAGAATTGTCCAAATGGTATTTTCAAAAACATGAAGAGACCCGCGCCGAACATGGCGAGCGGGACCGATCCCAACAGAATAATGAATGGATCGCGGAAGCTGTTGAACTGCGCTGCCAGGACGAGAAAGATCAACACCAGTGAAAGCAAAAACACACCGAGAAACTTGCTGCCTTCAGTGCGCAACTGGCGTGACTCGCCCGTATAATCGAGCACGTAACCTTTCGGAAGAACGTTGCGCGCCTCGTTCTCCAAAAATTTGAGAGCAGCATCGAGCGAAACGGCGGGCACCCCGCTGATCGTGACGGCGTTGAGTTGTTGCATCCGATTGAGCGAACGCGCGACCGTTTTGTGTTTAATCGAAGCGACTGTGCTCAGCGGGATGAGCTGATTGTTTGGCCCGCTCACGTAAATATTTTCCAACTGCTCCGGATTCAACCGATCGACGCGTTTGATTTGCGGAATCACTTTGTAACTGCGCCCTTCGATGTTGAATCGATTAACGTAGTTGCCGCCGATGCTGGCCGAGAGATCGGCGCCCACCTGTTGCATGTCGAGACCCATTGCCGCAACTTTGTCGTGATCGAAAACGATCGCCGATTGCGGCTGGTCGATCTTCGTGTCGATATCGCCGAATTGGAAAATGTGCGCCTGCATCGCTTTCCCGAAAATTTGCTTCGCGAATTCGAGAATGCGTTCCTGGTCGGCGGTCGAGGTGATCACGAAGCTGACGGGAAAATTATCCGCGCCGGGAAGCGCCGAAGGCATGATCGGAAACATCTGGATTCCCGGAATTGCGCCGAGTTTGGCTTGAACTTGCGGCAGATAGGCCTTGGTCGGCGTCTTGCGGACGCCCCACGGTTTCAAAACCATTCCGCCGAATCCGTTGTCTGGAAATGTAAGTTGAAATGTAAACCGCGTGTCGGGGATGCTTTGGAAAACTTTTCCGGCCGCATCAGCGTAACGGATCGTGTCGTCGATGGTCGCGTTCGCCGGCGCGGTAATGATCCCAAAAATCACGCCTTGATCTTCTTTTGGCGCCAATTCCTTGGTCGCCATTTTAGGAATCGCCGCGAACATGAAGAGGGCGAGGAGCGAAATGCCGGCCCAGAAAATGTAAACTGCGGGCCGCGCATTCAGCGTGCGATCGAGATGGCTGCCATACCAATCCCGGAAGCGGTCGAACGTTCGATTGACGAGGCCGCTGAATCCGTGATCGACGTGTTCGGCCCGCAAAAGATGTGCCGACATCATCGGCGAAAGCGTCAGTGCGACTACGCCCGAAAT
>Ga0193713_1000223_pt1 | contig 18718 bp, 21 predicted proteins | sample H3a2metaG_FD_143054 | JGI IMG/M metagenome (GOLD analysis project Ga0193713, IMG submission 143054) | Soil microbial communities from a riparian zone of the East river system, Colorado, United States - H3a2 | ecosystem: Environmental > Terrestrial > Soil > Riparian zone | place: USA: East River... | reverse complement strand
GGCCCCCTTTCCGCTTCCAAGTCATCGCGAGCGTCGGGAGTTGATCGCGTCGTTCGCCCGCGCGCTCCGGCGATGCCACGACGCGGGGTGGTTCCTCCACACCGCCTTCTTCAAGAACCTGCTCCTCTCGCGCGGCGCCTCGGGGTACGAGCTGTGGGTGATCGACGTCCCGTTCGCGCATATCTGGCGCAACCGCCTGCTCCCGGACTTCGCCCGCGTCCGCGACTTCGCGTGCCTTGCCAAGGGCGCGGTGAAGCTCCTGTCGCGCACGGACCGGATGCGCTTCTGTCGCGCCTACGGCCAGACGGAGCGGACCTTCCTCCGGTCCGTTGATTCCTATCGACGTCGCCACTATCCCTAGGAACTGATTTCCCCCCATGAACGACGCGCTGACGTTCCTCAAGGTCGTGATCGTCTTCATCGGCGTCGTCTGGGCCATTCGCCGCAAGGCGCCCATCGGCCTCGCGCTCGCCTCTGGCGGCGTCGTCGTCGCGATCCTCATGGGAAAGCCCGCGCCGTGGGTCGGCACGGAGCTGGGCGGATTGGACGGCCTCCTCTTTTCCCAGGCGACGATCCGGTTCGTCGGCATGATGGGGATGATCGTCGGCATCACCTCGATCCTCCAAGCCTCCGGCGAGATGACACGGCTGACCTCCGCGTTTCGGTCGTGGTTACGCCGGCCTCGCGTCGTGCTGGCGGCGCTCCCCGCGATCATCGGCCTCCTCCCGATGCCGGGCGGCGCGCTTTTCTCCGCGCCGATGGTCGAGGCGAGCGCGGGAGGCACGACGCTCTCGGGCGAGGACAAGGCGCTCGTCAACTACTGGTACCGCCACGTGTGGGAGTGCGTCTGCCCTATTTACGCGAGCGTGATCTACTGCGCCAAGCTCGTCCATCGCGAGGTCAGCACGCTGTCGCTGGTCCTCTTCCCGATCGCGGCGGCGGCGATCGTGGCGGGCCTCGGATTCCTGGGGAAGTCCACGCTCCATCCGGAGGGGGACGACGGCTCGCGGCATAGGGCGGCGCTTCATGCCGTCCTCGGACTTCTCCCGTTGATCCTCCTGTTCGTCCTACTCGGGACGCCGCTGGGCATGACCGGGGCGACGGCCCTGGGACTGCTCTTCGCGGCGGGGTGGCATCTCGCGGCGCGCACCCTGGCGCCGAAGACGCTGCTCCGGACGCTCTTCGTGAACCCGGCCATTCTCGACATGATGCTGATGGGCTACGGCGCGGTGATCTTCGGGGAGATGATGAAGCACTCCGGCGCGATCGATGGAATCTCGTCGCTCTTCGTCTCGCTCGGCCTGCCCCTCGTCCTCCTGGCGGTTGTGCTGCCCGCGACCGTCGCCTTCTTCTCTGGCATGACGATCGTCTACGTCTCGACGACCTTCCCGCTGCTCCTCGCCTACCCCGGGGTCATGGAGAATCCGCTCCCGGTGATCGCCCTCGCGTTCGCCGCGGGGTTCTGCGGGATGCTGCTTTCCCCACTCCACTCGTGCCTGGTGGTGTCGACGCGCTACTTCCGGGCGGATCTCCTCGGCCCCATCCGGCGGATGATCGTTCCGTGCGGGATCATCCTCGCCGCGGGCGTCGGCCTGATGTTGGTGTTGCGCCAGTTCCGGGTGTGATCCAGGCTTGAAGCTCGAAGGTGGAGGCCGGGCGGGGAACGGGAAGCGGGGAACGGGAAGCGGTGATCACCCCCCCTGGGCCTCGAGCCAGCGCTCGGCATCGATCGCCGCCATGCATCCCATCCCCGCCGCCGTGACGGCCTGCCGGTAGACGTGGTCGACGCAGTCGCCGCCCGCGAAGACGCCCTCGACGCTCGTGTGGGAGCCCTTCGTCACCTTGACGTAGCCCTTGGAGTCGAGCTCCACCTGGCTGCGGAAGGCCGCCGTGTTGGGCTCGTGGCCGATCGCGATGAAGACGCCTCCCACTTCGAGGACGCGCACGGTGCCCGTCTTGACGTTCCTCAACTTCAGGCCGATCACCTTCCCCACCTTCGGATCGAGGACCTCGTCGACGACGGAATCCCAGACGAACTCGATTTTGGGATTCCTCCGAGCCTTGTCCTGCATGAACTTCGAGGCGCGCAGCTGGTCGCGCCGGTGGACGACGGAGACCTTCGACCCGAAGCGCGTGAGAAAAGTCGCCTCCTCGATCGCGGTGTCGCCCCCGCCTACGACGGCGAGATGCTTGTTCCGGAAAATGGGGAGCGCGCCGTCGCAGGTGGCGCAACCGGACAGGCCTCGATTCATCAGGGCCTTTTCCGAGGCCAGGCCGAGCCACTTCGCCCCCGCCCCCGTCGCGATGATGACCGACTTCGCGCGCCACGACCGGTCCCCCGCCGAGAGCTTGAAGGGGCGCTTCGAGAGATCGACCTTGTCGATCCATCCCGACTCGACGCGCGTCCCGAATCGTTCGGCCTGCTTCCGGAAGAGCTCCATGAGCTTCGGCCCCTCGACCCCTTCCGGAAACCCCGGGTAGTTCTCGACGTCGGTCGTGATCATGAGCTGGCCGCCGGGGAGATCGGGACGCTGCGAGGCGTCGGCCTCGCCCTCGATGACGAGGGGTTTCAGATTCGCGCGGCTCGAGTAAAGGGCCGCGGTGTAGGCGGCCGGGCCCGAGCCGATGATGACGAGGTTTTCCGTGTCGGCCATAGTTTCCTCGATGGCAATGGGGGGTCAGCGGATCGCGGGGCCCTGGTCTTCGAGCGCCGGATGCTCCAGCTCCACGCCAATATAGTGCCGCACCTTGCGCGCGTACCAGATCGCGCGGTATCGGGAGAGCTGGACCTGGTAGTTCACCTGGCGGCCGCTCCGGTCGATGTACCGGCGGACGGTGTAGCTCCCCCATTCGGGCTTCTCGGGATTGCGCTCGGTGAACGTGTACTTCGAGGGGTCGCAGGATTCGCCCTTCCAGGGGACGTCGAGCCGGAACTGGATCTCCTGGTGGGAGACCTGCTTGGGATCTCCGAGCCAGGCGGTTCCGGACTCGTACTGCCGCTGCCAGATCTCCAGCTGGGCCTGGCTCGGCGGCTCGATCACCACGTCGGGCGCGTCGACGTTGAACCGCCGGCTGCACTCGAAGGCGCAGAGCACCGCCGCGGCCGCCGCCAGCATTCCCAGTTTGCGCATGGCCCTAGCCTGTCCTGGTCACCGATTCCGGATTCTGGATTTTCGATTCTTGGGCGGATTCCGGTCCGGCGGCCTTTCGACAATCCACAATCCACAATCCAGAATCGTTGCCGTCATATTCCCGAGGTCACCACCGCTGGAGTCTCTTTCGCCAGTGATTCAACCTCTCCGCTTCCTGTCCGGCTTGAAGCTCGGAGCTCGAAGCTCGAAGCTTCCGTCACGCTTCGTCCTCGTGTTCTTCCCCGGCCGCCCCCTGCTCGCCTTCCGAAAGGCGGAACGCGACGATCTTCCCCGGCACGATGAGCGTCTCGATCTGGTCGATGTCGATCACGACGAACTCGGGCGTGACCTCTTTCAGGATGCCCATCCAAGGTTCGGTGTTCTCCTGGGTCCAGATCTCGACTTCGCGGTCGATATATTCCGTCAATTTTTTCAACATGGGCCGCCCATCTTAGGGAGACGTGCAAACCAAGGCAACTCCGGGGGTTTACTTGAAGCTTCGAGCTCCCAGCTTCGAGCTTCGAGCAGCTTCAAGCGGACAGCTGCTGGGAGCTCGGAGCTCGAAGCCTGGAGCTAATAATCTTCGGCTTCCAACGGATGCTGTTCTCTCAGTCTGGGCGCCGTCGGGCCCTCGCCGGCCGGGATCGGGATTGCGGGCGCGCCGGCGGAGGCCTTGCCCGCCTCGCGTTCGGCGACCGACTGGAGGCAGTACTGGTACTCGCGCCAGAGGTAGTCGCGCGTCACGCCGACGTCGAGATGGTCCCACGGCAGGACCTCGTCCTGCGGAATCTCCCGGCGCGCGACGGCGTCGGGATCGACGCCGACGGATTCGAAGACCCGGAGCCAGCGGTCGAGGCTGAAGAACTCGCGCCACTCGTCGAAGAGGCACCCGGCCTTCACGCCCGCCACGACCGCCTTCGACAGTTTCCGCGATCCGCGAGCGAAGACGGCCTCCACGTAACTCGATCGGGGGTCGTGCATTTTCAGGTGGACCCGCGTTCCCCGCGCCAGCGAGGCGAGCCGCCGTTCGACGTCGAGGAGGTACCCGAAATCGCGCTGGCGGGCGAACTGGAACGGCGTGTGCGGCTTCGGGATGAAGGGCGAGATCGTCACGTTCACGTCGGCTCGGCGGCCGCGGACCTCCCGGCCCGCCTCGGAGACCCGCTTGGCGGTCTCGATGATCCCCCGGAGGTCCTCGTCGGTCTCCCCCGGCAGCCCGATCATGAAGTAGAGCTTCAGGTGGTTCCATCCCTCGCGGAAGGCGGCCCGCGCCGTGTTCATGAGATCTTCGTCCTTGATCGGCTTGCGGATGATCTTCCGGAGCGCCTCCGTACCGGCCTCGGGGGCCACCGTGAACCCGCTGTGGCGGACCGATTTCATGAGGCCGGGGAGCTCCGCGAGCTTCTCGTCGATCCGGAGCGACGGGAGCGACACGCTGACGCGCCGCGCCTTGAAGCGCGCGTTGAGCCGGGTCATCAGTTCGTGGATGTGCGGATAGTCGCCGCTCGAGAGCGACGTCAGCGCGATCTCGTCGTACCCGGTGTTCGCGTAGACCGACTCGGCCTGCTCGACGAGCTGCTCGACCGGGCGGAAGCGGAGCTTGTTCTTGAAGTTGACCGCGTGGCAGAAGCGGCACTTGTGGGGGCAGCCCCGCATGATCTCGAGGTTGATCCGGTCGTGCACGACCTCGGCGTACGGAACCACGGGCTTCAGCGGGAACCACGCGTCGGCCAGCGACGGCACGGCGGCCTTCTTCACCTTCTCCGGCGCGCCGCCCAGCGGCGTGATCGACTCCACGGCGCCCGAGGGGGCGTAGGCGATCTCGTAGAGCGACGGCACGTAGGCCCCCGCGACCTTCCCAGCGATGGCGCGGAGCAGCTCCGCCCGCGCCGCCCCGCCGGCGCGCATCTCGCGCAGGAGGTCGAGGATCTGGAGGATCGCCTCTTCCCCGTCCCCGAGCACCACCACGTCGAAGAAATCGGCGACCGGCTCGGGGTAGGAGCCGTTCGGGCCGCCGCCCACGACGAGCGGATCACGGTCGGACCGCTCCGCCTGCCAGGTCGGAATACCCGCGAGGTCGAGCATGTTCACGATGTTCGTGTAGGAGAGCTCGGCCTGGAGCGAGAACCCGAGGAGGTCGAAGTCGCGGACGGGACGGTGGCCGTCGACGGTGAAAAGCGGGATGCCGTTGGCGCGCATCTTGGCCTCGAGGTCGGGCCACGGCGCGAAGACGCGCTCGCAGAGGGCGTCGGGCCGCGCGTTGATGAGGCCGTAGAGAATCTGGAGCCCCAGGTGGGACATCCCGATCTTGTAGGCGTCCGGGAAGGCGACCGCGGCGCGGACCTGGACCGAGTCCCAGTCCTTCCGGATGGAGTTCCACTCCCCCCCGATGTACTGGCTCGGGGATTGCACCTGCATCAGGTGCGGCTCGAGACGATCCCAGACGGAGAGCGCCATAGGGAGGGGATTATAGTCCAAGGCCCGGGAGAATAGCGCCTCAGTTCGAGGAGGAGTCGGGCGGCCAGGCGCGCTTCGCGATCTTGCGGAGGCCGGACTCGACCGGCTGGCCGGCCAGGGGGGACTGGCGGATCAGCTCGATCGTCCGCGCGGCCCGCGCCGCGGGCTCCAGCTCCTCCAGCACCGCCTGTTTCTGGGCGACCTCGACCTCGAGGATGGCGGCGAGGCGGTCGCAGAGCGTCCCGAGCGAAAGGTTCGGCTCGATCTGGATGGGCCCCGAGCTCCCGGAGTTGAGGACGCTCGAATAGACGGCGAGCAATCCGAGCCGGACGCGCTCGAGGCGGGGCGACACGGCGCCCGCGGGCTCGGGCAGGACCCGGACCCGCGCCCGCCGGTACGGCGCGGGCGGGATGAGCTCCTCGATCCGGGCCCGCGCCAGGCCGTGAAGGAGGATGTTGAACCGGCCGTCCTCGAGCCGCTCGTCGCGGACGATCCGTCCCACGCCGAGGACGTCGTGCACGGGCGGCGCCCCCTCGTAGTCCCGCTCCCACCCCGGTTTCAGGAGAGCCATCGCGATGAGGCGGTCGCTCTTGAGGGCGTCCTCGATCATCGCGCGGTATCGCGCCTCGTAGATGTGAAGCGGCACGACCGTGTAGGGGAAGAGCACCACCGTGGGCAGGGGGAAAATCGGCACGGGCCCGACGTAATCGGCCGGTAACGGATTCATTTGAACTTCAAGCTCGAAGCCGGCCTACCTCCAGGTCCACCGATCCAGGAGGAATCCCGCTCCCGCCCCGATGAGCGCTCCCCGCGTGCGGTGGCCGGACTGGTGGCCGATGATCGCGCCCACGCCCGCCCCGAGGAGGACCGTGTCGCTCACGAAGGGGAAGAGCGACATGTCGGGCCCCGAGAAGCAATGCCCATCGCCGTACGCCACCACGGCGTGGCGCCCCGGCACGCGCATCGACTTCCCCTCCGAGTGGAGGATCACCACGCGCCGGCCGTCGGCGTCTTCCGCCACGATCGTCTGGAGATCGATGTACGACGTGTCGGCGCCGCGTACCGTGAGCGAGCACGAACCCGAGTCGGGCACCAGCACCCGCTCCGTGGTCGGGCGCCCTTCGATCGCGATCGCGTACGCGCCGGCCGGGGCGGCCAGTTCCAGCGACCCGCCGGAGGGCAGGTCCGTCCCGGAGGCCATGCTGAAATCGATCAGGCGGTCCTCCGTATTCACGGCGACTTTCACGCCCCGGTGAGAGAGATTCCTGAGGACCACGGGTTTCGAGCCCGCCGGAGGACCCGCGCGCTTCGTGAGCTCCGCGAGCCGGGCGAGTACCTTCTCGCCCACGCCGGCTTGCTTCAGTTCCGCGAGGTCGTCGGCGGAAATGGAGACCGTGCGCTTCTCCTGGTTGATCTTGGCCAGGATCACCTCGTCGCCGATCCCCGCCTTCTGGAGCTTGAGCACGTCGTCCTTCGTGAACCCCCGATCCTGCGCCCACGCGGCGGAGGCCGCGGCGAGCGCCAGGATCGCGCACCCGATCGTCTTCATGGCGGTTACCTTCCCGTTCTCTCGGCCTTGTCGATCATCTCGTCGAGCATCTGGAAGATCGCGGCCCTCAGCGCCTCGCCGAGGAGCGATTGGTTGTAGCTCGACCCGCCGCCGAGGCCCAGGGAGCCTGTCGCCGCCGTGTCGGCCTGGCCGTCGCCCTGTTTCGCGAAGATGATCTGGCCGGTCGTCGCGTCGATCATCCGCACATCGACCACGACCTCGGCGATCTGCTTCTTCTTCTGCACCAGGACGGCGTTGAACGTCTCCACATGGAAACTGACGTTGGACACCGTGCCGCAGAACACGTAGTCGACGCCGATGAGCTGGCCCGCCTTGGCCGCCGTGGTCGGATCGACCGCGCCGCTCTGGCCGAGCTTCTGTTCGTCGATCACCTTGGAGAGCCGTTCCCGCTCGAAGACCTTGAACTGCTCGCTCTCCACGAGCGCCGTGTTCAGGATGTCGGCCGCGGCGGCCCCGGTCCGCTCCTTGCCGTACTGGGACTTGTCAACGAAGTCGGCGACGGCGACCTTCTTGCGCTGGTCCATCGGCTTCTCGGCGCGGTCTTTCAAGTACGACTTCGGGTCGCGCTTCTCGACACCGCTGCTGACGCATCCCGAGATCAGCGCCAGGGCCAGGAGGGCCGCCGTCCGCTTCACTGACTTCCGCATGGTTTCAATCTCCTTTGCGGGCTTCGTTCGTCGTCCCATACGACATGCGCTTGGTTTCGCCGGAGCAATCTTACCACACGCAGCTACTTGGCCGGGGGCGGCGCCTCGGTCCGTTTCGCCTCGGGATTCCACCCCGCCCACGGCAGGCTCCCGAAACAATTCGCGGCCGCCTGGGGAGCGTAGTTCTCGATGTCGGTGGCCAGGGCTCCGGCCGTGTCCCGGAGGCCCTTCTTCCCCGACAGCGCGGAGGTGGAGGCGCCGTGCTCCCCTTTCCCGGTCCAGAGAACGTTGTCGTCCCGGTCGCGCAGCTCGGCTTCCACCTTCACGTTGATGGAGGTGTAGATCACCAGGGTTTTCCGGTTCCACTCCGCCACGTTCGACCAGACCACGGCGTCGGCGTTGAAGATCTTCGCCAGCTCTTTGGTGTCGTACTCCTTGATCTGGCCCGGATCCCCCGTGAATTTCTTGTCCTGGTAGAACTTCTCGACCACCTCGCGCGGGACGAGGGCGTAGCCGCGGGCGGCGACTTCGTACTCGACGTACTTCCACATCTTCGAGGAGGCATCGCGCTCATTGCTGTCGTTGAGGGGCCAGAGGACTACGGCCGTCGTGACGTCCCGGTCCAGGTAGATCCGAGTCGACCCGCACCCCGCCGCCAGCGCCGCCAGCGCCGCCGCCGCGAACCATCTCATCGTTCGTCCCCCTAGAGCTTCAGGCGCCCGGATTGCGAGAAAAACGCCACCGGATTATCCCACACGAGCTGCCGGATTCTCTTCTCGGGCGCGCCGCGCGATCGGAGCTCCTCGATCGTGTGGGGCACCATCAACGGGTCCGACGGGCCCCAGTCCGCCGCGCTGTTCACCAGCATCCGGTCCCAGCCGTGGTCCTCGAGGATGTTCGCCATGCGCTCGGGCGAAAGCTTGGTGATCGGGTAGACGGTGTGGCCCGCCCACGCGCCGGCCGCCAGCGTCATTCCCGTCGTCTCCTCGGTATTGTGATCGACGAGGGTCCGCTCCAGGGGGAATCCGGTCTCCTTCACGACCTCGAGGATCCGTTGGATCCCCTGCGGCTTGTTCACGTGGGGCGAGTGGACGAGGAGCGGGAGCCCGACCTTTCGCGCCATTTCGATCTGCCGGATCATGGAGTCCTCCTCCTCCGGCGAGATCCGGTCGTAGCCGATCTCCCCGACGGCGACGACGCGCTCGTGCTCGAGGTACCGGGGCAGCTCCGCCAGGACGGCGTCGTTGAGCGCGCGGTCGTTGGACTCCTTGGGATTCATGGCGAGCGTGACGAACTGCTTGATGCCGTACTTCGCGGCCCGGTCGTGCTCGTAGTTCGTGAGGTGGCTGAAGTAATCGAAGAAGGATCCGGCGTGGCGGCGCGTCTCCCCGAGCCAGAAGGCGGGCTCGACGACCACCTCGATACCCGCCCGGGCCATGGCCTCGTAGTCGGAGGTGGTGCGCGCGTACATGTGGGCGTGCGGCTCGAAGATCCGCACGCGGGGCGGGGCCTGGGTTTTCGCGCCCTTCATCGCTGACGCTCCAGGGCCGGAGGGGCGCGCCAAGAGTCTAGAACCTGGCGGCCAGCTCGAAGTAGACGCCGCTGAGATTGATGCTCGCCCGCTGTTCGTCGACCTGGTGTTCGTTCTCGACGAGGTTGGCGTCGAAGACCTGGTACCCGACTTCGAGCTTCACCCCGCGCCAGTAGAGACGGGCCCCCGCGCGGACCTCGGCCGGGTATTTGATCACCAGGCTCTCCTTGGCGTCCCGGGGCATCCCGAACCCGCCCTCGGCGATCAGGAGGATGGCCTCGCTGATCCGGTACGACACCTCGAACTCCGCGTCGGCGTAGACCGTCCGCATGTTGAGGCTTTCACGCTCGCCGCTGCTCACCGAAACATCCGTCTTGAAGTGGATCTCCTTGACGCCGATGCCCAGGCCGACGTGAAGCGGGTCCCGGTCGGGCGTGATCCCGAACAGGTATTTCGCGGAGACGTAGCGGAAATCCACGTCGGTGCTCGATGAGCCGCCCTGCGGAAGGTTCACCGATCCGAAGGTCAGGGTCTCGTCGAGGGTCTTCTTGCCCTGCGACAGGTACTGCCAGCCCTGGATGTTGACTACATGGCCGCCTTCGAGGCGGGCGGTCAGGGAGACGCCGAGGCCGGTGGCGTTTTTCGTGGAGTCGAGGTCCGTGTCAAGGTCGACGTTCGTGGCGAAACCCGAGGGGGCGTTGCCCTTGCGGAGGCGCCCCTGGATGTCGCCGGTGTAGCCGCGGATCCCCAGCTCGACCTTGATGGGGTCCTGGTCCTGGGCGGCGGCATCGAGCGCGCCCAGCAGGACCGCGGACAGGACGAACGGGACGACGGTGCGGCGCATCATCGATATCCCTCCAGTTATTCCCCGCGCCCGGATCACCCCGCGGAGCCCGCGGGCTCGAGCGCCCGATAGAGCGTGTCTCTTTGGACCGGAACCCGTCCTGCTTCGCGAATCAGAGCGCGGAGGTCGGCTTCCGCCACCCCCGGCGGGGTCTCCGCCCCCGCCATGTGGACGATCCGCTCCTCCACGATCGTCCCGTCGATGTCGTCCACGCCGAAGGAGAGGAGCATCTGCGCGGTCTTCAGACCCGTCATGATCCAGTAAGCCTTAATGTGGTCGAAGTTGTCAAGGACCAACCGCGCGACCGCGTGGACCTTCAGATCGGTCTGAACCGTCGCCTTCTCGATGTGGGCGAGGCGCGTGTTCTCGGGGTGGAAGGCGAGCGGGATGAAGGCGGTGAAACCGCCCGTGTCGTCCTGCAGGGCCCGCAGGCGGAGCATGTGGTCCACCCGTTCCTCGTCCGTCTCGATGTGGCCGTACAGCATCGTGGCGGTCGACCGCAGCCCCAGCCGGTGGGCGACCCGATGGATCTCGAGCCACCGCTCGGGTTTCGCCTTGCCGGAGCAGACCTGGTTCCAGACCCGGTCGGCGAAGATCTCCGCGCCGCCGCCGGGGAGCGAATCGAGGCCGGCCTCCATGAGATCGCGCAGGGTCTCCTCGAGGCCCTTCTTCGAAAGCTTGACGAGGTGGTCCACCTCGGTCGCGGTGAAGGCCTTGAGGTGGACGTGGGGATAGCGCTCCTTCAGGCCGCGGAGCATCTCGAGGTAGTAGCGGTACGGGAGCTTCGGGTGGACGCCGCCCACGATGTGGATCTCGTTGAGACGCTCGAACTTCGTCCGCGCGGCGTACGCGAAGATGGCGTCGAGGTCCATCTCCCACGCCCCCTCCTGGCCCTCCTTGCGGTAGAAGGCGCAGAAGTGGCAGTCGAAGATGCAGACGTTGGAATAGTTCAGGTGGAGGTTGCGGACGTAGTAGGCGTAATCGCCGTTCTTCCGCTCGCGAACGAGGTTGGCGAGGCGGCCGAGGGCGAAAACGTCGTTCGTTTTGAAGAGGCGGACGCCGTCCTCGAAGGAGAGCCGCTCCCCGGCATGGACCTTGCGCTCGATGTCTTTGAGGCTTTCCATGGGGGGCCGGTTCAGTCTAGTGGGCTTCCGGAATCATGTCAAATCAGGGGATCGAGAACTTCCCTTTCAGCGAAACGGAGCCCGCGACAATCATGATAATGAGCATCCCGACGACCATGATGGCCTCGTTCCAACCGCCCGAAAAGAGATGGTCGAATCCGTACCTCCAGGCGTCCGAAGCCCGGTTGAGCACGGGAATCGCGGCGACGACCGCCGCGACCAGCGCGACGAGGCGCACGAGGCCGCGCCCCTCGATGAGGAAATACGGCTCCTTCTTCTGATCGCCCATTCGGAATGTCCTCCGTAGCTTGGGCTCATTATACCCGGAAGACCCGGGCGATGACGGGGGAACGGGAGCCGAAGGCTGGAATCTGGAATCAAGAATTTAGAATCTGGAATTTGGAATCTCGAATCTGGAATCTGGAATCTGGAATCTGGAATTCGTCATCGGTAATCGGTAATCGGTAATCGGTAATCGGCAATCCGCAATCCGCAATCTCACGTTCGGTGCTTGGACTCTCGTCCTCGTCAAGCCGCCTAGGCCCGCGAGAGTTTTCGTTCCATACGCGCCCATTGATCGGGCGGCGTCAAAAACTTCCCGAAGCCTGAATTATTCGGGTGATCGTCCCCGTGATAGTCGCTCCCGCCCGTGACAAGGAGGTTCCGCTCCCGGGCCAGCGCGAGATAGGCGACGTACTTGCGCGGGCGCTCGAACCGGTGGTACGCCTCGATGCCGGCGAACGACGCCGAGTCCAGGATCCGCCGCACGAGCGCGTCGTCGTCGAAGAAGTGCGGATGGGCGAGGACCGGGAGGCCGCCCGCGGCCCGGATGAGACTCGCGGCCCGGGAGGGGGCGAGTTCCGTCGACGCGATGTGCGCCGGCGCGCCCTCGCCGAGATATTTCTCGAACGCCTCCCCCTCGGTCCGGACCGCCCCCGCCTTCACGAGGGCACGCGCGACGTGCTTGCGCCCTACCGACTTCCCTCCCGCCTCCGCGAGCACGTCCTCCGGGTCGAGTATCACCCCTAGGCCCCGGAGCGCGGCGCAGATCTTGCGGACTCGAACCTTGCGGGCACGTCGCATGGAGGCCAGCTGCGCCCGAAGCGGCTTGTTCGCGGGATTGATCCCTATTCCGAGGATGTGGACGTCGCGCCCCTCGAACTGGGCCGACATCTCGAGGCCCGGCACGACGCGAAGGCCGATCTTCGCTCCTTCACGCGCGGCGGGAGCGATCCCGTCAGTGACGTCGTGATCGGTGACGGCCAGGACGTCGATGCCCGACGCGCGCGCCTTTCGCGCCAGTTCGGCGGGCGGCGTGCGCCCGTCGGAGCAGGTCGTGTGGCTGTGAAGATCGACGTTCAACGTTCTGAGTTCAACGTTCAAAGTTCGGGACCATCCTTGAACTTTGAACCTTGAACATTGAACCTACTTGGCATTCTTCGCGAACCACCCCGGGGCTTCCTTCGGATTGATCGCTTCCTTGCCCTTCGCAAAATTCATCGGGCAGACCATCCCCTTCTTCGACTCCTGGGCCGCGTCGAGCAGCCGCAGGATCTCGTCCGAGGAGCGGCCGATGGGGAAGTTGTTGATCATCTCGACCTCGACGTTCCCCTCGGGATTGATGATGAAGAGCCCGCGGAGCGAGATCCCCTTCCCCTCGTGCAGCACGCCGTAGTCGCGCGACGCCTGCTTCCTCATGTCCGAGAGGAGCGGATATCCCGTCCCCTGGATGCCCCCCTGGTTGCGGGGTTGCTTGAGCCATTGCGCGTGCGAATGCTCGCTGTCCACGGAAACGCCGACGATCTCGCAGCCGCGCTGCTTGAACTCCGACAGCCTGTCGGAGAGCCCGGTGATCTCCGTGGGTCAGACGAACGTGAAATCGAGCGGGTAGAAGAAGAAGACGAGCCACTTGCCCTTGTAGTCTTCGAGCGAAACGCTCTTGAACTCCCCGTTCACGACGCCGGTGAGCTTGAAATCGGGCGCCTTCTGCGTGACCAAAGTCATGTCCTGTCTCCTGTGGCAGTAGTCGGACTTCAGACTGCAGACTTCAGAGTCCGCAGTCATCGGTCATCGGTCATCCGTCATCAGGCCCTGCGAATCTTGATCAGTTCCAGGAATTCATCGCGGGTCTTCACGTCGCTCCGGAAGCGGCCCCGCATCGAGCTCGTGACCATCTGGGCGTTCTGCTTCTCGACCCCGCGCATCATGACGCAGAGGTGCGCCGCCTCCATGACGACCCCCACCCCCTTCGGCTTCAGCTTGTCCTCGATGGCGCGCGCGATCTCCATCGTCAGCTTCTCCTGCACCTGCAGGCGCCGGCTGAAAACGTCCACGAGGCGCGGCAGCTTCGACAGCCCCACGATCCGCTTGTCCGGGAGGTACGCGATGTGGCACTTCCCGAAGAATGGCAGGAGGTGGTGCTCGCAGAGCGAGAAGAAGTCGATCTCCTTCACGATGACCATCTCGTCGTAGTCGCTCGTGAAGACCGCGCCGTTGAGGACCGACTCCGCGTCCTGCTTGTACCCCCGGGTGAGGTAGGTGAGCGCCTTCTCGACGCGCGACGGCGTGCGCCGGAGCCCCTCGCGCTCGGGATCCTCGCCCAGGCGCAGCAGGATCTCCCGGACGAGCTCCTGGAGCTCCGGTTTGACGATGGTCGATTCGGTCATGTGCGGAAGGCTAACACTTTTCGGTCTGGCTTCAAGCTTGGAACTTGAAGCTCGAAGCTTGAAGCTGGATTACTTCACTTCCCACACGTCTCCGCTGTACAGCAGCTTGTCCAAGTCGCCCTCACCCATCTTCGCCCGGGCCGAGGCGATCTGCTCCCGCGTCCGCTGCTCCAGCGTCGGGAAGGTCTCGTCCCGGAAAATGCCGATGGGCGTCGGGAAGTCGGGGAACCCGATCCTCGAGAGAAGGTACGCGAGCGCGGCGTTCTTCTCGTCGTGCACGATCAGGTCCTTCTCGGTGATCCCGTTCTCGCCGAGCTTCACGACCTCGGGCCTCAGCCCGTTCAGCCGGATCCCCTTGTCCCTCTGCTTGCCGAAAATGAGCGGCTTGCCGTGCTCGAGGGTGACGTTCTGCTCGTCGCGGACTTCCTTCTCGGTGAGCTGGATGAACGCCTTGTCGTTGAAGACGTTGCAGTTCTGGTAGATCTCGACGAAGGCCGAGCCCTTGTGCGCCGCGACGCGCCTCACGATGTCCATCAGGTGCTTCGGATAGATGTCGACCGACCGCGCGATGAACGTCGCCTCCGCCGCCAGGGCTAGCGAGATCGGGTTGATCGGCTGGTCGATGACGCCGAAGGGCGCGCTCTTGCTGTTGACCTTCCCCAGCTCCGTCGTCGGCGAATACTGCCCCTTCGTCAGGCCGTAGATCCGGTTGTTGAAGAGGAGGATCTTGAGGTCCACGTTGCGCCGCAACGCGTGGATCAGGTGGTTGCCGCCGATCGACAGCCCGTCGCCGTCGCCGGTCACCACCCACACCTCGAGCTCCGGATTGGCCAGCTTCACCCCGGTCGCCACCGCCGGCGCGCGGCCGTGGATCGTGTGGAACCCGTACGTGTTCATGTAGTACGGGAATCGCGACGAGCAGCCGATGCCGGAGACGAAGACGAACTTCTCGCGGTCGATCCCGAGCGTCGGCATCACCTGCTGGACCGCGTTGAGGATCGCGTAATCGCCGCAGCCCGGGCACCAGCGGATCTCCTGGTCGGACTGGAAGTCCTTCTTGGTGTACTTGGGCGCGGCCGGCTTGACGGGGGCGATTTCGGGGCTCATTTCTGTTCTCGATCCTCAGTTTTCCGTAGGCAGCCATCGGCTTCTGGCTCGAAGCTTGAAGCTTGGAGCTCGAAGCTGTCCTATTTCGGGCTTCCGTTCCCTTGGAGTGTTTTCGCTTCCTGTTCGATCGCTTCGACCAGTTCCGAGACCTTGAAGGGCTTGCCCTGGACCTTGTTGAGGCCGCGGGCGTCGACGAGGAATTTCGCGCGGAGCACCATCAGGAGCTGGCCGAGGTTCAGCTCGGGCACGAGCACCCTCGGGTAGCGCTTCAGGATCGCGCCGAGGTTGGCCGGAAACGGGTTGAGGTGGCGCAGGTGGATCTGCGCGACCTTGATTCCGCGGCGGCGCGCCTCTTCGACTGCCGCCGTGATCGAGCCGTAGGGGCTCCCCCATCCGACCATGAGGATTTTGGCATCCTCGTCGCCCGACACCTGGAGATCGGGCACTTCCTGGACGATCCGCTGGATCTTGGCCGCGCGGATCCGGCACATGAAGTCGTGGTTGTCGGGATCGTAGGAGACGTTGCCGTAGATGTGGCTCTTCTCGATGCCGCCGATCCGGTGCTCGAGGCCCGGCGTCCCCGGGAGGGCCCAGGGCCGGGCGAGCGTGACCTCGTCGCGCAGGTACGGGGCGAAGTGCTCGGGAGAGGTCTGGAACTTCACCTCGATCTTCGGCAGGTCCGCCAGCTTCGGGAGTTTCCACGGCTCCGCCCCGTTGGCGAGGTAGCCGTCGGAAAGGATGAAGACGGGGACCATGTACTTCGTGGCGATGCGGACCGCCTGGATCGCGATGTCGAAGCAGTCGCCCGGGGTCGCGGGGGCGAGGACGCAGACGGGCGACTCGCTGTTGCGGCCGAAGAGGGCCTGCAGCAGGTCCGCCTGCTCGGTCTTGGTGGGCAGCCCGGTGGAGGGCCCGCCGCGCTGGATGTCGCAGATGACGAGCGGCAGCTCGACCATGACGGCGAGGTTGATCGCCTCGCCCTTGAGCGCCACGCCCGGGCCGCTCGTCCCCGTGACGCCGATCGCCCCCGCGTAGGAGGCGCCGATCGCGGAAGTCACCGCCGCGATCTCGTCCTCCGCCTGGAACGTGATCACCCCGAAATTCTTGTGGCGCGACAGCTCGTGGAGGATGTCGCTCGCGGGCGTGATCGGGTAGCTCCCGTAGAAGAGCGGCAGCCCGCTCAGCTTGCTCGCCGCGACGAGTCCCATGGCAAGCGCCTCGTTCCCCATGACGTTCCGGTACCGGCCCGGCGCGTACTTCGCGGGCGGCACCTCGTACTGGGAGCGGAAGAGTTCCGCCGCGTCGGCGTACGCGTAGCCCGCCTTGAGGGCGAGCGAGTTCGCCTCGACGAGCTCGGGCTTCTTCTTGAACTTGTCCTGGAACCACTTGAGCGTGGGCTCCATCGGCCGGTTGTAGAGCCAGTAGAGGACGCCGAGGGCGAAGAAGTTCTTGCAGCGCTCCTTGTCCTTGTGGGAGATCGGCACCGGTTCGAGCGCCTTGATGGTCAGGTCGGCGATCGGGATCTTGAAGACCTGGAACGCGCTCAGGCTCCCGTCCTCAAGTGGATTGGTCGCGCAGCCCGCCTTCTTGAGGTCGACCTCGCCGAACGAGTCGGTGTTGACGATCAGGACGGAGTTCGGGGCGAGGTCCTTGATGTTCACGGCGAGCGCCGCCGGATTGAAGGCCACCAGGACGTCCGGCTGGTCGCCGGGCGTGTGGATTTCCTTCGCGGAGAACTGGATCTGGAATCCCGAGACGCCGGGGAGCGTGCCCGCCGGGGCGCGGATTTCCGCCGGGAAGTCCGGGAAGGTCGAGAGGTCGTTCCCGAAGATGGCGCTCGTGTTCGTGAACTGCGTGCCGGTGATCTGGACGCCGTCGCCCGAGTCGCCCGCGAACCGGATGGTGACGCTCTCGAGGACCTCGCGCTTGCGGGGGGCGGCTTCAGCCTGGCTCTGCGGAGTCATGGAATCCCTTCGTTCAAGGATCGGAGTCCAAACATTTATATCGACTGCAGGGCGAGTTTGCAAGACGGGGCAAGCCGACGGGCAAGCCGACTCGCGCCGCGTGACCGGCGACCCGCGACTTCTCTTTTCGACCCAAGACTTCCGACTCTCGACTCTCGACTTCCTGTGGATTCAGTAGGCCGTCGTGGGTACGCCGGTCTGTTTCTCGCAGAGCCTCGCGATTTCCTGGAGCCGTTCGTTGGGCACACTGGTGATCTGCGGGTCCGCAGGCTCCCGGGCGAGCGAATAGACGTCCACCCGCTTCGGCTTGATCTTTTTCACGGCCTCGATCCACATGTCGACCTCGGCGGGGATCGAATTGTCGCGCCGGCCCTGCGTGAACATGGCCTGCACCACGCAGTCGGTCAGGCCGCGCACGCCGCGCATCACGTCCCAGATGCCGATGTCGGTCGTCGGCGAGTTCATGTCGAGGAACATCGCCTCCGAGCCCGCGTCGAGCTTGATGTGCCGCTCGTCGAGGAGGTTGAGCGACTCCGCCACCCCGTACGCGGCCAGGTTCGCGCCGTTCGAGAGGATGTGGACCGGCACCCCCTTGCCGGCGCGGTCGCGCGCCCCGAGGATTTCCTCCACGACCGACGGAAATTCCGGATGGAGCGTCGGCTCGCCGTTGCCCGCGATGGTGATGGCGTCGATCTTCGTCCCCGCGGCCGCCAGCTCTTTCAGGCGACGCGCGAGTCCCTCCCCCACCTCCCGCGCCGTCGGCCACTTCCACTTCCCGAGCGTCGCGTCGTCGGTCAGTTCGGAGGTCCACCCGCACTGGCAATAGTTGCAGTTGAAGGCGCAGACCTTCACGCCGACGGGGAGGATGTTCACGCCGAGCGAGGCGCCGAGTCGGCGGGACTCGAAGGGTCCGTAGACGACGTCGTCGAGAAGCGGGTACCCGGGCAAGGCCATGACCAGATTGTAGATTTCAGATCGTGGATTGTGGATGCTCGAATCGATTCTACTGCGTGCGCTTGATGATGTGGAATCCGGTCGGCGCGTCCCTGGGATCGTACGGAGCCATCCCCGCCTCCCCCACCGCGAGCCCGAAAGCCACATCGGCCAAACCCTTGTCGAATCCCTCCCGCCGCCGCTCGTCCCCCCTCGGACGGGTCCCCGCGCTGACCATCCCGATTTCCTTCTTGCCGTCGTCGTCGGTGTTTTCCTGAATCAACTTCTTGAAATCCTCCCCCTGGCGCGCGCGCTCGAGAATCCGCTTCGCGAGGACTTCCGCTTCTTCGCGAGTCCGCGATACGCGGGGGAGGGCGTCCTTCGCTCCCCGGAAAGCGATGAGGATTTGCTGGACCCGCAGCCGGGCCGGCGGCAGGGCCTTCGTCCCCACACCGGGAGGACCGGGCGGCGCGGGGTCGCATCCCGCGAGCAGGACGATCACCAGGGCGGCCGCGGCACGTTTCATGAGGTCCATCCGGAAAGTCAACAACGGGCGCCGCGATTATAGGGGCCGGATTGCATTCGTCTACCCCATCGTCGATCGGTTCGTGGGCCATCCCTCGGTCCTTCCTTCCGGCTCGAAACTCGGAGCTTCAGAAACTGGAATCTGGGATCTGGTAACTGCAAGCTTGCCCCGCTATCCTCGTGAGCCCATGGCCACCACCGATTACAAGTCGACGCTTA
>Ga0193713_1000222_pt1 | contig 18741 bp, 16 predicted proteins | sample H3a2metaG_FD_143054 | JGI IMG/M metagenome (GOLD analysis project Ga0193713, IMG submission 143054) | Soil microbial communities from a riparian zone of the East river system, Colorado, United States - H3a2 | ecosystem: Environmental > Terrestrial > Soil > Riparian zone | place: USA: East River... | reverse complement strand
CATTCGTTCGATCCCTCTCCTCGGCTCTAGCGCGCGAATCAGAACGAAACCGTTCTCATCGCCTTTCACCAGCACGTTCAGCATCCAATGCATTCCATAATTGAAATAGACATAAGCCGCACCGGCGTTATTTCGCTCGATAAAGCTGCGAGCGCTCGGCCGTGTAAACGTGTGCGCGGCCTCGTCGTTAATTGCCGCGTACGCTTCCACCTCGACGACGATCCCCGAGCAATCGCCCCAAATTAGTTCTGTGCCGATCAACTCCCCCGCACAAGTGAGCGGATCTCGTTTAAAAAAAGACGCACGCACAATCTTGCTCGCCACTGCGACGCTCCTTACTTGATGGACCGATGTTCCCTCAGTATTTCGATAGTCTTATCGATTGGCAGAGCCTCAACCGTGTGCCCGTTCCCGCTCATTGTCGTCGCTCGAAAGATCGAGTTGTAGATGGCTTCTTCGGTCGCTTCGATGACAGCCAGAAACAGCGGCGACATCGCATCGTTGGTCAGTAGTTCGACATGCCGCGTGGGCAGCTTCTCAGAACTGCGAATCCGTAACTGTGGTGCGGTCGAGAATGCGATTGCATAATCCCCGCTGCCATTCGAGGCAGCACTTCCAGTGCGGGCCATGCCCAGCCATGCCCTGGCTGCGAGGCGCTTAAGGTTCCGTGCATCGATGGGCGCATCGGTTGCGATGACTATCATGCACGAACCGTCTGCTTTGTCTTTCCCGCTGCCTTGCTGCAATTCATCACGCAGGTAGTACCGACCTAGTTCCTGACCAACGGGAACGCCAGCAATCGAGAGGACGCCTCCAAAATTTGTCTGCACCAGAACCCCGATCGTGTACCCACCAAGATTCTGAGGCAGCTTTCGCGACGAAGTTCCGATTCCCCCCTTCCAACCAAACGTCACGGTCCCCGTACCAGCTCCGACATTGCCCTCTTCAACTGGGCCGTTCTTCGCTTTCTTGATGGCGGCGAACACGTCGTCTGGTGTGATGTGACGCCCGCGAATGTCGTTTAGGTATCCGTCATTGGTCTCGCCGATCACCGGATTGACTGAGAGAACATTCTCGTTTCCCGGCAATGTCAGAATATACGTGGCCACCGCGTCTGCGACCCTTGGAACGCTCGCAGTGTTTGTCAGCACGATCGGTGTCTCGATCTCGCCCATTTCATCGACCTGCGTAGAGCCAGTCAGCTTTCCAAAACCGTTTCCAACGAAAATCGCGCCGGGCACCTTGTCGCGGTAGAGATTACCCGAATCTGGCAGAACGGCTGTCACACCGGTGCGGACGTTGTCCCCGCTAATAATTGTCGTATGGCCGACTTCAACCCCGGCAACATCCGTGATGGCATTAAGTGGGCCAGGCGGCAGAATGCCAACTTTCAGTCCTAAATCCGAAGCGCGAGGCCGTGTATTGGAACTTGTGCTCTGAGCAGAAACAAACGAGGCGAGCAATAAAGAAGCAGCTACAGCGGCAACTCCACGAGCCATGAGAAAAATTGTACGCCCAAATCTGATCAACTAAATTCGAAAACGCATACGGGCTCAAAAAATGCCCGTTGTACGAAAAGGAAAAATCGCGCGGCGACTTCGAAGTCGTGTGTCGGCCCGGTTCGCGGACTCGGCCGCGAGGCTGCCAACATGGCAAATCGGCGACCGACCAATCTAGGAGCCTGATGGCTTGTAATAAATTGGAACCTTGACTTTGCTGTCGACGGGTTTGCCATTGCGGAACGCCGGAATGAATTTTGCGCCATTGAAATCGGACAGGGCCGCCTGGCCGAAACCCAGATACGGAGGCTCCTCCGTTACGACCTGGATGTTCTTCAGATTGCCCGCAGCATCAACATCCAGGGCAAGTTCGACAACACCAGTCAGCGCCACTGTAGTCCCCGTGTCGGGATAATGTATTCCGGTGAACTTTGAGCCCGGACCAGCATAGGGTTGTGGATCGATGAAATCGTTTTCCTTTTTCACTTCCTCCAGCTGCTGATTGGAAAAGACGCGCAGTCGCGGTTTGCCATTCACGACCGCGAACGTTGCCGTGCCGTAGAAAACGGCGACGACCGGTTGGTGATTGTGAATCGCGGGAACAAACTTCGCGTTTGCCAGGCGTTTCAATACCTCCTGCTCGAGCAACTCTGATCCGCGCGTGCCGCGGTAACCAGCACTTCGAACGACATCCCCAGTCGGCGCCACGAGACAGGAAAACATAACTGCAGCGTTTTTCTGACCCTTTTTAATCAGATCGGCCGTGTCGATCTTGTTTATCAGCGAATCGGAACCTGTCCCGAGCAGTGCAGGCCGGAACTCCGGCAGCGCCGGTGTCGCTGTCGGCGTTGCCGTCTTTCCTGTTTGCGACAACGCCAGTTCGGCAGTGAGCAGCAAACCAATTATGCAAAATGTTCCGAGCCGCATGGCGGAATAGGCAAGCAGGATGCGTCGTTTTTGCAAGGGAAACTGAATTTATGCCGCGATTGCCAGCGGGTTCACCCCGGCCATCCGATGGACGATTTTGTGACGCTGGAAGTAGCCAATGAGCGCATCACGCGTTTGCACCGGATGCAGGATGCAGTTGGCCTCCGGCCGGTCGAGGAACGCGCGCAATTTCATAAAATGATGGCCGCCGCTGCGTGCATCGAAACTGTTAAACGCAATGACGTATTTCTTGTTCCGATCCAGTGGCTCCCGATTGGCCAGGACCATCGAGACAATCTTACAGTCGTCGCGGTGACCTTCTGTTTTCAAATCGAAGCCAAGCAGATTACGCTTTTCGTGGCTGGCGAACACATCTTCCATCGCAATCTTTATTTCCTCGGGGGAGAGTTGCGCCGTCACAATGTAGTTCTCATAAGGAATTATGTGCCAGACGTCGTAAACCGTTTTCGGGCCAGCTATCAAATCGGTCTTGTCATCGAATGTCCCGTGCATGACTCCATCAATCGGCACATTTCGTTCCGGCAACATTTCCATGATTGCCGCTCCGATCAGCCTCTCGACGTCGCTTGGCCTGCCGGGATGGCTTCGACCACGCAGCGTCTCGGCCAGTTCACCAATCGGTTCCGACAAAGCGGCGCTCGATTCGGCGAGGTGCGATTTCGCTCGTGAGAGAACCATCTGATCAAAGCTGAAGCGGTTATCCATCAGCTCGCAGATTGCTTCGCGGTGAAGCAGTTTCTTTGAATTGCGGTCGAAAAGAAGATCGACGCGCCCTAGGTGAATTCCGAAATGATCTGCTTGAGTAAACAACACGCCGTTCGTTAGCCGACTCGGGACGTCCTGATGCGTATGGCCCGCGATAAACACGGCCACCTCCGGAAATTCCGAAGTCAACGCCATTACGGTATTGGCAAAATCATCGCCGCCGGTGCGCGTCTTGAGTCCCATGTGACCCGTTAACACAATCGCGTCCGCGCCTCCGCTCTTCGCGCTCGCAATCGCGCGGCGAACGGGCTCTACCGGATGCCGGAAATCAAGTCCGCGGGTAAAATCCGGCCAAAGCCAAAACGGCATCCCTGGCGTGGTGATACCGATGATCGCAATCTTGATTCCAGCAATTTCCTTCAAAATGAACTGCTGAACTTTTGAAAACGGGTGCTTCGCATCTGGAAATTCGCCGGCCAGTTTTCCTTCCATCAGCATGTTCGCGGCAAGAACGGGCATGCTTGATTGTTGCAATGCGCGTTCGAAGCATTCCATTCCCCAATCGAATTCATGATTGCCGACGACCCAAGCGTCATATTCGAGATGATTGAGCAGATCGATCATCAACGCGCCCTTGTTTCGAAGGCTGACGTCGGTGCCCTGGTATACGTCGCCGACGTCGATCAAGATCGAGTTGGGATTTTCACGCTGCCAACGCCTGATTTGCGTCGCGCAACGTGCCAATCCGCCCCGATCTGGGTTTCCGTCGTAGTCGGAGGTTGCCAGGATATGGCCGTGTAAATCCGTTGTGTGCAGGATCGAAATGCAAACCGTGTCGGGATTGAATGCGGCAGCAGCACTCGCGAGCGTCGGGACAGCGCTGAGCAGTCCCATTTGGCCGGCGAGTTTCAAAAACTCTCGCCGAGTCCAACAACTGTCCGCGTCATACATCGACTGCTTCAATGGGCAGACATATTAGCGCCGCATCGGTCAATATCTCAATGAAAATGCTGAGGCTTCACTGTCTTGACCGTAAGGCCGTTTCGCTGACACTTCGTCATGCTTAACGAGGATGCTGTTGCCGATTTCAAAGCGAACCTGCGCGGACGCCTGATCGAGCCGGGCGACAAGGATTACGATGAAGCCCGGAAGGTGTACAACGGGATGATCCACAAAAAGCCACGGCTCATTGCCCGTTGCGCCGATGTGGCCGACGTCATCAACTCGGTGAACTTCGCGCGAGAAAACGATCTGCTTCTTGCCATCCGAAGCGGTGGTCATAACGCGGGAGGCTTGGGGGTTTGCGACGATGGTTTGGTCGTCGATCTGAGCCCGATAAAATGTACCCGGGTCGATCCGGCTGCCCGCACAGTGACGGTTGGCGGCGGCTGCACCTGGGGCGATGTGGACCACGCCACTCATGCGTTCGGAATGGCAACGCCCAGCGGAATCATTTCCACGACCGGTGTTGGCGGATTAACTCTAGGCGGAGGAATTGGACATCTCACCCGCAAATGCGGATTAAGCATCGACAATCTCGTCTCGGCCGATGTCGTTTTGGCCAACGGCACTTTTGTTAAGGCGAGCACTGATGAGAATTCCGACTTGTTCTGGGCGCTTCGCGGCGGAGGCGGAAATTTCGGCGTTGTAACAGCGTTCACATTCAAGCTGCATCCGGTCGACATGATTTATGGCGGCCCCATGCTCTACGAGCTGAACGAAACGGCAGACGTAATGAAATGGTACCGCGAGCTGATTCCCGCGGCTCCCGATGACCTAAATGGTTTTTTCGCTTTTCTCACAGTCCCGCCCGCGCCGCCTTTCCCGGAACATCTGCACATGAAAAAAATGTGCGGCATTGTCTGGGCATACACGGGGCCTCAGGAGAAAGCAGAGGCGACGTTCAAACCGATTCGCGACTTCAAGAAGCCTGCTCTCGATTTTGCAGGTCCTCTGCCGCAGCCAGCCCTACAAAGCATGTTCGATGCACTCTACCCTCCCGGCCTTCAATGGTATTGGCGCGCCGATTTCGTAAATGAATTGAGCAATGACGCGATTGCGCAGCACATTCGGTTCGGCGAAGCGCTCCCAACGATGCATTCCACGATGCATATGTATCCGATCGACGGAGCCGCGTCGCGCGTCGGCAAAACGGATACTGCCTGGAATTATCGGGACGCGAAATGGGCACAGGTGATGGTTGGTGTTGATCCTGATCCCGCGAATAAGGAAAAAATTATTTCCTGGACCAAGAGTTACTACGATGCGCTTCATCCCTATTCCGCTGGCGGAGCGTATGTGAACTTTTTGATGGGCGACGAAGGCGAAGAACGCGTGAAAAAAACTTACGGCGGGAATTACGAGCGGCTTGTCGCGATCAAAAACAAATACGATCCCGGTAACGTCTTTCAAGTGAATCAGAACATTAAGCCGAGCGCCAAATAGCCCGATCAGCCGCACGCGATGTTACCGTTGACGCAATGAAAGCGACGCGAGGACGCGTCGCACTCCTAAAGCACTTCGTGCGAAATTCACAGAGAGGCGTTTCCGGTTTTGCGAAAGCTTTCGGAGTGCGCACGCGTCCTCGCGTCGCTCTTAGGCGCCGTTAGCATACCATGCGAGTATCGAAGAATTGCATTCAATGAACGCTGATGAGTTAAGGTCATTGCAGGCGCCATTAAAGGAGCAGTATCGCGAGCGTCCTGAGACAGCCTTGGTCACGCTCCGGGCAGAAGGGCGAATCGGCGAAAATATCACCTGCAAGATCGAAACCGGAAAGGCACGCGTTGAAGCGGGGCTTCATCCTGCCACAGGAGGTGATGGTTGCAGCGCGTGTTCGGCAGACATGCTGCTCGAAGCGCTCGTAGGTTGCGCCGGAGTCACCTTGCGCGCAGTCGCGACCGCTCTAAAGATTCCACTACGCAGCGCGACGATTCGCGCAGAAGGCGATCTCGATTTTCGCGGTACGCTGGGCGTCTCCAAAGACGTGCCAGTTGGCTTCAAAGAAGTCCGACTAAACTTTGATTTGGACACTGACGCTGGGGAAGACCAGCTCGCCACATTACTTCGTCTGACCGAACGCTATTGCGTTGTTTACCAAACGCTCAGTCATCCCGCCAACATCAGCGTTTTGCATCGCGTTGTATCTCGGTAAGGTTCAGCCGCTATGCCGTTATACATGGACATTCACAATCTTCCGGAGGGAACCACTGCCGAAGATGTTGCAAAGGCCCACGCGAAGGATATGGAAACACAGCGGAAATATGGAGTTGAGTATCACAAATACTGGGTCAACGAGACTGGGAAGAAAGTTTTTTGCCTGGCACATGCGCCAAACGCTGAGGCAGCAGAGTGCGTCCACCGTGAAGCACACGGCATGCTCGCCGAGAAAATTATCGAGGTAGAGCCTGAGCTCGCCGAAGCAATTCTTGGGAGCGTCGAAACGAATCCGGCGGGAGCGGTCATTTTACCCGGTGGTGGAGCCGATGCGCGTGATCCGGGAATTCGAACGATCCTGTTCACCGATGTTGTTGAGTCAACAATGTTCACTCAATCGTTGGGCGACGAGGCGGCGCTTGCGCTGCTCGGCGTACACGACACAATTGTTCGAGACGCTTTGTCCGCTTTAGGCGGCCGCGAAGTTAAGCACACGGGGGACGGCATTATGGCTTCTTTCGTTTCGCCAGCGGGCGCGGTTCGATGCGCAATCCAGATTCAGCGTGAATTGGAGAAGCATGCAAAAGCGAACCCCGAACGCGCGCTCAAGGTTCGAGTCGGCGCCGCAGCAGGTGAACCTGTCGAACAACATAACGATCTCTTTGGATCGACAGTTCAGTTGGCCTCCCGCCTATGCGCTCACGCGCAGGCGGAGCAAATCCTGGTATCGAACGCAATCGCTGAGTTATGCCTCGGCAAGGGGCTCTCATTCGAAGACCTGGGCGAAGTTGCCCTCAAAGGCTTCGGTTCGCCAGTCCGCGCCCACGCGGCCGCGTGGAAGCAGTGAGGTAGATGGATTTTATCTGCAATTAATTGTAGATTTTTCAGGCCGAATTCTCGTTAGACAAAGATTACGCAGCGTTTGTTGACGTGTCGCGAAACGGGAAATTGCATGACCGTCTGGATTACGGGCATTGAGCGGCGTTGGCGCGATTCAAACACAGCTGTAATCGCAAAGGTGGATCGACTTCTCCTGAAGGCGACGCTAGAAATTAATCGCCGAAGGCGCAATCCCACTGCATGCTGGCATCGATTACAAAAAATCAGGCGGCACAGGACTGCCAACGCATTGAGGACAACGCCTTCCACCGTCATTATCCCTGCAATTCTGTCTCAACGTCTCATGCAACTCGAAGGAATTGATCACGTAGCTCTTGGCGTGCGCGACATCGAGCGATCTGTGAAATGGTACACTGAAGTTCTCGGCTTCGAGCGACTTTATGAAGATATGTGGGACGGCGTGCCAACTTTTATTGGGAAAGGAAACACCGGGATTGCGTTGTTCCCCGCAAACCCAGATGCAAAATCGACATCGTCAAGTCACCGCGAACTTCGGATGCTTCATCTCGCTTTTCGGGCAACCAGAGAAAACTTCCTTGCAGCGCAGCGCGAACTAGAAAAGCGCGGAATCGAATTCGAATTTCAAGATCACGAGATTTCGCACTCGATCTATTTTCGCGATCCCGACGGTCACGCGCTTGAGATCACGACCTATGAAGTCCCGAAGCCGTCCTGACTTGTCATGTCGAGCGGAGTCGAGACATCTCTCGATATTTCAAAACAGTTAGAGATTCCTTGAGTTCGCTGGGAATGACAATCTGACTCGACGGCGCCCTACGATTTACGCCACGCGTCCACAGCAATTCTTGTATTTCTTCCCGCTGCCGCAGGGACACAGTTCGTTGCGCCCCACTTTTGGTATTGAACGGCGAACGGGGAGATCGATCGAAACCTCGCCTGCGCCATCGCCATCTCCGGCTGCCACTCCTGCCATCGCGCCAACGGGCTGACGCATGCGTGCGTCAGCGCTAGCAATGGGCGCGGTTGGCGCATGCTCGCGCATCAAGAACTGCGGCAACGTCGCCAGGAAATTCTCGAATGCCTGCAAGTTCGAAGTGCTGCGGAACAGATTGTTCAGCACTTCGTTCTTAATGTTCGCCATTAGTTCGACGAACATGTCGTAGGCTTCAGTCTTGTACTCAATGAGCGGGTCTTTTTGCGCGTAGCCCCGGAGATAAACGCCTTCGCGCAATGCATCCATTGCATAAAGATGTTCCTGCCAGAGCCGGTCAATCGCGTTGAGAATGATATAGCGCTCCAGGCTTTTCACCGCCGTGGGCTCTTCGTGACTCGATTTCCGCTCGTACGCGTCCTTGATCTTCTCGATCAGAAACTGCGTGTTTTCGTCAACTGCGCGTGTCTCGAACTGCGCTTTTTCTTTGGTCAAACCGAGAGGAAAAGTCGTGTTGACCCAGTGGATCAGACCTGTGTAATTCGGTTCGTCGACATCCAGGTACTCCTTCACTTTCGCAGGCACGGCTTCGTCGATCACTTCGTAGATGAGCTTGCGCGGCTCGTCGGAATCGATCACTTCGTTGCGATAGGTGTACACCACCTCGCGCTGCATGTTCATCACGTCGTCGAAATCCAACGTGCGTTTCCGGATTAAATAGTTGCGCTGTTCCACGCGTTTCTGCGCGGTCTCAACCGATTTGTTTAGCCATCGATGCTCAAGCTCCTGGCCTTCTTCGAGACCGAATCGTTCCATGATCTTCGTCATGCGATCGGCCGCACCGAAATTGCGCATCAGGTCATCTTCGAAACTGACATAAAACCGCGACGCGCCCGGGTCGCCCTGGCGCGCGCAACGCCCGCGTAACTGTCGATCGATCCGGCGCGCTTCGTGACGCTCCGTCCCAACCACCATCAACCCGCCTGCCTCTATTACGCCAGGACCGAGCTTAATATCGGTGCCACGCCCGGCCATGTTCGTGGAAATCGTGACGGTGCCCGGTTGACCGGCGCGCGCCACGATCTCGGCTTCCTGCATGTGAAATTTCGCGTTCAACACATTGTGCGGAATTTTCTCGCGCTTCAGCATCCGACTCAGTAACTCGGAAGCTTCCACGCTCACACTGCCGACCAGCACGGGCTGATTTTTCGCATGAGCTTCTTTGATCTCCTTAATGACCGCGTTGTACTTTTCGCGGCGCGTCTTGTAGATGCGATCGTTGTGATCCGCACGCCGCACTGGCCGGTTCGTTGGAATCATGTTGACGTCGAGTTTGTAGATATCATGAAACTCGGCGGCTTCCGTCTCGGCGGTGCCTGTCATTCCCGCCAATTTTTGATAAAGCCGGAAATAATTTTGAATGGTGATCGTTGCTAAAGTTTGGGTCTCGCGATCGATCTGGACGCCTTCTTTTGCTTCGACCGCCTGATGCAATCCATCGCTCCACCGCCGCCCTGGCATTTTGCGCCCCGTGAACTCGTCGACGATCACAACCTTGTTATCTTCGATGACGTACTGGACGTCCTTCTCGAACAGGCAATAGGCGCGAAGCAATTGCGAGATGTTGTGGATGCGCTCGGCCTGCGCGTCGCAATGTTGCTGGCGCTCCGCTTTTCTCTTGTCCTTCTCCTCAGGCGAGAGTGTCTGATCGAGATCGATTTCCGTGAATTCGTTGATCAAATCCGGCAAAACGAATGCGTTTGGATCATCGGGATTGAGAAAGCTACGGCCCTGTTCCGAGAGATCGGATTCGTTCGACTTCTCGTCGATGGTGAAGAACAATTCTTCCTTGAGCGCAAACAGTTCTTCTTTGCGCGTGTCCTGGTAAAAGGAAAGCTCGGCTTTATCGATGGCGCGGCGCTTGTCAGGGTCCTCCATCATGCGCAAAAGCTGTTTATTGCGCGGCTGACCGAGTTTCACCTTGAACATGAGGAGACCGCCCGTCTCGACCTCGCGCTGCTCAAATTTCTCGATCGCTTCGCTCGCTACGCGGTTGCAAAGCATGTTTTGCTTCCGCACCAACTGCTCGATCAGCGGCTTCCACTTGTCGTATTGATGAGTGGAAATCGTTGCCGGCCCGCTGATGATAAGCGGCGTGCGTGCTTCGTCGATCAGGATGGAATCGACTTCATCGACAATGGCATAGTGATAGCCGCGCTGGACCTGTTGCTCGCGCGTGGTGGCCATGCCGTTGTCGCGCAGGTAATCGAAACCGAACTCGCTGTTCGTTCCGTAAGTGATGTCCATCGCGTATTGTTCGCGGCGAACATCCGGCCCATCCATTCCGCGTCGCGTCGCGCCAGGTAATCGTTTACCGTTACCAGGTGCGCGCCTCGGCCAGTGAGCGCGTTTAGATAGAGCGGCAAAGTTGCAACCAGCGTTTTACCTTCACCGGTGGCCATTTCTGCGATCCGGCCTCGGTGCAAAACGACTCCGCCGAGCAATTGCACGTCGAAGTGCACCATGTCCCAGACCATCGGCTGATCGCACACGGTGAAAGTGTGCTGGCGATCCTTCAGCCGGCGCGCTGCGTTTTTCACGACGGCGAACGCTTCCGGCAAAATTTCATCCAGCTTTTTCCATTGATTTTCCAGCTCGGGAATTTTGGAGAGCTCTTCCTTCCAAGCCGCGGTCTTGGCGCGCAACTCGTCGTCGGACAAGCTCTTGAATTGCTCATCCATCTCGTTGATCCGGCGTACAATCGGCGACAGCCGCTTAAGCTCGCGCTGATTTTTCGACCCGAGAATTTTCTTTAAAATCCAGCCAACCATTTCGTTTTTAATATCGACGAGATTCGGTCATTTGTCATTCCCGGCGCCGGTTGTTAAGCTCGGCCGTGGGGAAGATCGATATCCTGGTTGCGTTCCTTGTGGTTGCTATAGAGAGCGTAAATGGCCAAGCCGATGCGACCAGCCGGGAATGGAACAAACCCGTGCGCCCTTCCGGATCGCTGGAAATCTTTATTATGTCGGAGCAATCGAAATTACGTCATATTTAATCGCGACGCCACAAGGCGATTTCCTGCTTGATGGCGGGTTTGTCGAAACAGCCCCGCAAATCGAGCGCAATATCGTGCAGCTCGGTTTCAAATTGAGCGACGTAAAATACCTGCTCAACAGTCACGCGCACTACGATCACGCTGGCGGTTTGGCTGAGCTCAAGAAGTTAACCGGCGCAAGATTTGTTGCGAGCGAAGGAGACGCCGCGCTGCTACGCAAGGGCGGGCATGGCGACTTTCGATTCGGCGACACACTGCCTTTTCCGCCGATTGTACCAGACAAAATCATTCTTGATGGCGAGTCGCTACAACTCGGCGATCAAGTTATGACCGCGCATTTGACTCAGGGACACACAAGAGGACGTTCATCATCTTAAAAAAATCTGCCGTGCGATATTTTTCTCGCGTCTCATGGATCGTTCTTTCATTTCGCTGACAAACACGAACGTTTCATGAGCGGTGACACAAATGCTTTTGTCGATCCGGACGGCTACAATCGTTATCTGAGCGAAAGCGAGAGGGATTTTCGCCAGAAGCTCGATCAGCAAAGGCGGCAAGCTGCGGCATCACCATGATTGCGCGACACGCATCGGCGTTTAAGCTCGCGGCATGAAGAAAATCATTTCTACAAGCGAAGCCCCTGGGGCGATTGGTCCCTATTCGCAGGCGGTGCGTAGCGGGAGCTTCTTGTTTTGCAGCGGGCAAATTCCACTCGACCCCAAATCGGGCCAGATTGTTCCTGGCGACATCGCCGCCCAGACCCGGCGCGTACTCGACAATATCGGAGCCGTCTTGAAGGCCGAGGACCTAACCTTCGACCATGTCGTTAAGACAACGATCTTCCTCACCAACCTCGGCGATTTCCAGACTGTTAACGAAGTTTATGGTTCGTATTTCGAGCAGGACCCTCCAGCTCGTTCCACTATCCAGGTCGCGGCGCTGCCCAAGGGAGCAAACGTAGAAATCGAAGTCATCGCGATCGCAGATCAGAGTGGATCGACTGCTCGGGTCGCATATGACACCTCCGGCTAAATGGGCGACGCGGCTCTCAATAATTGTAGGGCGTCTGTGCCAGACGCCGACCTGAACAGCGTTTCACAGAAACGCCCTACAACGAAATGAGCGAAAATCTTTTAGGCCTGTTCCGTCAAACGGGTGCGCTATTGGATGGGCACTTCATTTTGCGCTCTGGCTTACACAGCGGCCAGTATTTCCAATGCGCTTTGCTTCTTCAGCACACTGCGATCGCCGCAAAGGTTTGTGGATGGCTCGCGGATAAACTGCGCAAATTCGATTGCGACACGGTGATCTCCCCTGCGCTCGGCGGAATTATCGTTGGCCAGGAGGTCGGCCGTTCGTTAGGTAAACGGCATATCTTTGTCGAAAAAGACGAAGGCAAGCTCGTCTTGCGGCGCGGTTTCCAAATTTCGCGGGGCGAAACATTCGTCGTTGTGGAAGATGTCGTGACGCGCGGCGGACGCGTGCAGGAAACCGTCGACATCGTCAATGCACATGGCGGTGCCGTCCTAGCGGTCGGCGTGATTGTCGATCGGAGCGGTGAAGCCAAACCCGATTTTGGTTGTCCGTTCGTGAGCCTCGTCGAGATGACCCTTGAGACGTTTCCCGCTGACAATCTGCCGCCCAATCTGGCAGAAATCCCGGCTGTGAAGCCTGGCAGTAAGTAAGCCTGAGCTGTAGCCACCGGTTCGCCGCAGGACGAATCCGTCCCGTGTGCGGACTTGTGTCGGTCACATCCGCACTTTCTCCAGACGCATTTTTAAAACGGCCCGCGGGGCCGTGGCTACAAATTTTGCCGGCTGGGAACGCGATTATTTGGAAAGCAACTCCGCGAGTTGTCTCGCATCGGTCACAGGCGCTTTGCAGGTGAAATTTTCGCACAGATAAGCGGCTGGTTTCCCATCGACCGGCGACATAGCGTGAATCGCTTCGTTTTTCTCGCCCAGATATTTCTGGCCTTCAACGCCATCCGCGAGAAATAGAACCGTGTTCGGCAGGAAATGGCGGTGCACTTCTTTAACCAGCGCTTTGGTTTCCGGGGCATCCTTCTTCCCAGCAATCACGATCTGGCGCGCCTTGCTCAGCGAGTAGTCGAGCGCTACCAGCATTAGCGGCATCGCGCTGGGGAAGTGCGAGAGAGTTGTCGCAAATGCGTCGATCGTTTTTCGCGCGCGCTCCGCCATCTGTTTATCATCGCGAAACTGTGCAAGCCGCAAAAGGTTCAGCGCTGCGACGGAGCTGGCCGCAGGCTCGGCGCCGTCGTTATCGTCTTTCATTCGAAGGAAAACGCTTTCATCTTTGCCGCTCGTGCTGAAATAGCCGCCGTTCTTGTCGTCGAAAAACAAGCGGTCCTGCGTCTCCTGCAATTGGACTGCGAATTTCAACCATTCGACGTCGAACGAAGCTTCATATAGATCGAGAAGACCCTGGATCACGAACGCGTAATCGTCGGCGAAGCCTTCAATATCGCTGCGGCCACCGCGATAATTGCGATACAGAATCTTGCGTGACGGATCGAATAAGTTGGCCTGAAGAAATTTTGCGGCGCGCGTTGCAATTTCCCGGTAGCGTGGTTCGTCGAGCACCTGCGCGCCGCGAGCATAAGCCGAAATCATCAGGCCGTTCCAAGCAGCAATGATCTTGTCGTCGAGATGAGGTCGCGGTCGTTTCGAACGAATGGAAAACAATTTCGTGCGGCTCTGCGCGAGTAGTTTTCCAATTTCTTCCTCGGTTTTCCGAAAGTGCTTTGCGGTCTCCGCAATCGTGTGACGCTCAACTAAAATATTTTGGCCGCGGAATTCATCCTGGGGATCGCTTCCTTCCGGCGCGTTTCCGTGTGGCTGCACGCCGTAATGGAAATCGAAAATTTCGGCGCCATCACCAAGTGCAGCGTCGATCTCTTTTTTCGCCCAGATATAGAATGCGCCTTCGGCTGTTTTACTGTGGCCGGGATCACCGATCCCGGCCACAACGGGGCTGTCAGCGTCTTCGGCGGAGAAGAAGCCGCCTTCCTTTGATGTCATGTCGCGGGCTGCATAATCAAGAATGTCGCGCGCGACTGCTTCGTATTGTCGATCTCGCGTGATTTGGAATGCGTCGAGATATGCGACGGCGAGTTGCGCCTCATCATAAAGCATCTTTTCGAAATGCGGCACGTGCCAGTAGCGGTCGACCGAATAACGGTGAAACCCGCCTCCGATATGATCATGCATTCCGCCCGCAACCATTTTGCGCAGCGTGGACATAGTCATTTCGAGCGCATGTTTGCCTGATTCACCTTTGGGATCGCCTGCGTAAAATCGCGTCAGAAAATTGAGCGTCACTGGTCGCGGAAACTTTGGAGCGTTACCGAAGCCGCCTTCCTTCGGGTCGTAACTTCGGTCAATCTGCCGGAAAGCGGCATCTAAGATAGCTGAATCGATTTTCCCTTCCCCGAACGCTTTCGGGACTGCTTGAGATTCACGGAGCGCCGCAACGATCTTGCCGCCTTGTTCGACAATTTTGTCGTGGTTCTCCTTCCAAGCCGTCGCGATTCGTTCGAGCACGCTTTTGAAAGCGGGCTGACCATATCGGTCCTCTGGTGGAAAATAGGTTCCTCCAACAAATGGCTTCAGATCAGGCGTCAACCAGACACTCATCGGCCATCCGCCCCCGCCTGTGGTCGCCTGCACAAAGGTCATATAAACGCGGTCAACATCGGGGCGCTCTTCCCGGTCTACTTTGATGTTCACAAACTCGCGATTCATGATCGCGGCCACTTCTTCGTTTTCGAACGATTCGTGCGCCATCACATGGCACCAATGGCAGGTGGAATAACCAATCGAAAGGAAGATCGGTTTGTTTTCGCGCCGCGCCTTGGCAAACGCCTCCTCACCCCACGGATACCAATCAGCAGGATTATGCGCGTGCTGAAGAAGATAAGGCGACTTCTCCTGCGCCAGGCGGTTCGTGTGCTCGGGACGCGCCGGCTTGGGCTCAGCAAAAGTGTCGCTGGATGTCACCAACCACGTTAATGCGAGAAATCCAAAACGGAAGCGACTTGTCATGAGATGACGTGTAACGCGGAACAAGTTTACATCATCGTTTCTTGTCATTCCGAGCGAAGTCGAGGAATCTCTCAAAGAAATGACGAAGCACGAATGTCGAATGTCGAATTAACGCAGAACGACGAACCAATAATTGAAGAATTTGGGGTTAGTCATTCCTTCGTCATTCGTCATTCGAATTTTGTCATTCGACTGATGTCGTCACGCGGCGGCGAAGGTTGATATAGCGGCATCACATGGACACTGCCCATCTCATTCTTTTGTTTCTCGCCGTTGGGCTGATCGCCTTTCTTTACTCATCCGTCGGCCATGCGGGGGCGTCGGGTTACATCGCTACGATGACGCTGTTTGGACTCGCGCCGACGGTTATTCGACCGACGGCGCTTGTGCTTAACATTTTGGTTGCCTCCATTGGCACATTCCAATTCTGGCGGGCCGGTTATTTCTCATGGAAATTATTTTGGCCATTTGCGCTACTTTCCATTCCTGCTGCATACGTCGGCGGTTACCTGCAACCGTCTGCTTCAGTTCTCCGGGTTCTGATAGGTGGTGTGCTGCTTTTTTCCGCAGCGCGCCTGGTGTTTCGTCGAAGCGACCCGCCTCAAGCGGTGCCCCCATCGCGGCCGGTGGCAATTAGTGTGGGAGCAGGGCTCGGTTTTCTTTCCGGCCTGACTGGAACGGGCGGCGGAATATTTCTCACGCCGCTATTGCTGTTTTGTCAATGGGCGCACATCCGCCAGGCCGCAGCTGTTTCGGCATTGTTCATTTGGGTCAACTCGATCGCCGGACTGATTGGCTACTTCACAAAAGTTCATTCAATTCCCTCACTTGGTTTCGTCCTCGCACTGGCGGCGATCGTTGGCGGCATTATAGGCTCGCATCTGGGAAGCAGGCGTTTTGCTGTCCGGGTGATTTCGCTTTTATTGGCGACAGTCCTTCTTATCGCCGGGATGAAATTGCTTTTAACGAGATAGTCACGCCGCACTAGCCTAGTGGGCCCGTCATGCCTGTAGCCACGGCCCGGTGGGCCGTTTCTGTCCGTTCGGTGCTAAGCAGATTGCTGAAGACCGGTCACAGGTCCGCACACGGGACGGATTCGTCCTGCGGCGAACCGGTGGCTACAAAAGCTTCAATTTTGGAGCCGTCTCCGGTGACCAGGGATTGGTTTTATAGTCGGACGCGACTATCCGATCGGCGCATCCGTGCAAAAGCTGACAGAAAGCGGCGACGTCCAACCCGTGATGCCGCGGACCGAACCGCGACAGGTTCCTCTCCGCGAGTCGGAACAAACGCACCGCGGGAGGCAAACGCTTGCTGTGTTTTGCGTGCGATGGATGTTCGAAGCGCTTTTGAAGATGGACGAAAGCGCCAGCCGCCTGAATCAATCCTTTGAAATAGTCTGCATCGGACGATTTGGTCTTGAGCCAAACCTGCTCCAGAACATCATGCGCCTCGTAATAACACTGTTCGTTCCAGCAATGGAAAAACGCGCGATAAAATGGATGCTTTACGATGTCGCCCTGGTCTGGATCGGCATCTTCCGCACCCAAGTCCGCCACGAATCGCGAAATCCTCTCGCCTTTACTCATCAAGGGGCTTAATTTGCCAACGGCTCAGATAATGGGCAAATCCACTCGCACTAGTTTTTCAGGGGAACGAGACTGCCCGCCTCAGGCAGTTAAACTGTCATCTCGGCTGTGTCGCCATAGAAAATGACAGCCGTTGCCCTGGCCATCCTGTTGGTCGTCATCTCGATTTTGATTTTCTGTTCCGCGCTGTTTTCCGGCGTGGAGACAGCCCTTTTCTCCCTTAAGCCGCATCAATTGCGCCGTCTGGAAACAAATCATCCAAGGCTCACGAAATTTGTACAACTTTTCCGGCACAATCCGCGCCATGTCCTCAATGTCCTGCTACTCGGCGATGGACTAATAAATGTTCTGCTGATCATACTATGTCTCTTTTTCTTGTGGGAGGGCCCTTTGGCGGGGCGCATTTCGCAATGGGTGGCAGCGCTTGTGATCTTCGCAATTGTTGTGTTGCTTTGCGATCTAATCCCAAAGCTCCTCGCGCTTTCAGCGCCTTATCGACTCTCGACGATCGGTGCCTTCGCCTTGCAGATCTCGATGCCGCTTCTTGACCGCATCGGCCACGGTCTCGAGAGCGTGAGTGCTCGCGTGGTCGATCTTTTCACCCCCTCGCGTCTACGCACTCGACCCCGTTTAAGCGACGAGGAATTGGAGACGCTGCTGGAGATGAGTCAGGAGGAAGGCGCTTTGTATGAAGGCGAAGCCGAAATCATTCAGGAAATCATCAAGCTCGGTGATAAGACCGCAAAGGACTGCATGACGCCTCGCGTTGACAGTTTCATGCTGCCGGATGATTTAACGAACGACGAAGCAATTGCCCGCCTGAAGAAAAATCGATATCGGCGCGTCCCGGTTTATGCGGACACATCGGATCAAATTCTCGGGATCATCGATGTGAAATTGTTCCTGCTCGACCCGTCAGAGCATTACACTGAAAAGCTGATCGCGCCCTCTTTCGTCTCCGAGACAATGGGCGCATTGGAGTTGCTCAAGCTCTTTTTGACTCGTCCCCAGGGGATGGGAGTCGTGGTTGACGAATTTGGCGGCACCGAAGGAATTATCACGATGGAGGATATCGTGGAAGAAATCCTTTCCGATGTTGTGCCGCGACACGATGTCGCTCTTTATATCGAGCAGCTCGGGAATGGGAGATTTCTTGTTAGCGGCGACGCGCGCCTCGACGATCTAAGCGAATATCTTGGTTTTCAAATCGACGCAGACGGGATCGATACGATTGGCGGATTCGTCTTCACGCGGCTCGGTTATTTGCCGGCCTCGGGCGCAAAACTGGAGATCCCCGGCCTTGCAATTACGGTGCGCCGCGCAGGCCGCAAAAGGATCGACGAAATTTTGGAGCGGCAGCGTGATGATCGCTTTGATCATTTTTTGTTGCTGGATTGTTTCGTTTTTATTCAACGGAATCGAAAGCGGTCTGCTTTCGATTGATCCGGTTCGATTGCGACAAAATGTGAAGCGCCGCGTGCCTGCGGCGGTGCGGTTGAATCGTTTGTTGAAACGCCCCGAGCGATTGCTGGTAACCGTTCTGCTCTTCACGAATGCGGCGGACATACTCGGTCTGTTCCTGCTGACTCGGGAGTTAGTCCGATCATGGGGCTTCGCAGGCTACTTTATCTCTCTGGCGATTGCGCTTCCGGTCTATCTGTTTCTGCTCTCAGTTCTCCCGAAATCGCTTTTCCGGCGATTTCCATTTCGCGCCCTTGCTCAGCTCGCCGGCGTGCTCGAACTCGCATCGCTCTTGTTTTCGCCGCTACTCGAATTCGGTGCGCGGCTGGGCAAACTGCTCCTGCCGGATCGCGCGGCCAGGCGTGCTCGCCTTTTTGCCGGACGCGAAGATCTAAAGCAGATCACTACGCAAAGCGAACTAGAGGGCTCCCTCACTGCAACGGAACGCGCGATGATTCACAACGTGGTG
>Ga0193713_1000221_pt1 | contig 18793 bp, 14 predicted proteins | sample H3a2metaG_FD_143054 | JGI IMG/M metagenome (GOLD analysis project Ga0193713, IMG submission 143054) | Soil microbial communities from a riparian zone of the East river system, Colorado, United States - H3a2 | ecosystem: Environmental > Terrestrial > Soil > Riparian zone | place: USA: East River... | reverse complement strand
CCGATGCCGAAGATATTCTGGGCAAGCATCCGGTTTCGCCGGGAGCGTTTGTTCCCATTCGCGAACAACTCGGCAGTCTGCTGCTGGAAGTCGGCCAACCGAAGGAAGCACAGGGGGAATTCGAAGCTGCGCTTAAAATATACCCGGGACGATTCAGAGGTTTGTATGGAGCTGCGCGAGCTGCCGAGCAAATTGGCGACAAAGAAAGTGCAAGCCGCTATTACGCGAAACTCGCCGCGCAAACGGCAAAGTCTAGCGGCTCACGAGATGAATTGAATCACGTTCGTGAATTCCTCTCCGCCGAACGTAAGGCCACGGATTGGAAAGAAGTTGCCAGCGCTCGCGAGTAGAAAACGCTCAGGGCGTCTTGCGTGCAAAACGATCAAGCTAGCCGCACAGCACTGCTCATTGCCGCGAGTCTGGTTCTACTTCATCGAGATCCAAAATACTCGGGCCTGATCTCGAGCACGTCGGCAGACTTGTGTGTTCGCGTCCTTGAGACGCATTCGTCGCAAACGCGTTTGTTTTTGAAAATTATTCGACAGCGCTGGTTTCGGCCGATCGCGAAGGTGATCGAGCGTATCACGATCCCAGGAATTTTACTGCATTATGCCCTGCGAAAGGAATGCATCGCCCTACTTGCACGCTCAGCGCTCACGAATGGAGCGACACAAGTCGTCGTCGTTGGCGCTGGCTTTGATCCGCTCAGCTTGGAATTGCTGCTGAATTTTCCGGTTGCGGGATTTTGGGAGATCGATCATCCGGCTACACAGCGTCAGAAAGTGCGCGCATTGCCCAAGATTGGCACTGAACGATTGCATTTCGTCGCATTTGATTTGAGTACCACCGGTCTCGATACAGAAGGGCTGATCAAAAGCAGCTTCGATCCGACTCAGCGCACATTCTGGATCGCTGAAGGTCTGTTAATGTACCTGCGGCCCGAGAAGGTTTCGTCGTTGATGAGAACATCAAGTAGTCTGAGTACGCCCGGCAGCCAGGTTGCATTTACGTTCATGGAAAAAGGGAGCGACGGCCGGATTCGTTTCGATTCGCAAAGTAAACTGGTTGATTGGTGGCTACATAGACGTGGCGAATCATTCGTTTGGGGGACTACACGAAGTGACCTTGTTGAACTGATACGCCCGTGGCGAATTGTCCGATTTTTCGATCACGATGATTTGCGCCAAATGAATTCCGGTCTAGCCGATGAACCTATCGCCAGAGGCGAAGTAATTTGCCTGGCTGAGATTTAACTGGTTCGCTTAACCTTCCGCATGCTGACGCGGCGCGAATTCATACGCACGGCGGCGCTTTTCGCACTTGCGCCGCGCATTCTTGCAGAACCCGAGAGAGAAATTTGGGTCAATGATGTTCATTCGCAACTGAATCGCACCCGCGTTCGCGAACTGCTGAAGCCGCGTACCCGAGAGGAACTTGCAGAGATTGTGCGCTCCGCGTCGCGAAAAGGCTTTCCCATCTCCGTTTCGGGCTGCCGTCATTCCATGGGTGGCCAGCAATTTGCCACGGATAGCATTTGCATCGACACGCGGTCCCTCGATCGCGTGATTTCTTTTGATCAAGAACACGGTTTGATCGAAGTGGAAGCGGGCATCCAATGGCCGAAATTCATTCGCGCCTATCTGGATGCTCAGGCGAGCAAGGCAAAGCAATGGGGTATTGCTCAAAAACAAACCGGCGCCGACACGTTCACACTGGGCGGAAGTCTCTCGTCCAACGTTCATGGACGGGGATTGGCAATGAAGCCGCTGATTTCCGACGTCGAATCATTCACTCTGGTGAACGCAGATGGGAAATCGATTCGCTGTTCGCGCGATGAAAACAACGAATTATTCCGACTGGCAATCGGTGGCTATGGCCTTTTCGGATTAATCAGCAGTGTAACGCTTCGGCTTGTTCCGCGGCAAAAATTGCGACGTGTAGTCGAGGTAATCCACGCAGCCGATCTGGCCAAGCGCTTTGAAGAACGGATAGCCAAGAGGTTTCTTTACGGGGATTTTCAGTTTTCAGTCGACGAGAAATCACCCGGTTTCCTCCAGCGCGGAGTGTTTTCCTGTTACGAACCTATTGACGAACACGAACCGGTTGTCGCCGAAAAGGAGTTACGTGATGATGACTGGCTGGATCTCTTGCAGCTTGCTTACACCGACCGCGGAAAGGCTTTCAAGCGTTACAGCGATTACTACCTCTCAACAAACGGACAGACTTACTGGTCCGACACAAATCAACTGAGCGCCTATCTGCCGAATTATGCTCAGAAGGTTCGTGAGCAAATCGGAGGCGAGGAGTCGAGCCTTATCATTACCGAGATCTACGTTCCGCGCACTGATCTTGCCGACTTCCTTGCTCACGCCGGAGAACTGTTGCGCTCGAACCGAACAATCGTCATCTACGGCACAGTACGACTCATCGAAAAAGACGATGAGAGCTTTTTGGCGTGGGCCAAAGAACCTTATGCGTGCGTCATCTTCAATCTTCTCACGCTGCATACACCGGCTGGAACCGAAGCATCGGCGCGCTCCTTTCGCGGTTTGATTGATTTGGCTATCGCTCGCCGCGGAAGTTATTATCTAACTTACCATAAGTTCGCTAGACCCGAGCAGATCCTGGCGTGCTACCCGCAGTTCAAGCAATTTCTCGGTCTGAAAACAAAGTACGATCCCTCTGAACGCTTTCAGAGCGACTGGTATCGATATTATCGGAAGCTTTTCGCGGGGTCGTAAATTCTCTGTCATGTTGAGCGAAGCACTGCAACGAAATGCGAAGCATGAGGCCAGGCTTTCAAACAGCTCTGAATATTTCAGTTGGTTTGGACTCCAAGTACGAACTGAGATTGAAAGCCTGGCCTCGCGGACTCCGTCCGCTGCGTTGCAGCTTCGCTCCGCTGAGAATGACATACTAGGATGGCTTTTATGCAGCCGTTCGCCATTATCGCTTTGCTTTTAATTCTCGCGCGCGCAATTGCTGAACTTTGGTTGAGCCGACTGAACCAACGTCACGTGCGCGCGTACGCGAATGAACTGCCGCCTGCATTTCACGGAATCATTGATGAGGCGACGTATCGCTGTTCGGTTGATTACACCCTGGCCAAGAGTCGCTTTGCAGACACCACCGGCGTATTCGATGTCGTGGTGCTCATCGTACTGCTTTTCAGCGGCGTGTTGCCGTGGGCGTTTGGAAGGTTCACCGCGAGCTTCGGCAGATCCATCTGGGCGATGGCTGGTTTCCTCTTCTTTATAGGCATCGCGTTGAGCATGCTTGCATTGCCGTTTGCCTGGTACGCCCAATTCAAACTGGAAGAGAGATTCGGTTTCAACACCGCGACGATCAAGACGTGGGTGCTCGATCGTGTGAAAGGATTTCTGCTCGCGTTGCTGCTCGGCTACCCGTTGCTCGCGCTGGTCCTGAAAATCATAGAATGGACTGGCGCGACCTGGTGGCTCTGGGCTGCAGGGATTGTCGTCGCGTTTCAATTGCTCCTAATGTTGATCGCGCCGGCGGTCATCATGCCGCTCTTCAACAAATTCACGCCGCTATCGGAAGGAGCGTTGCGCCAGCGCCTTTTCGCTCTGGCGCAACGCGCCGGTTTTCCCACACGCAGCATTGAGGTGATGGACGGCAGCAAACGATCGCGCCACTCCAACGCCTTCTTTACCGGGTTCGGACGTTTTCGAAAGATCGTCCTCTTCGACACACTAATCGCGCAGCTCAGCGAGCGTGAACTTGAATCTGTACTCGCGCATGAAATTGGCCATTACAAAAAGCGCCACGTAGTAAAATTGCTCGGATTTTCCATCGCTGGCGTGTTTGCAGCGTTCGCCGCGATCGCGTGGCTGGCGCGTCAGGAATGGTTCTGTCGCGCGTTTGGTTTCGAGTATCAGCCAAGCTTCGGCGTCGTGAATATCGCGCTCGCGATGCTGCTATTCGGGTTGCTGGCGGGGACGATCAGCTTCTGGCTTTCGCCGTTCTTTCACGCCTGGTCGCGCCGTTTCGAATATCAGGCCGATGCATTTGCACGTGCGACAATGGGAGAGGCGCAGTCACTGATTCAAGCGCTGCGCAAATTGAATGAGAAAAATCTAAGCAATCTGATGCCGCACCCGCTCTACAGCGGTTTCTATTATTCGCATCCGACGCTGCTCGAACGCGAATGTGCGCTGGGAATTAAGTCTTACTGCAGGCATCGAGTTTGAAACCCCAGGCGCGAAAGGTAGGGCGGGCAGTCCTCTGCCCGCCGAGTGCCGTGCCCGAACGACGGCGCGCACAGAGTGACGCGCCCTACCGAGACGCGCGCTTGACACAACCGCCGCTACAACCCCGAATGCTTCCGGAGCTGTTGTAACATGTCGAGAATCATCGTTGTTGGCGCAGGGATTAACGGCGTCACCGCCGCAATCGAATTAAAGAAGCGCGGGCACGATGTCGTTCTCGTTGATCCCGGGCCGTTGCCGCATCCGCTTGCGGCGTCAACGGATATCAGCAAGGCGGTACGCGCGGCTTACGGCGCAGATGAAGATTACACAGCGCTCGCCGAACGCTCGATCAAGCTCTGGCGCAAATGGAATCAAGAATTCGATACTCAGCTTTACAACGAAGTTGGCGTGATGTTCGTGCGCCAGCGGGAACTAAAGCCGGGCGATTTCGAGTATGAGAGTTTCAAAACGTTGGAACATCGCGGACACAAAGTCGAGCGGATCAACTCAGCGCGATCCTGGAAACGTTTCCCGGCATGGAATCCGGAACTTTATCTGGATGGGGTTCTGGAGTTGGAGGCTGGCTACGCTGAAAGCGGTCGCGTTGTGGCAACATTAATTCGCCGCGCCAAATCGCTGGGCATTGAATTACTTGAGGACGCCAGATTTTCCAAGTTGGATGAGAGAGATCACGGCGTCAGCGGAATCGTGCTGAGTAACGGAGAACGGATTGCCAGCGATCTTGTTGTCATGACGGTTGGCGCGTGGACGCCGTATCTGCTGCCTTTTGCAAAAAAATTCTTTCGTGCCAGCGGCCAGCCCGTCTTTCACCTGCAGCCTCGGCAACCCGAACTGTTCGCGCCCGAGTGTTTCCCGGTTTTCGGCGCAGACATTACAACCACCGGTTACTACGGATTTCCAATCAATCGCGATGGCGTGATGAAGATCGCAAATCACGGTTCCGGCCGCGAGATGTCACCGGAACCTTCGAAACGCGCTGTCACTCCCGAGGAAGAAAAGAATCTGCGTGAGTTTTTATCATCCACGTTCCCGGCGCTCGCAGACGCACCGATTGTTTACTCTCAGGTGTGTATGTATTGCGATACGCACGATGGGCATTTTTGGATCGCGCGCGATCCGGACCGCCGAGGATTAATAATTGCTGCGGGTGATTGTGGCCATGGATTTAAGTTTGCGCCGGTGCTCGGCGAAATCATCGCCGACGCCGTAGAGGAGAAACCGAATCCGATCCTGGAAAAATTTCGCTGGCGGCCAGAGGTGCGCGCGGGAAGCGGTACGGACGTAGCACGGTTTAATCCACAAACGCCCAGCACTGAACGGCGAGCATCCAACTTCGAAATCAGAGGCAGTTAGGAGATGGCCTTTCGCTGCGAGGCTGTCTCCCTCTTTGGCTGGCGTTTAATTAAAGTGATTTGCTTAATCCGCGCCGAGTCGGAGGGACTCCAAGTCGCAACGTCGGGATCATCTTTAAAGGCGTTGTGGACGAGACGCCGCTCATAAGAATTCATCGGTTCAAGCTGAAGGGCACGGCCCGTGATGCGCACGCGGTCAGCCGATTCTCGCACACGTTGCACAATGCGATCTTCGCGCATGGAGCGATAGTGCTCGCAATCGACGATGACTTTCTCAGCGTCTTTGTCCCTGGCTTGAAGCAGCCGATTAAGCAAAAACTGAATGGCTTCGAGCGTTTCGCCATTGCGTCCGATGAGGCGCCGGCTTTCCTCGGTGTAAATTTGCAATGTCGGGTTGCCGCCTTCATTCATGGTTTCCTCGATTTGCACAACGAAGCCGAGATAACCGAGCATGGTGTCGAGCAGATCTTTCGGTGTCATCATCGCTTTCGTTTTCCGGCAGGAGCAACTTTTTCGAGAGTCGGCATCGGTTGTCGTCTGTTCTGATAAAATTGCAAAATGCTAAAAAGATTTTGTGCAGTGTAATATAATGCCAGAGCTGCGGCAAAATTGTAGCAGATAAATAGAAAGATCAGCGGCATGAACATGGCGATGCGCCGCTGCGTGGGGTCGCCCGTTTTTGGCGTCATCGCCATGAGCCAGACCTGCGTCGCAGCCATGCACAGCGGAATGATATTAATTGGCCAACCGAGCAGCGGCAGATGCGCCACGGTATCCGGCTGAGAGAGATCTTTTACCCAAAGAAACTTCGCGTTCCGCAATTCCACCGCCTGGCCAAGCATTTTAAAAAGACCAAAGAAGATCGGAATTTGAATCATCATCGGCAAACAACCGCCCACCGGATTAATGCCGTATTGCTTGTAGAGCTTCATCACCTCCTGGTTCATCCGAGTTGGATCATCTTTGTATTTGTCGCGCAGCTCCTGGATTTTTGGCGAGAGCGCAGCCATCTGGCGCATGGAGCGATTGGCTTTATTTTGAATTGGCCAAAGCGCGAGTTTGATGATCGTGGTAAGAGCTAAAATCGCGAGGCCATAGTCGTGCAACCAACTGTTCAGCAGGTTCATGAAATTCAGCAGCAACTGGCAGACTATTTTGAACATTCCGAAGTCCATGACCTCGGCTTCATTGTGCGGCAGCTGCGCGAGACGATGATAAAGTTTCGGACCAACGTAGATTTCGAAACGCGCGTTGTATGTTTGGCCGGGCTGCAACTGAAATCCCGGCATCCCAAGTGCCCCTTCAACGGCGAGTAGCTTTTGGTCCGGCGCGTAATCGATATCGAAGCTCCGGCCCCACACACCTGTTGCCTTGCCAGTTAGCGGCGCCATTAAGGTAGTGAAAAACTGATTGCTCACCGCAACCCATTCCGCGCCTGCGATGTTCTCCTGATAATAGGGCCGGGCGGCGCGCTGCCCCAGACCCAGAAAACCGCTGCTGCTTCCGAACCAGCCGACATCAATTCCCTTCGCTCTGCCATCAATGCACCAGACCAGGCGGGTGTACGAAGGATAGTCCTTCGGGTGAATTGGAGCCGCCGACCCAAGCGCTACAAAATAACCACCGCTTTGATATGGCTTGTCTCCTCTGTTCTCGAGGTCAACATCCATTTCGATCACGTAGTTGTCCTTGTTCTCTGGAGATTTTTCGAAGAAGAACTTTTTCCGGATGACGACTTGCTCGGGGGTCGTGCTTTCAAATCGTACAGCAGAATCCGATTCTGGAGATGCGGTAAACTCAGCGAGCGTCGCTGAGGATGGTTGCTCGAAGAGTGCACCGATCGGTGCACTCTTATCTGAATTCAAAATAACGGGCTGCCCTTTTTCGGCTACTTGCTTGAGCAGGACCGCTTCCTTAATTCCGCCGCCGCGGTTTGTCAGACGCAGCTCGACGTCTGAATTGCGCAGCGTTTCGATCTTCTCGGCGAAGCTCGGAGCCGACTCGCCACTGCTTGGTGTAGCTTCCGCGACGGGAGTCGGCGAAGGCGCGAGAATTGCCGGAGTTATCGTGGGGGAGCTCTGTCCGGGCGCAACACCGACTGGAGCGGGTCTGGGCGGCGGCGTTTGTTTTACTAGATAGATTTCCCATACGACGAGCCCGACTACGCAAAGGGCGACGACAATCCAGGCAGTTCGATCCATAAATCGTAAATCGCGCTCGCAGCCTACTCGGCGCGCTTGGCCCCAACCGTAAATGGCGATCCTAAACGTTCCATGCTCGACGCCGGATTTTTCGGTTCCGGTACAGGGTCACAGCCGGAACCACCCCAAGGCTGGCATCGAGCGAGGCGTTTCAATCCGAGCCAGCTTCCGTGTAGAACGCCGTGCGCCTCAACCGCTTCCAAAAAATATGCCGAACAGGTCGGCGTAAATCGGCAGCCGGAATTAGGACCGCACAGCAAACGGAGGAACGGCGAGAGCGTCCACTGATAAATGCGAATCAAAAGACGAACTAATCGGAGCATCAAAGCAGAATAGAAGCGCGCTTCGCGAGACGCAACCATTCATGTTCCAGCGCACAATAGCTCGAGTCGGCTGCGTCGCGTCTGGCAACGAGCACAATCCAAAAACCTTCTCGCAATTCGTGCTGGTGCTGGCGCACAATCTCTCGCAGACGGCGCCGAACGCGGTTGCGAACAACTGCGCCGCCGATGCGACGTGAAGCAATAAACCCTGCGCGGCACGGGCCAGAATTCTCCACCGCCACCACATTGAGCATTAGAAGTTTGCCGCGTCGGGCAAAGCCCTCTCGTTTCACTTGCTCGTATTCTGAGGCCTTCGTCAGGCGCCGACTTTTTGGAAAGGAGAAGGAACCTGTTGGCGCCATGTCGTTTTCGATGCTGCTACCAATAGGAAGCCCCACTTTCAGAAGTGGCGTAAGCGTACAACAGAAGTCTTCCCCCGGATGCGACCGGAGGAAGACTTCTCAAGAAAAAGGACTGCCCCAGATTTTACTGACTGGGCGGTGGCTGGGTCGGAGATCCAGTTGTTGCGTCGGGAGATTCAGTGGTTGTCGCCGGACTGCTTACTCCGGTCGCTGCCGCCGGCGGAGTAGTAGGCGTCGGGGTTGCCGCCGGTTCGGTTGTCTCGGTCTTTTGCTCGCACGCCGCGAGAAGGGCGGCACTGGCCAGAATGCAGATGTATTTTTTCATAGTGCTAGTTCGAAACGGGACATTGCTGTAATTAAATAACCGGAGCAAGGCAGTTTTTGGACGGATTGCGATTATTTTGAGCGCCATGTGCTTGGCACGCGTTTGTTTAGAGCGGAGGCTCGTATTTGAGACCATGCGCTTCAGCTACTGCGTGGCAAGTGAGCCGCTGGTCCCGGGTGTTGATGCCACCAATCAGCGCTGGTTGCTTTTCGCATGCGCCTTCCAAGCCGAAATCGGCGAGTAATTCCACATAGCGATACGTCGCATTGGTAAGGGCCTGTGTAGCAGTGCGCGCGTACGCTGCCGGCATGTTTGCCACGCAATAATGCGTGACGCTTTCCTCCACGTAAACTGGATCGAGGTGCGTCGTTGGTCGCGATGTTTCCGCGCAGCCACCCTGGTCAATGGAGATATCTACGAGCACGCTGCCGCGTTTCATTTTGCGCAACATCGCGCGCGTGATCAGCTTTGGCGCTTTCGCTCCCGGCAATAGCACTGCGCCAATCAGCAGGTCGCAATCGGGCATCAACTCCATCAAATTCGCGTCGCTCGAATACAGCGTATGCAAATTGTCCATCGCCAGATCGAGAAAGCGCAAGCGTTCAACATCGATATCGAGAATCGTTACGTCTGCGCGCAGACCTTTTGCCATTCGCATGGCGTTCACCCCCGAGGTCCCGCCGCCAACGACGACGACGTTTCCCGGCAAAACTCCCGGCACTCCTCCAAGCAGCACTCCGCTGCCACCATTGTACTTCGCCAGAAAATACGCGCCCATCACCACCGACATCCGTCCCGCGATCTCGCTCATCGGTTCGAGTAACGGCAGGCGGTTGTTTACCTGAATCGTTTCGTACGCGATCCCGGTCACGCCAGATTTCAGCAACGCTTCGGTCAATTCTCTGCTGGCGGCCAGATGCAAATACGTGAAGAGAATCTGGCCTTTGCGCAAAAGCGAGAATTCTGCCTTGAGCGGTTCTTTTACTTTCACAATCATGTCGGCGCGCGCGAAAACCTCTTTCGCTGTATCGGCGATCTCTGCACCGGCTTTGACGTATTCTTCGTCGGAATAACCGGAGCCGACTCCGGCATTTTCTTCCACGAGCACCGAATGACCATGCCGGATCAGCTGATTCGCAGCCGACGGCAGCAGGGCGACGCGTTGCTCCTGTTCCTTAATTTCTTTCGGGACGCCGATGACCATATGAAAAGTGAGAAGTGATTAGTGAGAAGTGAGCCGTAGAATCAAGCTAAATCACTTCTCAGGTCTCGCCCTCCCGCTTCTCATATCAATTCAACGAGGGATCGTCGGGTGCCGCGGCGAGCATTTTGTACCATGGTCCCAAGCTGCGCATGATCTCGAACCAGAGGTTTGGGAGGCGATCAATCTTAAGCAGCGAAGGATTGGCTTTTTGAAGCAGCCACGCTTTCTGCTTCACCTCGGTTTCGAGCTGACCCGCTCCCCAGCCTGCATAACCGACAAACGCACAAATTGTAACCAGCTTTTTCTCTCCAGCCGCGGCGGTGGGTGATTCCAAAGCAACGTTGTGACTAAGTTTAACTCCATCGCCCTTCTTCCATTCAAACGCGGCAAACATCAGTTGACTTTTTCCAACTGGCCCGCCAAGGAACACAGGCACGTCCGCGAGGCCCGCCGGTGGTGTTTCCGTCACCAGATCGGCCACTTGTCTGTCGAGCGGACGATTTATAATGACCCCCAGGGCACCTTCGTTCGGGTCATGCTGGGAAATGAAAAGCACGGTGCGGCGGAAATTTGGATCGAGCATGTTGGGATGTGCGACCAGCAACGAACCGGCAAGGCTGCCCGAGGATGGTTCGTCATCCAGGTTACGCATATGAAACTAGAAACCGCGGCGCAGGCTCGTGCAACCCCGTCTCGCCTGCGCTTTTCGTCGCCACGCCTCCTGTTCTAACTTATTTGTTGATTTCTTTCGACGATTGATTTCTTGTGTTTGACGTATCGTGACAATCGTGGAAACGGGTCAAAAATTTTTTGCATAAAGTTGTTGCCATCGGCTCGAAGCTCGTTTAGTAGCGTCGAAGTTTTTGACGATTGTTCTGGGGGGAACAGCCGCCCTTCACGCCCATCGGGTGTGGGGGGCGGTAATTTTTTGATGGCGAAATCCAATCACGAATGATGAAGTTCTGACGGCAGTCGAAATCCGAATATCAAATCTGATTCCTCAGTCAGCAGTTGTGCTTCGTCATTAATTCGACATTCGTCATTCGTGCTTCGTCATTCCCGATCAACCCTGACGCGGATCTCCTGGCCACTTGCTTTTACACTGATCGCGCTGTTCATCGCCGCGGTCGTGTTGATCATTTTTTTGCGCCTGGAAAGCTGGCCAGCGCGCACGGCGCGGCAAAGCACCGGCGAACTCGAGAGACTGGGGAAGGATGTGCGCGCTGCATTCTTCGACGTCGCGCACTTGCAGCCACGCATTACCATCAACAACCGCGTCTACATGGAACAAACTACGCCCGTAAGCGAGTTGGTCGTCCTATCAAGACGCATCGAAGTCGAACACGAATTGCTCCATACCTGGGTCGGCAGCTCGAAGCGCGTGAAATTACATGGCACTTTCAACGCCAAAGCCGGATTCGATCTGCAACAGGATCTCTCGATCGATATTCGCCCTGACGAAATTATTGTTCAGCTTCCACATGCTCAAATTCTCGGTGTTGAGCAGGAGCAGGTAGACGTCCTCGAATTTGAAAATGGTCTGTGGAACCGAATTTCCGGGGAGGATCTTCAAAGCGAATTGTCGATCCTGCCCCAGCTAGCCTCAAAAAAAGCGGCAGAAAGCGCCTTGCCCGCTGAAGCAGAGCGTACACTGCAGCGACAACTCGGCGAACGAATTCATCCGTCGCAGCCATTGCATTTGGTTTTCAAAGACGGAAAGAAACGTGAATAGTGCCGAGTGCTCAGTGAACGGTGAACGGCGCTCGATCGGGACACGCACTCTTGACAGCCAATCGCCGATCACTGGTCACTGATCACCTGCCCTTGTTTCATCCAATGCCGTCAAAGAATCGCTTATTTCTCCTGAGCGGGCTGGTCGTGCTTGTGGTGGTTTTAGCGATCGCATTTGCGCCATTTGCCGTTTCCAATGGCATTCGCTTGTGGATCTCGTGGGCCGCAAAGCAGGAAGGCTTCATCGCTACCATCGACCAAATCGATGCGTCATTTCTCCGTCCGGTTGTAATTCGGCAGCTGCACCTGAAAAGCATGCGTGAGAATGCGCTTCGCGTCGATCTAACTGCCACGGACGCGAGCGTTGGTTTGAACTTCAAACACATCCTCCTGCACATGGGTGGCCGCATCATTCACAGCCTTTCCATTCGGGAATTGCGTGTGGAGGTGCACCGCACCAACCCGAACATGCGAGCCATAACCAGGCGCGGCTGGGCGACGTTGCAGCGATTGCTGCCAGAAAATCTGAGCATCGCCAACTCAGAGATGCGCGTTGAGAACGGCCCCACATTAATCCTGTTGCGACGCGGCATTTTGTCCGCAAGCGAGACCGAAGCCGGCCGGTTTAGCGCTGCCGAGATCATGATTGCGTCGCCGTGGTTGCGCCAAACTTTTTCGCAATTGCGCGGCGGAACTCACTGGGAAGCCAACCGTCTAACAGTCGGCGGACTTACCTTGAGCCGCGGTCTCGACCTGCAGTCAGCCACAGCGGACTTCTCGCGTTTGGGGAAACAACGTGTGGGAGTGCAGTTCGACGTTGACGTTTTTGGAGGAAAAATTCGCGGGAACATTTCACATGAATGGCGCTCTAAGCATTCCAACTGGAAAATTGCAGGCGGCGCGAGTGACATTTCCATGGGACAAACCTCTGACGCATTCGGGTTCGCCGACCGGGTTGATGGTTTGCTTCATGCTGCCAACTTCACTTTTCGCGGAAACCTCGCTGAGCCGGACCATATAACTGCGTCGCTCTGGAGTGAATTGACCGGGCTCACCTGGCGCAATCGCACAGCCGAAGCAATCATGCTCGGCGCCGCGGTTTACAATCGTCAGATTGAGCTTCAACAGCTTTATATTCGACAGAAGAACAACCAGTTGGTCTTAAGCGGCGAGGCCGCATTCCCCACTAACGCCTCCGGCTGGCTTAGTCCGGATTTTCGCGGCAACATTTCTGCATCCATCGATCAGCTTGGTGATTTCGTCGCTCTATTTGGTGCAGACCCTGACGATTTTGCAGGGAAGATCACCATCGAGGGAGCAATGGACACGCGTGATCGGAAATTTGGCGGACATCTCGCGGTTGAGGGTGCCTCTCTCACATTCTTCAAAACCGCTATCGATAGTTTGACAGCGGAGCTGAACCTCAGACCAGCCGAGCTGGAGGTCGAACAATTGGAGATCAAACGCAAGAACGACTTACTCAGCGGACAAGGCAAAATCGACTTGTCCGGCGCTCACAACTACTCAGGAACACTCGAAGCCCGAGCCGATAATCTCTTCGATTATTTTGCCAGCTTTCGTGTACCTGCCGGAAAAACAGTAAACCGTGTTCCGGTAGATGTTCAGGCTACTGTTAACTCTGGCAAGTGGGATGCCCGCGGCGCCATCCAGGTGCCAAATTCGAGCCCGATCAGTTTCACAGCGAGTTTTTCCTTGCCCATTGGAACCGACTGGAACGCCTTCCAGTTGTCTCCGCTCAACGTAACCATCGATTTTCCCTCAGTCTTTCTGGCAAAGGCGCCGCAGCTCTTTCACCCCGCAATTTTCCAAGACGGCATTTTGAGCGGAAGCATTTCTCTTTCTGAAACGTTGCAACACCCGCGCATCGGCGGCGACGTTCAGCTCATAAACGGAAAGTTGTCAGGCGACGGCTGGACTTCTTTTGGCTTTACTGAAGCAGGCAGCCGCATCGCCTTTGCAGGAAATCGAGCGTCAGTGGAGTTTCTTAACGTCGCGACCAAGGACGTGGATCTTTCATTGCGCGGCGAAATTGATTTTGAAGACATCAACGATCTGACGATTAGAATAAGCGGCGCGACACCAATCTTCGATCTGACATCAACGCAAGTCGATTGCGTCAACAAAATCAAAATTGTGCCAGCCGTGTTGATGCTCGCGCCGGCCGTAGCAGAATTCGAGTTGCGCGGTGGCGTTTTTAAATCCGGCTGGACGGCCAGTCTGCATGAAGCCACCGACTTTGAGTCGTTGGCGATGTCGGACCCGGACGGCGCTGCTCGCAAATTTCCGCTCTGCCTGGGTACAAGCCCCGAGGAGAAAACACTGCTGCTCGGCGCCCTTCCGCGTTCGGAAACAGGCGCGGAAACGTCACGCCCGAAAAAACAAGAGAAGCGGCAATAGCGCCTCGGGACAGCCGATTCCAGCAGCGGTGTTACCGTTTCCCCGTCACGAGCCAGCGCGAAAGCTTTTCTTCCACGTCCGGGGTAAGATTCACGCGGAAATCCGTACCCGCGTCCAAACGCAACCAATTGCCGTTTGCGCGGTCAAACAACAATTGAACCGGCCGCCGACCGGGTGAGCTTACTAAAATCTGGTGCACCTGGCGGAGCTCATCGCCTGTCGCAGCGGGGGAAAATTGGAGGAGCACCGGGTGTTCCTGCCGGGTATCTGTCGATTGCTCGTTCGCCCCATTGGTTTTTCCGGGTGCAAGCAATTTGATTTCCGTAGCCATCGCGCGAAGGACTTCCTCTCGTTTGTCTAGCGTTCCCCTTATCTCGATAACGCGTCCCGCAGCGAGCGACTCCGAGATTTTAAGATAAACTTCATTCCACACGACGACCTCCAGCATGTCCGTGAGATCTTCGACCCAAACGATTGCGAACGGTTTGCCCTCTTTTCTGGTAAACTTTTTTTCCACCTGCACAATTGCGCCGGCGATTTTGAACGGCGCTCGATCGTCGAGCTCGCCTAACGAGTTAATCGAACGATAATTCTTTGCTGCAATTACCCCTGCGTACGCGTCGAGGGGATGCCCGCTGACGTAAAAACCGAGAAGCTCTTTCTCATATGACAGCTTTTCATGGTCACTCCACCGGCTGGCAAGTCTCTTCCTCGAAGTTGTCGGAGCAGTTGCCTCATCGAACAGCGAAACCTGGCCAGCCAGCCGGTCCCGCTGCGCTGCAACCGATGCACTAACTGCGTCGTCAATGCAGCCAAACAGTTCGGCACGGTCTTTGCCAACAAAATCAAACGCGCCCGACTTTACCAGGCTTTCGAGCATCTTCCGATTTGCAACACGGGAGTCCAGACGCGCGCAGAAATCCTCCAGTGAAATGAATTCGCCTCGCTCTTCGCGCTCCCGAATTACGGATTCCATGGCTGTTTCCCCGACGTGCTTGATCGCAGCGAGGCCGTACCGAATGGCACTGTAGCCGGGAGCGATGATCCCGGCGCCGGCATCATCAATGGCAGCTACAGTTTCCGGCATGAACTTTAATCCGCTTTTGTTGATATCCGGGGGAAGAATGGAAATGCCCATCCGTTTGCATTCGCCGACAAAAACCGAAATCTTTTCCGTGTTATTGATTTCGTTGCTCAGCAAACCCGCCATGAATTCCACCGGGTAATGCGCTTTTAGGTATGCGGTTTGATAACTGATCACGCCATAAGCGGCGCTGTGGCTTTTGTTGAATCCGTAACCGGCAAATTTTTCAAGCAAATCGAAAATCGCATTTGCCTTTTTTTCCGGGATTTTGTTCGTGCGCGCGCAGCCTTCGATAAAATTCTTTCTCTCCTTTGCCATCTTCTCCTTGTCTTTCTTACCCATGGCGCGGCGGAGAAGATCGGCCTGCGCAAGTGAATAGCCGGCAAGTTTGCTCGCCGCAGCCATTACTTGTTCCTGATAAATCATCACGCCGTAGGTATCGGCGCAGATGTCTTCCAGCAGGGGGTGCAGATATTTGATCGGCGTGATGCCCTTTTTCGCTCTCACATATTCTGGGATAAGCTCCATCGGGCCCGGCCGGTAAAGCGCGATCAAGGCGATGATGTCGTCGAGCTTTTTTACATCGAATTGCTTGGACAAACTGGTCATCCCGCCGGATTCCATCTGGAATAGCCCAATCGTTTCGCCGCGGTTGTAGAGGGCAAATGCCGCGGGATCATCGAGTGAAATATTCTTAAGGGAAAACTCCGGGTCCCGTTTGTGAATAAGGGCTAACGTGTCTTCGATCACGGTCAGCGTTTTCAATCCGAGAAAATCCATTTTCAAGAGGCCGAGATCGTTGAGCGGTCCCATCGGATACTGGCTGATCACATCGTTGCCTTTCACATCGCGACAAAGCGGGATGTAATCAGATAGGTCGCGATCTGCGATCACCACGCCTGCGGCGTGCACACCGGCATTGCGCGATAAACCTTCGAGAACTTTTGCATAATCGAAAAGCTGCCGGGTGGCCGGCTCTGTCGCGACCGCTCGTTTTAGTTCCGGATTTTTTTCCACGGCTGAATCGAGTGTGATGTTTAATTCATTTGGGATCATCTTCGCGATGCGATCGGCATCGCGATAGCTCCAACCCATCACTCGCCCGACGTCGCGGACGACGCTTTTCGCCTTCAGCTTGCCAAAAGTAATAATCTGCGCGACGCGGCGTTCACCGTACTTTTGCCGAACATACTCGAGAACTTCGCCGCGGCGCGCTTCACAAAAATCAATATCGATATCCGGTGGAGAAACCCGGTCCGGATTCAAGAACCGCTCGAAAAGGAGACCGTACTGCAGCGGGTCGATGTCTGTAATTCCGAGCACGTAGGCGACGATGGAACCCGCAGCCGAACCGCGCCCAGGCCCGACAGGAATACCTCTCTCTTTTGCAAAATGGATAAAGTCCCAAACAATGAGCAAATAGCTGACGAACCCAGTCTTTTCCAGAACGCCCAGCTCATAATCGAGCCGCCGGATTAATTCAGGGTCGCTTGCTGGCCGTTCACCATAGCGCTGCCGCAAACCGCTATAACAAAGCTCGCGCAAATAACCTTCGCGCGTTTTGCCGGCCGGAGCGGGATATTCCGGATATTTGGAGCGTCCAAATTCAAGATCGAGATGGCAGCGTTCGCCAATTTTAAGCGTGTTCTCAATCGCCTGTGGAAAATCCCTGAACACCTCGCGCATTTCATCCGGGGATTTGAAATACAACTCGGGCACGTAGCGCATCCGAGTTTCGTCCTGCACCATTTTACCTGTGCCGATGCAAAGCATCACGTCGTGCGCCTGGTGATCGCTCCTGCGCAAAAAATGCACATCGTTAGCCGCGACCAACCCAATGCCGAGGTCTCGCGCGATCTGCGGCAATGCGCTGTTGCACTTGCGCTGCTCCTCCATTCCGTGGTCATGCAGTTCAATGAAAAAGTTTTCTGCCCCGAGAATGTCTCGATATTCGGCGGCACTCTGTTTTGCCTTTTGGACGTTGTCCGCCTGAATCGCGCTGTTGACCTCCCCGGCGAGACAACCGCTCAGTCCAATCAAACCGGCCGACCGCTCTGCGAGCATCTCTTTATCGATCCGCGGCACATAATGAAAACCATCCAGATGTGCAGTCGTAAGCAGCTTGACGAGATTTCGATAACCGGTCTCGTTTTCAGCCAATAGAGTGAAGTGATATGCGGCATCGCGTCGCGATCCCGGCCGATCCTTGTGCGATCCGCGAGCAACGTACACCTCGCACCCAATGATCGGCTTGACGCCGGCGTGCTGGGCTTCCTGGTAAAATTCAATCGCGCCAAACAAATTGCCATGATCCGTCATCGCAACGGCGGGCATCTTGAATTCAGACGCCTTTTTCATCAGTTCTTTCATCCGGATACTGCCGTCGAGGAGCGAGTATTCAGTGTGCAGATGCAGATGAACGAAAGAGTCGCGAGGCATCGTTTCCAGTATAAGCGTCAAAATTTTTCTTTGGCAAATTTGCCTGCGTGCGCAGCGTGAAGCGTTAAAGGGTTGAAGCGTTGAAGCGCAATTGCGACGTGGACTTGAGCCGCTTCAACGTTTCAACGCTCCAACGATTTTAACGATAGAAAACGGTGCTTGCATTCGCATCGCGGCATTGCTAAGAGAGCCCGAAAACATTCGGGCTTAGCTTTGAATTGCAAGGCACCGCGCGATGCTGAGTTTACTCTGACATGAAAAAACTGGAAGCCATCATCAAACCGTTCAAGCTCGAAGAAGTTAAAGAAGCGCTGGCCGAGCTTGGCATCGAAGGGATGACCGTCACCGAAGTCAAAGGGTTTGGCCGGCAAAAAGGACACACTGAAATTTACCGGGGGAGCGAGTACACGGTGGATTTTCTGCCGAAAGTGAAAGTGGAAGTCGTGATGGCGGACGACATGGTGGAAAGGGCGGTCAACGTGGTCGTTGCCGCGGCCAAAACGGGCAAGATCGGCGATGGAAAAGTATTCGTTCTCCCAGTGGAACACGCAGTGCGCATCCGCACGGAAGAGATCGGCGAAAAAGCCGTTTAGCGCTGGCGCGCTGTTCGTTGAACCGTTGAAGCGTTACAACGTTGAAGCGGTTCGACAGTTTGACGACTTAAATGATTTAGCGATGTAAGCTTTGTAATTTGTAACGTTTTAACGCTTCAACTCTTCAACCCTTCAACGAACCAAATGGCCAAAGACAAAACTCCATCCGACATCACGAAAATGATCAAAGACCACGAGCTGAAACTCGTGGATTTCAAATTCACCGATCTGCCCGGCACCTGGCAGCATTTCACCACCACCCTTAGCGACTATAGCGACGATATTTTTACCGATGGACTTGGGTTTGACGGTTCGAGCATCCGTGGCTGGAAAGTGATTAACGCCTCGGACATGCTCGTCATTCCCGATCCTACGACGGCGTGGATCGACATCTTCAACGCCGAACCGACTCTGAGCTTGATTTGCACGATCGTCGATCCGATCACGCGCGAACCGTACGATCGCGACCCGCGCGGAGTAGCGGAAAAAGCGGAAGCTTACCTCAAGAGCACGGGTATCGCTGATACCG
>Ga0193713_1000220_pt1 | contig 18816 bp, 17 predicted proteins | sample H3a2metaG_FD_143054 | JGI IMG/M metagenome (GOLD analysis project Ga0193713, IMG submission 143054) | Soil microbial communities from a riparian zone of the East river system, Colorado, United States - H3a2 | ecosystem: Environmental > Terrestrial > Soil > Riparian zone | place: USA: East River... | reverse complement strand
GGCCGGCCGGCCATGATCCGCAGCAGCGTCGATTTGCCGGAGCCGTTGACGCCGAGCACGCCGATCTTGGCGTCGGGATAGAACGACAGATGGACGTTATCGAGCACCTTGCGGGTCGGGTAGGTCTTGGACAGACCCTGCATGAAATAGACGAATTGGCGCGCCATCGCGATCCCTTGAAACGAGAGGATTTATGGAAATTTGCTGCCGCTGATGTAGCGGCGCGACCCCGAAAGGGCAACCGCAGCCCGGCGTTTTCCATCCGTTCACCACGGGTCATTACGGTGTTTACACCATGTGTGCGCCAGATCACGGCATTTGAAACGATCTTTTAATAAATCAGGCTAAAGCTGTCGATCAGCGCCAGCAAAGGCGTTCGGAGCGGCAGAAGTCGCGATCGAAAAAGGCAGGACGCGTTATGGCAACCATCACGTCAGAATCCTTTTCCGCCCAGGCGGGCAGCCGCGACCGGCGGTCCACGCCTTTCGCTGAAATCCGCGCCTTCTGGCGCCAGTTCTTCGCCCGGGCATTCGATCCCTACCGGCCGGAACTGCATTATATGCGCGGCCCGGGCCCTGCCTGGCACGCCAAGCACGTGGCGTCGTCGCACCCGCATTCGACCTGACCCTGTCCGATATTTGAACCGCGATCGCGCTTAGAGCAGGCCCTTTTTCAACCTCAACCGCGGGTGCTTTTAATACCGCAGACGCTTTTAGTGCCGCGGGCGCTTGCGCGCTTTGGAATTGCGCGCGACCATGGCGCCTCCCGGACGGCTCGTTTCCTTAGCCGTCATTATCGCCATGAACGGACCTCCCATGACGCGGCTGCGCTGTGCAATTCTCGACGACTATCTCAACCTGGCCTTGACGATCGCCGACTGGTCGAAAGTCAGCGATCGCGTCGATGTGACCGTATTCAACGAACCCTTTGCCTCTGCCGAGGCCGCGGCCAGCGCGCTGCAGGATTTCGAGATCATCTGCGCGATGCGCGAGCGGACGCCGTTTCCGCGCACGCTGTTTGCGGCATTGCCCAAACTGAAGCTGCTGATCACCTCCGGCATGCGCAACGCCGCGCTCGATCTGGAAGCCGCCAAAGACCACCAGGTGGTGCTGTGCGGGACGCAATGGGGCCGCGATCCCACAGCACCCCTGACCATGGGCCTGATCCTGGAACTGACCCGCAATATCGGCCGCGAGAATGCGCGGATGCACGCCGGCGAACGTTTACAGAAATTCGTCGGCATGGAGATCGAAGGCAGGACGCTCGGTGTGGTCGGCCTCGGCAAGCTCGGCGCCAAGGTTTCGGGGCTTGCCAAAGCGTTCGGCATGAACGTGATCGCGTGGAGCCCGAACCTGACGCCGGAGCGATGCAAGGAGGTCGGCGTCAGCTACGCTACCAAGGAGGAATTATTCTCCACCGCCGACATCGTCACCGTCCATGTGGTGCTGAGCCAGCGCTCGCGCGGACTGGTCGGGCCTGACGATCTGGCCCGCATGAAGCCGACCGGCTACCTCGTCAACACCGCGCGCGGGCCGATCGTCGACGAAGCCGCGCTGCTGCAAAGCCTGCAGCAGAGGAAGATCGCCGGCGCCGCGATCGACGTGTTCTCGGTCGAGCCGCTGCCGGTCGATCATCCGTTCCGCAAACTCGACAACATCGTGCTGACGCCGCATCTCGGCTACGTCACCGAAGAAGGATTTCGCAACCACTACGCCCAGATGGTCGAGGGCATCGACGCGTGGTTCAAGGGCGAGCCGCCGCGAAGATTGGCGTAGCTCTCCGCCTTAACAGTCATCGAAACGAAAAGGGCGCGCAACCGCGCGCCCTTCGGGATGATATTTGTAACGATCCTGTCGGCCTAACGCACCGTCACCGGCGCGGGCAGCGGCGGCACGACGGTGGGCCGCGTACCCGGAACGCCCGACAGTTGCGCGGGCGCAGGTGCGGCGCCGGCAGGTCCGGGCAGCGGCTGTGCCGAAGCTGTCGCGGTTCCCGGCGGAGGGCCGCCGGGCATCACGACTACGCGGGTGCCGACCTTGACGCGATCGAACAGGTCCGAGACATCCTCGTTCAGCATGCCGATGCAGCCCGACGAGACGAATTTGCCGATCGTCGAGGGCTGGTTGGTGCCGTGGATGCGATAGACGGTGGAACCGAGATACATTGCGCGGGCGCCCAGCGGATTGCCTGGGCCGCCGGCCATGAAGCGCGGCAGATAAGGCTGGCGTTCGATCATCTCGGTCGGCGGATGCCAATCCGGCCACTCGGCCTTGCGCGAGATCTTTTGCACACCGGTCCAGGTGAAGCCGTCGCGGCCGACGCGGACGCCGTACCGGATCGCTCGCCCGCCACCCAGAACGTAATACAGATAGGTGTTCGGGGTATCGACGATCAGCGTTCCCGCCGGTTCCTTGGTCGGCAAAGTAACTTCCTGGCGCCGCAGATTCGCCGGCAGTTCCGCAGGAGCGACCTCCGGTTGTTCATCTGGCGGCAGCGCGGACAGCACCGTTGGCCGGCCGTCGGGCCCCACCGGCGCAGGCTGCACCGTTCCGGTGACAGTACCCGGGGCTCCGATAGCGCCTGGCGGGCGAAGCCCGCGGTTGTCGTCGTTAGGATAGATGAAGCCCGATCCGGGAAGGCGGCCATCGTCGTTGCCCCGGTCCGAATAGGTTTGCTGCGGCGGACCGGCGGGACGGTCGGAATAGATCACCGGCGGGGGTCCATCGGTGCGGCCATAACGCGGATCATCAGGCGAAAGGATCGGACCGGTCGGCGCGCCGCGGTCGGAATAGACCGGCGGAGCGCCCAAGGGGCGGCCGTAACGCGGGTCATCGGGCGAAAGGATCGGACCGGTCGGCGCACCGCGGTCGGAATAGACCGGAGGAGCGCCCAAGGGGCGGCCATAGCGCGGATCGGCGGGCGAAAGCGCCGGGCCGGGCGGCGGCAGCGCCGTCGAACTCTGCGCATTCGGCGCCTCGTCATCTTCTTCCAGCGCATCGAAATCCGGCGCACCCGGAGCGCGGCGATAGTCAGCCGGATAGCCGCCGGGTGGATAAGGCGCCGGTGCCGGCGCCGTCGAATAGAGCGGACCGGGGGCTACCGGATAGCCCTGCGCCAGCGCCAGTGAGGTTCCCGCCAAGCCAGCCGCCACGGCAGCACAAATCGTCAGAATCTGTTTGATCATCATTGCTTTGGTATAGCCCCATGCCGCCACTGGACCGTTAACGGCAGATGACGGAAGATAGCGGCGCATTCAAGACAAATTCGACCAACTCGCGCTGGACTCCGCCATTTGTGATGATCGGAGTACCGTGGCAGCCATGCCTCACCTGGCAGGAATCGCGTTCCGGCATCCAAGGCGGGCATCTACTTCGCCGATTTTTAGCCACAGCCGCGGATCCCTTACGCTATTCTTAATTTAGCCTGATTCGATTCGCGCTGGCGGTGCCCGCCGCGTCGCGAACACGGCCAACTCAGTGGTCGCCGCGTTCCCGATAGCTCAAGGACCCTTGCAGAACCCCTGCGAAGGTGGAACTCGCATCCATGCTCCCCGGTTTCCGTTTTCTGTTCGCCGCGATCATGCTCTTACTGTCGATTTTGATCTTCGGGCTTGGCGCAGCGGCCCTGCTGCGCGCGGCGCATGAGGAATTTGCCAGCAATCCATCATGGCACGCGACGCCCGAAACGATATTTGCGCAGCAAACCGAAGCCCCCAGACGTGAGGCACCAAGACCTGAAGTTGGAAGACCGAACGCTACACGACCTGAAGCTGCAAGGCCGGACGCTACAAGAGCTGTCCTGGCGATGCTGCGCGTCGATGCACCCGTCGGCGAGAAGTCACCGGATGTTCCGCCGGCCGCGGCGCCTTTGGCGCTAGCGGAGCAAGCCGCGCCCCTCTCGACATCGGCTGAACCGGAAAGAATCGCCGCGCTGAAGCCGGAAGATTCGTCGCCGCCCGAACCCGCCAAGCCCGAAATCCCGGTCTCGGAAAGTCCGGCAAAAACCGAGGCAGCATCGGCTCTGGCCGATGCGCCTGTCCCGGCCGACGAGACCAGGATCGCGGCAACCGGGGAAGCCGCACCGCCGGCGAACGAAGCTGCCCGTGCCGCATCCGGACAGACCAGCGCGCCGGCTTCGCCGGACACAGACCTTGCCTCGAAGACAGACCTTGCCCCGACGAAGATCGCCACATTGGACGGCCCCCCCGTCACCATCGAGGCGCAGCCCTCGGTCAAAGCCGCCGGTGCAAAACCCGACACGAGCGCTGTCCAGAAGCGCCTGCAGGCACGGCGGGCGGCCCAGCGCCGCAGGATGGCAGCACGCGCGCGCCTGGCGCGACAAGCGCTTCAGCAGCAGCAGATCCCCAACCCGTTCGCCCCGCGGCCGATCCAACCGGCCATCCAACAAGCGACCGCTCGCTGATCGCGGCGATCAGGCCGGCCCAGTCGCGACCGGCGGGCCGTCGGGCAGCCCCCATTCGGCCCATGAGCCGTCATAAAGCGCGGTGCCGCGCACGCCGAGCCGATAAAGCGCCAACGTCAACACCAGCGCGGAGACCCCGGAGCCGCAGGTCGTCACGATCGGTTTTGCCATGTCGACGCCGGCATTGCCAAAAGCCCGCCGCAACTCGTCCAGCGGCTTCATCGCGCCGGTGCTGGCGTCGAATAATTCGGCATAGGGAACGTTGCGGCTGCCCGGGATATGACCGGAGCGGCGGCCCGGCCACGGCTCGGCCACCGTGCCTTCGAAACGCGGCCGCGGACGTGCATCGACCAGCTGTTCGGCGTGGGTTTCCAGATTGCCGAGCAATTGCTGCTTGCTGCGGACGAAGCTTGGATCGAGCGTGGCCCGGAATTTTCCAGGCTTCGGGACGACCTTGCCGGAATGCGTCGGGCGCCCTTCCCGCAGCCATTTCTGCAAGCCGCCATCCAGCACCTTCACATTGGGATGGCCGAACGACAGGAACATCCACCACGCCCGCGGTGCTGCAATCCAGGCGCCGGAATCGTAGGCGACCACGGTATCGCCTGAGGAAATACCGAGCGCCGACACGTCGCGCGCGAACTGCTCGGCATCAGGATACATATGCGGCCGCGGGTCATTCGGATCGGCGATGGCGCTGACATCGAAAAACACCGCGCCTGGAATGTGCCCGCCGAGATAATCGTCCGATGGCAGCGGCAGCACCCCGGGCATCTTGTAGGACGCGTCGATGATTTTGACCTTTGGGTCGTCGAGACGGGCGGCGAGCCAATCGGTGGTAACAAGCGGATCGTCGGTGGATGTCGTCATGCGTCTAACGTCCTCCCAACTATCGTCATGCCCGGCCTTGTGCCGGGCATCCACGTCTTTGCACCATTGCAGGATGAAAGACGCGGATGGCCGGGCCGGCCATGACGGCTAATGTTGACGGTCATTCTCTAACCCTTCGGCTTTTTCGGCTCGAATTTCTCAACCGGGCCGCCGGCGTCGCGCCAGGCGGCGAATCCGCCACCCAGATGGGCGACCGGCTTTAGCCCCATGTCCTGCGCGGTTTTCGCCGCCAGCGCCGAGCGCATCCCGCCCGCGCAATGGAAGATGAACTTCTTGTCGCCCTGAAAAACGGGCTTCGCATAGGGACTCGCCGGATCGATCCAGAATTCCAGCATGCCGCGGGTGCAGGAGAACGCGCCGGGAATCCGGCCGTCGCGCTCGATCTCGCGGGGATCGCGGATATCGACGATCACGACGTCGTCGCTTTGCGCAGCCTTGATGGCATCGGCGGCACTCAGCGTTTCGATCTCGGCATTCGCCTCGTCGATCAGCGCCTTGATGCCGCGATGGATGGTCTGTGGCATGAACTAACTTTCGGTTCGATAACGTTGCGGCAAGGAAGGCCGGCTCCCTCTCCCGTCGGGAGAGGGCTGGGGTGAGGGGTTACGGTCTATCGATGGGCCGTAACCCCTCACCCGTCACGCTTCGCGTGCCGACCTCTCCCTATGGGAGAGGTGAAGCTGAATTCGTGGCGACTCCAATTCCAAACTCACGGTCAAACGCTACCGCACCAGTTCCTTCATCGCGCCGTCAAGGCCTTCAATCGTGATCGGGAACATGCGCTCCGAAAACAGCCGGCGAATGAGGGTGGTCGATTCCGAATAGTCCCAGTGCCGCTGCGCCACCGGATTGAGCCACACCGCGTGCGGATAGGTGCGCGTGATGCGTTCAAGCCAGACCGATCCGGCCTCTTCATTGACATGCTCGACCGAGCCGCCGGGGACCATGATTTCGTAGGGGGACATCGAGGCGTCGCCGACAAACACCACCTTGTAGTCGTGCGGATATTTATGCAGCACGTCCCAGGTCGGGGTGCGGTCGGTAAAGCGCCGGCGGTTCTGCTTCCAGACGCCCTCATAGAGGCAGTTGTGGAAGTAGAAATACTCCATGTGCTTGAATTCGGTCTTCGCCGCGGAGAACAGTTCCTCGACCTGCTCGATGTGCGAATCCATCGAGCCGCCGATGTCGAAGAACACCAGCACCTTGACCGCGTTGCGCCGTTCGGGGCGCATATGCACGTCGAGATAGCCGTGGTTGGCGGTCTCCTTGATCGTGGTGTCGAGGTCGAGTTCGTCGGGGGCGCCGGTGCGGGCGAATTTGCGAAGCCGCCGCAGCGCGATCTTGATGTTGCGGATGCCGAGTTCGACGTTGCCGTCGAGATCCTTGAATTCGCGGCGGTCCCACACCTTCACGGCGCGAAAATTGCGGTTCTTCTCCTGCCCGATGCGGATGCCCTCGGGATTGTAGCCCTCCGCGCCGAACGGCGAAGTGCCGGCGGTGCCGATCCATTTGTTGCCGCCCTGATGCCGGCCCTGCTGCTCCTTGAGGCGCTGGCGCAGCGTCTCCATCAGCTTGTCCCAGCCCAACGCCTCGATCTGTTTCTTCTCTTCCTCGGTGAGGTATTTTTCCGCGAGCTTCTTCAGCCATTCGGCGGGAATGTCGGCCTTCTCCATGGCGTCGAGCAGGCTCTCCAGCCCCTTGAACACGGTGCCGAACACGCGATCGAACTTGTCGAGATTGCGCTCGTCCTTCACCAGCGAGGCGCGGGACAGATAGTAGAAATTCTCCACCGTCTGCTCGGCGAGGTCGGCGTTGAGCGCCTCCATCAGCGTCAGATATTCGCGCAAGCTCACCGGGACCTGCGCGTCGCGCAGCGATGTGAAGAATTGTAAAAACATGAGTTACAGATTGCCCGCCGGACCGTGAACGTCAAGGGCTTCCGCGCACCAGACAGGCCTAGACCTGCCGGGTTTTTCAACTAGAATTGATCGGCTGGGCTTTTTCAACGGGGCGTTATCAATGACTATTCTGGCGGTACTCGTGATCGGCGCGATCGCCGGCTGGCTCGCCGGCCTGATCGTGCGCGGCGCCGGTTTCGGGCTGATCGGAAACATCGTGATCGGCATCATCGGCGCGCTGGTGGCGAGCTGGCTGTTGCCGCAACTGGGCGTCAGCCTCGGCGGCAGCGCGCTTCGCGATATCGTCAACGCCACCATCGGCGCGGTCATCGTTCTCGTCATTCTCTCGCTGGTCAGACGCGCCTGACGGCCCCTTCAACCCCGATGACGACCGCGGTCGTTTCCCGTTCAGGCCGAAGCGCGCTTCTGCGCTCAAGAACGAACAACAAGGCAAAGGCTCAATGAAATTTACCGGCACTAAAGACTATGTCGCCACTGACGACCTCAAGATCGCCGTCAACGCCTCGATCGTGCTCGAGCGCCCGCTGCTGATAAAGGGCGAGCCCGGCACCGGCAAAACCGTGCTGGCCGAGGAAGTCGCCAAGGCGCTCGGTGCGCCGCTTCTGACCTGGCATATCAAGTCCACCACCAAGGCGCAGCAGGGTCTCTACGAATACGACGCGGTGTCGCGGCTGCGCGACAGCCAGCTTGGCGACGCCCGCGTCTCCGACATCAGCAATTACATCAGGCGCGGAAAACTGTGGGAAGCCTTCACCCATGAGAAGCGCCCGGTGCTGCTGATCGACGAGATCGACAAGGCCGATATCGAATTTCCCAACGATCTTCTGCTCGAACTCGATCGCATGGAGTTCTTCGTCTACGAGACCGGCGAGAACATCAAGGCGAAGCTGCGCCCGATCGTGATGATCACGTCGAACAACGAAAAGGAATTGCCGGACGCGTTTCTGCGCCGCTGTTTCTTCCACTACATCAAGTTTCCCGACGTCGACACCATGAACCGGATCGTCGACGTGCATTTTCCGAACATCAAGAAACGCCTGGTGGAAGAAGCCTTGCGGATCTTTTTCGAGGTGCGGGAAGTGCCCGGCCTGAAGAAGAAACCCTCGACGTCGGAGCTGCTGGACTGGCTGAAGCTCTTGCTCAACGAAGACATGACGCCGGAAATGCTGAGAGAGCGCGATCCGCGCAAGCTGATCCCGCCGCTGCACGGCGCGCTGCTGAAGAACGAGCAGGACGTGCACCTGTTCGAGCGCCTCGCCTTCCTCAGCCGAAGAGAGGTGTGAGCGCGGCGCCGCTTCGCTCCGCGGCAAACAGAATAAAAAAGAATAAGAAAATAAAAAGGATCGGGAGATGAACGTTCAACAGCAGATCCGCACAGCCTCCGCTGACGGCACCGGGCATTTTGATGTTGTCATCGCGGGCGCCGGCATTTCCGGGGTGGGCGCGGCCTACCATCTGACCAAGCAGTGCGCAGGAACAAGTTTTGTTGTCCTGGAGACTCAAAGGAGTTTTGGCGGAACCTGGTTGACCCACCGCTATCCCGGTATCCGGTCCGACAGCGACCTGCATACCTTCGGCTACCGGTTCAAGCCGTGGACCAGCGCTCCGATCGCGACCGCCGCGGAGATTTTGAGCTATATGGGCGAGGTCATCGAGGAGAACGCCCTCGGCCCCCACATCCGTTATCAGCACAAGATTTCCTCGGCGCGGTGGTCGAGCGAGGAAAATCTCTGGACCATCGAAGCCATCCGAACCGATACCGGCGAAGCGGTTCGCTTCACGGCGAACTTCTTCTGGATGTGCCAGGGCTATTACCGGCACTCGGAAGGTTATACGCCGGAGTGGAAGGCCATGGAGAGCTTCAAGGGCCGGATCGTTCACCCGCAGCAATGGCCCGACGATCTCGACTACAAAGACAAGAAGGTCGTCGTGATCGGCTCCGGCGCCACCGCGGCGACGCTGATTCCGGCGATCGCCAAGGATTCCGCCCATGTGACGATGCTGCAGCGCTCGCCGACCTATTTCAGGACCGGACGCAACGCCATCGAAATTGCCGAAACCCTGCGCGCGCTGCAGGTTGACGAAACCTGGATCCACGAAATCACCCGCCGGAAAATCCTGTTCGATCAGGACGCGTTCACCCGCAAGACGTTCGAAGAGCCGGAAGCGGCCAAGAAGGAGCTGCTGTCCGCGGTCGAAGCCTATCTTGGCCCCGATTACGATATCGCGACCCACTTCACGCCGAAATACCGGCCGTGGCGGCAGCGGATCGCCTTCATTCCGGACGGCGATCTGTTCCAGGGCATCAAGGCCGGCAAGGCCTCGGTGGTGACAGGCGAAATCGAGCGGTTTACGGAGACCGGCATTCTCCTGAAGTCCGGCAACACCCTCGAAGCCGACATCATCATCACCGCGACCGGCTTCAATCTGAGCGCCAACGGCGACATCGATTTCAGTATCGACGGCAAGCCGCTGGATTTCTCACAGACAGTGACCTATCGCGGCATGATGTTCACCGGCGTGCCCAATCTCGTCTGGGTGTTCGGATATTTCCGGGCAAGCTGGACGCTGCGGGTCGATCTGGTCGCCGACTTCGTGTGCCGGCTGCTCAACCACATGAAGGAAATCGGTGCGAGGAAAGTCACGCCGGCGCTTCGGCCGGAGGACCACAACATGTCCTTGCTGCCGTGGATCGACCCGGAGAATTTCAATCCCGGCTACATGATGCGCGGCATGCATCTGTTGCCGAAGCGCGGCGACAAGCCCGAATGGCAGCACAACCAGGATTACTGGGCCGAAAAGGATGAGTTTCCCGCCATCGATCTCGGCGATCGCGCGTTCGTTTACGAATAAGCCCGAGGCGCTGGCGGCAGGCTCATCATGCCCATGGCGAGCGCTATGCAAAAAAGGCGGTCGTCCGTTCAACCAGCCAGTAGGCCGCCACGATGCCTATGGCGTAGGCGACGGTTACATCGAGTCGGTCAAATGTTCGCTGGACAAGCGCAGGCTCCAATAGCTGCGACGCGGCGTGAAGCAATAACCGGATCAACGACAAGACTGCGGCCACGAAGATGAGCTGCCCCACTTCCACTCCGACATTGAAAAACAGCAGCGCGACCGGGATGGCGTGTTGAGGTAATCCGACCTCAGCCAAGGCGCCGGCAAAGCCAAAGCCGTGCAACAGACCGAAGCTGAAGGCAACGAGCCACGGCAGACGCGCGGTCACGCTTGGCTTTCCACGTCGGGCATTCAGGATTTCGACGGCAACCAGCATGATGCTGAGCGCGATGGTCGCTTCCACGGGCGGACCCGGAACGTTCACAAAACCCAGCGTCGCCGCCGCAAGTGTAATGCTGTGCGCAATGGTGAACGCCGTCACGGTGACCGCGACGCGCCGCCACTCTCGAACGAGCAGCACCAGCGCCAGGACAAACAGAAGATGATCGAAGCCGAACAGGATGTGCTCAACGCCAAGGCGCAGATACGTCGCAGCGACTTCTCCGGTACCTGGCGTGACCTGAACAACGAACGCCGTGTTGGTCGGTGAAAGCCGCTCGGTCTGTGTCGCACCGCCAAGGTTTTCGATCCGAACCAGCACGTCAGTCGACGTCGCTGACAGGCCTTCAATTGTGACTACCTGTCCGGCGAGTCCTCCATCGCGGCGAATGGTACGGCGTTCGATATAGGCGCCGTCGCTGAACGACGCCCGCGGAGCTTCCACATCTTGAGTGCCTTCGGGCAGGTTGACGTAGACCGCGAGCCGCAAGTCTTCGCCCCGCGCCGGGATCTTGAAAAGCAGATTGTAGGTGGCGGCCGTTGTCTGGCGTAACTCCAGATAGCCCGGTCGGAGTTCATCCGAGCGCGCGGCCTGCACGAGCAACGCGCCCAGAGCGGCAAGGAGTATGGAGAAAATTTTCATCGGCCGGTTTCGGCCAGCGTTGCCTTGGCCGGCTGCGCCTCCACCACGATTTCGTAGCGCGCCCGAAGTGAGCCGTAGAGCTTCTGCTCCGCGTCAACTCGGCGCGCATTCGCCCACTCCCGGCGGACGGCCTGCCGGACAGCATCGAGCGTCGGCAGGTTTCCGGGTATCCGTTGGCTGATAAAGACGAAATGCTGTCCGAAGGCGGAAGAGATTGGTCCCTGCCAGCGGCCCTGTTCTAAAACGGATATCCGTTTGGCGAAGCTTTCACCGAACATTCTCGCGACGTCGTTGTGCGATACGGCGTGAAATTCCTCACCGAGCAAGAAGGGGTCGCCGAGCGCCGTTGCCTTCACGCCCGCGTCGGCGTGGGCCAGGACGTCCGCGACTTGCTTGCTGTCGCTATCGATAGTACTCGCGCGCCGCGCCGCGCTTAGGAAAATCTGGTGGAATGTCAGATGATCCTCGGCCCTGAAGCGCTCCGGGTTGGACTCCAGATAGGCGGCAAGCTGCTCCTCGCTTGGTTCCGGGACAGACATATCTTCGGCGAGAAATTCCATTTTCTGCCGCACGCGGCGCCGAATAACGACGTCGTCGCGGTCCAGGCCGGCCGCCCTGCCCTCGCGGTAGAACACCTCGTCGCGAATGTAATCATCGACGAGGCCTTGCAATTCCTCTTTGCTCGGTTGGCGCTGCCACGTACGGGCGAAGCCGTCCGCAAGGTTGGCGATCCGAACAGAAGAAACGACGATCTTCGCGGGAGCCTCATTGGTCTTCTTGCCGACAAGATTATAAAGGCCAAACAGGGCCCCGCCGAGCACGAGGAATTGCAGTAACGGTTCTCTTAGCAGCAGGAAGTTCAAGGTGTGTACCAGATCGGCGATGTGTAGGCGCGCTCGGTCGTCGTCATCGGAACTTCCTTCGGCATTGAGACGCCAAAATATTTTGCATCATACGCGGTCCAGCGCGGCGTCGGTATTTCGATCACGCGCACATAATAGAAGGCGCGCAACGCCGGATCGAAGCCGGGATCTTTCCAGACCGTGATCATCTCGCCCGCGCCGATCGTGTTGGTCCATGTCGCGTTCGCAACATCGACAGTGCTGCCGACCGATGTCCTGCTGCGGCCGTCGGCGTCGATCTTGCGGCCTCCGGACACCGCGACGTCATAAATTCGTTCCTGGGTCTGGCCGTCTTTTCCGACCCAGCCCTTGATGACCTGGATGCGATCCAGATTTGCGCCGATCGGATCCTTCAATGCGGCGACAAGGAATGAAGGCGACTTTCCTCCTGGCGCGTCCTTCAAATCTCCGCCCATCGGTACGCCTTTGGTGTAGCCAACTCGCGCCGGCATGCGGTTGTTGGCGTCGGCAGCCTCGAAATCCCAGCCGCCGAAGAAGCGAACGACCATGCGCGGGCCGGTGGTGGCATAAGTTTCGCGCCGCTTCATGGCGTCGAAAATCGCTTCGCGGGTATTTTCCGCGGCCCATACCGCAGCGTAGCCGGACGCCGTCGTCTCCCAGCCCATGATGACGGCCTTGTCGGTCTTGACGAAAGGATGCGTCGCGCGTTCCGCACTCGGCTCGGAGGAAGACGTCTTGCCGAAGAAGTTATCCTCCTCGACCGCCGCGAGCCCGGTATGCGCATCGGTGCTGCCGACCAGCCCGAACTTGTAGGGATTGATGCCGAGTTCGGCTTCCATCTTGAGGCCGTTCTTGAGTGCCGAACGGACATACTCGAATTCCAGCATTTCCGGCCTCTTCAATTCAGTCAGATCGAGGTTTCCCTTGTCCCAACGTTCGAAGTTTGCAAATTCATCATTGGGTGAAAGAAAGGGATGGGTCTCGCCGTCACCTTTGATCTGCGTGGCTTCGTAGAGCGGCTCCCAGCGGGTGCGGTTTTCCGCATATTCGCGGTCAATTCGTTTGCCGTTGAATGATTCGATGATTGGAAACATCCGGCCGTTGCTTAGATTGCCGTTGTGTGCAAGCGCGAGAATTTCAGCGCCGGTTTTTTCCTCACACATCGCCATCCATTTCCAGAGATCGCGGGGATTTGGACTGCCCAACGGCGGCAACGTGGTGAAAGGTTCGACGAGACTCGCCTTTGCTCCATTGTCGCGCCAGATGATATTGCGATGAAGATTGTTGCCGCTAGCGTTCGAGGTCCACTCATAGCCAATGAAGGCAGTGAAACGGCCAGGTTCATTGGCTTCTTCCGCCGCCTTGATCGTCTCCCGCCAGGCGCTGCGGTAGGCGGGCGTACCTGGCGTCGGGAAGCCTTTCGGCAACTCGCCTCTGCCAAAGCTGGTAATGATATCGACAGCGGCCTGCGCCCCCTTGCCGGAATTGATCTCGTCATACCATTTCCGGCCTTGTGGCGTTGCCATCAGCACGGGATCGGCGCTCATCAGTTGCGGGAAAAATCCCATGCCGTCACCACCAGATAATCCAGCGATCGCGAAAGCTTCGCACGCTGGCCACTGGAAGCTACGACCTCCTCTCCCTTGGCAAAACGATAAGCGTCCTTTGGGCCGAGCCTGGCACCGAACGCACCAGCGTCCATTGAAAACGAAGTGTGCGTGTGGGTGTCGCCAAACAATGGACGGGTGGGGAAGTTACGGTCCGCGTAGGGCGAGTAAGGTGGCTTGGCGGGAAACGCTTTTCCGGCGATCTCCTGGTCGAGCGTGCCTATGTCGGTGGTTACAGCTTGCTCCGCGGCGAACGCCGGCGCTGCAAGGCTGGCGGTCAGTAGAGCGGCGAAGACCAAGACAAATCCACGAAGAAGGTTTTTCATGACCGCCTCCACTGACCTGGACGTTAGAGTCCAAGCTTTTTCCGATTGCCGTAACCGCGCAATTACATCTTACAACTTCATTCGGTGCAACCGACACGCGACTTCGATATGTCAGGATAACTGTCAGGTTTGCAGCGCCTGATGCGCCTCGCGCAATCACGTCTGCACTGCAGGCCAGTCACACCAGCGGCGCGGCGGCAGTAAGCAAGCCGATTGTCGTGCTCAGTTGGCCGGCACGCTACGGCCGCGTATCAAATCCGAGGCCTTGTCGGCGATCATCATGGTCGAGGCATTGAGATTGGCCGAGATCATCCGCGGCATGATCGACGCATCGATGACGCGCAGGCCTTGTAACCCATGCACGCGGAGTTGGTCGTCGACCACCGCCCAGGTGCTGTCGGCCGGACCCATGCGGCAGGTGCAGCCGGGATGAAATGTCGTGGTGCCGCGCTGCGTCGCCGCGGCGAGGAATTCATCGTCGGTCTGCACGTCGGGTCCGGGGAAATCCTCATGCGCGTAATAAGGCGCAAGCGGCGCGGATGTGAGCAGGCGCCGCGCCAGCTTCATGCCGGCGACGACGGTGCGGCGATCGAGCTCCTCGACCAGATAATTGGTTTGAATGATCGGCGGCTCGAACGGATCGGCCGAGCGGGCGCGGACATAGCCGCGGCTTTCCGGCCGTTGCTGCCACGACGCGACCGTCATGCCGGGCTGGTCTTCGAGTTGTCCCTGCACGCCCTCCTTGTAGCTCGCGGGCGTGAACGTCAGTTGCAGATCGGAGCTCTCGGTGGTCTCGCCGGAGTGCCAGAAGCAATAGACCATGGTCGGCGACAGCGAGAGCAGGCCGCGTCGCGTCGTCGCCCATTTTATCGCCTCCCCTACCAGACTGAGGCCGCGACGGCGTTCGTTGATGGTCTTGATGTTCTTGACGCGGGCGACCGAACGCGGCGCGTAATGGTCCTGCAATCCCTCGCCGACGCCGGGCAGCGCGTGGCGCACCTCGATACCGAGCGAGGCCAACAAATCAGGCGACCCTATGCCCGACAATTGCAGCAGTTGCGGCGAGTTGTAGGTGCCGCCGGCCAGAATGACTTCCTTGGCCGCGCGCACCTCGGTGACAGCGCCGCCCTTCCCGCCCTTGACATAGCGCACGCCGATCGCCCGCTTGCCCTCGAAGACAATTTCGGTCGCATGCGCATGGGTGCGCACATGGACGTTCGGCCGCTTCATCGCCGGATGCAGAAAGGCGGTCGCCGCGCTGACGCGCAGGCCATCTTTAATCGTGCGCTGGGCGTAGGATACGCCCTCCTGGATCGCGCCGTTGTAATCGGGGTTGCGCGGAATGCCGAGGCTCATCGCTCCGGCCATGAACGCCTCGCAGAGCGGATCCCGCCAGTCCATGGTGGTGACGGTCAGATTGCCGTCACGCCCGCGAAACGCGTCCTCGCCCTCGCCGACCCGCCGCTCCAGCCGCTTGAAGTAAGGCAGCACGTCCGGATAGCCCCAGCCGCGATTGCCGAGCTGCGCCCAGGTGTTGAAATCCTGGCGCTGGCCGCGGTTGTAGATGTGACCGTTGATCGAGGAAGAGCCACCGAGCGTCTTGCCGCGCGGCGCGTAGATGCTGCGGCCCCCGGTCCACGGACCGGGCTCCTGCTGGTAAGCCCAGTTGATGCTCTTCATGTGAAAGGTCTTGATGAAGCCGGCCGGCAGATGGATGTAGGGATGCCAGTCGCTGGGTCCGGCTTCGAGCACACAGATGCTGGTGCCGGCATCTTCGCTCAGCCGGTTCGCGAGCACGCATCCAGCGGAGCCCGCGCCCACGATCACATAATCGAATGTTTCCATCATCTTCCGCAGGTCCGCTACCGCGCCTTCTCGTTCAACTGATAAGTCAGATGCGCCTTCACCGTCGGCCATTCGCTGGCGATGATGCTGTAGACCACGGTATCGCGCAGGGTGCCGTTGGGCGCAACCTGATGGTTGCGCAGGATGCCATCCTGCTTGGCACCTAACCGCTCGATGCCACGCCGGCTCTGATGATTGAAAAAATGCGTGCGGAATTCTACCGCAATGCAATCGAGCTTCTCGAACGCGTGGGCGAGCAACAACAACTTGCACTGGGTGTTGAGCGCGCTGCGCTGCACGCGTTTGGCATACCAGGTCGAGCCGATCTCGACGCGCCGGTTCGGCGTATCGACATTCATGTAGGTCGTCATCCCGGCGATCTGGCCGTCGGCATCGAAAACCGTCCATGGCAGCATCGAGCCTGCCGCCTGCAGCCCCAGCCGGCGGTCGATCTCCTTGCGCATGTCTTCAGGCTTCGGAACGAAGGTGTACCAGAGCTTCCACAGCTCGCCGTCCTTCACCGCCTCGGTCAGCCCGTCGCAATGGTCCTGCGACAAGGGTTTTAGCTGCGCATAGGGACCGCTCAGCGTGACCGGTTCAAGCCAGGGCATTTTATTCTCCGTTCCTTAGGCGGTCATCGCGAGGGGCCAACGGCTCGCAATGACGTGGGTAGTCATCGTTTCCACTATCACTTGTTCAGAAAATTCAGCGCCAGGCCAGGCCGCGCCCAGTCCATCGCGACCAGTTCGCCCTTGCCGGACAGGGTGATGTAAGCGGTCTTCAGGTCGGGCCCGCCGAAGGCGATGTTGGTGGTGACGCGGTCGCCGGTCGGCACCTGCTCGACGATGGTGCCGTCAGGCGCGATCACCGAAATGCAGCCCGAGATCAGTGTCGCCACGCAGACATTGCCGGAAGCTTCCACCGCCAGCGAGTCGAACATCTGGTAACCGCCGAGGCCCGCGACCGGCTTGCCGCGTTCGCCGCGATAGATCACATCGCGCGGCCTGACCTCGCCGGGCGCGGACAGGTCGAACGCCCATAGCCGCGCCGTCGGGGTCTCCGCGACATAGACCGTATTCTCATCGGGCGACAGTCCGATGCCGTTGGCGGGCATCATGCCGAACACGGCTTCGACCACCTCCTTGGCCCCGGGCTTCATGTAGTAGAACGCACCGACATCCATGTCGCGCGCGCGGCGCTTGCCGAGATCGGTGAACCAGAGCCCGCCGTGCTTGTCGAATACCAGATCGTTCGGCCCCTTCAGCGGATGCTCGCCGCATTTGTCGAACAGGGTTTCGACGTTGCCGGTCGCAAGATCGACACGCTGAATCGAGCCGCCGATATATTCGGCTGCCGATGGCGGGCCCGGCATCATGGTGCCGCGCGACGGGGCCCAGCCGAAACCGCCGTTGTTGCAGACATAGATTTTGCCGTCGGGACCCATCGCCGCGCCATTGGGACCGCCCGGAATTTCCGCGACCACCTGCTTGCGTCCGTCCGGCCACACCCGCGTCAGCCGCCGGCCACGGATTTCGACCAGCACCACCGATCCGTCCGGCATGACCACCGGCCCTTCCGGAAATTCAAGATCGGTGGCGAGAACGCGAACATTCGACATGAAATCCTCCCCGGCAATTTCGGCTGCAGGCGGATTCCAAGCTCATTCCGCACGCGCAACAATTTCGTTGCGTGACGTTATGGCAAAGTCGATATCGATTGCCAAGCAATGTCAGGCTATGGACCGCGCAAGGCAGCCCCGCGCCGCCTATTGCGCGACCGGTATCCAAATCTCGAGGCCACCATTACCGGTGAGCGGATCGAAGTTCTCGTCGTAACGCTCGAAGTTGGGTGCATCGGCTGCTTTCAGCCCGGACGCTGGCAGCCAGTGATTCCAGATCGTGTTGACGGTGCGGCGAATGGTCGAGATGTGGTCGCGGTGGGTGAAGACCGCATATCTCTGCTCGGGTATCCGGACCCGGCTGAATTCGCGCGGCAGATCGGAGAAGTCAGCCACTTCGACGCCGGCGATGTAGTCGAAATTTCCGGCATCATCGGCGTTGCAGCAGACGCCGTAGGCCACCGGCCCGATTCGGCCGGGAAAGTTCGCAACGGATTGATGAAAACGCTGCCACTGGCCGGGAATCGCTGCGCTGGTCTCGCAGGTGTAACGCTCGCCAATACCGGCGACGAGCAGCGGCTTGCCGGTCTGAAAACGCGGGGCTTGAAGATTGTCTGTGAGGGTTGAATCCATGAGGATCGGCTCCTGAAGCTTGATGTGATCGAGACACGTCGATGCGCGGACCGCTTCGGGCGTGACCCCGAAATGGTCGCGGAACGCGCGGGTGAATGCTTCGTGAGAGCCGTAGTCCGCGTCCAGCGCGAGCGTAAGGATGTCGGGTGCGCCGTTTGCGAGCGCACGCGCGGCCTCGCTGAGACGCCGCGCACGCACATAGCGCATGACCGACAGCCCCGTCGCGGCGCCGAACGCCCGCACCATGTGGAAGCGCGAGATTCCACCGACGCCAGCGATCTCGTCGAGGCTCAACTCATCGGCAAGATGGCTTTCGATAAACCAGAGCGCCTTCTGGGCCGGATTCATGGACGACAGCCTTTGTTCGAAGCTCGCGCATCATGATGAATTGGAGCGCGCTTCGTTTGACAGTCCTTGCTCTCATTCGCTTCTTTTTAAACTGGAACCGGACGCGATAGTTTCTTCCGCTCCGCGGAAAATAGCAGCGAAGGCGTCGCTGGCAACGTCACCCCAATCGTGCATACTGCGCGCGCATTCAATCCGACGGCTCACCAAGCTGCCCACAGAAGACTGCCTGAGCCTCGGCCTGCTTCGCATCGCCCCGGAATGACGGTGCCTGCGCCAAATTATTTCGCGCCATCCTTGGCAGGTGCCGCATTGTCCTTGGCCGGTGGTGCATCGGCTTTCTTCTGGTCCCCGGCCGCTTGCTTCTGCGCCGCCTGCAGGTCGTCCACGATCTTCTGCAGACCGACGACCGTGCTTTTCATTCCGTC
>Ga0193713_1000217_pt1 | contig 18949 bp, 10 predicted proteins | sample H3a2metaG_FD_143054 | JGI IMG/M metagenome (GOLD analysis project Ga0193713, IMG submission 143054) | Soil microbial communities from a riparian zone of the East river system, Colorado, United States - H3a2 | ecosystem: Environmental > Terrestrial > Soil > Riparian zone | place: USA: East River... | reverse complement strand
GCGGCGAGATCCGCAAGCTTCGCCACCGGCTGGGCATGAAAATCATCCGGGAGCCCCCGACGCCGCACCGGGAAAAGGCGATAAGCCCGGACCCCGCCCGGTTCCCGGCCCGTCGTCACCGCGGGAACCGCCGGGACTCCGGCCTTCACCTCGATGCGCTCCTCCGGCGCCCCGACCCGCGCCCGCTCCAGCGCGTCGAGGATCCGCTCCACCTCGCGCCCCGCCTGCCGCAAAAGGTCGGGCGACCACACGCGGTGGAGCCTCCACCCGAGCTTCGCCAGGACTTCCTCGCGGAGCCGGTCGCGATCGCGCGCCGTCGCGGCCGACCGGTAAGGCGGCCCGTCGCACTCAATCCCGAGGAGATATCGGCCCCCTTCCTCGACCGCGAGGTCGACGCGATATTCCGACCGGCCCACGCGGCTGGAGACCCGGAGTCCGCGGGCCGCGAGCGCGGCGTGAAGGACCCGCTCGATGTCGGTCGACGGCGCCGCGCCCTTCGACGCCTCCTTCTCCGCCCCGCCGCGGGCGTACTCGAGGTAGCTTCGCAAGTTCCGCGCCCCTTCCGATGCGGATTCCGCGAGCTCGATCTCCTCGGGCAGGACCGAGGAAAACACCACGACCTTCTCCCGCGCCCGCGTCACGAGCACGTTGAGCCGCCGCGCCCCGCCCTCCAGATTGAGCGGGCCGAAGTTCGAGGTCATCCGGCCCGTGGCGTCCTTCCCATAGCTCACGCTCAGGAAGACGACGTCCCGCTCGTCCCCCTGGATCGTCTCGAGGTTTTTCACGAAACAGTATTCGTCGCGGGCCGCGTCGAACCGGTCCTCGAGGGAGGAATCGGCGGCGCGGAGCTTCTCCAGCTCGTCCTCGATCGCCTGCTGCTGCCGGATGCTGAAGGCGCCCACCCCGACGGACTTGTCCGGATGGCGCTTCAGGTGATCGAAGACGGCGGCGGCGACGGCCCCCGCTTCGACGCGGTTCGTGCCCGATCCACCCCGGTCGTAGACCCCGGCCGGTAGGTGGATGAACTCGATCCCGCGCGCCCCGACTCCCGCCGAGGCGGAGGGAAAAGTACAGAGGCGGTTCCCGTAGTAGACCCGGTTCGAGAAGGCGATCAGCTCCTCGTTCCGGCTGCGGTAGTGCCAGCGGAGCAGGCGCCGGTCCGGAAAGACGGAGGCTCCCTCGTCCAGGATGCTCTCGAGGCTCCCCTCGACCTCCCCGCCCGGCTCGACGTCATCGGAAGGCTCCACCTGGAAGAAAGAAGTCGGCGGGAGTTGGCGCGCGTCGCCGACGATTACGAGCTGGCTCCCCCGGGCGACCGCCCCCACGCCATCCTCGGGCGCGACCTGGCTCGCCTCGTCGAAGATGACGACGTCGAAAGGCTCGGCGGAGGGATCGAGGAACTGCGCGACCGAGAGCGGGCTCATGAGGAGGCACGGCTTCAGGCGCCGGAGCGCGCGGGGGACGGAGGCGAAGATTTTCCGCAGCGGGAGGTGGCCGCGCTTCTTGCGGACTTCGCGCTGGAGGATGCCGAGGTCCGACCCCGGCCCCGCGGGCCAGGCCGCGTCGGGCAGGCGCTTCACCAGCGCGTTGCGCGCCCGGATCCGGTTGGCCTCGATCGTCCGCCGGTCGAGCTCGCGGAATTCCGCCACGAGGCGGTCCTGCTCGCTCCCGCCGAAACCGGCCAACGACGGCTTCGTGGCCACGACCTCCTCGAGCCACGATCGGAGGAATTGTTTCTCGAAGAGCGGTTCGAAGAACTCCTCGGCCACGCCTCCGAGGGCTTCCACCGCGGGACCCGCGTCCGACTCCGACGCTTCCCTCCGCGCGCGCATCCAGCGGGCCCATTCCTCGAGCCGCCCGGGCGCATCGCGCATCTCCTCCACCCGCTTCCGCAATTGCTCGAATCGGGCCGGGAGTCCGACGCGCGCGAGTTCCGCGAGGTGGAGATGCGCCCGCCCGACCTCGGCCAGGGGTGCGGCGATTCGGGGCGGAGCGGGTGCGCCCGCCTCGGCGATCGCGAGGACCTTCGGGGAGGCCAGGCCGGACCGCGCATGCCGCCGGAAGTCGGCGAGCCACCGCCCCACGCTCGCCAGATCCTCCCAGTCGCTCTCGGGTCCTTTCCAGCGGATCCCGAATGCAGAACCATCCGCTGCCGCCAACTCGGATCGAAGCCGCCGGGCCACCGCGGCGAGCTCGATGTCCTCCGCAATCCTCCCCGTTGCACCCGGCACGCGAAGTCGCTTCAGGAGTCCGCTCCACTTCCAGAAAGAGGGCCTGAGAAATCGCGACAGGCTCGACCCGTGTTCCTGCCACCACGCGTGCATCGACTCCACGTCGGCGTCAAGCAGCTCGTCGCGATACCGCTTGCGCAAGTTGCCACAGGCCATAGAAAAGGCCGCACCTTTGGCGAGGAGGACGTCGAGGTCGGGCCGCGGGCGATCCCACAATGGACCTTCAAGGAGAAGTCGCGCGGGCCGAGGAGATTCCGCGAGGAGCCGGGCGATGTCGTCAAGGTCGCGTGCCTCCTCGAGTGTGGCCGGCGCGCGCGTCTCGAGTTTCCCCGCCAGGTCGGCGGCGGCCCGCTCCAGCTCGGGAAGCGTCTTGAGCAGGTCTCCGACGGCGGCCTGCAGGGCGAGCCGCGTCTCGTATGAAACCACTTCAAGGGCGCAGCCGCGCCACGGGTGGCGATCCGCCGGGTGCACCCCGCGGTGCGCCTCGGCGAGGGCCCGGATGCGGTCGCGCGCCGCCTCGAATCTCGGCCGGGTCCATGACGCTGCGCCCTTGAGGAAAACCGGGAGCTCCGGCAGGGATTCCATGGCCGCCAGCCGTCCGTAGGCCTCGAAGGGCGCCATCCCGAGCGGGAGGACGGGATCGCCCAGATCGCGGACGTAGCTGTTGAGCCGGTCGCGCGCTCGGGCCAGGTGGTCCAGCAGGCCCTCCGGGATTTCCGAAAGATCGCGCGGCAGATCCAGGACGCGGGCCAGCTCGGCGAGGACCGGGCCCTTGCGCGCCTTGTGGCTGTGGAGCTCGAGCCCGAAGTCGCCGAGGCCCGCCCGCTGAAGCCGGTCCTGCACGACGCGCAGGGCGGCCATCTTCTCGCTCACGAAAAGGACGCTCTTTCCCGCGACGAGACACTCCGCAACGATGTTCGCGATGGTTTGCGACTTTCCCGTCCCCGGCGGGCCCTCGATGACCAGGCTCCGGCCCCGCTTGACCGCCTCGATCGCCTCCTGCTGGCTCGAGTCGGCGTCCAGCACCTGGTACGACGTCTCGGGCCCGAGCGCGTCGAGTTCCTCCGCTTTCGGGACGGGGTCGCGGGGCAGCGCGTCCGCGGCGGAGGCGTCGCCGGCAAGAAGTCGGACGAGCGGCCGGGCCCCGAAAGCCTCCGCGTGCACCTCGAGATCCTTGAACATGAAGAACTTCGCGAACGAGAAAAGCCCGAGGACGACGCCGTCCATCAAGTACGCCCGCTTCAGCGGTTCGATGGCCTTCGCCACGGCCGCGTAAAAGGCGACCGGGTCGAACCCCTCGAGGTCGTCAGGAAGACTTGGGAGCTCGATGCCGAAGCCGGTCCGCAGGCGCTGGAGGAGCGCCGGGTTGACCATGGGCTCGTCCTCGCGCGGGCGGAGGCGGAATTGGCCCCGGACCGAAGTCCGGACGAGATCGGCCGGCACGAGGACCAGGGGCGAATGGATGAGGTCCTCCCGCGCGCTCTCCTCGTACCAGTCGAGGAATCCGAGGGCGAGGAAGAGCGTGTTGTGTCCGTGCTCCTCGAGGATCGAAACGGACTTGCGGTGAATTGCCAGCAGGTTCTCGGCGAGGCGGTCCGGGCCGAGGTCGGTCTGGAGGGCCCGATCCAGGTGGCGCGCTTCCGGGGCTTCGCCCGGCACATGGACTTTCGTCTCAGGCGCCGCCGCCTCCACCCACGGGAGGAAGGAGAGCGAGGCGCCCTGGATGGCCGCGAGACGGAAGAGCTCCGCGGGCCGCTCCTCCACGACCCGGACGCTCGTCACCTGCGAGAGCCGGTAGTGGAGCAGCCGGTTGCGCCGGGAGAGATCGATGAGGCGGCGCTTCCAGTCCTCGAGTTTGGCGCCTACGCGGTCGGCCACGGGTCACCGCACCTGGTAGACGCTCTCGCCGCCGATCACCGTGCGCTCGACTTCGGCCTTGAGGATGTCCGCGGCGGGGACCATCATGATGTCGGCGCTTAATATTACGAAATCGGCATATTTGCCCGGGGCGATCGAGCCCTTGACGCTCTCCTCGAACGCCGCGAACGCGGCGTCGAGCGTGAAAAGCCGGAGCGCCTCCGCGCGCGTGAGCCGCTGGTCCGGAATCCAGCCCCCCTCGGGCTTGCCCTCCGCGTCCTGCCGGGTGACGGCCGCGTAGAAGCCCAGGAGCGGGTTCTCGCCCTCGACGGGGAAGTCGCTCCCGCCCGCCAGGCGGGCGCCGGAGTCGAGGAGCCGCCGCCACGCGTAGCAGCCCTTCAGGCGCTCCTTCCCCACCCGTTCCTCGGCCCAGCGCATGTCGCTCGTGGCGTGCGTCGGCTGCATCGACGCGATCACGCCGAGCTTCGCGAAGCGCGGGATGTCGGCGGGAGCGACGCACTGGGCGTGCTCGATCCGGAAGCGCGCGTCCTTCGCGCCCGCGGCCTCGAAGGCGTCCAGGGCCTCGCGGTTCGCGCGGTCGCCGATCGCGTGGACGCACACCTGGTAGCCGTGCCTGACCGCCGCCGCGGCCACGGACCGGAGGACCGCGGGATCTTCGACCCTCAGGCCGGTGTTGGGCTCGCCCTTGTCGTTCACCGGCTGGTCGCTGTAGGGCTGGAGGAGCCAGGCGCCGCGCGAGCCCATCGCCCCGTCGAGGTACAACTTCACGGCCCGGACGGTGACGCGTTCGCCGACGACCGGCTTGCGCGCGGCGAGCGTGGCTGCGATAGACTTGTGGCCCGAGAGCGCCAGGTAGAGGCGGATCTTCAATTTACCCGAGTCCGAGAGGCTGGTGTACTCGTCCGCCTCCTCGGGCGAGACGCCCATGTCGTGGACTCCCGTGAGGCCGACCTTGAGGCAGGCGGCCTGGGCGTCGAGCGCGACAGGCTCGAGGGAGGCGGCGCGGACTGGGATGGCGCGCCGGACGAGATCGACGGCGTTGTCGACGAAGATGCCGGTCGCCTCGCCCGAGGCGTCGCGGAGGATGTCGCCGCCCGCGGGGTCGGGCGTGTTGCGAGTGATGCCCGCGAGATCCATCGCCTTCCGGTTGGCGAGGGCGGCGTGGCCGTCGACGCGCGAGAGAAGGACGGGGACGTCGGGGATCGCCTCGGAGAGCTTGTGGTGGGTCGGAAACTCCTTCATCCCCCACGCCGCGTGGTCCCAGCGGCCGCCGAGGATCCATTCGCCGGGCGCGGCCTTGGCGGCGCGGGCCTTGGCCAGGGCGACCATTTCCTCGAACGATTTCGCGCCGCGGGCGTCGAGCTGGCGCTTGAGCCGGCCGAGCGAGGCGAAGTGGGCGTGGGCGTCGATGAGTCCGGGCACGACGCATCGTCCCTTGAGGTCGACGACCTCGGTGCGCGGGCCGCGGTGGGCCTTGAGGAGGTCGTCCGATTTCCCGACCGCGATGAAGCGTCCCCCCTTGACGGCGAAGGCCTCGGCGCGGGGGTTCGAGGGATCGACGGTGTAAACCGCTCCGCCGATGTAGATCGCGTCGGCCGTCTCGCCGGCCTGGGGCTCGGCGTTCGGGAGGATCATGAGGGCGAGAATCGCCCAAAAGCGCATAGGGGTCAACGTGCGATTATATCCCGCCCATGCTACTTCCTTACGGTCAGGAGCTTCTTCGCTTCGGCTTCCGTCGGCGCCAGCGCCCGGCCGCCGAGGTGCTTCGCGAGGAATGCCTCGGCCGAAGCGTAGAACGCCATCCGGTTCTCGGGCCTCGCGAAGCCGTGCCCCTCGTCGCCGAAGAGCAGGTACTCCACGTCCTTCCCCTTCTTCCGCACCGCGGCGACGATCGCCTCGCTCTCCGCCTGCTTCACGCGCGGGTCGTTCGCCCCCTGCGCCACGAGGAGCGGGATCCGGATCGCGTCGACTCTCGTAATGGGCGACCGCGAGTTCAGAAACTCCTCCTCCTTCTCGAGGCTCCCCACCCGCCGGTTGAAGACCGCCAGGAAGGGTTTCCAGTACGGCGGGATCGAGCGGATCAGCGTGGCGATGCTCGACGGACCGACGATGTCGACCGCGCACGCGAAGACGTCGGGCGTAAAGGACGCGCCCACGAGCGCCGCGTAGCCGCCGTAGCTCCCGCCGTAGATCGCGACGCGCTTCGGATCGGCCACGCCCGTCTCGACGGCCCAGTTCACGCCGTCGATCAGGTCGTCGTGCATCTTGCCGCCCCACTCGCGGTCGCCCGCGTTGACGTGCTTTTTGCCGTAGCCGGTCGAGCCGCGGAAGTTGAGCTGCAGCACCGCGTACCCCCGGTTGGCGAGCCACTGCGCCTCGTTGTTGAGTCCCCACGTGTCGCGGCCCCACGGGCCGCCGTGCACGTCGAGGACGAGCGGCAGCCGCCCGGCCGGCGCGCCGGCAGGCGTCGTGAGGTACCCCTCGAGTTTCAGCCCGTCGCGCGCCGCGAACGAGACCGGTTTCATCTTCGACAGGGAGAACTTCTCCAGGACCGGCCGGTTCGTGAAGAGGTGCGTGGCCTTCTTCGCGGCCCGGTCCCACGCGTAGTAGGCCACCGGCGCGTCGTCGACGACGAACGCCACGATCCACGTGCGATCGGCGTCGTCGCGGCTGGTCACGCTGAAATCGCCGTCGCGGACTTTCTTCAGCGCCGCGAAATCGGCCTCGATCCCGGGATCGAGCGCCTTCCAGTCGTTCCGCGCGCGCTGGAACTGGATCGCCTCCAGCTTTCCGCTCTTGGGATGGCTCATGACCGCGCCCGCGTCGTACCGCGGGTCCTCGGCAATCACCTTGGACTGGCCCGTCGCGAGGTCGGCCTCGACGAGCCGCGCGGTTTCCGCCCCCACCGAGGAAACGAGCCACAGCGCCTTTCCATCCGGGGTGAATCCGGCGATGTGACCGAACGAATCGTCCGGCGACCAGCGCTGGAATTCCCGCCAGGGGGCGTCGACCGAGTCGCGGACGCGGAGGATCGCGCCTCCGTCGGGGGAGACCACCTCGCAGGCGCGGACCTTGAGATCCTCGTCCGCGGTCCACCCGAGCACGTCGCCGGGGTTTTCCGTGTCGAGCTCGAGCGCGCCGGTCGCGAGATCGAGCCGGTGGACGTCGAACGCCTGCGGATTGCGCTTGTTGAGTCCGACCAGGAGGCGGCCGGGGACCCGCGGCGACGCGGCGACGATCTGGGCCTGGACGCCGTCGAACGGCGTGAGGTCGCGGGTCGCCCTGGTCGCGAGGTCGGTCTGGTAGAGGCGCCAGTTCTCGTCGCCGCCGCTGTCCTGGAGGTGAAGCATGTGGGCCGAATCCTGCTGCCAGAAGTAGACGCGGATGCCGCGCTTGCGATCGGAGGTCACGGCGCGGTCGTCGTTCTTGCCGAGGGTGCGAACCCAAACGTTGAGGACGCCCTCATCGGGGGCGAGCCAGGCGAGTTTCGTCCCGTCGGGTGAGATCTGCGGATTGGCGCGTTCGGGATTGCCGAAAAGGAAGTCGCGCGGGATGAGGTCGGCGGCCTGCCTGTCGGTTCTCGAGGGCGCGGTCGCGGAAGAGGCCAGGAGGAGGGCGACGACGAAGAGGCGCGGCATGGGGAAGCTCCGGTTCAAAAGGAATTCGGGTCGCGCGGAAGTCTACCGGCCTTGGAGGCGCTTTGGAAGTCCGGAGTGGAAGCCGATGCCGATCGCGAGCCGCCACGAGGTTGGGTAGAGAGCTTTAGGCCGAGCGATCTTATCACTCAGTCTTCGAGGCCGGGTTGTCCCAAAACCAGAGGTCCGTATAATCACATATCGCGGACCTGGCGCCCCCGTAGCTCAATTGGATAGAGCGGCGGTTTCCTAAACCGCAGGTTGGCCGTTCGAACCGGCCCGGGGGTACTTTCGACCCTTCATTTCGGCGGCCCTTCCGCCTTCGGCGGCTCCCCCGGACCCGACTTGAACTTCTCCGAGTCCTCCTTGTCGAGGATGATGATCGGCTCCGGGCCCGGCGCCGCGGGCGCCTTGGGTTTGACCGCCTCCGCTTCCGCCACGAACGCCGCGCGCCTCTCCGTCTTCGCCTGCGGGCCGAACCCCGTCCGCGTCATCCGGCCCCACACGAGCGTCCGCTTCGTCAGATGCTGCCAGATCCCCTTCAGCCGCCACCACACCGTCAGCTGGCGGTAGCCGAAGTTCTCCATCACCGAGTACATCGCCAGCCGCAGGATGTCGCGCAGGCGCGGATACTTCGCGTACGAGGCTTCCTCGAGCACCAGCGCCCCGATCGACACGAAAATCCCCGCCACCACCGCGAGCAGGTAGTAGAAGACGATGAAGGGCCAGTTCACCAGGCCGAGCGCGAACATCAGCGGCACCATGACGAGGCCGGACATCTCGACCACCGGCCCCAGCACCTCGAAGAGCAGCATGTACGGGATGGCGAGCATCCCCGCCGCCCCGTACTTCGGGTTGAACCACATCTTCCGGTGCGCCCAGAGACTCTGCATCAGGCCCCGCTGCCAGCGCGCCCGCTGGGTTCCCAGCACCTTCAGCGTCGTCGGCGCCTCCGTCCAGCAGGCCGGATCGCACACGAAGGCGAGCTTGCAGGGCTTCCCCTCGTCCGCCAGTTTTTCCCGCAGGGACATCACGAGTTCGAAGTCCTCCCCGATCGCCCCCTCCTTGTACCCGCCCACCTTCACCACCTGGTCGCGCCGGAAAAGGCCGAACGCCCCCGAGATGATGAGCAAGGCGTCGACCGCCGACCACGCGATCCGCCCCATCAGGAAGGCGCGGAAGTACTCGACGTTCTGGTACATCGCGAGCGGCTCCTTCGGCAGCCGCACCTTCACGACGCGCCCCTCCTTGATCTCGCACCCGTTCGCCACGCGCACCAGTCCGCCCACGCCGACCGTCGACTCGGGGTCCTCGATGTAGAGCCGCGCCACCCGCATCAGCGCGTCCTGGTCGAGGAGCGAGTCCGCGTCCACGATGCAGAGCAGCGGGAACTTCGAGATATTGATGCCCGCATTGACCGCGTCCGCCTTGCTCCCGCCGTTTTCCTTGTCCACCACGACGAGGTTCGGGTAGAGCGGCGTGATGTACACGCCCCGGATCGGCGCCGAGTTCACCTCGCGACGCCACGCGCGGTACACCTTCTCGAGCTTGAAGGTCTGAATCAGAATCTCCAGCGTCCGGTCTTTCGACCCGTCGTTCACGAGGACGACCTCGAACTGCGGGTACTGGAGCCGGAGCATCGACATGGCCGACTCGGCGATCGTCAACTCCTCGTTGTAGGCGGGCATGACGATCGAGATGGGCAAAGCGTTCGGAAGCGACCCGATGCTCGTGACATTCCGGAACCGCAGCCCCTGGATATACCGCCGGATGACGCGGAAGGACATCAGCAGGAAGACGAGGTAGCTGATCTGCAGCGCCGCGGTATAGAGCAGGATCCCGCTGTTGTACACCTCGAGGACGACGCGCCACATCAGGACGTCCCCTGCCGCACCTGCAGCTCGCGCAGCACGTGCATCGAAATGCGGCGGGCGAACCGGTCCGGGCTCGAGAGGTTGCGCTTGAGCGACAGCTCGCCGGGGCTGCCGAGGCGCGCCAGGGCTTCCGCGGAATTGCGGCGGACCCACCACGAGCGGTCGCCGAGCCCCTTCTCGATGTCGGGCACCGCCACGACCGACCCCAGTTCGCCGAGCGCCTGCGCGCTCGCGGCGCGGACGGACCACCAGGGATCCTTGAGCGCCTCGATGAGTTCCGGGTCGGCCGAAGGATCGCCGATACGCCCGAGCGCCCGGGCCGCGCGCGTCCGCAACTCGAGGTCCGCATCCCTCATCGCCGCGCGGAGGACCGGGACCGCCTCGACGCTGTGCATGAGTCCGAGGAGCTCGGCCGCCATCCGGCGCATCTTCGGGGGGGACCACGCCTCCATCGCCTGGAGCAGGGGCTTCGACGCGGCGGGGCCGAAGCTCCGGAGAATTTCGTAGGTGTCGAGCGCGCCCCACCGGCCGGGCGTCGCCAGGACGCCCAAGATCGTCTTGAGAAGCGCGAGGGTTCCCATCGTCCCGAGGGCGCGCGCCGAGGAGAGGCGCACCTCGATGACGGGGTCCTTCAGGCATCGGGCGATCTCGTCGACCATCTCGTGGACATGGAGGTCGCCCAGTTCCTCGCACCCGTGCGCCCGCCGGAACCAGTGATCGGCCCGGAGATCGGCCACGGCGTCGTTCAGGAAGCCGCATTGCTTGTAGATGAGCCGGGCGGTGACGACGTCGGCGCCCTGGAGGCTGTGGGCGATCGAGGCGATGACCTCGCGGGCGATGCGGGGATGCTCCCGCAACTTGAGGACGGCCTCGGGTTCGGCGGGCCGGTTCTCCGAGATGCAGGGCGCGAGGAGATCCTGGTACTCCCAGGTGAGTCGGAGGCCTTCGCGGCGGCGTCGGCCCCGGAGGGCGCGGGCGATCGCGACCCCCACGAGCGAGAGAACGCTCAGGATGATGAAGGCGCGGAGCAGCCCGAAGGCGGCGGCTTCACTGACAAACATGGTGAGCTTCGAGCTTCGAGCATCGAGCTTCAAGCCGGGCGAACCTGTCCCCCGGCTTTGGACCCGCAGACGCGAGCGCGCCAGACCTCCACGCGAGAATGCAAAACTGAATCATTGTATCATTTATGGGCTCCGCGCGCCACCCGGACTTCGCGCGTCGAGCAGGCGGAACAGGTTGCGGATCTTGAGGGTGAGAAAATCCAGGTTGAAGGGCTTCGTGATGTAGTCGAGCGCGCCCAAGTCAAAAGCCCTCAGGATGTCGGCCTCCAGGTGGCGGTCGCTGATGAAGATGAAGGGGATCGCGCTCGTGTAGGGATTCTCGCGCGCCATGCGGAGGATCTCGAATCCCGACAGCCCCGGGATCTGGACGTCGAGGATCACGAGATCCGGCCGGTGGGCCGCGATGTTCGCGAGCGCCTCCTCGCCGTTGTAGAAGTGGACGACCTCGTGCCCCGCCCGCTTCAGCTTGTGCGAGATCACCAGGACCTGGGGCTGGTCGTCGATGACGAAAATTCGAGTCAAGTGAGAGTCCTTCTAATCTCATTTTATATCGGAGTCCGGAGCGGGACCCTGTACCCGGGAAAGCTCCGAGCCCTTGGAACGGGAACCTTGCAACGCCCCTCTTCCGACGACACTATGGTCCCCGGACCCGGAGAGCCGTCATGAGCCGCGTCGTCGCCTTGATCGCCTTGATGACCGCGGCCTTCGCGCCACCCCCCGCCGGCGAAAAGGCGCCCAATTTCACTCTCGAGGACATCACCGGCCGCCCCCACACTCTCTACGAGGTCCGGGAACCCAAGGCGGTCGTCCTCCTCTTTCTCGCCACCGAATGCCCGATGGTCGCACGATACGCCGCCCGCCTGAACGCGGCCCACGCGTCTTTTTCCGGCCAGGGCGTCTCCTTCTTCGGCATCCACTCCAACGCGGGCGAGACCGCGGAGAACGCGGCCGCGCACGCGAAGCGGTGGAGTTTCCCTTTCCCCGTGCTCCTCGACCCCGACCAGAAGGCCGCCGATGGCGTCAAGGTCGACACGACCCCCGCCGCGGTCGTTCTCGACAGCACCTTCACGGTCCGCTACCGGGGCGCGATCGACGACAACAAGGCGGAGGAGCGCGTGAAGGCCCGCTACCTCACAGACGCGATCGAGGCCGTGCTCGCGGGCCGCGACGTGAAGACCTCCACGACGTCCACGGTGGGATGCGCGATCCAGCGCCGGCGAGGCGCGGCGCCCGCCGGCGAGGTGACCTACGCGAACCAGGTGGCCGACATCCTCAACCGGCGCTGCGTCTCCTGCCACCGGCCGGGCCAGGTGGCGCCCTTCTCGCTGACCGACTTCGAACACGCCGCGCGCTGGTCGCGCGACTTCCGGCGCGCCGTGCAGTCTCGGACGATGCCGCCCTGGTTGCCCTCGAATCACGGCGACTTCCGCGACGAGCGATGGCTGACGGACGGGGAGATCCGCGTCCTCGGCGCCTGGTCGGACGGCGGCGCCCCCGAGGGGGACCGCACGAAGGCGCCGACGCCCCCCAAGTTTCCCGAAGGCTGGATCATGGGCGAACCCGACCTCGTCCTGACCGGACCGGAATACGAGGTCTCGGCGCGGGGAAGCGACGAGTACCGCTGCTTCGTCCTCCCGACCGACCTCCCCGAGGACCGGTGGATTTCGGGAGTCGAGGTCCACCCCGGCAACATGAACGTGGTGCACCACATCATCGCGTACGTCGACACGAGCGGAGCCGCGGAGCGGATGGACGCGATCGATCCCCTGCCGGGATACCTGAGCCACGGGACCGGCCCCGGATTCATCCCGTCGGGCGAGATGAGCGGGTGGGCTCCCGGGGTGACGCCCTACGCGCTCCCGGACGGAGTCGGCCGCCGTCTTCGCAAGGGCGCGCGGATCGTCCTCGAGGTGCACTACCACAAGAACGGGCGGCCCGAGAGGGACAAGACGACGATGGGCCTTCACTTCGCCAGGAAGCCGGTCCGTCACCCGCTGATGTGGATGACCCCGATGAACGCGACATTCACCATCCCGCCGGGCGCGAAGCGGCACAAGGTGACCGCGCGGGCGACGTTCAAGCGGGCGGCGAAGGCGATCTCGGTCTTTCCCCACATGCACCTGCTCGGGCGGGAGATGACGGTCGAGGCGCAGTTCCCGGACGGGACGTCGAAGGTCCTGATCCAGGTGCCGGCGTGGGATTTCAACTGGCAGGACACCTACCACTTCAAGGAGCCCGTGCCGATCCCCGCGGGGACGAAAATCCTCGTCACGGCCTGGTTCGACAACAGCGCGGAAAATCCGAACAACCCTCACGATCCGCCGAAAGCCATCCGCTGGGGCGAGGAGACCACGGACGAGATGTGCATCGCCTTCCTCTCCTACATTCGCGATACGCGTGAAGAAGACGATTAGGGCCGCATCACTTCACGGTCGACGTGCGACGCATAACGCATTGCGCATTACGCATCACGGACGCGGCTACTCGCAGATACACTTTCGCTTGAGCGAGTAGGCCACCGGGCAGGTGTCCGTCGTCTCGATGTTGTACGTGACCGGCCTGCAGTGCGCCCCGCCGCAATCCCCCGCGCAGATGTAGGTCTTGACCTGACCGTTGGGCTTGACCGTCGCGAATCCCGAGCACGCGGCCGGGCTGAGGTTCGGATTGCAGGAGCACTGGAAGGTCCGCGAGCCGTCGGGGTTCTGGACGCTCGACTCGGCGCACAGCCCGTCGATGCCGCTGTTGCAGTCCCCCACGCATCGCGCGGTGAGGGAGTCGATGCGCTGCCCCTGGGGTCCGAGGCTGCCCCGCTCCTCGCACTCCGAGTAGCAAGTCGGGCTGTCCTTGCAGCCCGGGGCCGCGGCCGCGCTCACGGCGAAGCCGGGACCCGACCGGAGCAGGAGGAGGCCGAGGACCCCGAACACGATCCCCGCCGCTCCCCGAATTCCATTGGGCGACATGGCGCCTCCCCTCCGCGTCACCGCGGGTACCGCGCAAAATGAAATTTCAACGCGGCGTCGGCCTCCATCCGGAGCACCCGGCTCGGATGGTTTTCGGCCAGCTGCCGCAAGAACGGTTCGATTTCCTTCCCGTACCGGGGCTCCAGCCCCGCGAGCGCCCGCACGGCATGGTACGCCGTGTCGTCGACGCAGTTCGGCACGACTTCCATCAGGGCGCGGAACGACCGCTCCGACCGGAAGCGGCCAAGGCTCGCCAGCGCCGTCCGCACGAGCAACCCCGGGCCGCCCGTCCGGGCCACCTCGATCGCCCTATCCTCTAGACGCCGGAAGTGGGTGAGGTCCGGCGCCGTAAAGAGGATCGAGGCCCGTATCAGGTCGTCCGAGGAGCCCAGGTACTCGTGCTCCATCCAGCCGGCGACGTCCTCGCGCTCGCCGCCGTACCAAGTCGCCACGCCGAACATCTTCGCCCGGGTCATCGCCGTCCAGTGCGCCGGGGCGCTTCCGTCCATGAGCATGTCGACGAGCGGGGAGGACTCCACGACCCGCGCGGGCTCGAAGATCAACACGTTGCGGGGCCGGTTTTCCTCGAGCTTGTGCATTCCGACCCGGATCGAATCGAAGAAATCGGAGACGGCCTGCGAGGAACCTTCGCCGGCCACCCACCCGGCGACGTCGCCCTGGCGCCGGAGCCAGAGAAGCGAGACGCCCGCCGCGATGCGGATCGGGCCCGAGGGATCCGATTTCGCCAGCGCTCGAAGGGCCTCGAGGGTTTCGCCGGTGACCTCGCGCCCCGCGAGGAGCGCGATCGCCCGGACGCGTACGGCCTCCTCGCCGCCGTCGGTAGGAATCGACCCGGCGACTTCCGCCGCTTCCGCCGGGCCCCGGGCGATCCGGAGGAGCCGGTCGGACGGTTCCGTTCCGGCCGGCGCTTCGAGGAGGGCGGCGTCGACCCGGTTCACCATTTCGAATCCGCGCCGGATGGACTCCGTGTCGTATCCCATCATCTCGAGATTGAATTCCGCGCTGCGCAGCTGGGCGTCGATTTCGTAGCCGTTCGCGACCTGCCGGTGCGCGCGGCCGGTCAACCAGTGAGGGCGATTCACCACGTGGACGGGAAGATCCTGCCACGTTTTGATCGTGCGCGAATTGCGGCGGAAGACGGCCGGCTCGGAGGAGGTCGATGGGGACTGCGACGCGGAGGGCTCCGTCAATCCTTCGGTTCCCGGGGGAGAACCGGCATCCCGCGGAGCCGGCGAGGTGATCGCGCCCTCGGCGGATCCGGCCCGTTGAGCGACGGGCCCCGGCGCGGGAGCGGAGGAGCCGTGGGCGAGAAGCCCGACGAGGAGGAGGGCCGATCCGGCGGCGAGAACGACGTCGCCGGAGCGAACCCGGCCCGAGGCATTCGACATGGAGCCACCCCGCACGACGCCCCCTTCCGGAAGGAATTCTATCACGGCCGATGACGCGAGAATAATGCAAACGGAACCGGAGGGGGGTCGGTTCGGAAATTCGGACTCGAAGCTGGCCTCATTGAAACCCCGGACGAACCACCAAGACACCAAGCCACCAAGCCGAGCCTTGGTGAAGGCCGCAGAAGGGCGTGGCCCTTCAGGCCACGCACCGGCCCTGCCGGGCCGGAGGGACGGCGGGGAGGGCCGCGGAAGAAGTCGGCTTCTCCCGCGGCCCTCCCGATCGTCCCCTTCTGCGGCCAGTCCTTGGTGTCTTTGTGCCTTGGTGGTTGGTTCTCAACAGAGCCACTCGAAGCTTGCAACTTCGGAAACTGGGATCCGGGATCTGGGATCTGGAAGCTGACGCAAGCCCCAGAATCCGCGTCCCTCTACTCCCGTCGGTGCATGCGTTCCTTCTCGGAGGTGAACCAGTTCATCATGTACTCGAGCAGCTTCTGCGCGTTGCGGTCGAGGAATTTGAACTGCAGGCCGACGCTCCAGGCCCGTCCGCCCCGGGAGGCGGTCCGCCGGCTCCAGACGACTTCGGCGGTCGTCTGGAGCATGTCCGAGAAGCGGTTCAGGTGGAGGATGAACCGAACCTTGGATCCGGGATCGAGCAAATCTGTGCACACCACCTGCGCCCCGGTGAGGCTCAGATCGACCAACCGGAAAGCGAGATTCACCGGCTTCGCCGACGATCCGTACGGCGTCTCGCGGGAGACGCTGACGAAGTAGTCGTCCACCGGGAAGCGCTCGCGGCGGCGCCGCGGGTTGGGCAGGCCCGCTCCGATGACCGGCGATGCCGCGGGGGCGGGAGGTTCCGGCCCCTGGAAGAACCAGGTGCACGTGGCCATGGGGGTGTAGATCTCGTCGAACTTCACCCCGACCACGTGGATCTCCCGGCCCACGACCCTCCGCGTGTCGCACCACGTGACGTTTCCCCGGGCGTGGAAAATGCCGCCGGTGGAAGGATCCTTGATCTGGACGCTCAGGGCGCAGGGCGGACGGAGAGGGTCGGTGGCGACGAACTGGATGCCTCCCCAACCGAGGTCGCGGAGTTCGAGCGCGAGGTTCGGACGAAGCGCGGTGTGGCCCCGCGTTGCCGTGACGTGGGTGCAGGTTAGGACGAAGCCCGCTCCCCCGCGCCGGACCCGGCGGCGCGTGTCGGCCTTCCGCCCGGGCGGCAGCACCGGCCGATTGGGAGGCGGCGGCGGAGGCCAGAGCGGCGGTTCGTGCATTGAGGAGCCTGTTTCGTCCTGGATAGGGTCAACAATCCTACCAGAATATAGGACGCGTCCCCGCCGCATGAATTCTGGAACCCGCGGGCCTCCCCCCGCGTCCAAGGGGTCGAACTCACGAGGAGGCGGCGATGAAACGGATTGCGATGACGGTCCTGGCGATCATGGTATTTGGGCCCGCGGCGCTCCCCTGCCGCATCATCATCGACGACGACCGGATCCCCGGGGGCGTTCCCCGTCCCCTCGCGATCACGCACCGGTCGTTCCGGGTGGAGGCGAAAGTCCGCGACCAGGTGGCCGAGGTCGTCGTCACTCCGGTCTTCCGCAATCCGAACCCCTACCCCGTCGAGGGAACCTACTTCCTTTCGCTCCCCGCCAACGCGCAGGTGCGCGAGTTCACGATGAAGGTCGGGGACCGGATCGTGGCGGCCGAGCTGCTCGACGCCGCGAAGGCCCGGGCGATCTACGAGTCCATCGTCCGGCGCCAGCGCGACCCCGCCCTGCTCGAGCTGGCGGGCACCCGCATGCTCAAGGCGTCGATCTTCCCCATCGCCCCGGGCGCCGAGGTGCAGGTTTCCGTGACGTACACCGCGCTCCTCCCCAGCGACGGGGGCCTGGTGTCCCTGGAACTGCCCTTCTCGAACCAGTTCGGCGGGATGGAGCCCGTGCCGCAGGTTTCGGTGCACGTCTCCATGGAGTCGAGGGCCGGACTCCGAGCGATCTACTCTCCCACGCACGACGTGGAGATCCGTCGCCCTGACGATCATCGGGCCGAGATCTCTTATGAAGCTCGAAACTACGACGTCCGTCGGGCCTTCCGGCTCCATTGGTCGGCGGCCGGCGGCGACGTCGGCGTGGCGCTCCTGACCTGGCGCCGCGGAAGCGAGGACGGGTACTTCGCCTTCCTCGCGTCGCCCCGGATCGCGGCGGGACCGGACAAAGTCGTCCCGCGGGATGTGATCTTCGTCCTCGACCGGTCGGGCTCCATGGCCGGCGAGAAAATGCAGCAGGGACGCGAGGCGCTCCGGATGGGGATCGACTCGCTCTCCGAGAGCGACCGCTTCGGCATCGTCGATTTCGCCTCCGAGGCGGAGGCGTTCCGGTCCGAACTCGCGACCGCGACGAGGGAGAACCGGGCCCAGGCGCGCGAGTACGCGGCGGCGCTCAAGGCGGCGGGCTCGACGAACATCAACGACGCCCTCCTCAAGGCGCTGGACCTGCTCAAGCCCGATGCGGGCCGGCTTCCCATGATCCTCTTCATGACCGACGGCCTCCCTACGGTCGGCGAAATGCGCTTCGACCGGATCCTGGAGAACGTGCGGGCGAAGGATGCGCGCCCGAGGATTTTCGTGTTCGGCGTCGGGAACGACGTAAACACCCAGTTCCTCGATCGACTCGCCGAGGAGGGACGCGGGGCGCGCGACTACGTGGCGCCCGAAGAGAAAATCGAGGGCAAGGTGAGCGCCCTGCTCGAGAAGATTTCGAATCCTGTCCTGGCCGGAATCACGGTCGAGTTCGGCGAAGGCGGCGCGCGCGACATTTTTCCAAGAACGCCGCCCGATCTTTTCAAAGGGAGCCAGCTCGCCCTCTTCGGGCGCTATCGCGGCACGGGCCCTGCCAGGATCACGGTGAAAGGCCGGGCCGGAGACGAGGCGCGCGAATTCATCTACGAGGTGCACTTCCCCGCGGAGGATTCGAAGAACGACGCGGTCCCGAGACTCTGGGCCGCGCGGAAGGTCGCCTTCCTCGTGGACTCGGTGCGCCTCTCGGGCGGCGCTCCGGCGAAGGAGGTCCTCGACGAGATCATCGCCCTCAGCCGGCGGCACGGGATCGTGACGCCCTACACGTCGTTCCTCATCACCGAGGAGGGCGCGGTCCAGACGCGGAGCGCGGCGGAGCGCGGCTTGAAGTTCCTGTCTGAGGACGCGAAGGCGTCGGGCGGGGTCGGTCCCGCTCCGAAGGCGGAGGCCGGCGCGTTGAAGGATCAGGAAGCGAGCGAGGAGCTGATGCGCGGCCGCGAGGGCCGGTCCGCCGACGATCTCGACCAGGCCGAGAAGAAGGCGCGCGGCCGGCTGGGAGTCCGCGGCGTGTCCATGAAGCGCGCCGGCGACCGCACCTTCTACCTGCGCGGCGGAATCTGGATCGACTCCACCCTCGAGGCCAAAGATCTCGAAGCGGCCGTGAAGATCGTCTTCCTCTCGGACGAGCACCTGGCGCTCGCGGCCTCCGACCCGGGGCTGGCCAAGTGCCTGGCGGTGGGTGATCGCGTGCTTATCGCCTGGGAGGGCAAGATCTATCGAGTCGAACCCTAGTCAGCTGCGAGCTTCGAGCTGCGAGCTTCCAGCAGCTCCAAGCTTGTGGCGGCTCGAAGCTCGAAGCTTGAAGGTCGGAGCTTGGAATCTGTTGTGATTCGAAGTAACGCCGCTATAATACGCCCCGTCTTATACCCATAAACGGGGCGTTTCCGTGATCGATCCCCAGACCTTGCGCGCGTTCCTTCTACAGGATGCCCCGGCCCCCGCGCCCAAGCCGACGCCCCCCGCCAACACGACCACCGGAACCCAGGCGCCCGCGACACCCGGTCAGACGGGGGCCCAGACGTCCCCGCCCGCCTGGGTTCCGGT
>Ga0193713_1000216_pt1 | contig 19000 bp, 17 predicted proteins | sample H3a2metaG_FD_143054 | JGI IMG/M metagenome (GOLD analysis project Ga0193713, IMG submission 143054) | Soil microbial communities from a riparian zone of the East river system, Colorado, United States - H3a2 | ecosystem: Environmental > Terrestrial > Soil > Riparian zone | place: USA: East River... | reverse complement strand
CGTTCTAACTCCGAGAATTGACGGGGTCGCGCCCCTTGGCCTAGAATCGCCCGGCTCGACGGGTTACGGGAGGACCGACATGAAAGCCATCGCCTTCGGGATCCTGGCGGCCGCCCTGGGGCTCCTACCCGGAGCCGCCGGCGCCGCCGCTCCCGCTCCGCAGGAAGGCGGGACCATCAAGATCGTCTCGAGCCTCCCCCGCACGGGCAGCGCGAAGGCGCAGACCGACACCATCGTCAACGGCATCGTGATGGCGCTCGATGAAGCGGGCCGCAAAGTTGGAAATTTCAAGATCGAGTACGAAGACCTCGACGACGCCACGGCGACGGCGGGTCAGTGGACGCAGGAGAAGGAAGCCGCGAACGCGGAACAGGCGATCAAGGACGCGGACGTGATGGTGTACATCGGCACCTACAACTCGGGGGCGGCCAAGATCTCGATCCCCAAGCTCAACCGGGCGAACCTCCTGATGATCAGCCCGGCGAACACCTGGCCGGGGCTGACGAAACCCGGCAAGGGGGATCCCGGCGAGCCCGACATCTACCGGCCCAGCGGCAAGATCAACTACGTGCGCGTCGTTCCCGCGGATGACCTGCAAGGACCGCTCCAGGCGGATTGGGTGAAGAAGATCCGCGTGAAGAAGGTCTTCATACTTGACGACCGCGAGGTTTACGGCAAGGGAGTCGCGGATCTCTTCCGCGCGCGGGCCGAGGAGATCGGCCTGAAGGTGCTGGGCCAAGAAGGGATCGACGCCCAGGCGCAGGAGTTCAAGCCCCTGATGACCAAGATCAAGGCGTTGGAGCCCGACCTGGTCTATTTCGGCGGGACGACGCAGACCAAGGCGGGGCAGGTCGCGAAGGACCTGATCGCCGTGGGGTTGAATTGCAAATTGTTGGTCCCGGACGGATGCTTCGAGGAAGCGTTCATCACCTCCGCGGGCGCCGAGAACCTGAATGGCCGCGCCTACATCACCTTCGGAGGCCTGCCCCCCGAGAAATTGACGGGCAAGGGGGCCGCGTTCGTCGCGAACTATCAGAAAAAGCACGGGAAAATGCCCGAGGCCTACGCCGTCTACGGATACGAGGCCGGCAATGTGGCCCTCGAGGCCATCCGCAGGGCCGGCAAGAAGGACCGGGACGCCATCCGCGCGGAGTGCCTTGCCATCAAGAAATTCGACGGGGCACTCGGGAAGTGGTCGTTCGACAAGAACGGCGACACCACCCTGCGCACGCTGACCGTGAACACCGTCAAGAACGGGAAATTCGAGTTCGTCGAAGTGCTGGGAGAGGACTAGACTTCGCGACGGAGGGCCGAGACCCGCGGCGTCGCGCCCTCCGCGTACCCGCGCGGGCCGCCGCCGGTCATTCCTGATGCTGACGCTCATGGCGGCCGCCGACCCGCAGGGCGGCTTCGCCATCTTCCTCCAGCAGATCATCAACGGAATCACGACGGGATCCCTCTTCGCCCTGATTGCCGTCGGGTACACGATGGTCTACGGCATCATCGAGCTCATCAACTTCGCCCACGGCGACCTGTTCATGCTCGGTTCCTTCCTGGCGCTCACCCTCGTCGGGTGGCTCGGGCTCGCCGTCGCTCCCGTCTTCGGTCTCGCCGCGGGCCTGGTCCTCGTGCTCCTCCTGTCGATGATCTTCTGCGCCACCCTCAACGTCGCCGTCGACCGCCTCGTCTACCGGCCCCTGCGATCCGCGCCCAAGCTCACGCCGCTCGTGAGCGCGATCGGGGTCTCCTTCGTCTTCATGGGGATCGGCCAGCTGTGGAAGGGTGTGGCGGACATCAATTTCCCGGACCTCCTCCCGAACCGGAATCTCCTCGGGACGGAGACGCTGCGATTCACCTTCAAGGATCTCATGGTCTGCCTTGTCACGGTGCCCCTCATGGCGGGCCTGACCGTCTTCGTGAAGTACACGCGGATGGGCAAGGCGATGCGGGCGACGGCGCAGAATCCCACGGCGGCCCGGCTGATGGGGATCGACGTCGACCGCGTGATCGGCGTGACCTTCGCCATCGGGGGCTCGCTCGCCGGGGCGGCGGCCGTCGTCTACGGGCTGCACATCAACACGGTCTCGTTCCAGATGGGGTACCAGAACGGCCTGTACGCCTTCACGGCGGCTGTGCTCGGGGGAATCGGGAACCTGCCCGGCGCGGTCCTCGGCGGGATCGTCATCGGCCTGATCCGGTCGCTCGGAAGCCAGTACGTGGGCGAGAAGTGGACAAGCGCGCTCGTCTTCGCCATCCTCATCATCCTGCTGGTCTTCCGGCCCTCGGGGCTCCTGGGGACGCGCACGAGAGAGAAAGTATGAAACGCGTCCGGTGGGATTACGTCATCCTGGGGACGCTGCTCCTCTATCCGGTCCTCCCCTGGGAATGGGCGGCCCTGCTCGGGTCGGACCTCCGGACGATCTTTATCTTCGCAATCCTGGCGCTGGGCCTGAACGTCGTCGTCGGGTACAGCGGCCTTCTCCAGCTCGGCATCGCCGCCTTCTTCGGGATCGGGGCCTATGCGACCGGCATCCTCACTGTCCCCCAGTTTCCATTCCAGATCGGATTCTGGCCCGCTGTGGCGGCGGCCACGTTGATCGCCGGGGTCGCCGGAGTGGTGCTCGCGGCGCCGGCCCTGCGATTGCGCGGCGACTACCTGGCGATCGTCACCCTCGGGTTCGGCGAGGTCGTCAAATTCGCGATCAAGAACCTCGAGAGCATCACGGCCGGGACGAAGTCGCTCAATCCCGTCCCCCCGCCCGGGCTTCTCGGCCTGCCGGTGAACTGGGAGAACTATCGGGCCTTCTACTACCTGGCCCTGGGTTTCCTGATCCTGGTCACGATCCTGCTGCGCAATCTCGAGAACTCCCGGCTGGGGCGGGCCTGGATGGCGATCCGGGAGGACGAGCTCGCGGCCACGTGCATGGGCACGAACGCGGCCCGGGTGAAGCTCTCCGCTTTCGCGCTGGGTGCCGCGCTCGCCGGCCTGGCGGGTTCGCTCTACGCGACCACGCTGGGAAATACGGGAGGCCCCGATTCCTACACGTTTAACCGTTCGATCACGGTCCTCTGCTTCCTCATCATCGGAGGCATGGGGAGCATCAATGGCGCGCTGCTCGGCACGTTCGTGCTGATGGGGTACGACAACATCCTGACGCCGCGGCTCGATCGCTGGGTCCAGGAGGCGGGGTCCGCGTTCCGGTTCACCGACGTCAAGCTCGTGGTCTTCGGCCTGGCGCTGATCCTGATGATGCGGTTCCGCCCCGAGGGAATCCTGCCCTCGCGCCGGATCGCGATGGAGCTTCACGAGGAGAAGGCCTGATGCCCCTCCTTGAGATCCGCGGCCTGACGATGCGGTTCGGGGGCCTGACGGCCGTCAACCGGGTGGACATCGCCGTCGAGGCCGGCCAGATTTTCTCGGTCATCGGGCCCAACGGGGCCGGAAAGACCACGGTGTTCAACGCCGTCACGGGAATCTACGAGCCGACCGAGGGGGGGATCTTCTTCGAGGGCCGGGAATTGCGCCGGCCGTTTCGTCGCCGGGTCGCGGTCGCGTGCGGCCTCATCGGCCTGCTGACCGGAATCGCCCTGGCGCTCTTCGCGGCCAACGTGGACGGAGCCTGGCGCGCGGCCGTCGTCCTGAACTACCGCCAGGATCCCACGGACCCGTTCCGGGTGAGCAAGGCCGCGGCCGATCTTTTCAAGTACCTGGGCGCGCGCGTCCTGGCAGAGCGCGACATCAACCGGCTGACCGATCTGGAGATCCGCGAAAAAGACGGATCATGGCGGATCCGGAGCACGACCAATCGCGCTGTTCTCGAGGAATACCCGGACGAAGAAACGGCGGAGCAGCGACTCGAGGTCGTGCGCGCGATGGTCAACCTGGCCGGCAGCGCCCGCACGACGATCAAGGGCGACGGCCTTTGGCTGGCGCGGTCGGGGCGGCAGACGACCCTTTGGAGCACCCTTGAGGAGGCCCGGCGGCACGGCGAACCGGAGGATGCCTCGGTAAAGTGGTACATCACGGCGCCCCCGAACACCGTTCTTGAGACCGCGGAGTCGCTGGACGCGGCCCGGGCGAAGCTCGTGGAGCTGGCTCTCCGGGCGGGCAAGCTCCGCTGGAGGCTCACCTGCCGCGCCGCCCCGGATGTGCTGGAGATCGTCGGTTCGCCGGACAAGGCGGCCGAACAGGCCTTGGCGCTTGAGGAAATCATGACCTCGGGAGCCGAGATTTCTGAGGCGGACGGCAAGGCCCGGCTCTTATCGAAGGGCGATGGGCGGGTGCTCGCGGAATTCGAATCGCGGGCGGCGGCGGAAGAACGAATGAACGAACTCCTCAACGTCGGTGCGGCGGCGCGGCGCGAGCGCGTGATTTTCTGGCTCGCGCTCATCCTGGGGGCCGCGATCGGGGCGGGCGGTGCGGCCCTCGTCTGGAGGCGCGCGCGGAGGACGCCGGATGTCATCGCCCGGAGCGGCCTCGCCCGCACCTTCCAGAACATCCGGCTCTTTCCGGACATGCTCGTGCTCGAGAACGTCCTTATGGGAATGGACGCCCGGCTGACGACCCGGCTCTGGCAGATGGCCTTGAGGACACCGGGCCTCGGGGCGGAGGAGCGCCGGGCCCAGGAGCGCGCGCTGGAGATACTCGATTTCGTGGGCCTCCGGCCGCGGGCGCAGCAGATCGCCAAGAGCCTCCCCTACGGCGACCAGCGGCGGCTCGAGATCGCCCGCGCTCTCGCCACGGAGCCCAAGCTCCTCCTGCTCGACGAACCCGCGGCCGGCATGAATCCCTCGGAAACGTCGGAGCTGATGCGCCTGATCCAGAGGATCCGCGAGAGGGGAGTGACGGTCCTCCTGATCGAGCACCACATGAAAGTGGTCATGGGGATTTCCGATCGGATCGCGGTGCTCGACTACGGGACCAAGATCGCCGAGGGGACTCCGGAAGAAGTCCGGGCCAATCCCCGGGTCGTCGAAGCGTACTTGGGCAAAGAGGATCTCGGTTAGTCCGGAGAAACCGTGGGCGAGGCGCTGCTCAAACTGGACGGGGTCCGCGCGGGATACGGCCTCATCGAGGTCCTCAAGGGGATCTCCCTCGAGGTGGGCGAGGGTGAAATCGTCACCGTTATCGGGGCCAACGGGGCCGGGAAGACGACCACGCTCATGAGCGTCTCCGGCCTGGTCAAGGTGCGCGCCGGCCAGGTCACGTTCGGCGGGGAATCCATCTCCGGGCGGCCGGCCCACGAGATCATGCGGCTCGGCATCTGCCAGTCTCCCGAGGGCCGGAAGATTTTCCCCCGCCTGACCGTCTTGGAAAATCTCGAAATGGGCGCCTTCACCCGCAGCGACCGGGCGGGCATCCAGGAGGATCTCGAGAAAGTGTTCTCGCTCTTCCCGATCCTGAAGGAGCGGAGGACGCAGACGGGCGGAACGCTCTCCGGAGGAGAGCAGCAGATGCTCGCCATCGCTCGGGCGCTGATGGGCCGTCCCCGGCTCCTCCTCCTCGACGAACCCTCCCTGGGCTTGGCCCCGCTCATCGTCCTGCGCATCTTCGAAGTCGTCCGCGATTTGAACCGGCGGGGGATCTCGATCCTCCTCGTGGAGCAGAACGCGCGCCTCGCCCTGAAGCTGGCGCACCGGGGGTACGTCATGGAGACCGGGGAGATCACTATTGCCGGGCCGGCGTCCGATCTCCTGCAGGATCCCCGCGTCAAGGACGCCTATCTTGGAGAGTAGCGATCAGCCATCAGCGCGATCGAGAATACTCCTGCCGAATGCTGTCGGCTGACCGCCGATCATTAGGGGTTCTTCATCTTTTCGGATTCCGCTTGAACGGGCCGGGACCCTTTCGCTAGATTCCCATGAACCCTTCCTTAACTTGCGGAATCCTCCTTGAACCACGCGAAGCTCGCGCAGTGGGTGGCCGAGGTCGAGCGCCTCGCCCGCCCCGACCGCGTCGTCTGGTGCGACGGGTCTCCCGGGGAGCATGAGCGGCTGATCCAGGGGATGCTGGCGGACGGCACGCTCCAGATCCTCAACCCGACTACGTACCCCGACTGCTACTACCACCGCAGCCATCCCTCCGACGTCGCGCGGACGGAGCACCTGACCTTCATCTGCACCGAACAGAAGGAAGACGCCGGCCCGACGAACAACTGGATGGCCCCGGCCGAGGCGCGGGAAAAGGTCGGGAAGCTCTTCGAGGGCGCGATGGCGGGCCGGACGATGTACGTCATCCCGTACAGCATGGGCCCGGTCGGATCGCCCTTCAGCCGGATCGGCGTGGAAATCACGGACAGCCCGTACGTCGTGGCCAACATGCGCATCATGACGCGCATTGGGCGCCCGGTCCTCGACCAGCTCGGGACGGACGGGGAATTCGTCAAGGGCCTCCACTCCCTGGGCGACCTGAACCCGGACCGGCGCTACATCTGCCATTTCCCGGAGACGCGCGAGATCTGGAGCATCGGCTCGGGGTACGGCGGGAACGCGCTCCTGGGCAAGAAGTGCTTCGCGCTCCGACTCGGGAGCTGGATCGGCCGCCAGGAGGGATGGCTGGCGGAGCACATGCTCATCGTCGGCATCGAGAATCCGAAGGGCGAAGTGACCTACGTCGCGGCGGCCTTCCCTTCGGCGTGCGGAAAAACAAACCTCGCCATGCTCGTCCCGCCCCCCGCCCTGAAGGGATGGAAGGTGTGGACGGTCGGCGACGACATCGCGTGGATGCATCCCGGCGCCGACGGACGCCTGTACGCCATCAATCCCGAGGCCGGTTTCTTCGGCGTCGCCCCCGGCACGGGCTCGAAGACCAATCCCAACGCGATGGCGATGCTCCGCCGCAATGCGATCTTCACGAACGTGGCCGTCTCGGAGAAGAACGAGCCGTGGTGGGAGGGGATGGACGGCGATCCCCCGGCGCGGGCCGTCGACTGGCAGGGAAAGCGATGGACTCCTTCCTCGAAGGAGAAGGCGGCCCACCCCAATTCGCGGTTCACCGTTCCCGCGCACCAGTGCCCCTCCATCTCGAGGGAGTGGGAGAACCCGAAGGGGGTTCCGATCTCGGCCATCATCTTTGGCGGCCGGCGCGCGAAGGTGGCTCCGCTCGTCTATCAATCGCTCAACTGGAGCCATGGGGTCTTCGTCGGGGCGGGAATGGCGAGCGAGACGACGGCGGCGGCCACGGGCGCCGTGGGGGTGGTCCGGCGCGACCCGATGGCCATGCTCCCCTTCTGCGGCCTGAACATGGGCGACTACTGGGCCCACTGGCTATCGATGGAAAAGCGGCTGGCGCATCCCCCGAAAATTTTCCACGTGAACTGGTTCCGGCGCGACGCGACCGGCAACTTCCTCTGGCCCGGCTACGGCGACAACCTGCGGGTGCTGGAGTGGATCGTCGAGCGCGCCCGGGGCGGCGGCGCCGCGACCGAGACGCCCATCGGCCACGTCCCGCCCGCCTCCGCCATCGACCTGCAGGGTCTCGACCTTCCCCCGGCGAACCTGGAGCAGCTTCTCTCGGTCGACCGCGAGGCGTGGCGCGACGAGGTCCGCAACCTCAAGGAGTATTTCGCCAAGTTCGGGTCGCGCCTGCCGCCCGCCATCGCCGCCGAGGCCGATGCGCTGGCGGCGCGCCTCCGGAAGGCGTGAAGAAGCGCAGCAGGCCGCGCCGCGTTCGAGCCGATAAGTCCCCGCGGAGGAGGCTCCGCGTGGATCCCGTCGTCGCCGCCATCGATCCCGGCACCCGTCGAGTTGGTTACTGCATCGTCAACGGCGCCGGCCGGGCGATCGAGCTCGGGGTCATCGCGCCCAAGTCACGCGGACTTCCCGAGCGGCTGAGAGAAATCCAGGACGGCCTCGACCGGCTCTTCGCGCGCTTTCGACCCTCGGAAGTCGCCGTCGAAACGCCCTACGTGGGACGAAACGCGGCCGCCGCCCTCACACTCGCCGGGGGCCGGGCGCTCGCGATGGTCAGCGCGGCCCGGATCGGCGCGAAGGTCTTCGAATACACCGCCCCGGAGGCCAAGAGGTCCGTGACCGGAACCGGCGCGGCGGGCAAGACTTCCGTGCGGCGGATGGTCCAGCTCCTCCTGGGTCTCACCGCCCCGCCGCCGGAGGATGCCGCGGACGCCGCGGCGCTCGCAATCTGCCACCAGGGCCGACGCCGCTGACTGCTGACAGCTGACTCCTGACTGCTGTATAGTGTTCCCCTCACGGGAGGGGAACCCGCAATGGCCAGCGCCGCCACCGCCGACCACGTCATGCTCAAGCCGGAGCTCGAGGGACTCGCGCCCCTCTCCAGCGGCAAGGTGCGCGAGATGTACGACCTGGGCGACAAGATCCTCATCGTCACGACCGACCGCATCAGCGCGTTCGACGTCATCCTCCCGGTCGGCATCCCGAAGAAGGGCGAGGTGCTGAACCGGCTCTCGGAGTTCTGGTTCCGCCACCTCAAGACGCCGAACCACCTGATCACGTGCGACATCACGAAGATGCCCGGCGCCGTGCGACGCCACCGGTCGATCCTCCGGGGCCGGTCGATGCTGGCGAAGAAGGCGCGACCCTTCCCCGTCGAATGCGTCGCGCGGGGCTACCTCGCGGGGAGCGGCTGGAGGGATTACCAGGCCACGGGCTCGGTCTGCGGGCACAAGCTGCCCGCGGGAATGAGGCAGGCGCAGAAACTCCCGAGACCGATTTTCACCCCCGCGACGAAGGCCGCGACGGGCCACGACGAGAACATCGATTTCAAGACGGCGATGAAGATCCTCGGAAAGAAGACCGCCGAGGAGTTGAGGCGGAGGACGCTCGATCTTTACTCCCGCGCGGCGCTCCACGCCGAGCGCCGGGGCATCCTCCTGGCCGACACGAAATTCGAGTTCGGCGAGGTCGACGGGAAGATCCTTCTCATCGACGAGGCGCTCACGCCCGACTCGTCCCGGTTCTGGCCGAAGAGCGAGTACAAGGTCGGAGTGTCGCCGCCGAGCTTCGACAAGCAGTTCGTCCGCGACTACCTGGAGAGCATCGCCTGGAACAAGCAGCCGCCGGCGCCGCTGTTGCCCGAGGATGTCATCCGCCGGACGGCCGAGAAATACCGTGAAGCGTACCGCCTCCTCACCGGCAAGACCCTTCGCTAAGATCCTCCGCGCCCTCACGGGGCGGTATCGCGCCACGATGCTCGAGGGGTGGGCCGCCGAAAGTGTCGACCCTTTCCGCCACCTGATCGGCACGATCCTCTCCGCCCGGTGCCGCGACGAAGTGACCGATGTCGTCTCGCGGCACCTCTTCGAGGCCTATCCCACCGCGGCGAAACTGGCGGTCGCGCCGCGCGCCGAGATCGAACGCCGCATCCGCTCCATCGGGTTCTACCGGGTGAAGGCGAGGTACATCATCGAGACGTCGCGGATGCTGATGGAGGAGTACGGCGGCTCGGTCCCGGCAACGCTCGAAGAGCTGACGCGCTTCCCCGGCGTCGGGCGGAAGGTCGCGAACTGTGTCTTGGTTTACGCCTTCGGAAAGCCCGCGATCGCGGTCGATACGCACGTCCACCGCGTCTCTAATCGTCTGGGCTGGGTGAAGACGAGGACGCCGGACCAGACGGAGCGCGCGCTGGAAGAGATTCTTCCGCGCCGCCATTGGCTCGCCTTAAACGAGCTTCTTGTCGCGCACGGTAAGGCGACGTGCCGTCCCGTCCGGGCATTATGCAGCCAGTGCGGAGTGTCGCGGTGGTGCGCACGAGTGGGCGTTCCAGATGGCCCATTTCGCCCATCTCGCGAAGTGGCGGCGGTGCCGCCCTCACGGGTTCGGGTTTCGAACGCTTCCAGGTCGCGAAGGACGCTTGAATGTCCTTCCAATGAATGACGACCAGCGTCCCCCAGAATGGGACTGAGGCCGCCAGGAGGAAGGAAGCAACACGAGCGGCGACTCCCGTCCACCCCATGCCCACGGGGCAGTCCGAGGTCAGCACGGTTCCGTCCTTGCGACGGTAGAAGCGGACGCAGAGCCGCCCTTCGACAAGCTGGAGGATCTCCGTCACGTCGCGACGCGACATTCCTGAGAGGTTGTAAACGTTGAGTCGGCAGGCGCCGCAGAACCGCACCCGATCGTCGCCAGACATGGAGTTCCATGAGACCGGGCAGGGTTTCGCGACGTGGATGTTGTCCAGCGGATGGCGGCTCATGCCCCCTTGGACGCGGGCGGCCGGATCAAGTTCGCGATATTCGCTTCAAGGCGAGGCGCACGTAGTCAGGATTGAGATCGACTCCGGCGAACCGCCGTCCCAGTCGTCGCGCGACGACGGCCGAAGTCCCGGATCCCAGGAAAGGGTCGACGACGAGATCACCGGGGAGGCTGCTCGCTTGGAGAATGCGCTCCACGAGCCGCTCCGGCTTCTGCGTGGGGTGCGGCGTGTTCTCGCGCATCGACCAGAAGGGGACGCAGAGATCGGTCCAGATGTTCGCCGGATGGGTCATCCGATGGCGGCCCTCGGTGGATTCCGTCCAATCCTTCGGGTGACCCGAGGCATCCCGGTACGGCGCGACGACCTGCTTGCGCACTTTCACGGCTTCGAGATTGAATGTGTAGCGCTCCCCCGCCGTTGCGAACCACACGTCCTCGTGATTGTTCTTCCAGTTCGCGCGCGCCCCCCGGCCCTTGTCGCGCTTCCAGGTGATCCGGTTGCGCACCACGAACCGCTCATCGAGCAGGCGCTGAATCAGCCCCGAACGCTCCCACGTCGAACAGACGTAGATCGAGCCGTCCGGGGCGAGGGCCCGGCGCGCCAGGTCGAGCCAGCGCGCCGTCCACGATTCGTAGTCCGCGCGGCGGTCGCGGTTGTTCCCGAAGTCCTTCCCCTTGTTGTACGGGGGATCGGTGAAAAAGAGCCGGACGGACCCCGGCTCCAGCCGCGACAGGAAATCGACCGCATCGCCGACGAAAATTCCCTCCCCCGGATGGTCCGGGAGCGGCTCGGGGCGGAAGCGGGATTCGTCGCCGGCTTCGAGAAAGAGGGTGCGATTCCGGGGGGCGCGCGTTCCCGGCCCCTTCGTCACAGCGACTCCACGTTGAGTGTTCGAGCCCTGCGCCTCTGCACCTGGGCGCGGATGTGTTCCTTCACCTGGACGGGGTGGCGGATTCCCCGGATCTCCAGCCGGGGGTCGCTCGTGTCGGTCGTCATGAGCGTGACGACGCCGATGTCGAAAATCCGCTGCACCAGGTTCTGGGAGACGGAGAGGTCATCGATGCGCATGAGCTCGATCTCGGAGATCCGGCGGCTCAGGATCCCCTCTTCCTTGAAGAGCCGGTGGGTCGTGAGCCTGTAACGGACGGAGATTCGACTGATGAAGTCGGAGAGGAGCAGCCAGAGGGCGGGGAGGAGAACGGCTCCCGCGTAGACCCAGCGCATCCACGGCTTGTCCAGGTGGAGCCACTTGAGCGCGGCGAAGAGGGCGGCTCCCGCGAAGAGCGACCAGAGAATCCAGAGGTGGGCGTCGGCGAGGAAAGAGTAGCGGTCCTCCCAGATCGGCTGCTCCGGCTCCGTTCCGGGGTTCGCGGCGGCGGCGCCCGCTCCCTGCTTCGCGCCGCACTTGGGGCAGAACAGGGAGCCGGCCGGAAGATCCGCCGCGCAGGGAACGCACTTCATGGGTCACCCCAGGACCGTTTCTCGCCGCAGCGTGCACGCGCGGAGCCGCGACTCGACGACAGTATAGCCCAGCCCCGGACCTTGAGGTACGGCGATAGAGCCGCGCGCGTCGACCCTCACCGGGGGATCGATGATGTCCTCCCGCCAGTATCGGTCGCTCGCCGAGATATCGCCCGGCAGGGAAAAGCCCGGGAGCGTGGCGAGGGCGATGTTGTGGGCCCGGCCGATTCCCGTTTCGAGGAGCCCGCCGCACCACACGGGGATGCCCTTCGCCGCGCAGACGTCGTGCAGCGCCTTCGCCGCAAAGGGTCCGCCCACCCGCGCCTGCTTGATATTGATGATGCGGCACGCGCCCGCCTCGATCGCCTGTCGGCCGTCCGCCGCCGACTTGATGCTTTCGTCGAGGCAGATCGGCGTCTTCAGGAGCGCCTGGAGCCGGGCGTGGTCGAGGAGGTCCTCGGAATCGAGCGGCTGCTCGATCATCATGAGTCCGAAATCATCCAGCTTGCGGAGGTGGTCCGCGTCGGCGAGCGAATAGGCGGCGTTGGCGTCGACCATCAGGGGCAGCGCCTGGAACTTCCGGCGCACAGCGGCGACGACGTCGACGTCCCATCCGGGCTTGATCTTCACCTTGATCCGGCGGTACCCCGCCGCCGCGGCCTTTTCGACGCGCGCCAGCAAGTCCTCCACGTGCGGCTCGATGCCGAGACTGATTCCAGAGAGGATTTCCGTCCGAGTGCCTCCGATCATCTTCCAAAGGGGTTTCGCTTCCACGCGGGCGAAGAGGTCGAGCACCGCCATCTCGATTCCCGCCTTCGCCATGGGGTGGCCCCGGACGGAGCCGAAGATTTCAGCGAGAGGTCCGGCGCGGGCGATCTCCGCTCCCTTGAGGCGCGGAGCGAGGAAGTCGCGGATGACGTGCCACGCCGTCTGGACGGTTTCGTAGCTGTAGCCGGGAGCGGCGGCGACCGGGGCCTCTCCCCATCCCACCGCGCCCCCGCTCTCGGCGCGGACGATGACCGTTTCCTTGTCCGAGACCCGTCCGAAGCTGGTCTCGAAGGGGTGAACGAGGGGCATCCCCAGGTGAAACAGCTCGAGCTTTTCGATTTTCATGCGCGCTCGAGGAGGTAGAGGCTGCGGCCGCCTCCCGTGGCGAAGCCGGTGACCGCAAATCCGCGGCGGAAGAGCGACCGGAACGCGGCGCGCGTCGCCTGGCGCCAGGCCTGGGCGAGGATCAAGTCGCGCTGTTTCATCGCGTCGATGTCGGAGGGGATTTCCACGGAGGCGCGGGGTCCCCGCGGAACGCCGCGAACCCGGCCCGGTCGGGCGACGTTTTCCCTGAACTCCGCCTCGATCGCGGCGGGAAACGAGGCGAAACCCTCCTCGATCGGGACGGATTTCGACCGGCCGGCGAGGCGGTCGGCGACGCGTTTCGACCGGATCCACCAGCGCGGGACGAACCGGTCGGTTTCGAGTCCCTGGTTGAACCGGCTCCCGCTCTGCCCGTAGACGTTCATCAGGTACTCGTCGATCACGCAGCCGAGCTTCTCGATATTGAACCTGGCATTGCGGCTCTGGAGCGGGTCAAAAGTCCACCGTACGAGGTCGAGGCCCTGCGCGAGGACGAACCGGCGCTGGGCGAGTTTGAGCCGGAATCCGAGGCCGGAGTTCTGGAAGGCCGGGAGGACGCCGGTCATGCGGGAGTAGTGATAGACCTTGCGCCCGTCGAAACCCGGGATGCCGAAGCAGAAGGCCACGAGGCGCCCGCGGTCGAAGGCCCCGAGGACATGCCCGCCGATCCGCTGGGCGACCACCAGCTCGTTCAGGGGAATGACCTCGCGCTCCGGGAAATTCCACACGACCCGCTGGATGTCTTCCGCCGCGAGGTATTCGGCATGAGTTCTGAGCCTGCGGACGAGCATCGGGGGTCGAGGCGGGGGCCGCCCCTCATGGACAGATGGCCGGAGCGCGATTATAACGGGCCGGTGCGGAAGCGCATCCGGATTATCTCCAACCCCGCCTCGGGGCGCGGGCGGTCGGGCCGACGGGCCCGGGAGGTGATGCTCCGCCTCGTGGAACGGGGCTGCGCGGTCGAGGTGGTGGAGACGCGCGCTCCCGGCGATGCCCGGCGGATCGCCTTCGAGGCCCGGAGTGTGGATGCCCTGGTCGCGGTCGGAGGGGACGGCACGATCAACGAGGTCGCGAACGGATTCTCCTCCCCCGCCGCCCCGCCGGTGGGGATCATTCCATGCGGGACCGCCAACGTCCTCGCCAAGGAGATCCGGCTTCCCCGCCGTCCCGCCGACCTCGCGGACGTCATCGCCTCGGGCCGCGAAATCACCTGGGATCTCGGCGTGGTCCACCCCGGCGACCGGAGGTTCCTGCTCTTCGCGAGCGCCGGATTCGACGCCCAGGTCGTGCATGACTTCCACCGGAGGCGCGACGGGCGGATCCGGATGTCGGACTACGTCATGTGGGGCGTGCGGACTTTTCTGACGTGGGCGGTTCCGAGGATCCGCGTGGAGATCGACGGGAACCGGGTGGCCGAGGACGCGGCTTGGGTCATCGTGTCGAACGTGCGCAGCTACGGGGGACCGATCGTCTTCACGCCCGAGGCGAGGTACGACGACGGGCGCTTCGAGGTGATGATCCAGCGGCGGCGGCACAAGGTGGACACGATGCATCTCTTCGGGTCGTCGATGCTTTCATGGGCCTTGGGACTCGAGGCGCGTCCGGCCGACGTGACGTATCACCAAGCGCGCCGCGTCCGCCTCGCCTCATCGGACGGCCGCCCCGTGGCGCTGCAGGTCGACGGCGACCCCGGCGGATTCCTTCCGGCGGAGCTCGAAATGGCGCCCGGCGGAATCCGGATCCTGGGGCCTTGAGGCGGCGCGGATTCAGCGCAACCCGCTCGTGCCCGGGCGCTGCAATCCGTACTGCGCGATCTTCTTGCGCAGCGTGAGGCGGTTGATGCCGAGGATTTCGGCGGCCTTCACCTGATTGCCGCCGGTCATGTCGAGGGCGCGCCGGAGCAGCGCCTTCTCCCACTTCTCCTCGACCACGCGGTACAGGCTCCCGCGCGGCGCGTCGGGCGCCAGCGCGATCTGATCGACGACCTCGGCCACCCGGTCGTCCGGGTCCCCGGATCCCGGGGACCGGGGCCGGATCAGCGACTCCGGGAGATGCTCGGGCAGGATCGTCCGCTTCCGGGCGAGGACGACGCCGCGCTCGATCGCGTTCCGGAGCTCGCGCACGTTCCCCGGCCACGCGTGGTGCTTCAGCGTTTCGAGCGCCGCCTGGCTGATGCCCTCCGATCCCCACTGCTCGATGAAGTGGGCGACCAGCAGGGGGATGTCCTCCCGCCGGTCCCTCAGCGGCGGGATGTCGATCCGCACCACGTTGAGCCGGAAGTAGAGGTCCTCGCGGAAGGCTCCCGAGGCGACGCGCGCCTCGAGGTCGCTGTTCGTGGCGGAGAGGATCCGCACGTCGACGGCGACGCGGTCGGTGCCCCCGACGCGGGACAGGGTCCGGTCCTCAAGGAAGCGGAGGAGCTTCACCTGGGTGGCCACCGGAACGTCGCCGATCTCGTCGAGGAAGAGCGTGCCGCCGTCCGCGATTTCGAACTTGCCCCGTTTCTGCCGGAGCGCGCCCGTGAAGGCGCCCTTCTCATGTCCGAAGAGCTCGCTCTCGAGGAGCGTCTCGGGGATCGCCGCGCAGTTCACCGGCTCGAAGGGGCCGCTGGCCCGGCGGCTGCTCACGTGGAGGGCGCGCGCCAGCAGCTCCTTGCCCGTGCCGCTCTCCCCCACGAAGAGCACCGTGGCGTCGCTCTCGCACACGGCCGCGACCTTGCGGAAAACCTCCTGCATCCCCGGCGTGCGCCCCACGAGGCCGCCGAACGAGGCCTCGCGCCGAAGCCGCTCGACCTCGCGGCTCGCCTGCGGCCCCGACAGTACGGACTCGATCAACCGCCGGGCTTTCGCGAGGTCGACGGGCTTGGCGAGGTAATCGACGGCGCCGAGCTTCACCGCGCGCACGGCGGTCTCCAAGGTCCCGTGCGCCGTGATGATGATCACGCGCGCCTCCGGCCGCAGCTTCCGGATCTCCTCGAGCGCCGTCAGCCCGTCCATCCCCGGAAGCTTGACGTCGAGGATGATCAGGTCGGGAGGTTCCTTCCGGGCCAGCTCGAGCCCCTGCTCCGCCGTCGGCGCCGACCGGACGGCGTGGCCAAGGGAGGTCAGAAATTTCTCGAAGGCCCAGATGATGGACTGCTCGTCGTCGATGACCAGGACGGTGCCCATGCGCGCTGCACATCCTACACCGGAGGGCCCTGAAGGAGAGGCTTCGCCACCCTACAGGGCAGGCCCCGAAGGACGCGCTTCGCTTGCCTTCAGGACCTTGCCTCCGGCAGGTCGATCCAGAAGGTCGAGCCCCGCTCGGAGGTCTCGAAGCCCGCGGCGCCCCCGTGGTCCTCGACGATGCGCTTGGTGAGCGCGAGGCCGAGGCCCACGCCGTCGGGCCGGCCCGTCACGAAGGGTTCGAAGATCCGGTCGCGCAGGTCCGGAGGCACGCCGCCCCCGGTGTCGGCCACGCTCAGCCGGACCGACCCGCCGCGCCGCGCGAGCGCGACGGTCAGCGTCCCCCCCTGCGGCATGGCCTGCGCCCCGTTCAGGATGAGATTCATCGCGGCCCGCTTGAGGCGGTTGTCGTCGCCGGGGACCGGGGGCACCTCGACGAACCGGCGTTCGACGGCGACGCCGAGGTGGCCCAGCTGGCGGGAGAGGAGGTCGAGCACCTCGCCCACGGCGAGATCGAGGCGGACGGGATCGCGGGGCGTCGGCCCGGGGCGCGCCGCCGCCGAAAGCTCGGTGGCGACGAGGTCGAGCCGCTCGATCTCGCGCAGGACCAGGTCGTACGGCTCGCGCTCCCCCGCGGCCTTCTCCTCGCGCAGCATCTGGACGGTCATCTTGATCGCCGAGAGGGGATTCTTGATTTCGTGGGCGACGCCCGCGGCGAGGCGGCCCATGACGGCCAGGCGCTCGGAGCGGCGCAGGGTCTCGAGCATCCGGTTGAGGGCATCCACGAGGTGGGCGAGTTCCGGTCCGCCGCCCGGGGCGGGTCCCAGAGTTTCGTCGCCGCTCCCGGTCAGGCTTCGGGCGCGCGCGGCGAGGTCTTCGATCGGCCGGGCGATGGAGTGGCCGAGGACGATTCCCGCCAGGGCGACGATCACCAGGCCCGCCGCGGCGATTCCCAGGAGAGGGAGGACGGCCGCGCGTTTCTGGTCGGCGAGCACCCCCGAGGGAAAGAAGAGGTAGCAGTCGCCGTCGCGGATGGCCAGGTAGCCGTTCCACGGAACGAACGTGTGTTCGGGGGGGCGGAACTCGCGGACCTGGCTTGCCTGGGGATCCGGGAGCGTGGTGAAGAGGGTCAGGTCGTCCTTCCGCACTACGGCCACGTCGGCCCGGTAGACGGTCTTGAGAAAGTTCGCGTAGGCCGGCTGGCGGGTGACTCCCTCGACTTTCCGGACGAGGTCGGCGAGGCTGCGGGCGCGGTCGCGGAGGTTCTCTTCGACGGACCTCGTGGTGAGGGCGAGGATGGCGACGGCGGTGGCGGCGTATGCCAGGGTGAAGAGCGCGACGAAGGGGAGGACGATCCGGCGGCGGAGGCCCATGTCCCCACTATAAGCCCCGCCCCGCGGCGGCGGCCACCTCAGGGCTTCTTCTCGCCGTCCTTCTTGTCCTCGGCCTTCATTCCCTGGTCTTCCTTGTCCTCCTCGGCCTGGATCTTCTTGAGGAAGGTGTCGTACCGCTGGAGGTTGGCGTTCGCTTCCTTGTAGGTGTTCGTCTTCAGCTTGGGGTCGTACTTCTTCCAGAGGGTGTTGATGGCCTTGCGGACGGGATCGATCAGTTCCCGCTTCCGCTTCAGTTTCTGGTCCTGGCTGGAATTGCCCTGGGGCACCCCGGGGGGCGGAGGTCCGTAGGAACCGCCTCCTCCGCTCCCCTCCTTGTCCTCGCGGATGGATTCCAGCTCGCCCAGGAACTCGATGAGGGGGCGGAGCATCCGGACGCTGTTGATATCCTCGATCGCCTCGATGGCCTCGCGGACGAGACCGGTGTTTTCGTTCGTGAACCAGGGCTTGAGGTCGGGGGCCATCCGGTGGAGGGCGACGGCGCCGAACTTCTCGAGGCATTTCTTCTGGAGCTGCTCGTCCTTCTGGCCCCGGGCGTTCGCGAGGAGCACGCGGCCCGCCTCGGCGTCCTTCTTGTACTTGCCCAGCGCCGCGGCGGCCTCCATCCGGACGTCGATCGATCGGTGATTGCCCAGCAGGTTGACCAGCTCGGCGCGGATGAGCGGATGGGGCTCGGCGCTCTCGAGCTTGTCCTGGATCGCCATGATGACGTCTTCGGCATTCTTCGCCTTGGAGCACGCCGCGCGATAGGCCTCGAGCGCGTTGCGGGCGGCGTCCTCCTTTTCCTTGGCCTCCTGCTTCGCCTTCTCCTTGTCGGCCTTGGGGTCGTCCTGGAGCGCCGCGGCGGGAAGGGCCAGGAGCGCCGCGAACAGCAGGGCCAGACTCTTCACCATGATGCGACCTCCCTCAATGACGCGGATTATACATCCCGCGCGGGCCAAGTATTGCAACGACATGAGATTCCGGGCGCCGCGGAAAATAAAAAAGCCGGGTGGGGGAAGTCCACCCGGCCCTTGGAGAGAGGGAGACCGGAGCCGCGGGGGCGGCTCCAATCCATAGCTTATAGATATACCGGGGGTATGTCAGAATGGGACACAGACTGGGAACCCGGACAGACTTCAGACCTCAGACATCAGACTTCAGAGGGAGTTGATGGTCCTCAGTCGGCGGAAGTTCTCAGCGGGCTTGGCCTGAAGTCTGAAGTCCGCGGCCTGAGGTCTCACTCTTGCAGCTCGACATTCCAGTACGCCTCGCTGAGGAAGTCCTTCCACGACTGCCGGAAGTCGCCGATGCGGATGGTGAAGTGGGGCTTCCACGCCGGCTTGACCGGCGTCGACCGGAGGGTCATGCGGGCCTCGGACGGGGTGCGGTTCGCCTTCCGGGCGTTGCAGGGGACGCACGACAGGACGCAGTTCGTCCACGTCGAGGTGCCCCCGTGCGCGCGGGGGACGATGTGGTCGATCGTCAGCTCCGGGGTCCCGGGCCGGGCGCCGCAGTACTGGCAGCGGTTGCGGTCCCGCTTGAAGAGGTTCCGCCGCGAGAAGACGACGTCGCGGTCGGGGATCTTGTTGTAAACCGTCAGCAGGATGACCTCGGGGACCCGCAGCCTGAGACGCACGGTCCGGACATGGGGCTCTTGCTCGGTGGCCCGGATCTCGGACCAGGAGGCGAAATCGAAGGTC
>Ga0193713_1000215_pt1 | contig 19122 bp, 20 predicted proteins | sample H3a2metaG_FD_143054 | JGI IMG/M metagenome (GOLD analysis project Ga0193713, IMG submission 143054) | Soil microbial communities from a riparian zone of the East river system, Colorado, United States - H3a2 | ecosystem: Environmental > Terrestrial > Soil > Riparian zone | place: USA: East River... | reverse complement strand
CATCCTGAGCGCCGCCGAGGTGACCGACGTCGACGCCATCCACCCCGGCTACGGCTTCCTTTCCGAGAACCCCCATTTCGCCGAAGTCTGCACGAGCTGCAACATCAAGTTCATCGGCCCCACCGCTGAGGCGTCGCGCCAGACCGGGGACAAGGTGATGGCCAAGGACCTGGCCCGTCGGCTCCGCATCCCGACCGTCCCCGGGTCGGACCAGGCCGTCCGCGACGACAAGGAGGCCAAGGACATCGCCCACCGGATCGGCTACCCCGTGATCATCAAGGCCGCAGGCGGCGGGGGCGGCCGCGGGATGCGGATCGCCCACAACGACGTGTCGCTGGCGACGAATTTCATGGCGGCCCAGTCCGAAGCGGGCGCGGCCTTCAAGAACTCGGCGGTGTACCTCGAGAAGTTCGTCGAGAAGCCGCGCCACATCGAGATCCAGATCCTCGCCGACGAGCAGGGGAACGTCATCCACCTGGGAGAGCGGGACTGCACCATCCAGCGCCGCTTCCAGAAGCTCATCGAGGAGGCCCCGTCGCCGGTAATGACCTCCGGCATGCGGAAAGACATGGGCAACGCGGCGGTCGCCTTCGCCCGGGGGGCGAAATACACGAACGCCGGGACCTGCGAGTTCATCGTGGACGAGCGCGGGAAATTCTTTTTCATCGAGATGAACGCCCGCATCCAGGTCGAGCACCCCGTGACCGAGATGGTCACCGGGATCGACCTCATCAAGGAGCAGATCCGGATCGCGGCGGGGGAGAAGCTCCGGTACCGGCAGGGGGACATCTCGATCAACGGGTGGGCGATCGAGTGCCGGATCAACGCGGAGAATCCGGCGGACGGGTTCAAGCCGAGTCCGGGGAAGATCACCGCGTACTACCCGCCGGGGGGGCCGGGGGTGCGGCTCGACTCGCACGTCCACGCCGGCTACGAGATCCCGTCCTTTTATGACTCGATGATCGGCAAGCTCATCGTCCACCGGAAGACGCGGGACGAGGCGATGGCGGTGATGAAGCGGGCGCTCTCGGAGTTCGTGATCGAGGGGGTCCACACGACGATCCCGCTCCACCAGGCGGTCTTCGACCACACCCAGTTCATCAAGGGGCAGGTCGACACGACCTTCATCGACAGCTACTTCACGCGGTAAGCTTCGAGCTTCGAGCTCCGAGCTTCAAGCCAGACCGCTAGTTGTGGAAGTACACGCTGGAGTTGTAGTCCGGCTGGATCACGCCCAGGCTCAAGCCCGCCACCAAGGCTGCGACGACCGCTCCCACCAGGACGAAGGGCAGCGACGCGGCCAATCCCGCGCGGAACTTGCCCATCCCGTGGACGTTTTGGAACGCGTGGTAATTCAGCGCCGTTCCCAGCACGATCGCCACCACGGTGCCGAGTATCGGCACGAGGTGCCACATCTGCGCGCCGCTGTTGTAGGCGACGGTCCGGACAGTCGCCTGGTAGTTGCCTGAGCCCCCGAGAATCTTCAGCGGGATATGCCAGGCCAGCGCCTTGCCCCAAGTCAAGAGCGCCATCCCGACGTACGTCAGCGGGTAGAGGAGCAGGTAGAAGCCGCCGAAGGCGACTTTCTCGGAAATCGAGGGATGCATCGGGCAGGCGGCCGCCGTCAACACGAAGACAAAGGGAAGGAACAGCGTCAGGATCTGGGCGATGGGGAACCAGGCGAACGAAATCGGCTTGCAGTGGCCCCCCTCGAGCGGCGCCCGGCGCCAGAATTCCGCCGGATGCGTGAGGGAACCCCACGTCTTCCACCAGCGCCGAAACCGGCCGCCTGCCTTCGGATCCTCCCAGGCCACGGAGCGCACGTCGCCGACGAACTCGATCTCCGGCTTGGGAGGCGGCGGCGACGCGGGCACGGGAACCGGCGCGGGAACCAGGGCCGTCGTGGTGGCGGGGACCACGGACTCGCCGCAATACTTGCAGAGGGCGGCGAGGACGCTGATGTCCTCCGCGCACGCGGGGCACCGCCGGATCATGACGCGCCGGCAGGTGGCGCAGTGCTTCTGGTCGCGCTCGACTTTGACGTGGCAGTGGGGGCAGTTCAGAATCATGACGGTTACCTCTCGCGCATCCTGAGATTATAGACGACCCGCGGGCGCCATCATTTCCATAATTCCGCCGACGATGGTTCAAAGCTCCCGAGAGTATGAGGTAAGAATTCCACGGGTTCATTCATCCAAAATCGACGAAGGGAGACCCAGGACTCCGCGTCACTCCAAGTTGGCGTGTCGTCGCCTCAGTTTGCGCGCGGTGATGCCGAGCTCGTCCTTGAGCGTGAGGATGAGCGAATCGAGGTACAGGAAAAGCGCCTGTTCGAAAAGCGACCGCGCGGGCTGGCGCGAGCGGACACCCCCGTTCCCGCCGCGCGAATCGAGCGACGCGGGGATCACGATCGTCCGGCGGGCGAGCCGTCCAAGCGGAGTTCCCGGACTTGCCGTCAGGGCGACGCACCGGGCCCCGATCCTCCGCGCCTTCTTCGCCATGTAGACCGTGAGCTCGGTGGTGCCGGACCCCGAGCAGGCGATGAGCAGGTCGCCTCGCGCGATCCCCGGCGCGGTGATCTCGTCCGCGAGGTGGACGTCCCAGCCGAGGTGCATCAGCCGCTGGCCGAAGGCTTTCACCACGAGCCCGCTCCGGCCGACTCCGCTGATGTAAATGCGCTTCGCTTTCTCGAGCTCCCGCACGAAATGGAGCGTGTCGTCCTCCCCGATCCGGTCGAGGACCGAGGCGACTTCCTTGAGGACGATCCAGCGATACGCACGCATGGGCGTCAAACCCTAGCTTGTAGTGCCTTTGGCGAAATCAGATTGCCGATTGCGGATTGCCGGAGCCTGTGGAGCTCCTGAAATCCGCAATCCGTAATCCGGAATCGGGAATCGGGAATCGCCGACCGCCCTCACTCCAGCACCAGGCGGTCGGCATCGTAGGCCGGGCCTTCCCAGCAGATCCGGGAATACCGCCAGTCGTCCCCGTCCACCACCTTGGTCACACAGGCGCCGCACGCGCCGAGCGCGCAGCCCATCCGGCGCTCCATCGACACCTCGCAGGGAAGCCCGCGCTGGCGGGCGATCCGCACCACGCGATCGTTCATCCGGTCCGGCCCGCAGGTGTAGAGCATAGTTCGCGCGGGATCCAGTTCCTTCAGCGTCTCGACCAGGAGCTCCGTCACCAAGCCCTTCCGGCCGCGCGACCCGTCGTCCGTGGCCGCCCGCGACTCCACCCCGGCCGCGACGAAATCGTCGATCCCGTACAGCATCGACGCGTTGCGCGCCCCGAAGAGGAGCAGGATCTTCGCCGGCGACCCCGACTCCTTGAGCTGGCGCGCGAAATGGTAGAAGGGGACGATCCCCACGCCACCCGCTACAAAGACATACTGGTCCCGATTGGGGTTCACCGTGAATCCGCGGCCGACGGGTCCGAGAAATCCCACGGTGTCGAGCGGCTTCTTGCGGGCCAGGATTTCCGTCCCCTTGCCGACGACCGTGTAGACGATGTCCAGGTTGGTCCACGCGCCTTTCTGCGGCTCCACGTCCCAGAAGCTGAAGGGGCGGCGGAGGAGCGGGTCGGTCGCCTCCTCGTCGCATCGCAGGTGGGCGAATTGACCGGCGTCGACGTGGCCCCGCACGGGCGCCGCGAGCCGCATGCGGAGGCAGTTCGGGGCGATCCGTTCCTGGGAAACGACATACGCGGGTCCGTTGTAGACATCCGGATTGAGCCGCATCGCGCAGGATTCTAGCCGAAGCCCGGCCCATCCGCTATAACCGACGCCATGAGAGGGGACGAGACGGGCCGCGCCTTCGCGCTCGCGAAACGGCTCGCAATCCGGGCCGGGGCGCTCCTGCATCGGCGCCGGGAGGGCCGCCGGACGGTCTCCAGCAAGGGCGGCGTCGGCAACATCGTCACGGAAATGGACCACGCCTCGGAGCGGCTCATCGTTGGGGGAATCCGAAAGGCGTTCCCGGATCACGCCATCGTGGCCGAGGAATCGGGCGCCTCGGGAGCGGGCGATTACCGGTGGCACATCGACCCGCTCGACGGCACCGTGAATTACGCGCACGGGTTTCCGCTCTGGAGCGTCTCGATCGGCTTCGAAGCGGGCGGCCGAATCGAGGCGGGCGTCGTCTGCTGTCCCGGCTTGGGGGATCTCTACGAGGCGCGCCGGGGGCATGGGGCGAAGCGCAACGGCAAGCCAATCCGCGTGTCCAGAACGAATCGTCTCGACCAGGCGTTGCTCGTCTCGGGCTTTCCGTACGACTGGAAGCTCAAGATCGAGGCGCTCAAGGCCTGGGGCGCCTTCGTGCGCCGCGCGCAGGCGATCCGGCGCCTGGGCTCCGCCGCCCTCGACCTGTGCCTCGTCGCCGATGGGCGCCTGGACGGATACTGGGAGCGCGGGCTCGGGTCGTGGGACCTCGCGGCGGGGGTCCTCATCGCCCGGGAAGCGGGCGCGATCGTCACCGACCTGCGCGGCAAGCCCTTCGATCTCTTCAAGGGCGACATCCTTGGAGCCAATCCGACGATCCACCGCGCGATGAAAACCGTGCTGGAGGGCCTCAGATGAGCCCTGAGCTGGAGAAAATCGTCCGGATGCTGGAGCAGGGGGGAGCGGAGCTCCAATGTGCCGCGGCGATGGTCCTGGGCGAGCTGGGGGCCAAGGACGACCGGGTCCACAAGGCGCTCCTCGGGGCACTCAAGTCGGAGAACGACGAGGTCCGCCTCTACGCCGTCGAGGCGCTGGCCCGCACGCGGGCCAAGGAGGCCGCCCCGCATCTCATTCCGTTCCTCGCGGGGTCGGTCCGGCTTCGCGCCCGCGTCCAGCAGATCCTCGCGGAGCTCGGAGAGGAGATCGTGCCCCTCCTCCAGAAGCAAATCGACAAGGCGTCGCCGGAGCTGCGCCGCGGCCTGCTCGAGGTCCTCGGCCAGTTCAAGCAGGTCGACATGAGCGACACGCTTTTCGACGCCCTGCTCGACAAGAATCCTGACGTCGTCCGCCAGGCCGCCGCGTCGCTCAAGGAGCGGTTCGCGGTGCTGAAGGAGGACGAGCGCGATCGGGCGGCGAAGCGGATGGTCGCCTTCCTGGGGACGCCGAAGGCGCGCAAGCATCCCGAGACGCTCATCGCGGGGATCCAGGTGTTGCAGGAGCTCCGGGCCTCGTCCGCGCCGCGAACGTTCTTGGAATTCGTCGGGTCCGACCATCCCGCGGCCGTGCGCTCGGCGGCTCTCACGGCGCTCGCGGCGGGCGACATCGCGGGCGAGGAGGAACGCGTGGTCGGCAAACTCCTGCCGCTGCTGGCGGAGGAGGACCAGGCCAATGTCGTGTCGCCAGCCCTGCAGGTGCTCTCGAAAGCGAAAGTCGGAAAGGATCAGGCCGACCGGATCTTCAAGCTCCTGAAGAGTCCCCATCCGGCGGTGCGGCTCTTCGCCATCGGCGGCCTGGGGGGGCTCGGCGGCGCGAAGGCGGCGGACGGACTGATCGAAGGCCTGTGGAACTCCGACACGCGCGTCGCGGAGGAGGCGGCCTCGGCCCTCCGGAGCAACTCGGCTTTCGCGAAGCCGCTCATCAAGGCGCTCGAGGCGGAAGAGGATCTGAATCGGGCGTGGAAGCTCGCGAACGTCCTCCGGCCCCATCGGGAGGCGATCGACGCGTCGACGGTCGCCTCGTTCCTGCGCCGGTGCCTCGCGCTCCACGAGAAGCGGGGGCCCGCCTTCCAGGTCTACTTCGAGATCCTGCGGTCGGTCGCCCCGTCGGAATTGCGCGAGGCGATCCTGAAGCGCGCGCGGGAGCTGATGGGGCGGAAGAAAGTCGAGGAGGCCGACCGGATGCTCCGCCTCCTGGAGCGGGAGGATCTGGCGACCGGGGCGAGCGACTTCCTCCTCGCGATCGCCGAGCTCAAGCTCATGAACAAGGACATCGCCTCGGCCCCGCGCGACCGGAGCAAGGCGGTGCTCCTGTTTTCGAAGCTCATCCGGCGGGGCGAGTTCCCCGTCGTCAAGAACCTCGAAAAGGACGCGCGGCTGCTGTCGCCGCTCGACCTGCTCTATCTCGGGTTCGTCCTCATCGAGCGGGAGGGAGCCGAGCGCGACTTCGGCGCGGCGGTCCTCAAGCTCCTGGTGCGCAAGCACGGGGCGTCGAGGGAGGCCAAGACGGCGAAAGCCAAGCTGAAAACTCAAGGGACCGGGTGAGCTTCCAGCTTCATGCTTCAAGCTTCAAGCCGGGGATGGAAGACCGGAATTCGACCCATGGGCCGTGCCCCATCGGCAATCCGAAGAATCCATGAGCCGAATGGCATCAGAGGGAGAGTCCCAAGCGCCGCTTGATCTCTTCCCACGAGATGCGCTTCTTTCCTCGGGCCTCGGCGATGGCTCGACGGGCGGCCTGGACATCTGACTTGTCCTCGACCTTCTCGATTAGTTCCAAATCCTTGATTGACACCAGCGCCGCCACACCGCGACCACGTCGACCGATGACGATGCGCTCACCACCGTAGGCAACTCGATTGATCAGGTCGGCCAGGTCTCGCCGGGTGCGGCTGACGGAAAGGAGAGGCCGCGATCCCTCCCCGTCTTGGCTCATTTTGTACCTCATGAACATATTGTACAAATCGGGAGCCCGGAGTTAACGTTGCTCCGTCGGATTAATCCTCCTCCGGTCGAAGGGGCCCCGAGAGGCGCCTCACGATCCGGTCCGCCAGGCCCGGCAGGAAGGGCCGGACCGCGAGCAGGGCGCGGCCTTCGAGAGTGAGGTAGACCTCGCGCTTTCTTCGCTTCGAGGCGCTCAGGATCGCCTTCGCAACGCGCTCGGGCGGCCATCCGCCCTTGTTGGATCGCACGGGATCGAAGCCCCGGAACCGCGAGACCGCGTTCTTCTGGAACTCGGTCGCGGTCTGGCCGGGGCCGACGACGATCACGTCGATTCCGCCCTTCGGCTCTTCCATCCGCAGCGTGTCGGCGTACGCCGTGATTGCGTGCTTCGACATGTTGTAGGACGCCCCGCCCGGCGTCACCGCCTTGCCGAGCACCGACGTCACGAAAATCGCCTGGCCCCGGCCCGCCTTCCGGAGGTGGGGGAGTGCCTCCTGAATCGTGTAGACGGCCCCATAGACGTTCGTTCGCATGACCGCGTCGAGATCCTCGTCCGTCATCCCTGCCGCGGTGTGGTAGATGCCGAAGCCTGCGTTCGCGATCGCGATGTGAAGAGCTCCGAACTTCGCGACCCCCGCTTCGACGGCCGCGCGCACCTGCTGGCGATCCCGAACATCGCACGTCACGGCGAGCGCGGACTCGCCGATCTCCTTCGCGAGCGCGTCGAGCTTGTCGCGATTGCGAGACGCGAGCACGATCCGGGCGCCGTCCCTGGCGAACGCGATCGCAGTGGCGCGACCGATTCCCGAGGAGGCGCCGGTGATCAGAACAACCCGATCACGAGGCAGCTTAGGCACGAATCACATTGTCGCCGTCAGGAACGGCATGGCGGGTATCCACCACGAGACGAGCATGGCGCGCGATCCACTCGAAGTCATACGAGGAGTGGTCGGTCACTACGACTACGGCGTCGAAGGACGCCAGCGACTCCTCCGTCAGGGGCGCGGGCCGAAGCTTGAGCCCGCGGTAATGGCGCATCGCGGGCGGCTTGGGGAAGAACGGGTCGTGGTACGCCGGCCGCGCGCCGCGGCGGACGAGCTCATTCGCGATCGCGTAGGCCGGAGACCCGCGCGGATCGCCGACATCCTTCTTGTAGGAAATGCCGAGCAGCAACACCCGGGCCCCCTTCAGCTTCTTCAACGCGGCTTCGAGCCGGTCGACGACATAGACCGGCATGTGGGCATTCACTTCACCCGCGAGCCGGATGAACTTCGCGGAAGCTCCCGCCCGCTCCGCCTTCCACGCGAGATAGACCGGGTCGATCGGGATGCAGTGGCCGCCCGGCCCCGGGCCCGGCCGGAACGCTTGAAATCCGAAGGGCTTCGTCGCCGCGGCCTCGATCACCTTCCAGACGTCGATCCCCATCCGGTCGAACGCGATCTTCAGCTCGTTCACGAGCGCGATGTTGACGCAACGGTAGATATTTTCCAGGAGCTTCGCCGCCTCCGCGACCTCCGGGGTCTCAACCTCGACAACCCTTGGCACGACGGCGCGGTAGAGCGCCGCCGCCGCGCGCCGGCTCGCGTCGTCGATCCCGGCCACGATTCGCGGAATCGATTCCGGGGGATGGTCGCGGTTCCCAGGGTCCTGCCGCTCCGGCGCGTACGCCAGCAGGAATTCGACCCCCGACTTCCGCAGGCGGGGGAGGAGCTCCTCGCGCGTGGTCCCTGGATAGGTCGTCGATTCGAGCACGACAAGCTGGCCCCGCCGCAGGTGCCGGGCGACGACGTCGGCCGTGCGCCGGACCGACGTCAAATCCGGGAGTCCGCGGTCCGTCAGGGGCGTCGGCACGCAGATCACGATCGCGTCCGCCTCGGCGAGCCGCGCGAATCGGGCCGAGGGTTCGAACCGCTTGTTGAGCGCGGGTACGGAAGCGATATACGACTTGCCCGCCTTGAGCGCCCGCACCTTGGCGGGGTCGGAATCGAAGCCGAGGACGCGGAATCCCCGGGCGGCAAAGAGGCGCGCCAGGGGAAGGCCGACGTAACCGAGGCCCACGACCGCGATCACGGCTTTCTTCGAGCGGATCCGGTCGAGGAGCGAGGGGCGTTTCAGAACGCCGCGCGGGTGCACGGCTTGCTCGTCGCGGCCGGAGTTGGGCCAGGGGCGATAGCCGTGGGGGGCGTCCCGGGTCCCGGCCGCCGCGTCAGGCGAATCCGAGAACGGCGTCGAGGATGTCGCAGGCGGCATCGATGTGGCCTTTCTCCACGATCAGGGCCGGCAGGAACCGGATGGCCGTCTCGCCGCACCCGAGGAGGAGGAGGCCGCGCTCGAAGCACGCCCGCACCACGGCGTCCCTCCGGTCGTGATCGGGGGCGCGCGACGCCTTGCTCCGGACGATCTCGATCGCCCGCATGAGGCCGAGGCCGCGCTCCTCGAAGACGTGATCGTGCTTCGCGGCGAGGGACGCGAGACGGCGCGACAGGACCTCGCCCATCTTTGCCGCGTTCCGCATCGCCCCCCGCTCGATCAGCTCGATCACCTTCAGGCCCGCCGCGCAGGCGACCGGATTGCCTCCGAAGGTGTTCGCGTGGGCGCCGGAGGGCCACACGTGGAGATCCTTCCGCGCGATCATCGCCCCGAGCGGCAGCCCGCCGCCGACCGGCTTCGCGACGCACAGGACGTCGGGCGCCACGTCGAAATGTTCGATCGCGAACATCTTGCCCGTGCGGCCCATCCCCGTCTGGATTTCGTCGACCACGAGGAGGATCCCGTGCTTGTCGCAGGCCTTCCGGAGGCCGGACATGAACTCCTTGGTCGCGATGTTGTAGCCGCCCTCGCCCTGGATGGGTTCGACGAAGATCGCCGCGACGTCCTCGGGCGGGCACGTCTTCCCGAAGAGGTACTTGTGGAGGAAGTCGAGGTCGTTGAAGATCCCGTGGCTGACGTCGGAGAGCAGCGGCGAGAATCCGCGACGCTGCCCCGGCTTCGAGGCGGTGAGCGAGAGCGACCCGAGCGACCGCCCGTGGAAAGCATTGAAAAAGGCGATGAGCCGCGGCCGCCGCGTGGCGAACCGCGCGAGCTTGATCGCGGCTTCCACCGACTCCGTGCCCGAGTTCGTCAGGAAGCACTGCTTCGGGCCGGGGCCCGGCGCGAGCGTGCAGATCTTCTCCGCGAAGTCCGCCATGACCCCGTAATAGAAGTCGGTCCCCGCCATGTGGACGAACTTCGACGCCTGTTTCGCGAGGGCGAGCGCGACCTCGGGATGGCCGTGGCCGAGCGCGTTGACGGCGACGCCGGCGGTGAAGTCGAGGAAGCGGTTTCCATCCGTGTCGAAGACGAACATCCCCTCGCCGCGCTCGATGACGAGCGGGTAGGAGCGAGTGTAGCTCGGGGTGATGAACTCGGCGTCCTTGGCGATGATCTCCTTCGCCTTCGGACCCGGCGGCGGGATCCTGATCGCGGGGGAGTAATCGTCGGCGGGGGCCTTCGCGGGCCGCGGGGCTTTCGAGGCGGTTTTGGGAGCCATCACGCGGGGCCCTCGGGGCTGTAGTTGGGCGCTTCCTTCGTGATCAGGATGTCATGGGGATGGCTTTCGCGCAATCCCGCCGTGCTGACCCGCATGAACCGCGTGTCCTTCCGCAGCTCGTCGATCGTCTGCGTGCCGCAGTATCCCATCCCCGCCCGCACGCCACCCACGAGCTGGTAGACGAGGTCGTGCAGGGGCCCCTTGAAGGGGACCATCCCCTCGACCCCCTCGGGGACGAGCTTCGCGCGGTCCTCGACCTCGCGCTGGCCGTACCGGTCCTTGCTCCCCTGCACCATGGCGCCGAGCGAGCCCATGCCGCGGTACGACTTGTAGCTGCGCCCCTTGTGGATGATCGTCTCGCCCGGGCTCTCGGCCACGCCCGCGAAAAGGCCGCCGATCATGACGCAGTTGGCGCCCGCCGCGAGGGCTTTGGTGATGTCCCCCGAGTGCCGGATGCCGCCGTCGGCGATCACGGCCACGTCCTTCTCCTCCGCGACCCGGGCGACGTCCATGACCGCCGTGATCTGCGGGACGCCCACCCCGGCGATGACGCGCGTGGTGCAGATCGACCCCGGCCCGATGCCGACCTTGAGCCCGTCGACGCCCGCCTTGATGAGATCCCGCGCGGCGTCGGCGGTCGCGATGTTGCCCGCGATGAGGGCCACGTCCGGGAGGCGCTTGCGGATCTCCTTCACCGTGTCGAGCACGTTCTGCGAGTGGCCGTGCGCGGTGTCGACCACGAGGACGTCGGCTCCCGCCTCGGCAAGGAGCTTCGCGCGATCGGCGTCCTGTACGCCCACCGCCGCGCCCACGCGCAGGCGCCCCCGGTCGTCCTTGGTCGCGAAGGGGTGGAACTGGACCTTGTTCAGGTCCTTCATCGTGACGAGGCCGCGCAGGTTCATTTCGGAATCGACGATGAGGAGCTTTTCAACCTTGCTCTGGGCGAGGAGCGATCGCGCCTTGTCGCCCGTCGTCCCCACGGGGGCGGTGACGAGCGGAGGCTTGGTCATGATTTCGGAGAGGCGGCGGTCGTTTCCCTCCGGGAACCGAAGGTCGCGGCTCGTCACGATCCCCACGAGCTTGCGGCCGTGCGTGATGGGGATCCCGGAGATGTTGTGCTCGCCCATGATCCGCCGGGCGGTCCCGACGGTCTCCTCGGGCCCGAGGCAGATCGGGTCGGCGATGAGGCCGGCCTCGTACCGCTTGACCCGGGCGACCTCGCGCGCCTGGTCGGCGGCGGGCAGGTTCTTGTGGATGAATCCGAGGCCCCCCTCCTGCGCCAGCGCGATGGCGAGGCGCGAGTCGGTGACCGTGTCCATCGCGGACGACACGATCGGGATGTGGAGCCGGATCGCGGAAGTCAGGCGGGTGGTGACATCGACTTCGGTGGGGATGACGGCCGAGCGGCGCGGGATCAGAAGGACGTCATCGAACGTGATGCCTTCGCCGATGATCTTGTCGGTCATCTCACGGCCGTGCGCAATGGGGAGAATATAGGGAGGGGGGTACCTCCTGTCAAGACGCGTGACTGGCTTTGTTGAATCCCAACCACAAAGGCACGAAGACACCAAGCCGAGCCTTGGTGAAGGCCGCAGAAGGGCGTGGCCCTTCAGGCCACGCACCGGCCCTGCCGGGCCGGAGGGACGGCGGGGAGGGCCGCGGAAGAAGACGGCTTCTCCCGCGGCCCTCCCGATCGTCCCCTTCTGCGGCCGGTCCTTGGTGACTTTGTGCCTTGGTGGTTCGTCCGGGGTTTCAACGAAGCCAGTCACGCGTCGGGAGTTGATCCTTCGACAACATCCCGGATTTCCGTCATAATGTGCGGCCAACGAATCACCCTCTGGAGCGTTCAATTAGGACCATGAGATTCCGCACCCTCGTCCTCTTCGCGCTGGTCCTGCTGCCCGCCGGCTGTTCGTCGACCCCCGACGGGTCCGCCGTCGGCGATTTCTATGACTGGTTCAACCTCCGCCGGGCGGAGTACAACGCCACGCTCGACAATGGCGATCGAAGCAGCCAGGCGAACCTGGAGGCCCGGATCGCGCGTGAAGTGGCCCTGAGGTACGACCAGATCGTGGAGCTGGCGGGTTCAAAGGCGGACGGCGACCGCCGGGAACTGGCCGTCTCCGCGCTTGGGTTTTCGAAGCGTCCGGAAACGGTGGCGCACCTGGTCCCGCGGCTCGACGATCCCGCTCCGCAGGTGCGGGGATCGGCGGCGGCCGCCATCGGCATTCTCAACCCGCCCAACCCCCCGATCGAGAAAATGGCCGCCCTGCTCTCCGATCCGGACAAGTACGTCCGGATGGCCGCCCTCTTCGGGCTGAAGCTCCTCGTGCGGGAGAATCCCGACCCCGCCTTGGTGGAGCGGGTCGCCACCCTCGCCCGCGAGGAGGCCGATCCCGACGTGCGCAACGAGGCCGTCCTCCTCCTCGGCCGGATGAAGGGGTCCAAGGCCCTCGACGTGCTCGTCAAGAAGGGCCTGGAGGACGAGGTTGCGCTCATCCGGCTCAACGCGGCCATCCAGCTCGGGCAGTTCGGCACCGATGGGTGGCCGGCCGTGCCGGCCCTGATCAAGCGCCTCAAGGACGGAGAGACGTCCGTCGTGGAGGCGGCGCACTGGGCGCTCATGAAGATCACGGGGCGGGTCGAGGCGGACCGCCAGTACAACAGCTGGTTCGACTGGTACAACGAGCAGGCGCAAGTGGTTGAATTCGTCTGCCCGAGGTGCGGGGACACGGCTTCCTCGGCCGGGGACTGCCCGAAATGCGCGGTGCCGAGGGAAGCCCGCGTGCTCGGCCCGCCCGAGTACGTCTGCCCGGCGCAGGACGACGGGGTCTATCCGAAACCCGGAAAGTGCCCGAAATGCCAAAAGGACCTGGTCCCGCGGAAGAAAGAGACTCCGAAGAAAGAACCCCCGAAGTAGGGGGCGGCGAGGGGATCGACGCGCAGGAGGTCCTGCGGACTTTCGAGGCCTCCGCGGGCGAGCCTGTTTTTCACCCCGATCCGGTCCCCATCCCCTCCGGCGCGATTCCCGCCCCTCCGGAACCCGAACGCGCCTCCTCCGTCGGCCCGACGCTGGTCATCGGCGCCTGCGGTTCGCTGTGGTTCGCCGCGGCGCTCTCCTCGGGCGCGACCGTGCCCGCCCTCTTCGCGGCCTTCTGGCTGGCGCTGCTGGCCGTCGACCTCTGGTTTGGCCTCCGTCGTTGAGGCGCTTCACCCCGTTTAGTAGAATCCCCTAACTCTTCCGCGGGGAATGGAGTCTCCCCTGAACCGCCGCTTCCGGCTGATGACTCCTACCGGACGATCGGTCCCCGTAGGAGACACAGCGTGGAAATCCTTCTCGTCGGAGTCGGCGGCTCCCTCGGCGCCATGGCCCGATACGGGCTTTCCGGGCTCGTGCACAAGCATCTCAGCGACTCCTTTCCATACGGCACGCTCGTAGTCAATCTTGTCGGGTGTCTCGCGATCGGCGGGATTCTCTACCTGGTCGAGGATCGCGCCCTCCTGGGCACGCAGGCCCGGCTCTTCGCGGCCGTGGGGGTCATCGGCGGTTTCACCACGTTCTCGGCCTTCGGATATGAGACGCTCCAGCTCCTGCGGGAGGGGCGGTTCGGGGCGGCCTGCCTGAACGTGGCGGGCAACGTGGTCTTGGGTCTCTTTGCGGTCTGGCTGGGGCGGACGCTCCTGCGCCTCGCGGGAATTTGAGGAGGTCGCCATGAAAATCGAAGGGGAAGGCCAGCTGCTCCGCCTTTTTGTCGGCGAGAAAGATCGGTGGGAAGGGAAGCCGCTTTTCGAAGCGATCGTCCGCAAGGCGCGGGAGAAGGGGATGGCGGGCGCCACGGTCTGGCGCGGCATGGAGGGGTTCGGCGCGCACAGCCGGATCCATACGACGAAGATCCTGCGCCTCTCGGAGGATCTGCCCATCGTCATCGAGATCGTCGACAAGGCCGAGCGCATCCAGTCGATCCTCCCCGAGCTGGACCGGATGGTCACCGAGGGGCTGATCACGCTGGAGAAGGTCCATATCATCGCCTACCGCCACCCGGAGACAGCAGCGCCTTGAGATCCGGGGACTCGGGACTCATGACTTCGTTCTAGAGCGCTCCATCCCTCGTCACGCCGTTGACTTGGCCAAGGGTCATTGCTATAGTTCCGCTTCTCTTATGCGCGGCCAGAAGCAGATTTCGTACGTCGCGAGCGGCAAGACGCACCAGCATTCCTGGTACATCGTCGATGCCGCCGACAAGATCCTCGGCCGCCTCGCCACCCGCATCGCCATGGTGCTCATGGGCAAGCACAAGCCCACCTACACTCCCTTCCTCGACACGGGCGACTTCGTGGTGGTGCTGAACGCCTCTAAGATCAAGGTCACGGGCCGCAAGATGGACCAGAAGGTTTACAAGACCTTCTCGCGCTACCCGAGCGGCCAGAAGGAGACGCCCCTCAAGATCCGCCTCGCGAAGGCCCCGCAGGAGGTCGTCCGCCATGCCGTGGAGGACATGCTTCCCCGCGGCACGCTGGGCCGGCGCCAGATCTTCAAGCTGAAGGTGTACGCGGGCTCGGACCATCCCCACGCGGCCCAGAATCCGCAGCCGCTGGAGTTCAAGTAGGGACCGACAATGGCTGAACCGAAGAGCTACCTCTGGGGCACCGGCCGCCGCAAGACCGCCATCGCGCGCGTCCGCATCGCGGCGGGCACGGGGCTCATCACGATCAACCGCCGGCCCCTCGACAAGTACTTCCTGACGGAACAGGACCGCAACCACGCCGTGGAACCCATCTACCAGAGCAAGGCCACCGGGCGCTTCGACTTCTTCGTCACCTGCCACGGCGGCGGGCTCTCGGGCCAGTCCGGCGCCGTCCGTCTCGGCATCGCCCGCGCCCTGATGAAGGCCGACCCGACCCTCGAGCCCAAGCTCCGCCAGGAGCGCCTGCTGACCCGCGACCCGCGCATGAAGGAGCGCAAGAAGTACGGCCTCCGAGGCGCGCGCCGGGGCGTCCAGTACTCCAAGCGCTAACCGGGCCCGCGGTCTATGGGTCGTTTCGCCGCATCTGATCGACTCCAGCGTCTCCCTCCCTATCTCTTCGCCGAATTCGAGCGAAAGCGCGCCGCCCTCGAGAAGGCGGGGAAGGACGTCATCAACCTCGGGATCGGCGACCCGGACCAGCCGCCGCCCCGGCTCCTCACCGACCGCCTGGTCGAAGTGCTCCACGAGCCCGGCATCCACCAGTACTCCTCCTCGCACGGAACGGAGGAATTCCGCTCCGCGGTGTGCCGCTGGTTCAAGCGACGCTACACCGTGGCGCTCGAGCCCGGCGAGGTCTGCCTGGGCGTCGGATCGAAGGAGCTCATCGCCCACGCGCCGATGGCCCTGACGAACCCCGGCGACGTCGTCCTCGTGCCGGAGCCCGGCTACCCGCCGTACCGGTCGGGGACGATCTTCGCGATGTGCGAGCCGTTCGTGATGCCCCTGCGGAAATCGAACGGCTTCCTTCCCGACCTCGACGCGATCCCGAAGGACGTCGCGGCCCGGGCGAAGATCCTGTACGTCAACTATCCGAACAATCCGACCGGCGCGACGGCGACGCGCGACTTCTACAAGAAATGCGTGGAGTTCGCGCAGAAGCATGGGACGATCGTGATCAGCGACGAGGCGTACGCGGAGCTCTACTACGAGGAGGCGCCGCCGTCGTTCCTCGAGACGCCCGGCGCGAAGGAGGTCGGAGTCGCCGTCCACTCGATGACGAAGACGTTTTCGATGGCGGGGTGGCGCATCGCCTGGGTCGCGGGGAATTCCTCGATCGTCGAGACCCTCCGGAGCCTCAAGGCGAATTGCGACAGCGGCCAGTTCATGGCCCTGCAGAAGGCGGTCGCCACGGTGCTCGACCGGGGCGAGGCGGACATGAAGGGGATCCGCGAGATGTACCGGCGCCGCCGCGACCTCTTCGTCGGCGGCCTGCGGGGCCTCGGATGGGAAGTCCCCAGCCCGCGCGCGGCCTTCTACGTCTGGTTCGACGTGCCCGAGAAGGGGTTGGGTTCGATGGCGTTCGCCGACCGGGTCCTCGACCGGACCGGCGTGATCATGCTCCCCGGGATCGGCTTCGGCGCGCTCGCCGAGGGCTTCATGCGGGTGGCCCTCACCGTGACCGAGGACCGGCTCCGGGAGGCGGTGGGACGGTTGGGAAAGCTGTGACCCGTGAAATCGTCATAGCCTCGCGCAACAAGGGCAAGATCGCGGAGATCCTCCAGATCCTCGCGGAAACACCTGTCAAACTCCGCTCGCTCCTCGATTTCCCGGACGCCCCGACGGTCGAAGAGACAGGGACGACGTACGTCGAGAACGCCCGGCTCAAGGCGCGCGCCGTCGCCCGCCACTCGGGCCTCTGGGCGCTCGCCGACGACAGCGGGATCGAGGTGGACGCCCTCAACGGAGGACCGGGCGTCCATTCCGCCCGGTACGCCGGCCCCGCCGCGGGAGACGCGCCGAACAACGAGCGGCTCCTGCGCGACCTGGCCGCGGTTCCGAATCCGAAACGCACCGCCCGCTTCCGCGCGGCCGTCGTCCTCGCGGCGCCCGACGGGTCCTTCCTGGCCGAGGCGGAGGGAGCCTGCGAGGGAATCATCGCGGGAGAACCCCGGGGCGCGTCCGGTTTCGGGTACGATCCCATCTTCATCCTGCCGGAGTTCGGCCAGACCATGGCGGAGCTCGGACTGGAGATCAAGAACCGGATCTCCCACCGGGCCGTCGCCCTCCGGCGGCTCCGCGACCGGATGGCGGAATTGAAACTCGTCGGGTGATTGACTCGGAACGGTTCCCGTTTTACGAATGGAAGCGGCCCCATGACGTCGCGCAGGAGCAACGAACCCGCCCGCGGTCGCTACATCTCCGTGGACACCGACCAGGCGGACCGGATCTTCTCCTCCTTCGAGATCAAGGTCGCGAAGGCGCTCCTGAACAAGGACGACGGGAACATCGAGGCCCTCACGCTCCTCGGCGCCGCGCTCACGAAGGCGGGGCGCCACGAAGAGGCGCTCGAGATCGACCTGCGCACCACGACCCTGCTCCGGAGCGAGCCCACCGCGTTCTACAACCTCGCCTGCAGCTACTCGATGCTCGACCGGATCGACGAGTCGATCGCCGCGCTCACGAAGGCGCTCGACCTCGGATACCGGGAATTCAACCACATGCTGAAGGACGCGGACCTCAAGAACGCCCGGCGCGATCCCCGGTTCCGGGATCTCCTCCGGCGCAAATGGGGCAAGCGACAGCCGTAAACCGATGACGGATGACAGTTGACGGATGACTACGGAAGTCTGAAGTCCGAAGTTTGACGACTGGCAATCCCCAAAGCGGGAGAAATAGAATTGGCCAGCTTGCACAGCCCCGAACAGAAGTCCCGACTGGATCTCGAGGTCCGCGGGTACCAGCTCCTGAAGCCGGTCGGCGACGACTGGGACGACAATTGGCTCATCCTCAAGATGGGGGTCGAGACCCCGAAGCGCCGCTGGAACGGTCAGGGGCCGTTCCTGACGACGTTCGAAGTGAGCCACCTCGTCGCGAAGCTGAAATCGTGGACGGCCGGCGGGAAGGCCAGGGAGACGCTCACCTTCACGGAGCCCAACCTCGCCTTCGAGAAAAGACCCTCCGGCGAGACGCTGCTCCAGCTCCGCATCGGCTTCGACCTGGAGTGCCATCCCGACGGCATCACGCGAGTGGGCGACGCCTTCTGGGTCGCCTTCGAGGTGACGCCCGCGGAACTCCTGGCCTTCGCCGAGACTCTCCGGAAGGAGCTCGCCCCCTACCCGGAGCGTTATGTGACCCGCAGTCAGAAAATCCCGCCGCCCAATCTTTGAGCGTCCGCCCCTCGTGCTGGAATCTGGAAGCGGGTAGCGGGTTGCGGTCTCAAGGCCTTTAAACGCACACCGTTGGGGATTTCGTTCCGCGATCCGGCGCTCGTGGAGTTAAATGGGACTTATGGCTCAAGTGAAAACCGTTTACACCTGCCAGCAGTGCGGCGCGAAGGCCCCGAAATGGGTCGGGCGCTGCCCCGAATGCCGCGAATACAACTCGATGGTCGAAGAAGTCGAGCGCCCGGTCGACCGCCCGGCGCGCCACGTCCTTTCCGAGGACCGCCCGATCCCCATCACCGAGGTCGCCGCCTCCGAGCGGCCCCGCATCGCCGTCGGGATCGGCGAACTCGACCGCGTCTTCGGCGGCGGCATCGTCACGGGCTCCGTCGCGCTCATCGGGGGCGACCCCGGCATCGGGAAGTCCACGCTGATCCTGCAGGTCTGCCAGCGCGTCGCCGCGCAGGGCCTGAAGGTGCTTTACGTCTCGAGCGAAGAATCGGTCATGCAGACGAAGCTCCGCGCCGACCGGCTCGGCGTGGGCTCGGAGAATCTCTTCGTCGTCAGCGAGACGAACCTCGACGTCATCCGCCGCTACCTCGACGAGCTCAAGCCCGCCCTCGCGGTGGTCGACTCGATCCAGATGATCTATAAGCAGGAGCTGCCGGGCGCGCCCGGCACCGTGGGGCAGGTCCGGGAATGCGCGGCGGAGCTGACCTACTTCGCGAAGCGGGCCGGCGTGTCGCTCTTCATCGTCGGACACGTCACCAAGGACGGCGCGATCGCGGGTCCGCGCACCATGGAGCACCTCGTCGACGCGGTCTTCTACTTCGAGGGCGACCGGTTCCAGGCCTTCCGCGTCCTGCGCGGGGTCAAGAACCGGTTCGGGTCGACGAACGAGATCGGCATCTTCGAGATGCGCGGCTCGGGCCTCGCCGAGGTCGCCAACCCGAGCGAGCTCTTCATGTCGGCGGACCGCAAGGGGCGCGAAGGCTCCGTGGTGGTCCCGAGCATCGTCGGATCGCGGACGCTCCTCGTGGAGATCCAGTCGCTCCTGAATCGCACCGTGGTGGGCTTCCCCGCGCGGAGGGTCTCGGGCGTCGACCTGAATCGCGTCCAGCTCATCCTGGCGGTCATCGAGCGGCGGGGC
>Ga0193713_1000213_pt1 | contig 19190 bp, 15 predicted proteins | sample H3a2metaG_FD_143054 | JGI IMG/M metagenome (GOLD analysis project Ga0193713, IMG submission 143054) | Soil microbial communities from a riparian zone of the East river system, Colorado, United States - H3a2 | ecosystem: Environmental > Terrestrial > Soil > Riparian zone | place: USA: East River... | reverse complement strand
GACCACCGCGACATAGGTCGGCTGATCGAGACCGAAGATCCAGCCCTCGACGCCCGCCGCGCGCGCGCGCTGCTCGGCCTGGGCCACGATGCCGGCGTTGACGCCCGCGAGCTGCGCAGGATCGGTGACCCGATGCGACCAGGCGTTGGTCGCATCGAGCACGTTTTCCTCGAACTTCGCCTGCAGCTGCGCCAGCTCGCTCATGATGCTCTTGAAACGGAGCTTGCGTTCCCCGTCGAGCGCGACGCCGGCCTGGTGGAAATCGTGCAGCGCGCGCTCCAGCACGGCGCGCTGCACGGCATCGAGCCGCGCGCCTTCGCGGTTGCGGATGTGCAGGTAGGCGCGGTACAGCGGTTCGCTCTGCGACAGATCCGTGTAGTACTCTGACAGCAGCGGCAGGCAGGCATTGTAGGCCGCGCGCAGCGCCTCGGAATTCATCACTCCGTTAAGATGACCCACCGGGGACCAGGTGCGGGCCAGGCGGTGGCGCAGTTCTTCCAGCGGCAACACCACGCTCGCGAAGCTCGGTTCCGCGAGCCGTGCGATCTCGGCGAGGCGCGCGCGGCACTCACGCAGCAGTAGCGCCATCGCCGGCTCGATGTGCTCGGGGCGGATATCCGGGAAAGGCGGGAGCGCTGAGTCGGCGAGCAGTGGATTGGGCGGGGGGGCGGGCACGGCAGCCGTGCGGGTGGCGGGTGGCATCCGGCAAGAGTGCCAGAGCCCGGTCAGGATGGGAACCCGCAACAGAGGGGCAGGAGTCGGAACATGGTCACAGATTTCGATCTCATCGTCATCGGCGGGGGCAGCGGCGGCCTGGCCTGCGCGCAGCGGGCGGCAGGATTCGGCGCACGGGCGCTGCTGATCGAGTCGCAGCGGCTCGGCGGTACCTGCGTGAACGTCGGCTGCGTGCCCAAGAAGATCACCTGGAATGCAGCGCACCTCGCCCACGCCGCCCACGACGCCCACGACTACGGCTTCGATCTGACGCTGGCCGGCCATGACTGGGCGTTGCTGCGGCACAAGCGCGATGCCTACATTGCGCGGCTCAACAATATCTACGCCGCCAATCTCGAACGGTGCGCTGTCACGCTGCTGCGCGCCCGCGCGCAGCTCACCGCCAGGTCCGAGGTGCAGGCCGACGGCCGCCTCTATCGCGCCCCGCATATCGTCCTGGCCACGGGCGGGCACGCGCTGGTGCCGGCGATTCCGGGCGCAGAGCTGGGCATCACCTCGGACGACTTCTTCGCGCTGCCGGCGCGCCCGGCCGGCGCCGCGATCGTGGGCAGCGGTTACATCGCCGTCGAGCTGGCTGGCATCTTCTCCGCGCTGGGCACGCACACCACGGTGCTGGCACGGGGCGAGCAGCTGCTCAGGGCCTTTGATCCCTTCCTCGGTGCGCACCTGGGCGAGCTCATGCAGGAGGAAGGCATCGAGCAGCTGTTCCAGGCCCAACCGAAGGCGCTGGTGCGCGATGCGCAGGGACAGCTGCGCGTCGAGCTGACCGATGGCCGCCGCGCCGGCCCCTTCGACACCGTGCTATGGGCCGTCGGCCGCAAGGCCTCTATCGCCGGACTGGGCCTCGATAAGGCGCGCGTGCTCTGCGATGCCGACGGTTTCGTGCGCACCGATTCCTTCCAGGAAACCAATGTGTCCGGCATCTATGCGATCGGCGATGCGACCGGGCGCGCGCAGCTCACGCCGGTGGCAATCGCGGCCGGCCGCCGGCTCGCCGATCGGCTGTTCGGCGGCCAGAAGGAGCGGCGGCTCGACTACGAGAACATTCCGACGGTGATCTTCAGCCACCCGCCGATCGGCACCGTGGGGCTCACGGAAGCCGAGGCGCGCCGCCGTCATGGCGCAGAGGTGAAGGTCCATTCCGCCGGCTTCGTGCCCCTGTATCACGCCCTGACCACGCGCAAACCCAGGACGCTGATGAAGCTCGTGACGGTGGGCGCTGAGGAGCGCGTGGCCGGCGTGCACGTGATCGGCGCCGGCGCCGATGAAATGATGCAGGGTTTCGCCGTCGCGGTGCGCATGGGTGCGACCAAGCGCGACTTTGACGACACGGTGGCCATCCATCCGACCTCGGCCGAAGAACTGGTGACGATGCGCTGAAGTGCGGCCGCCTCAGCGCGGTGCGATCGCCTCCGCCGTGATGAGCTGCGGCTCGATGTCGGTCGGCAGGTCGGCCAGGCGATCCAGTGCGGCCTGGACCTCGGGGCGGATGGCCCCGCTTTTCAGCAGCTGGTCAGCGCCTGCGGCATCGCCCTTCGCTTCCACCGTGAGCAGCGCATGGTCGAGATCGCGGAACGCGTCCTTGATGCGCGCGTAGTCGATCTCGAATCTGCCGCCGGCGCTCGTGTGCAGGGCGCCGTGCTCGAGCAGGAAATTGATCTGCACCGCCATGCCGCGGCCGTGCGCTTCGGTCTGGCCGAAGCGCAGGACGCGGAACATCGAGGCCAGGTAAGTGGTGTAGAGCTTGCGCTCCGCGTCGGGGCCCACGACGATCACCTGCCCGAGCCCCAGGGCCTGGGCGTGATCGAGCATGTACTGCAGGGCCCACAGGCCCGTCACATCCGCCTTGGCCTCTTCGATCGGCGAATACAGGCTCTTCAGTTCCAGGCGCGGATTCGTGGCGCGGCCATCCACCGTGATCTGGTGGGGACCTAAACCGTGCATGAGTTCGTGCGCGAGGATGTGCGTAAAGAACCAGTCGAAGCTCATGTACTTGCGGGTCGGCGCCGTCAGGACCCGTTCCCCGATCGGCACCAGGATCTTCCTGAACTTGGCTTCCTGCACATTCTTGAGCATCACGCGCTTGCTGCCCTTTTCCTGCACCACGCGGTCGTCATTGGGCAGGTTGTAGGCCGCGGTCGCGACATTGTGGGCGCCGTCGCCGGAACTGATCACCTGGTTGACCACGCGGATCGGCGACAGGGCCCCCAGTTTCGCGCTGCGATACTGCGGATCCTCCGGGAGGTGGTCCTCCAGCTCCTGCAGGTGGGCGCTGAAGAAACTCAGCTTGGCGCTCTCGCGCTCGTCGCGAATGTTGACGTAGGCCTCGAACGCCGCCTTGTAGCCGAACAGCTCATCGGTGTAGTTCTCGTAGGGGCCGATCGTGATGTCCAGCGGCGCGTCGAGGTCCATCCAGGCCACGTCGCTTTCGTAGTAGTCATTGCTGAGGAAGGCAGCGGCGCGGGTCGTGAGGAAGCGCCGCAGGCTGGCGTTGCCCGTCAGCGCCGCCGCATCGCGCAGCAAGGCGCCGATCCGCGCCAGCGGCTCCCGGTACGCCTCGCTGTAGGGCACGCTCTGGTAGCATTTCGGCGCAGCGCAATCCTGGGCCGCCCGGATCACGCTGTAGAAGCCCTTGGCCTGTTCGGCCTCCGCCGGGGATAGCCGGGCTACCCAGGCCTCGAAGTCCGCGGCCGTCATGTCCTCCGGATAAAACCCAGCACCCGGCGGCTTGCGCGCGGGAACGCCCGGCACGAAGGCCTTGAACTCATCGAGCTCGGACCAGGGCCCCTTGCTGAACCAGAAATAGTGCAGGCGCGCGCGCCCGAGCGGACTGTGATCCGCGCGCAGGCGTTCATATTCAGCGGCGTTGCCGCTCCAGACCTGATCGAGGTACAGCTCGTCGATGAAGCGCGCGGCCTCGATCAGCTTGACCAGCGCCTTGCGATCCCCGCTCGTCAGGGCGCTGGTGTCGACCACCAGCGGGGTGGGCACAAACCGGGCGCTCATCCGCCGCAGCTCGGCGAGGCTGGCGCCGGGATCACTCTGGGCAGCGGCGATGCCGGTAAGAATGCCTGTGAGCGCCACAGCGGCCAGGCGCATGAGTAACGGGCGCATACCTATCCTTAAAAACGGGAACATGGAGATGTTGAAGCTTACCTCACGGCGGTGGGTGCCGAGGTCCCTACGGCAACCGCGCCACCAGCTGGCCGAGCGCCTCGCCGACGGCCTTGCGATAGGCGGCGATCACCGCCTGCAGGCGATTTTCCGCGACCGGCGTGACGCTCTCGGCCTCGGCGCTGGCCACGAGGCTCCGGTCGGCGCGACGCCCCAGGGTCGCCACCAGCTGCACGTGCACCACGACATCGCCGCCGCTGCCGTATTCGGCCTGGCAGCGGCGGATTTCAAGCTGCAGCACTTCATCGGCCGCCACCGCCGTACCTTCGGACTGCACCGCGCGATAGTGGCCGGACGCCCGCAGCGCGTTGATCGCGAGCGATTGCAGCACCTCGGGGAGTGGAGCCGGCCAGCGGCTCGCCGCGTAGAAGTCGAGTTGCGAGACGTTGTGAAGCACGGCGATCCGGTCGGTGTCGAGCCCGGGGGCTGCGAGCGGCCGCAGCAGCTGCAGCGTCGGCCGCACCTCGCTCGTGCCCGTGGCGACCGGCGCGTCCGCGGCGGCCAGCGGCTCCGCGGGTGCGGCGGCTTCCAGCGTATACACCTGATCCGCCCGCTCGGCGCTGTGCAACCCGGCACAGCCCGCCAGCAGGGCCGCCAAGGCGCCGGCCATGACCGCTCGGACTCTCATCGCGGTATCTCCACGCCGGAACTCGCCGGCTGATACAGGAGCTGGGAAGGATTCTGACGCAGGCTCCTCGAGAGCTGCTGGAACTCGTGGGCCGCGTCGCGGCTGTCACGCAACAGCGCCTCGACCTGCGGCAGACCCTGCTGCATGAAGCCGCGCAGGGCACTGCGGTTCTCGGTCAAAATGCCGTCCAGCTGCTCGCTGGCCGTCGCCAGGTGATCCGCCGTGACGCGCAGGCGCGCCATGCTCGCGGCCAGATCCGGCGCCGCCGTAGCCGAGGCCGCGCGCACCTGCGCGATGACCTCGCGGCTTTCGGCCGTCGCGCTGCGCAGTTCGGCGATCAGTGCTCCGGCATCGCGCGCCGCCTGCGGCAGGGCGCTGCCGGCGCGCTCCAGACTGGCCGCCAGGCGGGTCAGGGCGGCGATGTTCTCATCCGAGAGCAGCCGGTTGGCGCGCGTCGCCAGCTCACCGGCGCGCACCGCAAGCTCCGGCAGGCTGCTCAGGAACAAATCGAAATTGGAATGGACCGAGCGGATCACCGGATAGTTCTCGCTCTGGACCAGCGCCATCACCGGCTGGTTCTGCGTACCGCCTCGCAGCTGCTGCAGGTCGATGTACAGCAGTCCCGTCACGCCCTGGAGCGACAGCTCGGCCAGGGTCCGATCGGAGATCGGTGCGCTGGAATCGATGTCGGCGATGACCTGCACGCGATCGGCGGCGCGCCGGTCGAGGCGGATGTGCACCACGCGCCCGACATCGACGCCCAGGTAGCGCACCTGCCCGCCTTCGGACAGGCCGCTGACGCTGCCGTCGAAGTAGATCTCGTAGCGGGTGTAATCGTGCTGGTCGCGAGCGTCGCTGTACCAGTAGACGAACAGGGCCGCCATGACCGCGACCAGCAGCACGAAGGCGCCCACCGCGACGTAATTGGCCTCACGCTCCATGCTGCGCCTCCCGCTGCCGCGCCCGCGCGCCCTGGAAGTATGCATGAATCCACGGCTGCGGATTGCGGACGATGCCCGCCAGCGTATCGCTGATCATGCGCCCCTCGACCAGTACACCCACGCGCGAGCAGGTGCCGAACAGGGTGTCCAGGTCGTGCGTGATCATGATGACCGTGAGGGCCAGTTCCCGCTGCAGCTGGACCACGAGCTCGTCGAAGGCCTGCGCGCCGATGGGATCGAGTCCCGAGGTCGGTTCATCGAGGAACAGCAGCTGCGGGTCCAGGGCCAGTGCGCGCGCCAGTGCCGCACGCTTGATCATGCCGCCGGACAGCTGTGACGGGTACTTTTGCGCCGCGTCGGCACCGAGGCCCACCAGCCGGAGCTTCAGCAAGGCCAGCTCATCGAGCATCCGGCGTGGCAACTGCAGGTGCTCGAGCATCGGCAGCTGTATGTTCTGCAGCACGGTGAGCGAGCTGAACAGCGCGCCGTGCTGGAACGTCACGCCGTAGTCCGCCTTGACCTGGCGCAGCTCGGCGGGCTTGAGCCGCGTGATGTCGCGCCCTCCCAGCAGCACCGTGCCCGCCCGGGGTGCCTGCAGGCCGAGGATGGTGCGCAGCAGCACCGACTTTCCGGAACCCGAGCCGCCCACGATGCCGAACACCTCGCCTTCCTCGACGCTCATGTCCAGGTCCCGGTGCACGACCTGCCGCCCAAACTGGTTCACCAGGCCGCGCACTTCAACGACGGTCGCCATCAGATGTCCAGTTCCATGAACAGCATCGCGAACAGGGCGTCGGCGAGGATCACAAAGAAAATGGCCTGCACCACCGCGAGGGTGGTCAGGCGGCCCAGATCGCGCGAGGAACCGCGCACCCGCAGTCCGCACCAGGTGCCGGCGAGCGCGATCAGCACCGCAAAGACCGGTGCCTTCACCAGCCCGACCCAGAAGGTGGTCGGCGCGATGGCCTCGTTGGCGCGATTCAGGTACTGCGCCAGGGGCATACCCAGGAGCGTCCGGCACAGCAGGCCGCCGCCCACCAGGCCGACGGCATCGGCGATGACCGTCAGCAGCGGCAGCGCGATCACCAGGCCCAGGAGCCGGGGCAGAACCAGCACTTCGATGGGGTCCACCCCGATGGCCTGCAGCGCGTCGACTTCCTCATTGAGTTTCATGGCGCCGATCTCGGCGGCGAAGGCGCTGCCGGACCGGCCGGCGACGATGATCGCCGTCAGCAGCACCGCCAGCTCGCGCAGCACGCCGATGGTGACCAGATCGACCACAAAGATGTCCGCACCGAACTTGCGCAGCTGCTGTGCGCCCATGTAGGCCAGGATCACCGCGATCAGGAAGGCGATCAGCGCCACGATGGGGATCGCGGTGATGCCCGTGTCGTAGACGTGGCGGGCAATGGAGGTCGGGCGCCAGCGCTTCAGATGCGTGCCGCTCCGCGCGAAGGCGAAGCCCACGCGGCCCAGGAAATTGAGCAATGATTCGAACAGGCGCCAGCCGCCGACCGCACGGCGCCCCAGCCCCTCGACCGCCACGGCCGGGTCCAGCCACCCCGCCTGCACCTCGCGGGCCGTTTCGCTCCCCGCCTCCTCGCTCTTAAGGGTCCGCCTGATCAGGGCCAGTGCGGCCGGCGGCGGCCCGTCGAAGCGGACCGCGACGCCCGCGGCGGCCGCGGCCGCCAGATAGTCATGCAGCAGCCAGGTCCCGGAAAGGTCAAAGTGTGCGTCGGTGGCGCGCAGCTGCAGCGCCTGCACGCCCGCCAGCGGCACGAGCGCCAGTTCAGTCTGGATCGCAGCGAGCTGCGCGGCGCGCCATGGGCCGTGCAGCACGAGCTCGAGCTGATCGGCGTGGCGCTGGGAAGTGCAATACACCGGACCCTCGGATGCCTGGTGTCAGGCAGCGGGCATGCTATCAGCACCGCCGCCGCGGCCATAGACCGGCGCCGCGCGCCCCGGCGGGCGTGCTATCCCGCGTCGTGCAGGTGCGCCTCGATGAACCAGAGGTACTTGTCGACATCGCGCGAGATTTCCGTGAACAGATCCGCGCTGTCGGCATCATCGAGCTTGGCCGCCGCGGCGATGGCCTGGCGCACCTTTTTTCCGAAGTCGGCGAGCCGATCGGCCAGCGCCGCGACATGCGCGGGACCGGCGCTGATGTTCTCCGGATACGGTGCCAGCGAGCTGCCGCGCGCCGCCGCTCCCACCGTGCCAAGCGCCGTGCCGCCGATGGCCGTGATGCGCTCGGCCAGTGAGTCGACGTGCTCCTCGATGTTGTCGTGCAGTTTGTCGAACAGCTCGTGCAGGGCGATGAAGTGCGGGCCCTTGACGTTCCAGTGTGCCTGCTTGGAGGCGGCCTCGAGATCGAGCGCGTCAGCGAGTCGCTGGTTGAGCAGTTTTTCGAGACGCGCGCGGGTGCGGGCGGGCAGGTCATTGCGGGTCGGGTGCATAGCGGCCTCCTGGCGGTCCAGCTGCTGCTGGTGTGAGCGCATTGTGCCGCCGCCGCACTGCGCCGGCCAATGATCAGATTGGATGGGCTCGATAGAGATAGTCTATGGACATCGGCACTGGCATTGGATTTCTTAATTGGGCGCCAGGCGGCGGGCCGGAGTGGAGCGCGAACCACAGGTCGTTTTGCCCAACGGGTTTTTAAAAGTCGGTTGCTCACGGGGAAAATCCTATTAGAATCAGCGCTCTTTCAAGCCTGCCCGGCACCCTGGAGCCCCCGTGAAAACACCCCTGAACGTGACGATTACTGGCGCCGCCGGCCAGATTGGCTATGCCCTCGCCTTCCGCGTGGCCTCGGGCCAGATGCTGGGCGCCGACCAGCCCATCAATCTGCTGCTGCTGGAAATCACGGCGGCCCTGCCGGCCCTTTCGGGCATCCTGATGGAGCTCAACGACTGCGCATTTCCGACGCTCAACCGGGCGGTCGCGACGGACGATGCGAAGATCGCCTTTCGCGATTGCCACGCGGCGATGCTGGTGGGTGCGCGCCCGCGCGGGCCGGGCATGGAGCGCAAGGATCTGCTGCTGGCGAACGCGCAGATTTTTTCCGCGCAGGGCCGCGCCCTCAATGAACTCGCCGACCGCAAGGTGCGCGTGCTGGTCGTCGGCAATCCCGCCAACACCAATGCGCTGATCGCGCGCAGTAACGCGCCGCAGCTGCCAGCCAGTGCTTTCACGGCGATGACGCGGCTCGATCACAACCGCGCCATCGCCCAGCTCGCGCAGCAGACCGGTACGCACGTCAGCGACATTCGCCGCATGACGATCTGGGGCAATCACTCCTCCACGCAATATCCCGACCTGCGCCACTGTCTCGTGAAGGGCAGGAATGCGCCGGGCCTGGTGGACCGGGCGTGGATCGAGCAGACCTTCATTCCGACGGTGCAGCAACGCGGCGCGGCGGTGATCAAGGCGCGCGGTTCTTCCTCCGCGGCCTCGGCGGCCTCGGCGGCGTTCGATCACATGCGCACCTGGTTCCGGGGCACGGCCGAGGGCGACTGGACCAGCATGAGCGTCCCGGCCGATGGCAGCTACGGCATCGGCGCGGGCATCATCTACTCCTATCCGGTGACCTGCCGCAACGGGCAGTACCAGATCGTGCAGGACCTGGAGATCGACGATTTCAGCCGCGGCAGGATGGCTGCAACCGAAGCTGAACTGCGCGAGGAACGCGACGGGGTGAAGGACCTGCTCGGCTAGCGTTCCGCCGTTTCCTTCGCTCGCGCGGCGCGGGCGCGCGGGCTAGTATGGGGCGCATGTGGGGCGCGTTCATCACAACCCTGTTCGTGCTGGTGGTGATCTACCTCGCCTACCGCCGCCTGCCGCTGCGGATCTACACGCTGACTTTCACCGTGCTGCTGGCGCTCTACCTGTGGTGGGGCAAGCCGGGGGGCCTGTGGCAGGGCACGCTGTGGCTGCTGCTGGCGATGCTGTGGCTGCTCAACATCCGGCCGCTGCGCAAGGCGCTCATCAGCCGGCCGTTCCTGCGCGCCTACCTGCGCCTGCTGCCCGTGATGTCGGATACCGAGCGTGAAGCGCTCGAGGCCGGCACCGTCTGGTGGGACGGCGAACTGTTCAGCGGCAATCCGGACTGGGCCAAGCTGAGCGCCAATCCGCCCGCGCGCCTGTCGGCGGAAGAGCAGGCCTTTCTCGACGGTCCCTGCGAAGAGCTGTGCCGGATGCTCGACGATTTCGACATTACGCACCGCCGTGGCGATCTGCCACCGGCGGTGTGGGAATTTCTCAAGTCGCGCGGCTTCTTCGCCATGATCATCAGCAAGGCGTATGGCGGGCTGCAGTTCTCGGCCTACGCGCATTCCTGCGTGCTGGTGAAACTGGCGAGCCGCAGCGTCACCTGCGCCTCGACGGTCGCGGTGCCCAACTCGCTCGGTCCGGCCGAGCTGCTGAACCATTACGGCACCGAGGAGCAGAAGAACCACTACCTGCCGCGGCTCGCGCGCGGCATCGACATTCCGTGCTTCGCCCTCACCGGACCGCGCGTGGGTTCCGATGCCGCCTCCATTCCGGACACCGGCATCGTCTGCCGCGGCCAGTGGCAGGGCCATGAAGTGCTGGGGCTGCGCTTCAACTTCTCCAAGCGCTATATCACGCTGGCGCCCGTCGCCACGGTGATCGGCCTGGCCTTCCGCATGTTCGATCCGGATCGGCTGCTCGGCGGCGAAGCTGACCTGGGCATCACCTGCGCGCTCCTGCAGCGCGACACGCCGGGAGTGGAGATCGGCACGCGCCACTTCCCGCTGAACATCCCGTTCCAGAACGGTCCGGTGCGCGGCCGCGACGTGTTCGCGCCGCTCGATTGCATCATCGGCGGCCCGCAGATGGCCGGCCAGGGCTGGCGCATGCTGGTCGAGCAGCTCTCGGTGGGCCGCTGCATCTCACTGCCCTCGAACGCCACCGGCGGCGCCAAGGCCGCCGTCTACGCCAGCGGCGCCTACGTCCGCATCCGCCGCCAGTTCAACATGCCGGTCGGCAAGTTCGAGGGCGTCGAGCAGGTGATCGCGCGCATGGCGGGCCACACCTACATCATGGACGCCGCGCGCAGCGTCACGGCGGCCGCCATCGATGCGGGCGCGCGCCCGGCGGTGCCGGCCGGCATCCTCAAGTACCACGTCACCGAGATGGGCCGGCGCGTCGCCAACGATGCCATGGACGTGCACGGCGGCAAGGGCATCATGCTCGGGCCACGCAACTACCTCGGCCGCGGCTATCAATCAATTCCGATCGCGATCACCGTGGAAGGCGCCAACATCCTGACCCGGAGTCTCATCATCTTCGGCCAGGGCGCGATCCGCTGCCATCCCTACGTGCTGCGGGAGATGCGCGCGGCGCGGGATACGGACCGCGTGCGCGGCGTCGATGAGTTCGATCGCGCACTGTTCGGTCACATCGGTTTCACGATCTCCAACGCGGCGCGTTCGCTGGTGATGGCGCTGACTTTTGCGCGCTTCGAGAGCGTGCCCGACTCCGGGCCGGCGCGCCGCTATTACCAGCACATCGAGCGCTTCAGCGCCTCCTTCGCCTTCGCCACCGACGTGGCCATGCTGACCCTCGGCGGCTACCTGAAGAAGAAGGAGAACATCTCGGCGCGGCTCGGCGACGTGCTCTCCTCGATGTACCTCGCCTCGATGGTGCTCAAGCATCACGACGACCAGGGCCGCCCCGCTGCCGACCTGCCCGTGGTGGAGTGGTGCTGCCGGGAACTGCTCTACCAGGCACAGGAACAGCTGCATGGAGTGCTGCGCAATTTCCCGGTGCGGTCCATGGCCGCGCTCATGCGGTTCTTCATTTTTCCGCGCGGACGCACCTACTTCGCGCCCAGCGACCGGCTCGGGCGCCAGGTCGCGGCCCTGATGCAGGAGCCGGGGGAACCGCGCGACCGGCTGGCCAGCGGAATCTACCGCGAGCTGCACAGCGGCAATCCGCTGGGCTCCTTGCAGCAGGCGCTGGAACTGGCGCCGGCCGCCGAACTCATCGAGAAGAAGCTGCGGGTCGAGGGCGTCAAGACCGGGCGCATCAGCGCGCTCGAGCTGCCGGGGCAGATCGATGCCGGGTTGTCCCTCGGCATCATCTCCGATACCGAGGCGGCGGCGCTGCGCGACTACGACCGGCTGGTGATGAAGATCATCAACGTCGACGAATTCACCGCCGATGAACTGGGCACGCGCCACGGGATCGCCCCGCCGGCGAGCTGACACCAGCCTGCCTCATGTACCTCGCCTTCTTCGGCCTGGCCGACAAGCCCTTCGCCATCACGCCGGATCCGCGCTACCTCTACCTCGGCGCGCAGCATGCCGACGCACTCGCGCACCTGGTGTACGGCATCAACGACGCCGGCGGCTTCATCCAGCTGACCGGCGAAGTCGGCACCGGCAAGACCACGACCATCCGCTCCCTGCTGGTGCGGGCGCCGGCGCAGGCTGAGATTGCACTGATCGTCAATCCGCGGCTCTCGCCGCGCGATTTCCTGCAGACCATCTGCGAAGAACTGGGCGTCGCTCTGGCCGACGGCGCCGGCGCCAGCGTCAAACTGCTGGTCGACCGATTGAACGACTACCTGCTGCGGGCACACGCCGCAGGGCATCGCGTGGTGCTGATCGTCGATGAAGCGCAGAACCTCGACCCCGAAGTACTCGAGCAGGTACGTCTCCTGACCAACCTCGAGACCGAGTCGCAGAAGCTACTGCAGATCATCCTTATCGGGCAGCCGGAACTGCGCACGCTGCTCAACCGGACCGAGCTGCGCCAGCTGGCGCAGCGCATCACCGCCCGCTATCACCTGCAGCCGCTGGCCAGCGAAGAAACCGCGGCCTATGTGCGCCACCGGCTCCGGATCGCGAACGCGACGCGCGAGATCTTCACGCCCGGCGCACTGCGCGAGGTCCATCGCCTCAGCGGCGGCGTGCCACGCCTGATCAACATCATCTGCGATCGCGCGCTGCTCGGCGCCTACACCCGGGATGCGCATGAAGTGGGGGCCGCGCTGGTGCGCCGTGCGGCCGGTGAAGTGTTCGGACGGCGTGTGGCGCCGGCCTGGCTGCTGCCGGTCGCGGGCTCGCTCCTGCTGCTGGCAGCCCTCGCCGCCAGCGCGGCGTTGCTGCGCTTGCGACCCTGGAGTGCCGTCCCGTCGACTGCACCCATTGCAGCCACCGTGGCGAGGAGCGTAGCGGCGGTGCCCGCGCCGCCCCGGCTGGAGGAGGTCTTGAAGAGTGCGGGCGATGAAGCGAGCGCGGAGCGGGCCCTAGCCGGCCAGCTGCAGCTGTGGGGCGGCAACTATGTGCCAGGCGCCACCGACGGTTGCGCGCAGGCGCACGCGCAGGGACTGGAGTGCGTGACCCTGCGCAGCTCGCTGGCGCAATTGCGCGAGTTGCGGCGCCCGGCCATCCTGCGCCTTGAGGACAGTGGCGGAGCGGCCTTCCAGGTGCTGCTGACCGGGCTCACTGCGCAGAGCGCGCAGCTGCAGATTGGCTCGCGCAGCGTGAAGGTCGCGATCGCGGACCTGTCGCAGTACTGGTTCGGGGACTGCCTGCTGCTGTGGCGGCCCGCCCTCGCATCGGTGGTGCAGCTGCGTCCCGGCATGCGCGGACCGGCGGTGCGCGCGCTGCGGACACAGCTGCTGCAGGCGAGCGGCGCGGCAGCGGGCGACGCGAGCAGTCTGGCCGGCGCCGAAAGTAACGACAGCGCCAGCTTCGATACCGGGCTGTTCAAGTTGGTCGAGGAATTCCAGCGCCAGCATCACCTTGCCGTTGATGGGATCGCCGGCGCGGAGACACAATTGCTGCTCGATGCGAAGTTCGCCGCGCCGGGCACACCCCTGCTGCAGCTGAGCACGGACTGATGTCATTCATTCTCGACGCCCTGAAGAAATCGGAAGCCGAGCGCCAGCGGCAGAGCGGTCCGGCCCTGCTCGAGGCACGCATTGCGCGGCCTTCGCGACGGCCGCCGCTCTGGGCCATCACCATCGGCGTACTGCTGCTGATCAACTGCGGCGTCGTGGCCTGGCTGCTGTCGCGCTCCGGCGCTCCCACGCAAGCCACCCCGGTGCCGGCAGCCGTCGTGCCGGCCGCCGCCGCGCCAGCGCCCTTCAGCGCCGCCCCCGGTGCCGGGACGTTGCCGGCGGCGGCGCCACCTGCGCCCGCCGCGCGAGTGCCCAACTCATCGCCCCTGGCCGACAGCACCGAGGCCGTCAATCCTGCGGACCTGGAACCGGCCGTGACGCCAGCGGCGGGGACGGCGAGCGAGGCGGCCACCGCGGGAGTGCGCCCCTACGCGGAACTGGCCGGCACGCTCCCGCCCTTACGTCTCGACCTGCACGTGTACGCCGCCAATCCAGCCGACCGCTACGCCTTCATCAACATGCACAAGGTCCACGAGGGCGAAGTGACGCCCGAGGGCGTGCGGGTCACGCAGATCACGCGCGAGGGCGTGGTCCTGGACTACCGCGGCACGGAGTTTCTGCTCGGGCGCGAGTGACCGGCGCGCTTTGGGCTCACCCCAGCAACAGGCTGGTGAGTTCAAATCCCGGCGTGTTGAGCTGCTCGGGCGTGGGCGAGATCCCATGGTCCAGGAGCTTGCGTCCCTGCATGTGATCCGGAATGCGATTGAGTGAATCCACCGCGAGCAGGCGCCCGGCGCGGAAATAGAACGCGGAGAATGCCGGCCGCTCCAGATCCCCGCGCGTCACCACCTGATCGTATCCGTGGCTCAAGCCCACCATCTGCAGCTTGATGTCAAACTGATCGGACCAGAACCAGGGCGCCGCGGCGAAGGCGCGCGTCTGGCCGAGCAAGGCGGCGGCAGCCGACTTGCCCTGCTCGACGGCGTTCTGCACCGACTCGAGCCGCAGGAGAGTGCCATCGGGCCGGCGGCGTGCGCAGCAATCGCCGGCGGCCACGATCAGCGGATCCGAGGTGCGCGAGCACTCATCGACGATGATGCCGCGATCGCATTCCAGCCCCGCCGCGCGTGCGAGCCGGTCCTCCGGATCGATACCGACGCCGATCACGACGCAGCCGGCCGGATACTCGCTCCCGTCCGCGCAGCGCACCGCCCGCACGGCACCCTGAGTACCCAGCAGTTCCGAGATCTTCACGTCGAAGCGCAGCTCCACGCCGTGGGAGCGGTGCACACGCGCCGCCGCCTCGGATACGATCGGCGCCACCACCCGTGACATCAGCCGGCTAAAGGCTTCCAGCACGGTCACGGCCACACCGCGCTTGCGCGCGGTGGCGGCCACCTCCAGCCCGATGAAGCCGCCACCGATGACCACCAGCGGCTGCTCCTGCGCGGTGCAGGTCTCAAGCGATGCCGAAATCGCCTGGGCATCCTCGATGGTGCGCAGGCAATGGACATTCTGCAGCTGCGCGCCCGGCAGCGGCAGCGTGCGCAGCGCCGCGCCGGTCGCGAGCGCCAGGCCGCCGTAAGCGAAGCTGCGGCCGTCGGCGCAGCGCACCTCGCGCACCCCGCGATCGATCGCGGTCACGGTGCAACGCGGCTGCAGCTCGATGTGCCGCCGCTGCAGCGCTTCCGGCCCGCGGATCGCCAGGGTGGCGATGTCCGGCCGCTCCAGCAGCCACTTCTTCGAGAGCGGCGGCCGGTTGTACGGCGCGTGCGGCTCGGTGCCGAGCAGCGTGATCGGACCGTCGAATTTCTCCTGGCGGAGCGATTCGGCAATCTGCAGGCCGGCCTGGCCTGCGCCGACGATGACAACGGGTCCTGACATCGGGAAAGCTTAGCTTTGCCGCTCTGGAAACGCGACCACGAGCCCCTCCAGTGCGGGTTCGATGCGGATCTGGCAGGACAGGCGGCTGTTCGGCCGCTGCTCCGCGACGACATTGGTCAGCATCAGTGCTTCCGTCTCCCCTGGCGCGGGAAGTTTCGCGATCCACGCCGGATCGACGTAGCAATGGCAGGTGGCGCAGGCGCACGCGCCGCCGCATTGCGCCTCGATGCCCTCAACTCCCTGCGACTTCGCGCCCTGCATCAGGCTCCAGCCGTCGCGGATGTCCACGCTCACCGAATTGCCATCGGGCTCGATGCAGGTCACGCGGGTCATGGAAGTTCGCTCATTATATAGACCGGCGCAGCCCCTCGGGGGCCGCGAGTGAGCTGCGTCACAGATCGCCGCGGCCGCCTCGCACCTGCATCACAGAATACCGGGCCAGAAGGCTCGTGCGGCGCCAGAAAACGTAGAGTTCCGGGCAACCGGGCGCGCGACGCCCGCAGTGCCCGGATTGCGTGCACTGGCCTGCACGGAGAGCGCGCTTGACGCCACGGATTCTGATCGCCGGGAAGGATGCACAACAGCGCCAGTGGTTGCGACATCACCTGCAATCCCTGTGGCCCGAAGCCGAACCGCCCTGCCTGGACCTGCAGCAATTCGTGCAGCGCCTCGACACCATCACCACGCGCAACTACGACGCCGCCCTCCTGTGCGCCTGGTTCGGCCATTCGCGGCAGGAATATTGCGAAGGCGCCGAGTGGCTGCGCCTGCTGCGCCGCGAGCGCGACCTGCCACCGCTGATCGTCGTCGCCGCCCACGGCAATGAGCTCAGCGCCGTGCGCGCCATCCGGCTCGGCGCCGCCGAATACCTGCCGAGCGACCTGCTGGACGCCCAGCAGCTCGGCCGCACACTGCGCAAGGTCATTCACGCCAACCGCCGGCGTGCGCGCCGTCGCGCCATTGCCGGCGCCGTGCACCACCAGCGTCCTGCGGCGGAGCTGGAAGTCCCCAACTACACGCTGTTGCGCGAGCTCGGGCGCTCGACGCGTGCCCGCGTCTGGCTGGCCGAGAGCGCGACGCTGCGCCGGCCCGTGGCGCTGAAGATCAGTCAGCCCCAGACAGGCGGTCCGGCGGGGCAGCCGCAATTCGCGCAGGAATACAAGGCGATCGCAGGGCTGCGCGATCCGGCGATCGTCGACATCTACGACTACGGTGTCCACGAAGGCCGCGAGTACCTGGCGATGGAATACTTCCCCTGTGGCGACCTGAAGCAGCGCATGCTGAACCCCCTGGACGGCGCTACCGCGGTGGGCTATGTGCGGCGCATCGCTGGTGCCCTGCGCGTGGTGCACAGGGCGGGCCTCCTGCATCGCGATCTGAAACCACCGAACATCATGCTGCGGCCCGACGGCACCACCGTGCTGATCGACTTCGGCCTGGCCAAGCGCGTGGACTCGAACACCAGCAACACGGCCATCGGCGTGTTGCGGGGCTCCCCCTACTACATGAGCCCCGAGCAGGTGCAGGGTCGCACGCTCGATGCGCGCAGCGACCTGTACGCTCTGGGCGTGGTGTTCTTCGAGATGCTCACCGGCCGCAAGCCCTACACGGCGACCACGGCCATTGAATTGATGCAGCAGCATGTCACGGGCGACAGGCCGCCGCTGCCGCCGGAGCTGTCCATGTACGAGACGGTCATCGCCCGGCTGATGGCGCGGGGGCGCGACGATCGCTACGCCGATGCGGACGCGCTGCTGGCCGCGCTGGACGGACTGCCCGCGCCGGGAGCGGTCCGTGCCGCCTGACATGAACGCCGCCGAAACTCCGCAGCGCGAGCTGCAGCAGCTGCGCGAGGAGCACGCCGTACTGCTGGAGCTCCTGACCCTCGATCGCGCCGCGCTGCGGACGTTCATGGCGGTCGCCGCACGCACCCTGATCCACGTACGCGCCCTGCTGGCCCGGCCGGTGCGCGAGAGCGAGCCCTACCTGAAGAAGCTCGCGCTGCTGCGTGCGCGCTACGCGCAGCTGCTGCAGCGGGCCAACGCGCTGCCCCTGCCAACGCTCGCGCGGCTGTTCAAGGATACGCTCGCGGCCCTGGCTGATCCGCCGGCAGACCGGACCCCGTCGGGCGATAGCCTGCTCCCGGCGCTGGTGCTGATCGATGCGGGATTTCTCACGCTGACTACCATCGCGGCGCGCACCGGGATTCCCCTGCTCGCGCAGCGTCCGCGGCGCCGGCGCGGGCGCCTGCTCACGCCTCCGCCCCGCGCGGACGAGTCCGCGGATGTCGCAGAGGGCCAGACTCCGCGGCTGGCGCTCGCCCTGCGGCAGTTGTGCGACCGGCTCACCGTTGAATTCGGCAAGCGCGTGGATCTGTCGATCATCGGGCTCGAGCAGGTCCCCGAGGAATGCGCCTCGGCGATCTTCGACACCTTAAGCCAGTTGCTGCGCAATGCCATCGAGCACGGCATCGAGGCGCCGGCCGCGCGGACGGCGGCCGGCAAGAGCGCGAGCGGTGCACTGCTGGTGGAATTCCGCCGTCGCCATGGCGCGCAGGCCGAACTCGTGTTCCAGGACGATGGTCAGGGTCTCGACGCCCGCAACATCGTGGAAGCCGCCAGCGCCGCGGGGTTGATCCGGCGCGACACCAACGCGGCGCCCAATCCACGCCAGGCTTCGGCGCTGATCTTCCACGCCGGCGTCACCACGGCCAGGGATGGCGAGGGGCGTGGCCACGGCATGCGCATCGTGCGCGAGAACGTCCAGCGCCTGAACGGCCAGATCCAGGTGGCCACCAAACGCGGCCAGTTCACGCGCGTGCGCATCCGCATGCCGCTGGACCCCGCGGAGACCTTAAGCGCCCAGGCTTGACACTCCGCGGCACCGCGAGTGCAATGGTCCGGCCACTGGACTGGACATGCGCCTGGTAGACACCACACTGTTTTTTTCGCCGACCAGCGGCGGAGTCCGCCGTTACCTGACGGCGAAGCACGCCTGGCTGCGTGCGCACAGCGTGCACGATCATTCCCTGCTGGTCCCCGGCGGCATGACCAGCCTGCAGCCGGGCGGAGTCAGCACCATCGCGGGCTGGAAAGTGCCCGGCACGTTCAATTACCGCCTGCCCCTGTCGCCCTCGCGCTGGGTGCGCATGCTCGAAGCGCTCGAGCCTGATCTGATCGAAGTGGGCGATGTCTTTCACCCTGCCTGGTGCGCGTCGCGCGTCGCCTCGCGGCGGGACATTCCGCTGGTGGCCTTCTGTCATTCAAACCTGCCGCATCTGGTCGGCCGGCGCTTCGGCCGCGCCGCCGAACGCGCGCTGGGCGCCTACCTGCGCAATGTCTACGCCCGCTTTGACCTGGTGATGGCGCCGAGCCGCCTGATGTGCGAGAACCTGGGCCGGATGGGCGTGCGGCACACCGTATTGCAGCCACTCGGTGTCGACACCACGATCTTCGCGCCCCATCGCCGTACCCTGGACCTGCGCCGCACCCTGCATCTGGGCGATCGGGCGCACCTGCTCGTGTACGCCGGGCGATTCTCCGGCGAGAAGAATGTCGACGTGCTGCACGAGGCGTTGCGCCTGCTGGGCAATCAGTATCATCTGCTGCTCATCGGCGGAGGCGTGCACGAGAGGCCGGCGGCCAATATCACCGTGCTGCCCTATCGGCGCGACAGCATCGAGCTGGCTACCTGGATCGCTTCCTGCGATGCGCTCGTCCACGCGGGCTGCAGCGAGACGTTCGGGCTGGTGATCGTCGAGGCACTGGCCTGCGGCTGCCCGGTGGTCGCCGCGCGCGCCGGAGCGATACCGGAACATGTCGATCAGAGCGTCGGCATGCTGGCCCCTCCACGCGACGCCCGCGGCATGGCGGATGCGATTGCGGCGCTGTTCGATCGTGACGTGGCGGCCCTCGGCCTGGCGGCCCGGGCGCGCGCGCTGCAGCGCTACACCTGGTCG
>Ga0193713_1000212_pt1 | contig 19245 bp, 14 predicted proteins | sample H3a2metaG_FD_143054 | JGI IMG/M metagenome (GOLD analysis project Ga0193713, IMG submission 143054) | Soil microbial communities from a riparian zone of the East river system, Colorado, United States - H3a2 | ecosystem: Environmental > Terrestrial > Soil > Riparian zone | place: USA: East River... | reverse complement strand
CGCGAAGATGCTCGCGCGGCGCGGGCTCATCACCCGTCGCGAGCGCGACGCCATGCTGCGCGGGCTCGCGAGGATCCTCCGCCGCGGGCTGGAGCTCGATCCCGCTTACGAGGACGTCCACATGAACGTGGAGCGCGCCCTCGGCAAGGCGGGCGCCCGGCTTCACACGGCTAGGTCGCGGAACGACCAGGTCGCCCTCGACCTGCGCCTCTGGACCCTCGGTGCGATCGACCGCGTCTCCGGCGGAATCGCGGCCGCACTGAAGGCCCTCGTGGAACTCGCGGGCCGGCACGAGCGGACGCTCCTCCCGGGGACGACCCATCTCCAGCACGCCCAGCCCGTGGTCTTCGCCCACGTCCTCCTCGCGTGGCACGACGCCCTCGAGCGCGATCTCGACCGGCTTGCCGACGCCCGGCGCCGCGCCGCCGTCTCGCCTCTCGGCGCGGGGGCCCTCGCCGGAACGACGCTCCCGATCGACCCGGCTTTCACGGCCAAAGAATTGGGAATGGGACTCTTCGCGAACAGCCTCGACGCCGTTTCGGACCGGGATTTCGCCGTGGAGGCGGCCTCGGCCGCCGCGCTCCTCATGATCCATCTCTCGCAGATGGCCGAGATGCTCGTCCTCTGGTCGACCCCCGAGTTCAGTTTCGTGTCGCTGCCCGACGACCTCTGCACGAGCTCGTCGATCATGCCGCAGAAGAAGAACCCGGACATGGTCGAGCTGGTCCGGGGGAAGGCGGGACGCGCCGTCGGCGCGCTCGTCAACCTCCTGACGACGCTCAAGGGCCTGCCGGTCGGCTACAACCGCGACCTGCAGGAGACGAAGCCCGCGCTCTTCGACGCGCTCGACGCGGCCGAGGCGAGCCTGGCCGCCATGACGAAGGCGTTCGAGCGGCTCGAGGTCGATGTCGAGCGGATGCGCGCGCAGGGATCGGACCCCGCGATGCTCGCGACCGACCTCGCGGAGTACCTCGTGGGCAAGGGCGTGCCCTTCCGGGAGGCGCACGGCGCCGTCGGCAGGCTCATGCGCCACGGGGCCGACACGGGGCGGGTCCTCACCGACTTCGATCTCGCGGAGCTCAAGAAATTCCACAAGGCGTTCGGGGCGGACGCGCTGGGCCTTCTGAATCCGGCCGCGTCGGTGGCGCGGCGGAATTCGCCCGGGGGCACGGGAGTGTCCGAGGTTCATCGCCGGCTCGCTTCGCTCGCCGCTTCAAGCTCCAAGCTTCGAGCTTCGAGCCGGCTTGCCTCGCCGAAGCTCCGACAGAAATTGAACGGAAGAGGCAAGAACCCGAGCAAAGGTGGGAAACGGGGAGCTGGAAGCCGGTAGCCTTGATATTGAATCAGGAGAGCCTTCCTTGCGCGAAGGCATGAATCGAATGACCAAAGTGACCGTCGACAAGTTCGCGTCCTCGACGTACCGGCTCGATCTCGCCAATCCGGTCGAGCTCGCGAAGGAATGCGCAGCGGAGCCCGGTACGGTGGTCGTGGTCCGGGCCCTGACCGAGAATCCGAACTATCCCGACCTCGAACTGGCCGATGGGCGCCTCGAGCGCATCCGCGCGGGAGACGTCATCGTCGGCGTCCTCGGAAGCCGCCAAGCCCTCCGGGGTTTCGTGGGCTATTCGCCCTACAAGCTCCGGCCGGGCGACCGGCTCAACCTCCTGAACCTCGGCGGCGTCATCGGCCGGTGCATCGACGGCCACAAGGATCTCGGCCAGGCGGTCCAGGTCGAGGTCCTCGGATGCGCCGCGCGCGGCCGCGCGGTCCTGAATCTCAAGCAGGCGGCCCTCCCGCCCGTGCCCGTCCTCGCGCCGACGAAGCCGATCGTCCTCGTGGTCGGTTCCTGCATGAACGTCGGCAAGACCGCCGTGGCGTCGGAGATCATCCGCCATTTCGCGAAGGCGGGCCAGCGGGTGGGCGCGGCGAAGCTGTCGGGCATCGCGTGCCTGCGCGACCTGCGCCGGTTCGAGGCGGCCGGCGCGTCGAAGGTCCTCAGCTTCCTCGACGCCGGGGTCCCCTCGACGGTGGACGCGGAGGACGCGGGCGCCATCGCGCGCACGGTGATCGGCCACCTCGGGACCGCTCCGATCGACCTGATCGTCCTGGAGCTCGGCGACGGGCTTCTCGGCCACTACGGGGTCGACCGCGTTCTGGACGACCGCGCGGTGATGGGGGGCGTGGGCGCGACGGTGTATTGCGCGTCGGACCTCGTGAGCGCGTGGGGCGGCGTCGATCTGCTCGGCCGGAAAGGGATCACCGTCGACGCGATCTCGGGCCCCGCGACGGACAACGTCTCGGGGACGACGTGGATCGAGGGGACGATGAATATCCGGGCCGCGAACGCCCTCACGGAGGGCCCCAAGCTGATGGAGATCCTCCAGGGCCGCCTGGGAGTGCACGCATGAGCCGGAAGAAGGCGGTCGTCCTCGGCGCCTCGGGCTACATCGGCGGGGAGGTGGTGCGCCTACTTCTCGGCCACCCGCGCGTCGAGCTGGCCGGCATCGGAGCGCGCGAGTCGGCCGGACTCACCCTGGCGGAAGTCCAGCCCAACCTCCGCGGCCTCTCGGACCTCGCCTTTCGGAAGAACGAGGAGCTGCTCGAGGGAGCGGACGTCTTTTTCCTGTCGCTGCCGCACGGGGAGGCGCAGAAGATGGCGCCCCGGCTCCCGAAGTCCGCGAAGATCATCGACCTCTCGGGCGATTTCCGTCTTGCCGACAAGGCGGCGTGGGAGACCTTCTACAAGATGCCCCACGCGGCGTGGGAGCTCCAGGGCGAGTTCGCGTACGGGCTTCCCGAGATCAACCGCTCCCGGATCCGCGAGGCGCGGTGCGTCGCCGTCGCCGGATGCTTCGCCACGGCGTCGATCCTCTCCTGCTGGCCGCTCACCCGGGAAAAGGCGGTGGCGGGGACGATCATCATCGACGGCAAGACCGGCTCGTCCGGGGCGGGATCCAAGCCGGGCGAGAAGACCCACCACCCGTTCCGCGCGGGGGCGTTCTTCGCGTACGAGATGTTCCACCACCGCCACACGCCGGAGATCCGGCAGGCGCTCGGAGGGGCCGAGGTCCTCTTCCAGCCCCATTCGGCGCCGATGGTGCGCGGAGTATTCACGACGTCGTACGTGCCGATGACGGGCGAGATCGCGGAGGCCGACCTGGTCGCGCTGTACCGGAAGGCCTATGCCGAGTCGCCGTTCGTGCGGGTCGCGTCGGGAACCTCCAACGTGGCCCATGTCCGCGGATCGAATTTCGCGGATCTCGGCGTCAACGTGCGGGGGCGGACGGCGGTGATTTTCGGCGCGATCGACAACCTCCTCAAGGGCGGCGCGTCGCAGGCGGTCCAATGCATGAACCTGATGCTCGGATTCGACGAAGGCGAAGGGATAAACCAAGCCCCGGCGCTCGTGTAGCGATGACGGATGACAGATGACAGATGACGGATGACCGAGGACCGTCATCCGTAATCCGTCATCGGTCATCCTTTGAGTGTGGAGGAGATCCGTGGAAGTGTCAGGTTCGGTCGCCCCGGGCCCGTTGTTGAAGACGTTCAAGCGTCTTCCCTTGGAACTTACTCGTGGCGAAGATGTTTTTGTATTCGACGTCGAGGGTCGCAAGTACCTCGACTTCTACGCGGGGCACGCGGTCGCCTCCACGGGGCACTGCCATCCGCACGTCGTCCGCGCGATCCGGGACCAGGCCGCGAAGCTGATCTTCTACTCCAATGTCGCGGGCCTGCGCCTGCGCGACGAGGCCGCGGCGCTCCTGGTGTCGAAGGCGCCCTCCGGTTTCACGCAAGTCCTCTTCGCCAATTCGGGCGCCGAGGCGAACGAGAACGCGCTCAAAATGGCGCGCCGCCACACGGGCCGCGCCGGCGTCGTCGCCATGCACGGCGGCTTCCACGGCCGGACCGCCGGGGCCGTCAGCGTGACGGGCGTGGAAAAATATCGCGCCTCCTCGGTCCCCCTCGTGCCCGGCGTCGCCTTCGTCCCCTTCGGCGACCTCGACGCCGCCTCGGCCGCGGTGACCGGCGGGACGGCCGCGGTGATCCTCGAGCCGATCCAGTCGATGGCGGGGGTGAAGACGGCGACCGCGGACTATTTCCGGGGCCTGCGCGCCCTCTGCGACCGCGCGGGAGCCCTGCTCATCTACGACGAGGTGCAGACGGGAATCGGGCGGACCGGCACGATGTTCTTCGCCGGCCGCCACGGCGTCCTTCCCGACCTCATCACGCTCGCGAAGGGGATCGCGAGCGGCGTGCCGCTCTCGGCCGTGCTCGTCCGCGACTTCATCGCGGACCGCGTGGCCTACGGGGACTACGGCGCGACCTTCGGCGCGGGACCCCTCGCGATGGCCGCGATGAAGGCGACGCTCGAGGTGATCGAGAGCGACCGCCTTCTCAACAACGTCGTCCGCACCTCCGCGTACGCCGTGGAGCGGCTGAAGAAAGTGCGCGGAGTCCGCGAGGTGCGGGGCCTCGGCTTCCTGCTGGGCCTGAAAATCGAAGCGGATGGCGCGAAGACGCAGTCGGAGCTCCTGCAGCGCGGAGTGATCGTCGGAACCGCGGACGAGCCGGGCGTGCTCCGCCTCCTCCCCCCGCTGACGCTGAAGCCCGAACATGTCGACACGCTGGCGGACCTCCTCGAGTCGGCGCCCTGAGATGAACATCAAGGGGCGCGACTTCATCACGACGCAGGATTTCTCCCTCCAGGAGCTCGAGGGCCTCATCCGCCGCGCGCGGGAGATCAAGCTCGACCTTCTCCACGCGGCGCCGCTCGCGGGGAAGTCGGTCGCGCTGATATTTCTCAATCCCTCGCTCCGGACGCGGACGACGATGGAGCTCGCCGTCGCCTCCCTCGGAGGGACGCCCGTCACGATGAACGTCGGGACCGATTCGTGGACCCTCGAGCATCGCGAGGGCGCGGTGATGGACGCCGGGAAGACCGAGCACGTGAAGGACGCGGCGCGCGTCCTGTCGCGAATCGTCGACGCGATCGGCGTCCGGGCCTTCGCCGGCCTCGAGAACCTGGAGGACGATCTCGCCGATCCCGTGATCTCCGCCTTCGCCCGCTATGCGGAGGTCCCGGTCCTCAACATGGAGTCCGCCCTCTACCACCCCATGCAGGGAATGGCGGATCTGATGACGATCGTCGAGCGGCGCGGCACGGCGAAAGGCGCGAAGGTGACGCTGACCTGGGCGCCCCATCCGAAGGCGCTCCCGACCGCGGTGGCCAACTCGTTCCTCCTCGCGGCGACGCGACTCGGCGCGAAGGTGACGCTGGCGCACCCGCCGGAGTTCCCGCTCCCCGACGACGTGATGCACCTCGCGGAGGATAATGCGCGGGCCGCGGGCGGAACCTTGGACGTGACCGCCGACCAGGAAGAGGCGCTCTCCGGCGCGCAGGTCGTCTGCGCCAAGTCGTGGGGCGGCCTGCCCTACTACGGCCGGTGGCAGGAGGAAAAGAGGGTGCGCGAACTGTACGCCGGCTGGATCGTGGACGAGCGCAAGTTGGGCGCCACCGCGGACGCCTTTTTCCTCCACTGCCTTCCCGTCCGGCGCAACGTCGAGGTCGCGGACGCCGTCCTCGACGGCCCGCGGAGCGCCGTGTACGACGAGGCGGAGAACCGCCTGCACATCCAGACGGCGATCCTGGAGGCGATCCTGTGAAGGCGGAACACGTCGACCTGCTCCGGCAGGCGCTGCCCTACATCAACCGGTTCAAGAACAAGGTCTTCGTCATCAAGATCGGCGGCGACATCGCGGATGAAGAGCCGACCCTGCTCCCCTTCTGCGAGGAAGTCGCGCTCCTCGTCCAGGTGGGGATCCGCGTCGTCGTCGTCCACGGCGGAGGCAAGCAGGCGACGGAGCTCTCGGAAAAGCTCGGGATCGAGCCGCGCATCATCAACGGCCGCCGGGTGACGGACGACCGCACGCTCGACGTCGTGAAGATGACCTTCGCGGGCCTCATCAACACGGAGATCCTCGGCGCGCTCCGCCGGTACGGGATCGCGGCCGTGGGGCTTTCGGGCGTGGACGGGAACATCGTCCACGCGACCCGCCGCCCGCCGAAGCGCCTGCTCAACGAGGAGACGGGAAAATCGGAGATGGTCGATTTCGGCCACGTCGGGGACATCGACCGGGTGGACGACCGCCTCCTGAAGGTGCTCCTCGACGCGGATTACGTGCCGGTGGTCGCGTCGCTGGGGGCGGACGCGGAAGGCCACGTCTTCAACATCAACGCCGACACCGTGGCCGGGTTCATCGCCCGGTCGCTGGGCGCGGAGAAGCTGATCCTCGCGAGCGACGTCGACGGGATCTACAAGGGCGACGGGGGGACGCGCGAGATCATCCAGCGGGCGACCATCGAGGAGGTGCGCGGGCTCATCCGGACCGGCGTGATCCGCGGCGGCATGGTCCCCAAGGCGGAGTCCGCCATCGAGGCCCTCGGGAAGGGCGTGAGCTCGGTCCACATCATCAACGGGATGCGGCCGACCGCCCTGCTCACGGAGATCTTCACCGACAGCGGCTGCGGCACCATGATTTTCCGGTAACTGTGCCGGGACAGAGGGGGAGGGAGCACACTTGGGGAGCGGGGTGCATGTCCGGGAGTCGCCGTTGCATTGCGCTTGTCCGGCTCCGGTCTCATGAATCCCGGTAAACTGGCTCCCGGTAATGACGGCCCACAGGCTCTTGAATGTCCTATGTTCATCCACAAGATGAGAATCGACCCCGAAAAAATCGGTCTCGTCATCGGCCCCGGGGGCAAGACGTTGCGCGGCATCGAGGAGGAGTCGGGTGCGACCGTGGAGATCGAGGACGACGGCTCGGTCATCGTGGCCTCGAAGAACCTCGACGCCGTGAAGCGCGCCCGGCGGATGATCGAGGCGATTACCGAGGATCTTCAAAGAAGTGGGGGTTCGTGAGGTCCGATGGGCTCGAATCTGGCAGGCGGGGCGTTCGGGAGAGGCGCTGCGGCACCATGATTTTCCGGTAGGAGACCCGCCCATCCCCGTCGTACTATCGGCGGGTATCGAGGATTTACAATGCGCGCGCTCGTCCTCCCGATCCTCCTGGCGATGTGCGGCGTCGCGGCCGCGCCGCAGGATCCCGGGGCCAAGCCGAAGGTCGACCCGAAGAAAGTCAACGAGGCGATCGACAAGGGCGCCGCCTATCTCCTGAAGCGGTACGCCGAGGGGATCAACAACACCTCGTGGACCTCTCCCGTCGAGCTGGTCGTCCTCACCCTGAGCCACGCCGAGGTCAAGCCGACCGATCCCGTCTTCGCGAAGTGCCTCGAGAGGATGCTCGACGCGAAACTCGAGTACACCTACCGCGTCTCCCTCCAGGCGATGGCGCTCCAGCGGCTGGACCCCAAGAAGTACCAGGATCGCCTCGCCGCGTGCGCCCAGTGGCTCGTCGAGACCCAGTGCGCCGAGGGCGAGTGGGGTTATCCCGGCACGCTCGAGAGCGAGAACGAAGTGCCGAAGAAGATCACGATCCCACCTCCGAAGAAGGAAGGGGAAGGCTGGAAAATCCAGAGGCGGACCCGGCCCGACCCCAAGATCAAGGGAGACCAGTCGAACGCCCAGTTCGCGCTGCTCGGCTTGAGGGCGTGCCAGGAATCGGACGTCGAGATCCCCAAGGAAACGTGGGCGGCGGCGCTGAAGTTTCAGCTCTCCACGCAGCGGCCGGACGGAGGATGGGGCTATTACTTCCATGACATGCGGGACAAGACGAGCTACGGCTCGCTGACGCTCGCCGGGACCTGCGCCGTGGCGATCTGCCGCAATTACCTGGGCATGAAGGAGCCGCTGAAGGATCCCTCGGTCCAGCGCGGGCTCGCGTGGATGGCCCGCCGGCTCGACTTCGACGAGAATCCCGAGGTCACGCGCTCCAACGTCATCGACCCCAAGGCGTGGCACTACTACTACCTGTACTCCATCGAGCGGACCGGCATCCTCTGCCGCACGGAGAAGTTCGGGGACCAGGAGTGGTATCCCGGTGGCGCCCAGTGGCTCATCCGCAACCAGCGGACGGGCGGGAGCTGGGGGACCGGGGTGCGGATGGCCTGGAGGGCGGCGGGAGACCTGGAAACCGCCGACACCTGTCTCGCGATCCTCTTTCTCACGCGGTCGACGCCGCCCCTCGTGGAAACCGGCGGCGGTAAGAAGAAGGACGCCAAATAGGTCGGCTACCCGCTTCCAGATCCCAGATTCCAGTTTCCGAAGTTGCGAGCTTCGAGTCCGAATTCTCGAACGCATCCAAGGGACGTTGGGCTTGAAACTCGAAGCTGGATGCTTCGGGAAGCTGGGGTCTGGGATCTGGGAACTTGAAGCTAAGCCAGTCCCCCAGATAGCCGGGCTGGCTTTCCCCCCGGCGCCTCCCTACCATGGAGTCATGAAAGGCGGGTTCGCGGAATTCGCGCGGCGGCCCGACGACGCCCTCGAGCTCGTGGAGGGCGCCCTCCTCATCGCGAAGGAAGCCTACCCGGGCCTGGATCTCGACCGGTACCGGAGCAAGCTCGACCGCCTCGGCGAAGAGGCGCGCCGCAACCTCCCCGCGAAACCCGCCCCCTCCGCCGCCGTCGAGGGGCTCAACGAATTCCTCTTCGGCCGCGCCGGCTTCCGGGGCAACAATGAGGACTACTACGATCCCCGCAACAGTTTTTTCAACGAGGTCGTCGACCGCCGCCTCGGCATCCCGATCACCCTCTCGATCCTCTACTGCGACGTCGCGCGGCGGGTGGGCCTGCACGCGATGGGCGTCGGCTTCCCGGGCCGCTACCTCGTGAAGTGCCAGGCGGGGCGGCGCGAGCTCATCGTCGACTGCTTCGACGGGCGCCTCATCGGGCGCGAGGACTGCCAGAAGCTCCTCGATTCGATGTACGGCGGCAAACTCACGCTGACGGACACGATGCTCCGCGTCTCCGGCCCCCGGGAGACGCTCGCCCGGGTCCTCAACAATCTCAAGGGCGTCTACCTCGGGCGGCGCGACTTCGACCGGGCCGGACGCTTCATCGACCTCTCGGAGCAGCTCCTCCCGGGCGTTCCGGAGCATGCCCGCGACCGCGGGATGGTGCTCCTCGGCCAGGAGCGTTACGGCCAGGCGCTGGAGCGGCTCGAAGAATACCTCCGCCTCGCCCCCAAGGCGTCCGACGCCGCCACGGTCCGCCGGCATGTGAAGATGACACGGACCCTGCTGTGCCATCTAAATTGACCCCGTCTGTTCCGACGGCTGACGGCCGACGCACCCATGGACTTTAAATTCGATCTTTTCGGCGAGGGCCCGAAGGATACTTCCCTGCAAGGTCGCATCAAGGAATGGGTCCGCGCCCAGTTCGAGGTCCCCGCGGAAGTGCCCGTCCTCGTGACCGAGATCTACTGCGACCAGCCCGGGTGCGCGCCGATCGAGACCCTCGTCGCCATCCTCGATCCCGTCGGCCGCCGCCAGTTCAAGATGGGCCGCCCCATGCGCGAGGTCGAAAAGGGGGACATCCGCCACATGCTCCCGAATCCCGAGGGCCACGGGCCGCGCATCGACGTCGACAAGCTCGGCTCGGGGAAGTGGCAATAAGGGGGGCAGGTGAGTTTCCAGATCCCAGTTCCCAGATCCCAGATTCCGAAGTTTCGAGCTTCAAGCCAGAATAGGAAGGGCCGTATCGGCTCTGGCTGGGAACTCGCCGCTTGCGGCGTCGGGAAGCTGGGGTCTGGAATCTGGATGCTTGAAACGGGTCAATAACCGCATGAGTACTTCCGTGGACCCCGTCCCCGTCTCCGTCCTCACGGGCTGGCTCGGCGCGGGCAAGACGACGCTCCTCAACCGCATCCTCCGCGAGCGCCACGGGCGCCGCATCGCCGTCATCGAGAACGAGCTCGGGGAGATCGGCGTCGACGCCGAGCTCGTCATCGGGACGGACGAGGAGCTCATCGAGATGAACAACGGGTGCGTCTGCTGCTCCATCCGCGGCGACCTCATCCGAACGCTCCACGATCTCCTCCGCAAGCGGGAGAAGTTCGACGCGATCCTGATCGAGACGACGGGGGTCGCCGACCCCTCGCCCGTCGCCCAGTCCTTCTTCGTGGACGACGAGCTCCGCGCGCGCCTCGCCCTGGACGCGATCGTCACCGTCGTGGACGCGAAGCACATCGCGCTCCACCTGGAGTCCGACGAGCCCGCCCGCGAGCAGATCGCCTTCGGCGACGTGATCCTCCTGAACAAGATCGACCTCGTCGCGCCGGCCGAGGCGGACCTTCTCGAGGCGCGCATCCGCTCGATGAACGCGCTCGCCCGGATCCACCGGACGGTGCGGGGCGAGATCGACCTCGCGAAGGTGCTCGGCCTCGGAGCCTTCGATCTCTCGCGGAAGCTGGAGCTCGCGCCCGACTTCCTGGCGGGCAACGGCGCCCACCACGACCCCGCGATCCGCTCGCTCTCGCTGACGGAGCCCGGAGCGCTCGACGGCGCGAGACTGAACGCGTGGCTGGGGACGCTGCTCAAGACCCGAGGCGGCGACATATTCCGGATGAAGGGGATCGTGCAGGTGAAGGGGGAGGCGCGGCGCGTGGTTTTCCAGGGCGTTCACATGATGTTCGACGGGCGCCCCGACCGCCCGTGGGAGCCCGGCGAGGATCGCACGAACCGCCTGGTGTTTATCGGGCGAAATCTGCCGGAAAGCGAGTTGAGATCGGCCTTGGCAAATTGCAGGGCGGACCGGGAGTAGCGGTCAGCCGTCAGCGGGCTTCGTTGAAACCCCGGACGAACCACCAAAACACATAGCCACCAAGCCGAGCCTTGGTGGAGGCCGCAGAAGGGCGTGGCCCTTCAGGCCGCGCACCGGCCCTGCCGGGCCGGAGGGACGGCGGGGAGGGCCGCGGAAGAAGGCGGCTTCTCCCGCGGCCCTCCCGATCGTCCCCTTCTGCGGCCAGTCCTTGGTGTCTTTGTGCCTTGGTGGTTGGATTTCAACAGAGGCCCGTCAGCGCTCAGCAGTCAGCTTACGGCTGCTTGAAGCTCGCGGCTCGAAGCTGGAAGCCCGCCTTATTATCATCCCACCATTTTTTGCCCGCCTGGATCTGCGCTTCGAATTCCGCATCCGGCAGGAAAGCGTTGATCCGGATCTTGCCGCCGGTGAGGGCGCCGATCGTGTAGCCCGCGTTCCAGCGGGTCTCGAAATCCTTGTCCTTCAGCCGCTCGAAGAGTCTTGAAACGACCTCGGGGTCGCGCATCCGCTCCGCGGCGAGGAATGAGGCACGCCGGACTCCCCGGGGCGCGGCCTCGAAGGCCTTGAAGATCGCCTCCCTCGCCTTCGGATCGTCCGAACGCCCCAGGGCCATCGTCAGGAACGCCTTCGTCTCGCCGTCGGTCGAGGCGGCGAGCATCGCCAGGATCGGCTCCGCGGCCGCGGAGCTGTCGTGGAAGGCGAGGACGGCCGCGAGCTGGCGGCCATGCTCCGGCTTCACCTCGGCCTTCTGGAGCCGCTCCGCGTACCGCTTCATGCCGGCCGGGATCGAAAGAAGATCGTGATGATGCAGGGCCGCGAGGAACTCCTCGTTGACGAACATGGGCTCCATCGCCCAGGAGTCTTCGCGGTCGTCGACGTCGTTCCAGGTCGCGTACCCCGAACCCCAGCGCTCGGGGTCCTGGTTCGAGAGCGCCCCCCGAACCTCCTCGAAGAAGGCCTCCGCCTTCGCGTCGAGGAGCTCCGGCAGGGCGTCCCAGGCCTTGTGGTCCAGGAGCAGCCTCCGCAGGCGGGCCTTCGCTTCCGCGTCCTTCTCCTCGCGGTAAGCCGGAACGAGCAGCGGGACCGCCTGGCGGCCGAGGGATCCGAGATCCCCCGTCGCCTTTTCCCGGACCGCGACGTCCTCGGAGCGGAGCCGGACGACGCCGTCGGCCACGCGCCTGGCGAGCTCCTCCGCCGCCAGCGCCGGGGGTTCGGGCTTCGATTCGACCGGGGGTTGCGGAACGCTCATGCCTCCCGGCCCCATGTGCTCCATCCGGATGCTGAAAATCGCGAGCATCGCCAACGGCATCATGGTCAGCGTGCCTTGGACGACGGCGCCGAAACCGAAATCCTGCGCGATGATCTCCGCGCAATCTTTTTCCGTGCGCCAGAGGGTGAACGACCAGTCCTCGAATTTCAGCTGCTTCACCGGCTCCGGTTTCTCCTCCCCGGCGAACTTGAGGACCATGTCGAGGACGCCCTGCGGCCGGAGGCCCAGGAGGCCCGAGGCCGATGCCGCGTCCTTGGGCAGCCGCGCCGTGGCGCCGGAATCCTCCGGCTTCGCCCCGAGCGCCGCCTTCACGATCGTGTCCTGGAATCCGAGCGCGAAGACGGTGTCCTGGAGTCCGAAACACGGGCTCGATCCGGGGGGCCCGCCGGCCGCCCAGAGGCTCATCTTCCCCTCGGTGGAGGCGGTGAAGCCGCCGATTTTTTCGGCCATCGCCTCGACCCGCTCCTTCGCCTTCGCGGCGTCGGGGGTCCGCACCAGGAGCAGGAAGCCGGTGGGCAGAAGGTCCGGGGAGGCGAGCCCCTCGTGGTCCACCATCGCCACCAGGACTTCATTGCCGATCGAGGCCGCCATCTCCTTCGGCGTCATGCCGAGGCGGTTCTTCATTTCCTCCTCGAACTGCTCGAGGTAATCCCGCCCCTCCTCGTCGGTCGAGCCCTTCCGATGGACCTCCTGGAACCGGTGGACGAACTGCTCGATCGAAGCCCACAGTTCCGTGCCCCCCTTCAGATTGTGATGGGCGGACCCGGCGGTCCCCGTGGGAAGGTTGCCGAGCAGGTCCTTGGGGCCCGGCGGCTGGCGGAGGGCGTCGTAGAGCCGGCACGGCGGATCGACCGGAAACCTCAGGCGCGACGAAACCTGGCCGGGACGGAAGGCGGCTTCGAAAACCGCCCCGGGCATTTTCCGGATCTCGAAGACCGCGTCCGCCTCGTCCATGGAGTGCTGCGACAGGCGGGAATTTCCGAACGGGCCGGAGAAGGATTTCGCGTACTCGCCCCAGTCGTACCGGGTGAAAGCCCGCAGCGCGGGGTCGTCGGAGGCGGGGCTGAACTGGGCGTACAGGCGGTTCTTCCGGAGGTCGCCTCCGGCGCCCTTGCCCGCGGCGCGATCGAGGGCCGCCGCCAGGGTCGGCCAGCTCGTCGTCGCGAGGAGGCGCGTCCCGAGGCAGGCCACGAAGACCGGTTCCGGGGATTTCAGGTCCCCCATTTTCCGGATCGCGAAGATCTTCACCCCCTGGTGCGCCTTCTCCTCGGCGGCGAAGACCTTGAGATCCTCCTCGACCAGCTTCTTGAAGAACGCGCCGTCGGACGACGTCGCGATGAGCATCCAGGGAACGCCGCCGCGGGGCGCCCCGGTGAGGGCGACGGCGATCCGCTGGATCGAGGGCAGCCCTTCCTTGAGATCCTTCAGCAGCCGCTCGGGGACGATCTCGAGGGTCTTGGTGAACCACTCCTCGATGACCGCGCAGAGCTTCTCCTTGCCTTCGGCCGTGGTGACCGACCCCACGTACTCCCTCCAGTCCTTGAGGAGGCGGGGGGCCTTGACCATCTCGACGAAGGCGAGGGTCTCCTCGGGAAGAAGCTCGGCGACGTCGTCGGCCTTGCCGGGCCCCGCGTCCTGGAAGAGGAGCGTCGGGGTCGTGATGGCGAGGAAAAGGGCCGCCAGGAGCGTGCCGGCGGCGGATTTTACGACGAGCATGGATCGGCCTCCTCGGGATCCGCGGGGGGGCTGGTCGCCCATTCAGGTATTGTTCGGGTAAGACGACGGACGGGCCCCGGTATTACCCGATATCGCGACCCGAGACCAGTACTATTGACGAGCTCCATCCCGCGATATCGGGAGTCGGAAGTCGCGCGTCGAGAGTCGAGAGTCGCGGAGGGAAGTCCCGGGCCGCGAGTCGAGGCCTGACTTGGAGGATACATGGAACTGGATCTGGGGGCGCTCGACAGGCGCGCCGCGTATCGGGCGTTGATCAGCATGATCATCCCTCGGCCGATCGCGTTCGTCAGCACGCTCGGCCCCGCGGGGAACGTCAACGTCGCGCCCTTCAGCTACTTCAACGGGGTCTCGAGCGCGCCGCCCATCGTCTCGATCAGCGTCGGCCCCAAGCGGGGCGGGACGAAGGACACGGCGGCCAACATCCGGCGCGAGGGCGAGTTCGTCGTCAACGTCGTCACGCCGGAGCTCATGGCGGGGGTCATCGTGGGCGCGACCGACCCTCCGCCCGAGGTGAGCGAGCTCGAGCTCGCGAAGCTCACGCCCGCGCCCTCGTCGAAGGTCCGCACGCCCGGGGTGAAGGAATCGCCGATCCGGATGGAATGCGCGCTCCACCAGGTGGTGGACGTGGAGGGAGGCACCTCGCTCATTCTCGGCCGCGTAGTCCACGTCCACGTGGACGACGCGGTGTGGGTGGAGGGCCGCGTCGATCCGAGGCGGCTGACTTTTGTCGGGCGGCTGGGGGACGACTTCTATTGCAGGGTCAACGACATCTTCGAGGCGGCGCGAGGAACGGCCACTGGAGGATAGGGATTCGTTCGCCGTTGGCCGTTGACCGTTACGTTCGCCGTCAACCGTTCACCGTAACGGCAAACGGTGCACGGCCTACGTAACGGCAAACGGTGAACGGCGTACGTCCTTACCAGTCTACTTCCTCGTCTTTACTCGCCCTGTTCTCCACGCGAGCCATCACGAAGAGCAGATCTGAAAGCCGGTTGAGGTAGACAATCACGATCGGAGGAATCTTCGTCGCGGCGGCGAGTCCGACGACCTTGCGCTCCGCGCGGCGGCCGACGCATCGGGCGAGGTGCAGCATCGCCCCGCCCTTCGTGCCCGCCGGCAGGATGAAATTCTTGAGCGGCCGCAAGTTCCCCTCCCACGCGTCGATGAGCTTCTCGAACGCCTCGATCTTGGCCTCGGTGATGAGCGTCTTCGGCTTGCGCTTCTTCGGATCGTACTTGGGGTCGGCGAGCTGGGCGCCGACGGAGAAGAGGTCCGACTGGATCCCCGCGAGCACCGGGTCGAGCGACTTGTCCTCGAGGAACGCCCGCGCGGCGCCGATCGCCGCGTTCAGCTCGTCCACGTCGCCGTACGCGTCGACGCGGGCATCGTCCTTCCGGACACGGGTCCCGTCGAAGAGCCCCGTGGATCCGTCATCGCCCTTCTTCGTGTAGATCTTCATGGAACGAGAGTACCACGGGAAAATGGGAGCCGAAGCGGGAACCTGACTGATTCTGGATTCTCGATTTTGGATTTTCGGGGCCTCATCCCAGAATCAAGAATCGAGAATCAAGAATCGCTCCGTAGGCCTTTCAAACGTTGGTAGAGCAATTCGTGCGTGGGGACCGGGACTCCCACGTTGTGCGCTCGCCGGACAAGTTCTCCACTCAGTGCCTCGGTCTCCAGGGGCCGCCCCTTCGCCCGGTCCTGCTGGGTCGAGCTCGGAAAGTCGGGATGGTCCTCGCAGAATTTCCAGCTCCGCTCCCTCGCGGAGGGTCGCACCACGATCCCCTGCGCTGCGGCGACCGCGGTCAACTCGTCCACCGCGCGTTCGGCGATCTCCCGACGCGGCTCGGCCCGGAGGTCGCCCAGCGAGCAGCCCTCGACCGTCGCCAGCACGTTGAAGACGGCGTTCGCCACGAGTTTCTCCCAGACCACCTGCTCGACGTTCTCCGCGATCTCGCATGGCGCCCCGGCCCGGTCGAACCGCGCCTTGAGGTCGGCCGATTTCGGCGACGGCCCGATGATCGTCCGCCCGGCCGCGGCCCACTGGATGACCCCGGGCCGGGCGACCTGGGCGGCGACGTAGGCGACGCCTTCGACAATTGAGGCAGGTGGAAAAAACTCGGAGAGCCGCTCGCGGTTGCCGAGACCGTTCTGCAGGGTGAGCGTCATCGTCTCCGGCCCGACGAGCCCCCGGCACGGCGCGCACGCGGCCGCGGTGTCGTACGCCTTCACGCCGACGATGAGGACGTCGGCCTTCCCGGCGTCGCCCGGTTTATCGGAGGCCTGGACCGGAAACGTGACGGAGCCTTCCGGTTTTTCGATCGTGAGTCCGCGCGACCGCATCGCCTCAAGGTGCTTCCCGCGCGCGATGAAGAACACGTCCTCGCCGGCACGAGCGAGCATCCCGCCGAAGTAACCTCCTACAGCTCCAGCACCAACGATCACAATGCGCATGAATCTAAATGGCGATTCTCGATTTTCGATTTTGGATTCTCGGCCCTCTGATTCCTGATTCTTGATTCTTGATTCCTAATTCCTAATTCCTGATTCTTGATTCCGGCCTCAGGTCAGGGCCGGCGTTTCCACGTTGAAGTACTTCGCTTGTGAATGGTGGAAGACGAGGGCGCTGACGCTCGCTTCGGGATCCATCATGTGCCCCTCGGTCAGCTTCACGCCGATCTCGTCCGGCCGCAGGAGCCGCCAGAGCTTCTCCTGGTCCGCGAGATCCGGGCAGGCGGGATAGCCGAAGCTGACGCGCACCCCCTGGTACCGCGCCTTCAGCCGGTCCACCATCGCCATCGACGGCGGGTCGGCGATCCCCCACTGCTCGCGCAGGTCCTGGTGGAGTTTCTCCGCGAAAGCCTCCGCCGTCTCGATCGCGAGCGACTGCAGCGTGTGCGACAGCACGTACTCGCCCCGGTCCTTGAGATCCGTCGACCGCGGCCGCACCCCCTCGCCGCACGTCGTCACGAACATCGCGACGTAGTCGCGCTCCGGACCCTCGGGACGCACGAAGTCGGCGAGGCAGAGCCCGTCGGGGCCCGGCTGGCGGGGGAAGGTGAAGCGCTCGATCTCCTGGAGGCCGAACTCGTCGTAGATGATGAGGTCGTTGCCCTCGGAGGAGGCGGGATAGAACCGGTAGACGCCCCGCGCCTTCAGCCAGCCGTCCTCGATGGCGCGCCGCTGGACGTCCCGCACGATCCGCTCGACCTCCTTCAGCTTCGCGTCGCCCTGCGCGACGAGCCGCTCCACGAGCCCCCTCAGCCCGAGATGCTTCGAGTAGAGCATCTGCAGGTTGAGATAGGGCCAGAGCACTGAGAGATCGGGGACCTCGACTTCGTGCCGCCGCAGATCGGCGGGACGGCGGATCGGCTCCTCGACCGATATCCGTGACGAGCGCACCAACGTCGGCGCGACCGCGGTCGCGACCTCCACGGGCGCCGGGACGAACCGCGTCGCCTCGCCCTCCACCGCCGCCTCGAGGCGCGGCCGCCGCTCCGGGTCCACGAGCTGGTTCGCGATGTCGAGCCCGCTCATCGCGTCCCGCGCGTAAACCACGGTCGAGCCGTACGCCGGACGGATCCGCGTGTACGCGAACTTCTTCGTCAGCGCCGCGCCGCCCACGACGACCGGGACCTTCAGCCCCGCGTCCCGGAAATCCTCCGCCGTCGCGACCATCTGCTGGGCCGACTTCACGAGCAGCCCCGAGAGCCCGATGAAATCGGGACGGTGCTTGCGGTATTCCTCGATGAGCGTCTCGGGCGCGACCTTGATCCCGAGATTGATCACCTGGTACCCGTTGTTGGAAAGGATGATCTCGACCAGGTTCTTGCCGATGTCGTGGACGTCCCCTTTCACCGTGGCGAGGATCGCCTTGCCGCGCAGCGAATCCGCCCGCTTCTCCATGAACTTCTCGAGGTGCGAGACCGCCGCCTTCATCGCCTCGGCGCTCTGGAGCACCTCCGCGACGATGAGCTCGTTCGCGTTGAAGAGGCGGCCGACCTCGTCCATCCCCTTCATGAGCGGGCCGTTGATGATGTCGAGCGGCGCCGCCGCCTTCAGCTTCTCGTCGAGGTCCGCGATGAGCCCGTCCTTCGAGCCGTCGACGATGCACCGCGCGAGCCGCTCGTCGAGCGGGAGCTTGTCCTTCGGCGGGCCCGTGTCGATCTTCTTCCCCCGGAAGTGCGCCGTGAAGGCGGCGATGGGGTCCGCCCCCCGGTTGGAGAGGAGATCGTCGCAGAGTTTCTTTTCCTCCTCGGGGATCGATGCGTACCGCACGAGCTTCTCGGAACTGACGATCGCGAGGTCGAGCCCCGCCCGGCTCGCGTGGTAAAGATAGACCGCGTTCAGCACCTCGCGCCCGGCCGCGGGGACGCCGAAGGAGACGTTCGAGATCCCGAGGATCGTCCGCGTCCTCGGCCAGCGGCGCTTCAACTCGTGGATCGCGTCGATCGTGTGCTTCGCCGACCCGATGTAGTTCTTGTCCCCCGACGCGCACGGGAAGACGAGCGGGTCCCAGAGGATGTCCTCGGGCGCGACGCCGTAGTTCTCCGTCAGCAGGCGGTAACTCCGCTCCGCGACGGCGACCTTGCGCTCCGTCGTCACGGCCTGCCCTTGCTCGTCGATGCACCCGACGACCAGCGCCGCGCCGTACGCCTTCGCGAGCGGCACGACCTTCTTGAACCGCTCCTCGCCGTCCTCGAGGTTGATCGAGTTGAGGATCGACTTCCCCTGGCAGTACGTCAGCGCGACCTCGATCACCGTGGCGTCCGTCGAGTCGATCATGAGCGGCGCCTTGACGCGGCGGATCAGCTTCTCGAGGAAGAGCTTCATGTCGGCCGTCTCGTCGCGGTCCGGGTCCTGCAGGCAGACGTCGAGGACCTGCGCGCCGCTCAGGATCTGCTTGCGGCCGATCTCGGCGGCCTCCTCGTGCTTCCCCTCGGCGATGAGCTTCTTGAACTTGCGGCTCCCGAGGACGTTCGTGCGCTCGCCGACGATGACGGGCCGGCTGTCCTCCGCGACCGGGACGTACTCGATGCCGCTGAAGTGCGTGCGGTGGTGCGCCGGCCGGGCGCGCGGCTTCCCGCTCCGCGCGACCTTCGCGATCTCGCGGATGTGCTCCGGCGTCGTGCCGCAGCATCCGCCGATCGCGTTGATCCATCCATGCTCGACGAAGCGCGCCAGCTCCTCCGCCATCCGGCGGGGCGATTCGGAGTAGTTCCCCTCCTCGTCGGGAAGTCCCGCGTTGGGATAGCACGTGAGGAAGACCGGCGCCATCGCGGAGAGCGTCCGCAGGTGGTCGGTCATGAACGAGGGCCCCGTCGCGCAGTTCAGGCCGATCGAGAGCAGCCCCGCGTGCTCGAGCGCGGCCCAGAGCGCGTCCACTCCCTGGCCCGCGAGCATCGTCCCCATCGGCTCGATGGTCGCCGAGACGCCGACCGGCACCTCGAGCCCGGTCTCCGCGAAGGCGCGGCGGATCGCGAGGATCCCCGCCTTCAGGTTGCGCGTGTCCTGCGCC
>Ga0193713_1000210_pt1 | contig 19420 bp, 18 predicted proteins | sample H3a2metaG_FD_143054 | JGI IMG/M metagenome (GOLD analysis project Ga0193713, IMG submission 143054) | Soil microbial communities from a riparian zone of the East river system, Colorado, United States - H3a2 | ecosystem: Environmental > Terrestrial > Soil > Riparian zone | place: USA: East River... | reverse complement strand
AACGTGGGCCGTTTGCTCATAAGATCGGTCACTTCCCGTGAGTGCACGGACGATTGCAATAAAAGTGATCGTACCAGTGGTGGAGGAGATCCGGACAATCCTCCACTTCAATCTCTTGACAGGAATCTACCACTCTCGACGCAACCATTACGCTCCACCGAAGAAAGTGTTCCTGGCAGCCGCGCAACCAGATAATGACGTCGTGTTCACCGCAGGATTCGCCGGCAGCGACGGTGAGAGAAACAGCAACCACACCCCGCTCCATAGGGCCCAAGTTCACGAAAGGGGGGCTGATTTTGACTCCCGGCGTACCTGGCGTGGCGCTGACCAGGATTTTCCGAAGGGTCATCGAGCAATTCGTAATCTGAAACCGGATGGTGGCACTCCCGCCCTCACAAACATAACTTGTAACCTCCCCCAAAGGCTGTGGCATCCAACAGGGCGTCGGAATCTCGCAGTCGCAGTTTTCACTCGGCAGTAACGTCTGCATGGCTCCCCGGATCATCCGAACCGAACTTCCTCCCAGCAACCCGAAGGCAGCGAGACCCTGCCGCAACAAACCACCGAAGGCTTGTGCCGTTTCTTCGACAGACGATGCACCGTTGTTTTTTTTCACTTGGTTTCCTCCTTCTTTGTCTCGATCACTGCGAGTTGAATCGAGTATTGGAAATTCCAGAGCGACCATGCGCCCGAATAGGTATGTCCGGGACGAAGTCGGTGAGGACACTCGAGTCCCATTTGGATTTTCTTTGCCTCTCCAGGCGGAACCATGGTGCCTGCTTTAAGTCGAAGGCGAACCAGCCCGCCATACGAAACCGAGAGCTCATCCATGAACCGTTCGAGGCGCTGTCCTCCGTTCATGTTCTGATCCGTCAGAGCAGCGAAAAAAGCCTGGTCAATTCCCGATGTATCAAAAACACAAAAAGTGTGCTCCTTGCGGAGATCCAAGCTGACATTCCCCGTGTTGACGATTGTTACCTCTGCCTCAACTGTCCGGCCGGGCGTTGCGGCGATGGAAAGACTCCTGGGTATGAAACGAAGATCCTCGCGAGGCTCCACATCGATAACGACAGGAACCTCATGATCTTCCAGAGCAACCCCCACCAAATATGTGCCAGGCGGCGTTGATTTTGAAATTCTGAGTCTCAACAAAGAATACTTTTGGGCCGGGCTTACCATCGGCCGAACGGAAAGCACGGCTTGGTTCCCTCCTACGTCTAATTTATAAGAGGTGCGTTTCAGCAGGGGCTCAGATACCTCCTCCATAAGAGACATCAGTGGCGGACTGCCGCGAAAGTGCAGCTGCGCGACTTCTCCTACGGCCATATTACTTTTTCCTCTTGACTTGCTTAGGCACGATCCTCGCGTCCTCCGCTCTCGGTAGCTCAACGTAATCATGCGGCTCCCTCTGCTGGGGTTCACACCGCTCACATGGATTGGGCACGTACGGCTCCGTAATAACCTGTGCCTCACCGCAAACCCTTAGACAGACCAATTGAAATCCGAGCACCGACAACCCAAACCTGAAATCGGCCGGTATGTGAGTTCGAATTGAAGGGAATTCCTTTAATCGAACTGAAACATCCACTGGGTTCAACGTAATCGGATTGATGGTCAGCGCATCCAACCCGATCTGGATTTTAGGAACATGGTCAAGGTTGATGTGGTAGGTGCTGGGAATTCCACTGACTTCGACCGGGCCAACGACGTCAAGGTCGACGTTGAGGCTCAGCGGGTTCGGAATGCCAACGCTCATACCTGCCTCCCATACCAACCTGCCGTCGCAGGCGAAGAACTATAGCCATTTTTCCTGATCTCTTGGATCATAGTAGCATTTTCAAGTATCGCCGCCGTCTTCTTGCTCAGGTCGCGCCTCCAAACTTAGAGGTATCGGAAAAGCGACTTTAGAAGCGATTCACGGCGTGGTCAAGATGTAACCCCATGAGAAACTCATCGGAAACTCCAGCACTGGCATGATCTCGATCGCATTAATACCTAGGTCCTGCAGGTAGCCCAGCTTCGGCACAATTTCGTCGAACGTGCCAGGCCCGGCGCCAGGCGAATCGTTGAAGCTGCCGACATGCATTTCGTAAATCACCAGTTCATTGCGCGGCGGCATGACGAAGTCCTCCCCTGTCCAGTCGAACTCGGGATCGGAACGGGTGAAGAACCGGTGAAACCACGCGGGCGAAGGTGCGGGCGACCAGTTAATCGTCTTACAAATCTTTGGCTTGACAAGCTGGATGCGGTTTTCGTAGAAACCCTTTCGTTACGATCTGAATCCGGGGGCAGGGTCAGAAAGCTCTCTCTCGGTTTTTCTCCCCTCGTTCAGACCTGTAATCGCTGGGTCAACCATAGAGAGAAGGAGAAAATAGTCATGAACTTATTCAGATCAGAAGACGGCAATTCGACGACTCAAAAATTCAATGGACGCGCTTTGCTTCTTGTTGCGAAAATGATGAAGAAAAATTCAGTCTCGGTGGCAATTGGCCTTTTGCTCGCTAGTTGTTTACTTAGCTGCAATAGAATCGGAATTGATGAAAAGGAGATTCAAGGATTCAAAACCAAAACGTTTTTTAACGACAGTGAGAACGTGGAGGTAACAATAGCTTCAGATGGAAAATCAACAATAGTCGCAGTTCCTAAAACAGCGGTCAGTCGTCGAAACGAAATGGGTGATGATGAGTATAAGTGCCTGAAGGCGTGTAAGGATATTGAGGACTTGGAGCGCCGTCTAAACTGCATACTGGCTTGCCCGATTACAAAGCAATACCAGATATTCATATTTTGAGCTAATGCTTGCGTTCCTGCGAGTCTTATTTCTTCCTGATTCAAGGCACCGGGCCGAACATCAGGTTGAGCACCGGCTATCGCTTTCTCACACGCAAGGCGGACCATGAACCTACAAAACTTTCTGCGAATGCTGGTTAGGGTGTTGGTTGCCCTGCCACAGGAGATTGCGGTCGCTCTCTGGCGGCTCGTGATCATCTTTCTCCTTCTTCTGCTGTTGCTACTACGAGCCCTGCTGGAACTCATCAAGAGACTGGTCGGCAAGCGCTGTGAGAAGCGAAATGAACGAGAGAAGTGCGGGGAAATTCCTCCAAACGTAAAAAGGAAACCCGATCCATGCTTGTACGACCAGTTCTATCTGCTGTCGCTCGGTTACGCAGTTACCTGGGACAATCCCGACATTTGGATTACACTGCCCGACGGAACGCCGGTTAACTCGTATGACCTGCTGGCCGACACCGATTACCTAGTGAACGCGCAGATCCATGATGCATCGTTTGATCCTGCCTTGGCGACCGAAGTGCGTTGTCTTTACCGGCCCTGGAGCTTCAACTCTCCCGATCGAGTTCCGGTCGAGTTAAATCCTGACGGGACTGAGAGGATCGTGATTCTGCACATCCCACCGTGGAGTCAAGAGATAGCGCAATTTCATTGGCATACGCCCAAGACACTGGGTCACTTCTGCCTGCAGGTGGAGTGCTATCACCCGGATGACAAGAATCCAAACAATAACCTAGGGCAGGAGAACACGCAGGTCGTTGGGGGCAATGCGGGACAGATGATCCATGCGGAGGCTTTGTTGTTCAATCGCGTGGAAACCGCGCGAAGGATTCGCATTGAGGCCGATCAGTACAGAATACCCGAAGGCAAGATCGAATTGAAGCTGGCAACACGAACTCTGCCGCTGCGCAACAAAGCCCCCTTCGACGCTATTTACAACCTGCTACTGAGGCGTGATGCGCGCGGGGGGATCAAGACTCAGAATGGTTACGCGCCGGTCTGGATATCGTACGCTTATCGGGGATGGGAGCAACTGCGCGAGGGAAACTCTCGCGGGAAGTTTCCAATCCGGGCGCCTTGGCAACTGAAAGTGAATGGCGAAGATGTCGCCGAAGGGCAGACCGCGGAGCTGACCCTCGAGCCGAAACAGCAAATGAAGATCCCTATTGACGCTCAGATTCCTGCCGCTACGGCGGTCGGTACGCGGCAAAGCCTGAATTTCACTGCCTATGCAGAGAACGGCAAAATCTTGGGGGGCGTGACCCTGGAAGTTGAAGTGCGGACTTAGCTGTAACGGAGAACCGACGAGATGCCAAGAAATCTGCCGCAATACACCAAGTGCGCTGCTCCCGGCGGTGCCTATGCCATCGACGGTTTGAGCGTAGCTGGAATGTTGTTTGCAGGGGCGATCGTTGGGGCTATTGGCGGTTCAGTGTATGTCATTGTCATGTCGCTATTGGGCCAGATAGCCACGGCGGGCTGCGTGGTTGGTGTGGGTGTTTACTTGCTGCTGATCGCCGGGCTGCTTGAGTTCAAGGACTGGTTTTACAACCACCGGCTCATGTGCATCCTTCACGATCAGTGCGCCTGCGGAACGGTGGTCGGACAGCCCCATGACGGCACCGATGGCGACCGCAAATTCGAAATCCTGATCGCGCCCTTTGACGTGCCCGAGACCGAGCAACTGCTTATCCAGACGCTGGTGGAGATGGGAACTGCCGGGACACTGGTCAACGTCCCAGATGCAGTTGACCTGCAAAATCGTCAAGTCCGGTTCGGTTATTTCCGCGGACTGAGCGCGGCCGACCAGATTAAGGTATACCTCAACCTGGTGGACAATCACCTGTTCAACCAGCCCGGCAGAGGCTACCTGAGGTTTCTGTATCGACGCGATCAGATGATCATGGGAGCTGCGGCGTTCGCCGCGTCGCCCGACGATGCCATCACGGCCAGCAATCCCAATCCGATGTTCCGAGTCAATGCGCAAGAAGGCAATGATCCCGAGGAAAACGTGTTGGTTCCGTACATGCATTGTGAGCTCGAGGGCAACCGCCTCGCGCGGTGGCTGGACAACGTGCTAGTGGGGCTAATTGCGGGATTTGCGGCATTCACGGCGTTTTGTGTCCTTTGTGAAGTGATAACCATGGGAGCCCTCGATTTCCTATGTGGGTGGGGTGGCGCCGCCGTATCTGCCCTCATTGCTTTTCTGGCATGGTTGCTTTCGCATCTCCTCAACAATCCTGATGACGGAGTGGCAGGTTCTCCGGACGTGGACGTGGAAGATCCAGATTTTGACACGCCGCCCTCTGTGGCGCGGCATGGCGATGTGGCATACCTTTTCGGCGACTGGGTCATGGACGAGGAGCATAACAAGTATTTTGAGATTCACCCGATCAAGGCTTGGTACCTGCTGTGCCAGAGCGAAAGAAATCCAGACGACTGGGAACTCACCGAAGAAATACCCGCGAAGGAGTGCGCCTTCGATGTAAGCAAGCTTACTGAAGAGGACTTCCAGCGCATTTGCAAGATCGTCCAAGCAGTGGAGAACACTGACCCCGACGACAAGTTCACCACGACTATCAGCCACGCCTTGTCGAAGGGACCGCGATAAGTGAATCTATGTAGTACCGGGAGGGGACTTGAACGCCAAGTGCAACAAGTGCCGACGAATTGGCTAGAATCAGTTCTCGTGGCTCGCTTCAGCTCTTGTGCCTCTCCCCGAAGCACGTCACCAGGTCGCTTGCAAAATCACCAACCATTATTAGCAAGTGAATAAAGAAAGGAGATAAAACATGGACTTCATTGAACGCATCTTCGGTATCTCACCGGACAGCGGATCGGGTCTGTTTGAATGGCTTTTGGTACTGATCCTATTCGTGGTTTTGTCATCCCGTCCCCAGCCGGGCGAAACGCGCAACTCTGTACCTAAAAGGTGACCAACGAGACCTCACGAGGTATCTAGCGAGCGTGCGGCGGACATGCTAAATGCGCGACGGGTGGTCCCCGCTAAGTCTACCGGACATTCAGTATTCCGGCTCTGAAAAGCTGAATTAGGGCACTACCCGCACTTCCCCCTTTTGTCCAATTGTAGGGTCAAATGGTTGCCCTGTCGTTGCCGCAGACTATTCATTTCAGGGTCAAATATTCAGCAAATCGCTCTTTCGGCAGCTGGGACGCTTTTGCCACCAATTTCAGCCGGCGATTCGCTTCCGGTTCAAAAGCCTGCCTGATCGGTAGCGTATTAGATGAAGCAGCCCGCACACTGCTGGAACAACGTGATCAGTAGCGAGTGACTTTGAATCAACTGATCCGAAGATTTGATTTCGTGTCAGATGTGGTGCTTGGTGGTTCGTCGTGCGGGACGGAAACTTGTTTCGACGCGATTGACCCACGACCTTTTGGAGTTTCAACTGTTTAGTGATCGCGACCGTGACATTGAGTTCCTATCAACGCACCCGAAGTGAAACCCACCGAAGGTGGGAAATTCGGTTGGCCGTGTAGACATGGCAGGCGAACGACTGCTTCTGGCTTAGTTTGTCTTCAGTTCCAGCAATTTGACTACCTCGTCGCGCAGCTTCTTAACTTCGTCGTTACCGGGAGCAAGTTTTAGAGCGCGGCTTGTTAGAAAATCAGCTTCTCCGCGAGCGCGTCTGGCTTCGTTGGGATCACTGCCTTGTTTGAGCGCATAATCGGCAAGGCGTCGGCCAAGATCTGCGGTTACGCGAGCATTGGCGGGATCGACCTGCATCGCGGCTCGCAGACCTTCGACTGTTCCCTCCTTGATCCTGTTCTCCAGCCATTCCGAAACTGTTTCTTGCGAGAACGGAGAAATCGTTCGGCTTCTGCGGTCCGAGACGCTCCATTTCATGAATCGCTGTAAGGGACTTAATTCAGAAGACACTCTTGTGAGTCTCGCGGCGATCTTTTCTTGAATTGTGTCGATGGATTCAGATGTCAGTGCCGTGAAAGTTTCTGCCCGCCCGGCACTTTCCAAAGTGACACCTCCCATAGTTTCAGACAGTGCAGACAGTAAACAGAATATATCCCCTTCGTGTCTTTCTTCGTGGCTGCCGGCACATCACATAGCCGCGGTCTTATCAACCGAGGACTGTCACACCGTCTGGCATCGGGGACTGAGCTGTGCAGCAACAACGAGGTCTTTGCTTCAATTAGCTCCCTAATGGGCTTGCCACTGGCGGGTCCGGCGGCAACACGTTACGGCATGGATTCCGGTCCCCTACTCGGGTCCTCGGGAGGGTCAGGTGGCACATCGAGTGTGGGGAATATTCGGCGATAGTCCTGCCCGGGGAAGTACCGCTGCCACTCGGAATGGCTTAGATTACGGCCCGCCACGGCTGCCAGATCCATCAACTCCTGTAGTTTAATCAGCCATAGGCGGACGGCACCGTCCTCGCTACTGGTGGCCAGCCATCGGCCGTCAGGGCTGAATGCGATGCGCAAGATTGGTGTCTGATGACCCGCCAAAGCAACCAACGACGTCGCTGGATCTGAAACCGACAAATCCCACAGCCGAACAGTTTTGTCCGCGCCAGCTGTCGCCAGTCGACGGCCGTCGGGGCTGAATGCGACGGCCCAGACATCGCCTTTGTGGCCGGGCAGAGGCAAAGAGCTCGCGGTCGGAAGCGCATGCGTTAGGTCCCATAGCCAGACGGATCCGCTCCCGCCGCCGACCGCCAGCCGGCTGTTAGGTCCGAATGCCACTGCCAAGACAGTCTTGGGATAAGGCAGATCAAAGAAGACATTAGTTCTTTTTGGGGTTGCAACGTCCCAAATCCGGCCTACGCCTCCACAAGCGGCGGCCAACCAGCGGCTATCGAGGCTGAACGCGACGCTACGAACATCGCCGTGCTTCGGGGCAGACAAGGCGTTAGAGACCGCAGCTATGTTACGCACTGTCAAGTCCCATAGCCGGACAGATCCGTTCCAGCCCCCGCTGGCCAGCCAGTGGCCGTTGTGGCTGCACGCGACAGCCACGGAATCACCCCCTTGGTATAATGGGAGTGGATCCGAGGCACCCAGATCGCATAGCCAGGCGGCGCCCGTCGCGCCTCCGGCGGCGACCAGTCGGAGGCTATCGTGGCTGAACGCCAGGTCCCGGGCGGCATGACAACCGAGTGTCCTAGTCCGATCTTCGGGTTTTAAGGCCCACAATCGGACCTCAGATCCAGTAGGACCATCCCGTCGCATGGTTGCGAGCCAGCAGCCGTCGGGGCTAAAGGCCGCACCACATTCAAGCATTGGACCGGGGATGAGATCGATGAATGCCGGGGCCGGAGACTTTTCGATTATGTTCGACAGTTGGATGGCGTTGTCGTCAGCATCCGAGGCCGGTCCACTGCCGTCGAACGCATATAACACAGCACTTTCTACTCCTTTCTTTTGGCCGGACAGGACGCTCAATCCGATTTGGGCGAACGCATTTCTCAACGACTGTTCTGCAGCCGGGACAATGGGTTCCCCTGCTCGCAACGCGACTTGAAGCGCCTCGGCCGCCAGCGCCAGAGTCAGCTGGGGATCCTCTGCAAGCACGTTATCCGCCTGTGCGGCCAAGCGCTGCGCGATGTTAATCCGATTCTGCCGCGCAGCTTCTTCTGCCCGCTTATGCTCCACATAGATGGAGATACCCGCAGCCACCAACGCAATCAGAAAGCCGAGCACCATAGCCCCCGTCAACCTACGTTGCTGTGCGGCAGCTTTCGCTTCCTCCTGTCTACGCCGGTCGCGGAGAGCGGCGCTGGCGTCGAGAAATTGAGTCTCCGTTTCGGGCAGACCGCCGAGGATCGTATCGAACTCGCCTCGCTTGCGCATGTCGAGCGCCTGGTCGAGTCGCGAGCCGCTGAGCAAGTCTTCATCGGCACCGGCCCCGTCCTCAAGTCGGTGGCTGTGCCAGACGCGGGCGTCATCGGCGAACCGGTTCCTGACAAAAATAACCTCCTTCCCGCCTTCTATCCATCCCTTGAGCCGCTCCCAAGATGTGAAAAGCGCTTCGTGCGCGACCTCTACCGTCGCTTGGGCACCCTGGCGACCGCTGCTTACCAGCAGCTTTTGGTCGATCAAAGCTTGCAGTATCTCTTGCTCTTGCGCGCTGCTGAAAATTGCTTTCGGAACGCGCCGGCGGACCGGACGCCAGGCTCCTTCATCGGAGCCTTGGCCAGCGAGATCCACCACGCGCAGAAAAATCTGGCGCACAACTTTCTGTTTCTCGCTCTCGCCCTTCGGGTCGGCGTCGTCGCCGAAGGAGGCGTAAATTTCATCGGCGCGCTTTTGCAGAGCGCCGCGAACGCCGCCGAGCTGGCGATAGGTTTGCGTATTCAGATGCCGATCGGCAAGTCCATCGCTGCGTTCCTCCTCCTGCCAGCACAGGCTGAGCGTGTATTGCAAGAGAGGGAGCGAACCCGCCTGGCCCTGCACGTCTTTGACGATCTCCTCAACGAGTCCTTGCTCAAAGACCACGCCGTGCTTCGCGGCCGGTTGCTCAATCGCTAGCCGCAGTTCGTCGACCTGCATATCGGTGACGAAAGCGATGTTTTTCTCAATCAGCTTCGCGAACTGGGGGAACGGGCTGAAGCGATCGAAAAAATCGGCGCGCATTGCCAGAACAAGCTTGATCGAACCCGTAGAGTGCTGCGCGATCTTGACCAGTGCGGAGATGAAATTTGCGCGCAGCCGCTCGTCGGAAACCGTAAAGATTTCCTCGAACTGATCGACGAAGATGAGCCACTGGTCGCCCTCTTGCTGGAGCCCGCGGATAAGCCGGATTGGGGCATCCGGCTGCGCGTCGAGTAACTCGCGGGTTTGCGCCTGGCTAAACCTGCCGCCTTGGAGCGCGCTGCGTAGCGACTCGAATGGGTTTGCGTCAGGAACCAGCGTAAAGTAGCGAAACCTCGCGGCCAACTGCGATAGCTTGGGGAGCACGCCGGCTAGCACGACGGATGATTTGCCACTGCCCGAAGCGCCGAGGACTAGAAGAACATTGCTGCTACCGAGCCGGTCGAGCAGCTTCTCTATGAGTTGGTCGCGGCCGAAAAAAAGATCCTTGTCGCGATCTTCGAAGCGTTTAAGCCCGCGATAGGGGGAGGTGGTGTCGAGCGGCTGTTGCGTTACCGCGTCGACCGAAATCTGAATGATTTTGGCCCCGGCAACGATGTCGCCGTCGGCGCGGATGCTTAAGCTTCCGCCGACATTGCCGACGTGAATTCCGCCGGAGCTCGGGGGTTCGGTTGGCGGTGTTGGCATGGTAGGAGAAGACTGTTTCAGGCTTAGTTTGTCTTCAGTTCCAGCAATTTGACTACTTCGTCGCGCAACTTTTTAACTTCGTCGCTGTCGGGAGCGAGCTTTACCGCACGGCTTGTTAGAAAGTCAGTTTCTCCTCGAGCGCGCCGGGCTTCGTCGGGATCACTGCCTTGTTTGAGAGCGAGACCGGCAAGGCATCGGCCGAGATGTGCAGTTAAGCGAGCATTCGCGGGATCGACCTGCATCGCGGCTCGCAGCCCTTCGACTGTTCCCTCCTTGATCCTGTTCTCCAGCCATTCGGGAACCGTGAGTTGTGAGAACGGAGAAATCGTCCGGCTTCTGCGGTCCGAGACGCTCCATTTCATGAATCGCTGTAACGGAGTCAATTTCGAAGTTGGCTCCAAGAATTTCGCAGCGATCTTCTCCCAAGATTCTCTGATCTGTTCGGGAGTCAGCAATTTGAGATTTTCCGCCTGCCCGGCAGTTTCCAAAGTCACACCGCCGGTGGCTTCCGCGAGTTCAGCAAGTAAACGAACATCCTCTGTCGTGTCCTTATCCGTCGCAATCACGGCATCCCACAGCCGCGCCGTCTTATCGTCTGAAGCGGTCACGACCCGCTGGCCATCATGGCTGAACTGCGCTGACCTAACAGCGGCTTCATGCTTCATGGGCTGGCCAATCGGTTTGCCGCTGGCAGCATCCCACAGCTGCGCCGTCTTATCCTCTGAAGCGGTCACGACTCGTTGACCAGGACTGAACTGCGCTGAATTAACGCCGGCTTCATGCTTCATGGGCGCGCCAATTGGTTTGCCGCTGGGAGCATCCCATAGCTGCACCGTGTTATCCTGCGAGACGGTCACGACTCGTTGACCATCGGGACTGAACTGCGCTGAATTAACGCCGGCTTCATGCTTCATGGGCGCGCCAATTGGTTTGCCGCTGGGAGCATCCCATAGCTGCACCGTGTTATCCTGCAAGGCGGTCACGACTCGTTGACCATCGGGACTGAACCGTGCTGAATTAACGCCGGCTTCATGCTTCATGGGCGCGCCAATTGATTTGCCGCTGGCAGCATCCCACAGCCGCGCCGTTTTATCCTCTGAGGCGGTCACGACTCGTTGACCATCGGGACTGAACTGCGCTGATTTAACGCCGGCTTCATGCTTCATGGGCTCGCCAATTGATTTGCCGCTGGCAGCATCCCACAGCCGCGCGGTGTTCCCTGAGGCGACCACCACCCGTTGACCATCGGGACTGAACTGCGCTGATTTAATGCTGTCTTCATGCTTCATGGGCTGGCCAATTGGTTTGCCGCTGGCTCCATCCCACAGCTGCACGGTCTGAGCGATTGCCACCCGCTCAGTTGGTTTGCCGCTGATGCTGCTCATTTTATTCATCAATATCAACATCTGCGCCATCACTGGCGTCAGCGCCATCTCGTCCCCTGAGGCGGTTACCACCCGTTGCCCATCGGGACTAAACTGCGCTGAATTAACGTTGCTTCCATGCTTCATGGGCTGGCCAATTGGTTTGCCGCTGGCAGCATCCCATAGCTGCACCGTGTTATCCTGCGAGACGGTCACGACTCGTTGCCCATCGGGGCTAAACTGCGCTGAATTAACGCTGGCTTCATGCTTCATGGGCTCGCCAATTGATTTGCCGCTGGCAGCATCCCACAGCCGTGCCGTGTTATCCCCTGAGGCGGTTACCACCCGCTGACCATCGGGACTGAACTGCGCTGAAAGAACCTCGGCTTCATGCTTCATGGGCTGGCCAATTGGTTTGCCGCTGGCGGCATCCCACAGCCGCGCCGTTTTATCCTCTGAGGCGGTCACGACCCGTTGACCATCGGGACTAAACTGCGCTGAACTAACGATGCCTTCATGCTTTATCGGCTCGCCAATTTGTTTGCCGCTGGCCACATCCCACAGCCGCGCCGTGGTATCCCCTGAGGCGGTTACTACCCGTCGACCATCGGGACTAAACTGCGCCGATTTAATGCTGGCTTCATGCTTCATGGGCTGGCCAATTGGTCTGCCGCTGGCGGCATCCCACAGCTGCACCGTGTCAGCGGTTGCCACCCGCTCAATTGATTTGCCGCTGGCAGCATCCCACAGCGGCGCCGTGGTATCCCCTGAGGCGGTTACCACCCGCTGACCATCGGGGCTAAACTGCGCTGAATTAACGTTGCCTCCATGCTTCATGGGCTGGCCAATCGGTTTGCCGCTGCGAGCATCCCATAGCTGCACCGTGTTATCCTCCGAAACGGTCACGACTCGTTGACCATCGGGACTGAACTGCGCGCTCACTTCATGCTTCATAGGCTGGCCAATCGGTTTGCCGCTGGGAGCATCCCATAGCTGCACCGTGTTATCCTCCGAGACGGTCACGACTCGTTGACCATCGGGACTGAACCGAGCTGAAAGAACCTCGGCATCGTGCCGCATAAAACCGGTGAAGGCAACAGGCCAGCTTAGTTGTGTTAGCATGGCGGCCGTTAAGCCAGAGGCTTCGCGATTTTCCGGATTCAGCCGCAACGCCTGCGCAAGTTGAGCCAAGGCTTGCGCGTTCTTGCCGTTTTCTTCTGAGTACCGAGCGAGCGAAACGCTTCCCCGGCTGGCGACCTCGCTGGTCTTCTTCTCCGCAGCGACGGCCTTCTGCTCGTTAGTGACGGCCTTTCGCTCGTTGTTGACCGCTTTTCTGCTCTCCATCCAAGAGACCACTCCTGCCACCACCGCTACGAGAGACACGAACCCCACTGCGATTGTGAACTTACGTTGCCGTGCCACGGCTTTCGCTTGTTCAGTCGCCAAAGCTTGTGCCTGGGCTAATTCGCGTTGCTCGCGCTCCTGTTCCTCCTGTCTGCGTCGGTCGCGCAGAGCGGCGCTGGCATCAAGGAATTGAGTCTCCGTTTCGGAGAGACCGCCAAAGATCGTGACGAAATCGCCACGGGCGCGCATGTCTAGCGCCTGCCCAAGACGAGAGCCGCTAAGTAATTCCTCTTCAGCTCCGGCCTCGTCCTTCAGTCGTCGGTTCTGCCAGCGACGGGCATCATCAGCGAGGCGGTTCCTTGCAAAAATGACCTGCTTGCCACCTTCGATCCAGCCCTTAAGACGCTCCCAGGAGGTGAAAAGCGCTTCGTGCGCTACTTCTACGGTTGGCTCGGCATCCCGGCGACCGCTACTGACTAACAGCTTTTGGTCAATCAATTCCTGAAGTACTTCTTGCTCTTTCGGGGTTCCGAAAAGTTCTTTTGGGACGCGCCGACGGACGGGACGCCAACTTACTTCGTCGGCGTCTTTGCCCGCAATATCGACCACGCGTAGGAAAATCTGACGCACGATTTTCTGTTTCTCGCTGTCCCCTTTCGAGTCGGTGCTGTCGCCGAAGGACGCGTAGATTTCGTCGGCGCGCTTTTGCAGAGCGCCGCGCACGCCGCCGAGCTCGCGATAGGTTTGCGTGTTCAAATGCCGGTCTGCGAGTCCATCGCCCCGTTCCTCGTCCTGCCAGAGCAGGTTGAGCGTGTATTGCAGCAGCGGGAGCGAACCCGCCTGACCCTGCACATCTTCGATGATCTCCTCGACGAGACCTTGCTCAAAAACGACGCCGTGCTGCGCCGCGGGTTGCTCAATCGCCAGCCGCACTTCGTCCACCTGCATATCGGCGACGAGAGCGATATTTTTCTCAAGCAGCTTCGCGAACTCGGGGTACGGACTGAAACGATCGAAGAAATCACCGCGCATTGCGAGCACTAGCTTGATTGAGCCAGTGGGGTCCTGCGCGATCCTCAGCAGCGCCGCAATGAAGCTCGCGCGGAGCCGCGCGTCAGAAATCGTGAAGATTTCCTCGAACTGATCGACGAAGATGAGCCACTGGTCGCCTTCTCGCTGGAGCCCGCGGATAAGCCGGATCAGCGCATCCGGCTGCGCGTCGAGCAATTCGCGCGTTTGCGCCTGGCTAAACCCACCGACTTGGAGCGCGCTACGTAGCGACTGGAATGGGTTTACGTCGGGAACCAGCGTAAAGTAGCGAAACCGCGCGCCGACCAACTGCGACAGCCTCGGCAGCAGGCCCGCACGAACGACAGACGATTTGCCGCTGCCCGAAGCACCGAGGACGAAGCGCACATTGGTCGCACTGAGGTCCGTGAGCAAGGCCTTGATGAGCTGATCGCGACCAAAAAAGAGCGCCGAGTCGCGATCTTGAAGACGATCGAGGCCGCGATACGGCGAGGCGGTGATGAGCGGCCGCTGGGTTACTGCCTCGACAGAAATCTGAATCGTCGTGGTGACAGTCGTGATCTTGTCGCCGCCGACAATGTCGCCCAACGCTCTGAAGCTGACGTCCCCGCCGACATTGCCCATGTGAATTCCGCCGGAGCTCGGGGGCTCGGCTGGCGGGGCTGGCATTTGGAGAACGACCGAACCGGTCGTACGAATTTAGGGCAATCCAAAAAGATGTCGAGCGCTCAAGATGAGCGGACCGTATTTCACCGCGAATTTGCCGACAGTCTCGGCAATTTCCACACTCTTGGTGGTCACGCCTTGCAGCTTACCGACAATGCCGCCGGCGCGATCCAGCGCTCCTTCTACTTTCGTCGCGATCTCGGCTGGCGCTGGCTTGCCAGTCGGCACGGCCGCTGTTTCTTCTTTTACCTGTTTGAGCGCGTTCACCTGCTGGAGGATCTCACTGATGACCTGGTCTTTTTTGTCCTGATCGAGCGACGCGCTCGCCTCGATCTCCGTTTTCATCGCCCGCAACGCTTCGCGTAACTGATCGATTTCTGACTGAAATTGCTGCTTCTGTTCGTCGCCGGCGAAGCCCTTCTGGATCGTTGTTGTTGTTGTGGTGGTGGTGGTCTTGTCACGGGCGACAATATCGCCACTGGCTTTTATCTTTACCTCGCCACCGACAGGGCCAAAATGGAAGCCGCCTTCGCTCTTTTCACTTGTGTCGCTCATATCGGCTTACCTCGAATGCCCGAGGCTAGGAATTTTATGCAGTAGCGTCAATGCAATTCGTCGCAGGAATCGAGCGGTGCGGAAGTAACGGAATCCGAGGTGAGGGAAGTGATACTTGAGTTAAAGACAGGAACCTTGCGGACACTTCGCAAGCCTAGTGCAATCGTCCGTAGCAAACGCGGTAGCACCTGCCACTCAGCGATCGTATCGGTGTCGCTCCGTAGTCAGAAGATTCGTTAGGCGCGTGTTGAGCTGGTGCTCGGGTTCGAGCCACTCGAGCAACGTTTCTGGTTTGTGGAAGGCGAAGACGTTGCGGCTTTTCGGTGAAGGATCGAGCTGGTTCGTGAACTGTGTTTCGACGCCGGTGGATTCATATGCAAACGGGAGCGGCTCCCGCCATTTCGGGTAGATATCAAGCAATGCTTTTCCGTACTTGCCAGATTGCTCTTCGACACCCGTTAGCGTGTGACCCTCTGGCTTGGCTTCGACTGTTCCGATGGCCTTGCCATCGACAAATAAAAGATAATCGACTTCATCGCGATCTTTCAGAAGAGCTTCGCGAATCGCGACGCCGCGAGCTGCCGAAAGATTGATGGTGTTGCGATTTTGAATTTTCCAACCGCACTCAGTTAATAGCTTGTCGATTTTCTCTCGCGCGAATTCTTCTGGGGACGGCATGAAAGCGCGGAAAATAACAGAAAGGAAAAAAAGTAGGAAGGAAGAATTAGGAATTAAGAAGTAGGTGGTCGGTAGTTGATTGTTAAGAGCTAAGAGTTGATCCGCGTTGTATCTCGGCAGCCTCCCGCTGCGCTCGACCGCTACCCGCGCGGCTTTACCGGCCATGTCGCTCATCCCGGTCGCTCCATTCGCTGAGGCTTCCGTCTTCGTCGGACTACGACGTGACAAGACGGCGTGACAGCAGGCGACGGCGTCTCCGCATGCCGTGTTGCCCTCCACGGCGGGTAAACTCCATGTGGAATGCTCTCCAACGTTGAAACTCGGCGAGCCGGCGAGATTGGGCCGGCACAAAGTTCGCTGTAATTTGTGGCGTTCACGATATAAAGTTCTGCGATGAGCCTCCGATATCAGATCGTGCTTCATAAGTCGGAAGAAGGTTACGCGGTGAATTGCCCCGCGCTTCCCGGTTGTTGGTCTCAAGGAGAAACCGAGCAGGAAGCGATGCAGAACATTCGCGATGCCATTGAGGATTATCTTGCTGCTGTCAATGAAAGCCTCCGTGGTTCCGACGTCCGCGAAGTGGAAGTGTCGGTCTAACAATGCCGAAAATTCCCGGCATTAATCATCGCCGGGCGGTGCGGGCGTTGGAAAAGGGTGGTTTCCGCATTGTGCGCCAAGGCAAACACATCGTCATGAGCGACGGTTCCCATTTCATCACCATACCGCGTCACAATCCGGTAAACGCGCTGACAATGGGCGGGATTGTCAAAGACGCTGGAATGTCCGTAGAAGAATTTCGCAACCTCCTATAGCGGAAAATTACTAGAGAGCCTGAGGAATGATGCTCGTTTGGGAGTGCTTCGGCCCGAGAAGGGTCGGAAAGGGAAAGTAAGAATGACGAAGCCGTCCACTAAACCCGAATCCTTTCTGCGGCTGACCCATTCGACAAGCTCAGGGCAGGCGCCGCCGCCACTACAGCTCTGTAGCAAGTAGGCAGCGAACCAGGGATGTCAGCGGTCACGGTCCGAGATTAGCAGTTGTGGTCCGCGCTATCTGGGCGATAGTGGGAGATCAAGAAGTACTAAGGAGGAAAGTCAGCCTCCGGTGCGCGCCAAAGTCGGTGCGACGTTGGTGCTGGGTAGAAAGTCAGAATCAATTATGAAAGCCGAACTCATTGAAGCCGCCTCCAAAGTAATCACTAATCAGCAAATCCTGGTGAACATGGTCTCACGCCGCGTTCGACAGCTTTCGCTCGGTCATCGTCCCCTGGTGGAATATGCTCCGGGACTGCGTGAAGCCGATATCGCGTTAACCGAGATCGCTAATGGGAAACTGACGTTCGAGTCGACTTTCGGTCAGAATGGAACCGCCGAGGCTCCCTCCCGGGTCGTGCTGTTCCCCGATGTCACCGTTGCCAAGAAAGCGGTGGCGAAGAAAAAAGCGGCGTGATCCGCTTTCGGTCGCCGCGGCGATTTTCGACGTGCTGGCGCTGATATTGCGCCCGATTCGCAGATGTGAATAGTTGATCCGCCTTCGCGGGATTGAATCTCGCGGCTGACACAGCCGCCACTACAGCTCTGCTGCAGGCGAGCAAGTCGGTGATTCGTGATCCGTCGTCGGTTAACGGGAAAACGCACGCTCCCATTCACAGATCTGCTGTTCCTGCGCGATCACGCGCCGCAAATCGCCGGGCGTTTTCTTGTCTGCCCAGCCGCGCTGATGCGGTTTGCACATCGCGCACGATGAACGCTTCGGAGCGCGGTAGCGGCGCTGGGTAAATTTCGATTTCATCGAAGCGAAGTCATTCAGTTAGCTGCGGCACATGCTCATCTTCGTATTTCTCAATGAGTACGCCCAAGACGTCCATGAGCGAAGCAAGCGGATGATTTTCACCTTCGCCGACTTGGTCCGTGACACGGTCGAGCAATTCCACGAGTTCGCGGTAATCTTCGTCCGTACGAGGCACGCGCACTGCCCGAGAGATCGGCGGCCACGCCTTGGTCACGTTTTCGAGTTCGGCGAGCGACATGTTATTTCTTCCACATGCCTGTGTCGTATTCCTGATGAGTCAACACGTGGCGGATGTAAATCTTGTTTCTATTATAATGCACCGCCGCGATCAGTCGAACTTTGTTGCCTCCAATATTAAACACCGTGAATTTTTCAACTTGGTCGGCGTGAGGAAAGGTCTCGCGTAGTTGCGCGAAATTCAGAAACCTGCTCTTTCTCATAATCGCGTACCAACGCGCAAGAGATGACTTGGCGTCTGGGTGTTTTTCCGCGAACTCGTTCAAACGCTTCCGCGTAATGACGTGCATTATTGGTGCGCAAGGTTAATTGAAACCTTTTTCGACGAGAAGCCGCCTTTGCGATTTTTCGCGGCGGCGTGCCAGGGGGGGATTTGCAGAGGTGCATGGCTGGTAGTTAAGAGTCGAGCCGCCTACGTGGAATTTACACCTCGCGGCTGACACAGCCGCCACTACAGCTGTCCGGCAAGCGGGAGCTGAATCGGTGATTCATGAACAATGAATAGTGAGAAGAGTTGAGGGCGGATTGAGTCATTTGCGGGTTCTTCGTTCCAGAAGGTCGCGGGTCTTTTCGATCTCGGTCGCGAGGCGTTTCTCATCGGGCAACGCGAGCTTGTATTCGCGCGCCAGAACCTTATTCGGTAATCCTTCCAGCGCGTATTTAGCGATTGCGTCATCCTTTTCCGCGCACAAGATCAGACCGACGGGCGGATTCTCGTCCGCCTGCGTCCAGTGTTCGCGAGCGTAGTTCAGATAGAGATGCATCTGACCCGCGTCGGCGTGCGTGAACTTGCCAACCTTCAGATCAATGACCACAAGGCATCGCAGTTTGCGGTGAAAGAAAAGAAGATCGACGCGATACCATTCGCCGCCGATGCGCAACCGGCGCTGGCGACCGATGAACGCAAAATCGCCGCCGAGCTCGAGCAGAAAGTTCTCAAGGTGCCGCAAGAGCGCCTCTTCAAGGTCGGTCTCCGAGTATTCGTCTTTTAGCCCGAGGAATTCGAGAACGAGCGGGTCGCGCACTTCTTCGTCGGCGGAGATTGAATCTTCGGCGCGTGCCGTCCCCCCTTTACGCAACATGGCGTTCTTGTTTCGCGAGGCAGCGGTGCGTTCGTAGAATTGCGAGGCAATCTGGCGATCGAGCTGGCGCACGCTCCAGCCACCGCGCAGCGCCTCGGTATGGTAGAATTCTCGGGTGAGTGCATTCTTGACCGAGAGCAGCCGCACATAATGCGACCATGGCAAAGGAAAACGCGCAGAGAGATTGCGCACTGCCAATTGGCCAGACGGTGTCTGGCTTTTTTGCCGCCGCAATTCTATTGACGGTGTCGAGAGAATTGACTCAGTAGATTCTATTGACGGCGTCGAGAGAATATTCGCGGAGGGAAACGCAAGATAGAATTGGCGAAACTTGTTAACGTTTGGATACGAGAAGCCGCGGCCAAATTTAGCATTCAAGTCCTGCGCCAGCCGCTGCAATAACGCCTCACCATACTCCGCCCGTTTCTCGCCGCCCTGCTCGAATTCCACGATGCGGCGGCCGATCTCCCAATAGGTCGCCGTCATCAGCGTATTGACGGTACGCGCAGCCGTGCGACGAGCAGCTTCGAGCAGTTCCGCGATCCCGCCCATCAAACCGCCATATTCTGCAGACGGTGTCTGCAAAATCGCTTTTTCTCGAGGCTTCTTCTTCATGCTGCGAGAATC
>Ga0193713_1000208_pt1 | contig 19436 bp, 14 predicted proteins | sample H3a2metaG_FD_143054 | JGI IMG/M metagenome (GOLD analysis project Ga0193713, IMG submission 143054) | Soil microbial communities from a riparian zone of the East river system, Colorado, United States - H3a2 | ecosystem: Environmental > Terrestrial > Soil > Riparian zone | place: USA: East River... | reverse complement strand
GGCGTGCGATCTGATCGACGCGCGCACCAGCGAAACCCCGCTTGGCAAACTCTTCGCGGGCGGCGGCTACGATCCGTAATGCCCTGTCATTACTCAGCTTGGGTGGCATGGGCGACTTTCGTCAACCGTTTGGTTGATGAAATCTAAGGCCCATCGTCCCGTGCCGCCACCGCGACGTTCTCCGGAATGCGGGACAGACCTTCTTTGAGATAAGCCAACAGGTATCGGTTCACCTCATCGGGCGATTCATCAGCGGCGTCGTGTCCAGTGCGCGTGAGGACGACGAATTCGCTGCGCGGCAGCTCCTGCGTGAACCTGGTGCCATCGCGAAGCGGAATCCACCGGTCCGCGTCGCCCCAGAGAACCAGTGTTGGCGCCTGTACGCGGCCAACACGACCGCCCAGGCTGTCGAACCTGAACTCTCGAAGCACCCCTCGCAGGGCGCGCCCATACGCCGGATCGGGGACAGGTGCGTAGTACTGATCGACGTCTGCCTCGGTGACTTTGCTGGGATCGGCGAATGTCGAGCGCAGGATGCGCGCGGTAATCCAGCGCGCCCGAAACCTCGTGACCACCGCGCCCACCTGCGGCCAGCGCGCCAGTTTGAGAACGCCGGGCCAGCGCACGCCGTAGCCGGCGGCGTCGATCAACACCAGGCCGCGGACGCGATCCGGATAGCGCAGCGCAACCTCCGCGGCGATCGCACCGCCCATCGAATGACCGATGAGCACCGCGCTCGAGATGCCGAGTGAGTCGAGGAGCGACACGACGAGGTGCGCGTACGCGGCATTGGTATACCCGTGCGCCGGTTTGTCGGAGAATCCAAAGCCGCGATTGTCGAACGCAACGACGCGATACCCGGCGGCGACGATCGGCGGTAGCTGATAGCGCCAGCCGTACATCGAGGCGCCGAACCCATGAATGAACACGACCGGCGTGCCGTTGCCGGTGTCGATCATCCGTAACCGCGTTTCATCGACGGTTCGGTACTGCGCGCGGAAGGGAGTGCCGGCGGGATAGCGCTGCGCTTCGGGAATCGGTGACGCTCGGCACGCACCAGCGAGCAGCAGAACGGAAACGAGTATCCGCGGGGCCGTCACAGGACGCTCTGCAACGCGCGCCGGGCGAGGAGCACCATCAGCGGATGCGAGGTCCACAGGCCGGCGATGGTCTCTCCCTCCCCCGATGTCATCACCAACTGCGTGTCGTCGATCACCAGCACCGTCGCATCGGGAGCGTCGTCGGGAGCTGGCGCGAGCCACGACGGGGCGTCCGGTGGCACACCACCACGGGCACGCACCTTCAGCGTCGCGCGTTCCGCGGCACGTCGCCAGGCCGGCAGCGTCGGCCGCCACAGCTCGAGCGCCATCACTCCTTCTACACTCCGCTCCGCGCGAGCGACCAGCTGGGTGACGAGGTTTGCCACCGCGCGACTGCCAGCCACTTCTCGCGTCGCCGGATCGCCCGGCCGCGAGAGATCGCGCACCTCTCGGCCCAGCCGGTCCAACGCCTCCCCTTGCCGGGTAGCGAGCAGCGCGAGTAATGCCTGCGGATCAATGGGCCGATAGCGGGCCGGCCGATCAGGAGGCGGCGTGCGGGTCGCGGCACCCCGGGAAACCAAACCTTCCAGCTCGCCATACGCGTTGGCGCGCGCGAGCCGGGCGCCACGGGCCACGCCGTAACCGGTCGAAGGACCGAGCCGAAGCAACGTCCCGTAGACGAGCGACTCGGTGGGAGTAAAACCGAAAGGCGTTAGATCGATGGCCACTGTAGTAGCAAATACTACTACTCAAACATGCTGCCTGCCATCCTAGACGACGCTCAGCGGAATCCCGAGCAGCCGCGCAATCAGCGCCAGGCGGAACGTGACGTCGGTCTGGCGCTGGGCCGGGCTCTTCCCCGGTCCCTCGAGCGGAAAGTAGTGATATACCACAGGGTTAGTCGACTTCGGCATCGCCCTGAGGCCAGCCGGGCTCCAGATCCCCTGGTCATCGCATTCGCTGTACAGCCGCGCGAGGACTTTCGCGGCACTCGGCACCTGGCGCACGATTCCAAGCCGTGTGAGCAACTCGAGCCAATACACGGCAAAGGGCACGTCTGTGATCCGACCCTGGGCGTCCGCATGCAGCGGGTCACCCAGGATCTCGAACAGCGGTCGAAAGATCTTCTTTCCAGCCAGGATAAAGAACGAGCGGCGGGGCGTCGGGACGGAGAAATAGGCGGCCAGGCGCTCGAGGAAGCCGGCGCGCTCGCGCTGGACCGCGGGCATGAAGGCGAGCATCTCCACTGAGAACACGGTCGGCGGATAGGTAAGCGGATCGAGGACGGTCTTGCCTTGCGCCTTCTTGAATGGCTTCTGCGCCAGCTCGCTGCGCAAATACATCGAGATGTCGCTCGCGATGCGATGCGCGGCACCGCGCAGGCGCGGGTCGTCTTGATGCGCGCCGCGCGCGAGCGCCGCTGCTGCCGCTTGTCCACCGATGCTCCTCGCCCACAGCCCCAGGCCGGGCTCGCTTTTGGCCGCCCGTTGGAACTCGACGAGGAGTGTTGGATCGTCGTCCCGGGACAGCAACCGGAAGAGGAAGCGATCGGCGAACCGGAAGACCCTCGCGTCGGGCGGCCATCCCAGCTCGAGCAGCCGCCGGTATTGGTAGATCGTTCCGACTTCTTTCCAGCCCATCGCCTTCGAGGGAGCAGGCGCGAGGAGATTGCCTCCCCACAGCCCGGTGTCCTTCTGCTTCCGGACGATGGCCAGCGCTTCCTTGTAATGCAGCATCGCTTCGCGCAACGCGGCGACGCGCTCGACGTCTCGCGCCGGCTCTGGCACGACCTCGGTGAGCGTCCGATACTGGATGGGGAGACTGGCGGCCTCGTACAACCACGACAGAGGCACTGTATGTGTGGAGGGAATCTCCAACCGCCGCTCCATTGGTAGGAGGTCGTACCAGCTGGTGCTGCGGGGTCAAAAAGCGGGGGCAAACTATCCCTCCCCCGCGTAATAGGCAATCGCCAAACCTTAACCCATTGTCCTCTAAACTGTTCCGAATGTGCCCCGGCGTGCAAGCTACTGCATGTCTACGGCTGCGGTCGCTGGAACTCCGACGACGGCAACCACCGCGGCATCGTCGGATCGTTTCCGATCGCGCGCGCTGCGCGAACCGTCACGCGCACCTCCTGCGCCATGCCCGCGTATCGGAACGCCGACTGGTACTCGTCGCTCGGTTGGTGATAGCGCTGTTGGTTGTAGATGTTCTCCTGCTCCTCGCCCCATCCTTTGGGGCGTCCAACAAAATCGTCTCCACCATAGATCGACAGCGCGGGCACGCCTGCGCGGGCGAAGGGAAAATGATCCGAGCGGAAGAATGAGCCACGCACGTCCGGTTCCGATTCCACCGTCAACGATTCGGCATGGGCGGCCGCCTCGAATACGGCTCCCAGCGTAGAGCGATCCCCACCGCGGGCTCCGATGTCGCGCGTCGCCCCGCGCACGTTCGTCACGTCGAGATTCAGCACCGCGGCGGTCTGGCCGAGTGGAATGAGGGGCCGCTGTACGTACGCTTCGCTGCCGAGCAAACCGCTCTCTTCGGCCGTGGTCGCGACGAACAAAATGGACCGCGCGGTCCGAGGCAGCTGCGTGAGCGCCTTCGCGGCACCCAGGATCGCAGCGACGCCCGACGCGTTGTCCTCCGCGCCGTTGTAGATGGAATCCCCGCGAATGGCTGGACCGATGCCCTTGTGATCCCAATGCGCGGTGATCAACACCGCCTGCGATGCCAGACGCGAATCGCGTCCGGGCAACCGCGCCACCACATTCTCCGATTCCACGCGACGGAGCGCACTGTGAACGCCGACGCTGGCGGTGATTCTCGTGGGGATCGGACGAAAGTCGCGCCGTGCCGCGGCGCGCGTCAGCGAGTCGAGATTGAGTCCCGCCTTGGAGAGTGCGGTACGGGCACTCGCCTCGGTCACCCACCCCGCGAATGCGATGCTGGGAGAGTGTGGTTGATCGAGCTTGAACTGCTCGACCGACCACGACCCACGCACGACTTCCCACGGATACGTCGCGCTCTCGGTTGTGTGAATGAGGATCGCGCCGGCCGCACCTTGGCGAGCTGCTTCCTCCAGCTTGTATGTCCAGCGGCCGTAGTACGTGAGAATCTTGCCGAGAAACACGGTCGAATCGACGAGGCCGGGATCGTTGACGAGCATCAGCAGCACCTTGCCGCGCAAATCCGCGCCCTTGTAATCGTCCCATTGCCACTCGGGCGCGCGGATTCCGTATCCGACGAACACGACGTCGCCGCTCGCTGCGATATCGCCTTCCGGGCGTTCCGCCCACGCCACGAACGCATCCCGATACACGAGCGTATCGGTTGCGCCGCCTGCTTTCCCCCACGAGAGCATCGGCTGCGGCGTCATCCCCACGAGGGCGACTGGCTGGAAATAGGTCCCGTTGGCTCCCGCCGGATCGAGTCCCAACGCCTGGAATTGGGCGGCGATGTATTCGGCCGCGAGGCGGCCGCCACGCGTCGCCGGCGCGCGCCCCTCGAGCAGGTCGCTAGCCAGGAAGCGCAAATGCGCGTCCATTGCGGCCGTATCGACCGGGATGGGCGCCGGTCGCTGTGCCGCGGCGGTTGCCGCCACGAATGCCAGCATCGCGACAGTATTGCAACATCTGTTGGTCATCGAGTGGACTGCTCCCGTGAAAGGCGACATTTGACGGTATCAATCGTACCAGGCCGGTGCCGGCCGGCTTCACTGGTCAAGACAAACATCGAGTCATCCAGAAAGTCGATCGCCTCGCCGCCGATCTCGAGCCCTGAGATGTTGCAGGGACGCTCCTGCGCGGGCAACAGCCGTCCCCCGACTCCAGGATAGAAAAGGTAGATCTCGGTATAGGTTCGCAGCGCCACGACCCGGCCGTCGGAGCGTATCGCACCCGCCGTGACCAGGCGGCCCGCCTCGGAGCTCGGTCGGATATCGAGAGTCTGAACCAGCGTCGCCACCACAACGTCTGACGTCGTATCGCGCGTCCGCCAGGCGCTGCGATCGACGCGATACAATCGAATCGCGCTGCCACGCGTGGCTCCCTTGCTCACGAGAAACACCGCCGTGTCGCGTGGCGATATATAAACCGCCTCGACGTCGTGCGCGCCGTCCGGATACCGCAGGCGAAGCACGGCCGGCGCTCTCGTGGTGCCCAACGTGTCGCTCGCACGCTCCGGCGGGGTTCAGCCAAGGTCCGTTGCGTAGAGGTACGGGCCATCGCCGGAGTCATTGTGCGTCCACAACACACCGGGATACGTGTGACTCACCGCCACACCAGAGCTTTCGATGAGGCGCGGACTTTGGAATGTCGCTTGAAGCACGAGCAATGCGGTTGCAAACATGAGCTTCCAAGAAGATACTTCGCACATGCGTGACGCAAACGTTCGACTGCAAGGCCGGATCCTCTACCTCACCGAGGATCCGGGCTTCGTGCGTGCGCAGCTCGCTGGGAATGACCCGGCCTGGTCGCCGGAGCACAAGCTCCGCGACGACATCTCGACCGACGAAATCACTCCCGCTTACATCTGCTACTACTACGACGAAACGCTCGGCGAATTCCCCTACCTCGGACTCAAGTGCCACGACGAATTCCCCATCACGCGTGGCGCGGTGAAACGCGGGGGCTTCGTGGCGGCGGTGAGCGGCAAGCGGCGCGGCAAGGGTTCGTCCCGTGAGCAGTCGCCCTACGCCGAGATGTGCGCCGGGATCAGACTGGTCGTAGCCGAAAGCATCGAGCGCATCTATCGCGAGAACTGTCAGAACCTCGGCGTGCTGACGACGACCGATTTCTCGATTCTCGACAAGGTGCGCCGCGGTGAGGTCATCCCGCTGTCGGTGTTCACGGCGGGCGAGGGCGAGATCACCCGCGGCATCATCGAGCATGGCGGGCTGTTCAACTACAACATGGCCCGGCTCAAGGGTGAAGTCGTGCTGCATCCGCCCAAGACACCGCAGCGGCCGATGACGCTGGGCGAGAAGATCCTGGCACGCCGCTGGGTCGTCGATCCGGCGAAAGGGAAGATCGGCGTTCCCGCCGTGAAGCCGGGCGATGAAGGGTTCGTGCTCACCGACATCCGGTTCAGCCACGAGTACGTCACGCCGATGGCGGCGATCTTCTTCGAGCAGCTCGTCGGGAAAGACGCCAAGGTGAACGATCCGGGCTCGATCCTGATGTTCCGCGACCACCTGACGTTCCTGCCGGAAGCGATGACGCCGGAGCGCGTGAAGGAAGGCTTACTCGACGTCGCGCTGCAGCTCGAGAAGAAGCAGCGCGAATTCGCCACGGCGCAAGGGATCAAGCTCTACGGCGAGCTGCGGCTCGGCCACCACGGTTCCGAAGCGATCTGTCACTCGAAGATTCTCGAGTCGCACGCGCTGCCTGGCCAGGTCATCATCGGCTCCGATTCGCACACACCACACGCCGGCGCGGTGGGCTGCATCGCGTTCGGCGTGGGAACGACGGCGATCTTCAATTCCTGGATCACCAAGGATGTGCGCCTGCAGGTGCCGGAGACCGTCAAAGTCGTCATCAGCGGCCAAAAACCCGACAACGTCAGCGCGAAGGACTTCATGCTCGAGGTCCTGCGCCATCCCTACGTCAAAACGGGCAAGGCCATCGGCAAGCTGGTGGAGTATTGTGGCGATGCTGTCGCGTCGCTGTCGGTGGACGAGCGGGCCACGATGACCAACATGACGGCGGAGGTTGGCGGGTTCACGGGTTACGTCGCTCCGGACGCCAAGACGGTCGAATACCTGATGGACTACCGCAAGATGTCCCGCGCCGAAGCGGAGCGCCTGGGCGCCGGGCTCGCGAGCGATCCGGCTGCCGAGTACTGCGAAGTCATCGAGATCGACGCGGCGAGCATTCGGCCGATGATCGCCCTCCCCGGCGACCCCGGAAACGGGCTCTATATCGAGGACGTCGGCCAGCGCATCAAGGTCGACATCGCGTACGCGGGCTCCTGCACGGCAGGCAAGAAGGAAGACATGGACATGTACGCGCGCGTGCTCGCCGACGCCGCGGGTCGAGGGGAGCGCGTCGCACCGTGGGTGCGCTTCTTCATTCAATGCGGCTCGCAGGACGTGAAGCGGTACTGCGAAGAACGGGGCTACCTCGACGTGTTTCGGCAGGTGGGCGCGACGTTTCTCGAGCCCTCGTGTGGCGCCTGCATCAATGCGGGACCGGGGGTGTCCAAGACGCGCGAAGAAGTCACCATTAGCGCGATCAATCGCAACTTCCCGGGCCGTTCCGGTCCCGGTCAGCTCTATCTCGCCAATCCCTACACCGTCGCGGCGTCGGCCATCACCGGTTACATCACCGCATGGACACCTGGGATGGTGCTGGAGACGTCCTACTCAGGGTAGAGTGCCGCGGATCTTCACCTTCACGGCGCGCGCGCCGCTGCCGAAATCCAGCGCCGAGCTCACCGTCGAAATCGAATCCGGAACCAACTTCGCGGTGATCGTGAACTCGCCGTTCAGCATGCCCCGAGCCACGTTGAAGGTTGACCCACCCTGACTCGAGCCGTACTGGCTCGTCGTCGTCCGCAGGTGACCTCCCCGCGATAGCCACTTCGTGACGGTCGAGTCCGTCTTCTGATGGATCACGAATCCGGTGCCCGTGCCCGCCGTCTCGAGCGTGAACTGCGACCACAGCGAGTCGGTGACGGGAGCGCGGCCCGAACCGAGCAGAAAGAACACCGAATCGATGGTCCGGCTGGTGGAGTCGTACCCTCTCCACGCAAGAATCGCGGTCAGATTGCTGACGATGTGCGTGCCGCCCTGCGTCGCGTCGATATCGAACTCGATTCCCACCGCCCGGGTGGTGTCACTTCCGACGGCGATGCGTGACGCGCGATCGACAAATGGGATGACGAGCGTCGACATGAGCGCGTAGAGTCCAGAATCTCCGGTGAAAGCCGGATCCAGCGTCGCGTCATGTCGAAACGCGGAGTCGAGGGCCATCCAAAGCGCGTGTTTCTGCGCCGCCGGGATCGCGTCGGGATCGACGCTGCCCGCATCAGAGCACGCAACCATCACCCCGGCCAACGCCAGGGAGAGCAAGATTCTTCTCATGTGAGTGAATATGGCGCTACTGGGGGCCGTCGGTAACCGTCGCGAGCTGTACCCGATACGGGCGCAGTGAGTCGCGCTGATACACACTGCGAGGATTCCACAGCACCCAGGTGTTGATCCCCAGCTCTTCGGCCGCGCGGATCTGCTCGCGGATCTCGTGCGGTGTGTAGCGCGGTTTGCGGCGGCCGAGCGTGAACGCCTGGAGGTACGGACGAATCGTCGCGGCTCTCGAGAGCGGGCGCGAGCGCTCGAGTGCTTCACTGAGGGCGTTGCGAACGACGCGATACGGCTCGCCGTTCGGCCATGCGAGTCCGTAACTGCCTTTGTAGTAGTGGCTCGGATAGACCATCGGTAGCACGACGTCCGCGACGCTGACGAAGTCTTCCCACACCTGGCCGATGCCCAGGTCACCGGTTGCCGACGACGTCAGACCAAAGATGTCGAACGTGACCGGGACGCCGAGCGGCTGAAGCCGGCTCGTGAGAATCGCGATCCCCGCCTGCACGCCTTCGCGCTGCGTTTCGCCCCGCTTGCGAGCCGCGAAGATCGCCTCCGCCATCGCTTCCTTGGGCTCGTCCGGAAAGCGCACGTAGTCGAACTGCACCTCGTTGAACCCGAGCCGAACCGCTTCCTGCGCGAGCTGCGCCGCGTAGATCCACACCGAGTCGTTGTACGCATCGACCCACGCGGTCCCGATCCGATCGCGCCACAATCCGCTGCCGTCACGATTCTGCACCGACCACTTCGGCCGCCGCTCGGCGAGCAGCGGATCCTTCGCGACGACGATCCGTGCGATCGCGTAGATGTCGTGCGTGCGGAGCGTGTCGAGCCGCGACTGCACATCGCGCGTGCGCACACATTTCGTGGCACCGATCTCCTGCGCGACTTTCACCTCCGAGGGATAGAGCAGGCAACCGGTGTCGTCCTTGACGTCGACGACGAACGCATTGATCTCCGTCGAATCTGCGAGCCGGACGAGGTGGGCCAGCTTGTTCGATCCAAACGCCCACGCGTTGACGTAGAGCGCCTTGATCGGATCGGCCTGGGAGTTATCGAACATCGGGTCGGGCAGCACGTAGCGAAGCTGGATGCCGCGCAGCTGCATCGTCTCTGGTGACGAGGGCAGTTGTTGGGCAAAAAGGCCGCGACTTGCGGTCGCGGCCCAGAGCAAGAGAACGCCTGCCTGCCGAGCCAACTTCATAGGGGCCACCAACATAGGAAATCAGCCCCTAACCGGGCAAGGATTGATCTCTCATCTCAAGCGTAAGCTGTTGAATAGCAACGGATAAGTCGCAAGGCTCTGGCCGCGATACTGCGGCCGGATGCCGAACAGGATCACACGTCCTGTTCCTTGTTGCACTTCGAGGATCGCAGCCTTTCCGGCGATGCGTTCGGGATGAAGCACCCAGCCGGAGAGGAGGAGGCGCGTCGGATCGTCCGGCCACCGTCCGATCACCTGCGTCACGTTGGAGTCGAGCACTTCGAACGCGGGTCCTCCCTGAAACCATCCGATGGTCTCACGCGGCATCCCCCGCGCGACGGCGGTCGTGGTGTCGAGCTCCAGCCGGAAGATCGACCCCGGCGCGTAGAAATCTTCGTCACTCACCGCTTCGAGCACGTTGCGTACCGGCAGGAGCAGCGCCTGGATCGCGAATCGGCTGGCCTCATTCAGTGCGATGAGCGTTCCGCCGTCCACGACGAACTGTCGCAGCGCTTCGCTCCCGTCGGGACCGATGCCTCCGGCGTACGGCGCCGGATAGCGCGGGGGAAGGCCTTCGAGAATCTCGCGCGGGGATTGATCGGGGAGGATAATCACATCGAACTGATCGTGCAGCTTTCCCGCGCGCACGACCGAATCGACGAGCGACGTGTAGGGCACCTTCCAGTTGTCGAACACCCAGCGGGTCCATCCCTCGTCCATCGTCGCGTCATAGGATTTGTAGAGACCAATACGGACCGCTGGCTCCACGTCCGTTACGCGGAGGGGGGGCACCGGGGGCACGATCCGCGGTGTGATCGGCGACGACAGCGGAACGCGCAAGGAGTCGTTGGCTACCGTCGCCGTCACACGCATCAGCAACGGCAGGGTGTGAGCGGTGACGTCGTAGGGGCGCTCCGGCGGCCCCCCGGGATATAAGCGCCGGTCAGGATAGTTCTGCACTTCGAGGAGCGTTTTGGCGAACGCCGCGTACGGTTGCCGCAGCACGACGACGTACGTCCCGGCCGCGTGACGTTGACCCTGCAGGCTGAACGACTGCAGCGCCGTGCGAATCTCGACGCCGCCCCGGTGCAGAATACCGAGCAACGCGCTCAGCGCGACCGAGTCCTGGCGCGCGGGAATCACGTAGGCGTACGGCCACTCGCGCCAGCCGCGGATCGCACGCGTCTCGATGTTGAAAAAGTTGGCGAGCCAGCGCTCGCGGTCGTGCGCCGCATGTGACAGCAGCGCGTAGGCGCCTTCCGTCTGATACGAGACGATGTCGCGCAACGACCAGCGCCCGCCGCGCCAGGGGTTTGTGAAGTTCCACGACCGCTCGCGCGGATTGTAGCCGCGCTCGCGGGCTTGCAGGCGATCGAACGGGATGTCCACCGGTGTCGCGAGATCGGCACTGGCCGTCTCCGAGAGAATCCGCACTCCACCGTGGTAGTGCTGGTATGCGCGCGCCGGCGTCCAGGCGTCGTAGGTGGAATTGATCGAGATACCGGTCTTGCCCTGACCAGCGAGCTCCCACGCCATGGCGGTGCCCAGCGCGTTTACGCCATCGATCAGCAGCGGGTCGACATTGGGCTCGACGGGATCGAGATAAGGCGGCAGAAACAGCCGCGCGCCGTTCGCATCCATTTGGTGGATGTCGTGCACGATCTGCGGGTGCCAGATGCTGTAGAGGGAATCGACCGTCAGCTGGGTTTCGACCTGTGTGAACGCGTACCAGTCGCGGTTGTTGTCGTGGCCGGTGTAGTGGTGATACAGCTCCGGCGGCGACGTTCCTTCCGCAGTCGTCCCGATCGTGCGGTTGTACCACTTCGACACGATGGTGACGCCATCGGGGTTCAGCGACGGCACCAGCCACAGAATCACATTGTCGAGAATCGCGCGCGTCGTCGCGCCCGTATCGGTCGCCAACCGATACGCGAGCGCCACGGGAGAGAGGTGCCCACCCACCTCCGTCGAATGAATACTCGACGTGATGAGAACGATCGCCTTGCCGTTCTGCAGCGCCTCACGCGCGGTACGACTGGTGCGGAACGAGCGGGGATCCGCGAGTCCCGCGTTCACCTGCCGGTAATAGTCGAGGCGCCGCAGGTTCTGCGGGCTCGAGATCACCAGCGCGATAAACGGCGCGCCCAGCGTCGTCTTGCCGAGCTCCCGATAGTCGACACGGTCGCTCGCCTTGGCCAGCGCCTCGAAATAACGCACCAAAACCGGCCATTCGACGAGCTTGCGATCGTCCCCGGGGTCGAAGCCGAGCACGGAGCGCGGCGTTGGAATGACGGGCGGCGCAGGACGTCGAGTACGCCGCTGTTGCGCGGTCGCGGGGCTTGCTAGCAGCGTGGCTGCCAGCGCCAGCAGCAAGCTCCTACGCAGCTTCAATGCTGGCTCGTCGTGGCCGCGGGCGCCGCGTCGCCGGTCCCGATCCAATGCGCGAACCAGGTGCGGATCCGCTCCAGGCGGTCGACGAGCAGCCATGGTGGACCGGTGCGCGACAGGCCGTGGAAGGACCGCGGATAGCGCACGAATTCCGCCGGGATCCCGCGTTTGCGCAGTGACATGAAGAGCTGCTCGCCGTCGGTGATGGGGGTGCGCTTGTCATCCTCCGAGTGCACGATCAGCATCGGCGTGCGCATGTTTTTCGCGTACGTCATCGGCGACAGGACGCGGTAGAGGGAATCGCTTTCCCACGGCGCGCCGTTGAACTCGTAGTCGGTCAGCCCCTGCGCATCGGACGATCCGTACCACGAATACCAGTTGAAGATCGAGCGATCGCTTTGCGCCACCCGGAACCGGTTCGTGTGGCCGACCACCCAGTTCGTCATGAATCCGCCGTAGGAGCCGCCCAGGACCGCCATGCGCGTTGTGTCGACGGTGCCCTTGGCCCGCGCGATCGCGACGTCGACGGCCTGCATGAGATCCTGGTAGTCCTCCATCCCCCAGCGTCCGCGCGTCGCGTACGTGAACGCGTGCCCGTAGCCGCTCGACCCGCGCGGATTGGGGAACAACACCCAGTACCCCTGACTCGCGAGCATCTGGAATTCCGGAAACAGCACGTTGCCGTAGTTCGAGTGCGGGCCGCCGTGGATCGAGAGCACGAGCGGATAGCTCTTGCCGGCTTGATAGCCGTACGGCTTCATCAACCACCCTTCGATCTTCAAACCGCCGACACCCGTGAACCAGAACGTGTCGGCGGGAATGACCGTGACCTGCTTGAAGAGCGAGTCATTGAACGACGTAAGCCGCCGCTCCGCGCCGCGGGCGAGCGGAGTCACGTACAACTCCGTCCCGTGGGTGACGTCGCTGGCCGTGTAGGCGAGCGCACGCCCGTCGATGCTGAGGGAGAAGCCTCGCAGCTGCCGCTCTCCCGTGGTGACCTGTCGAACAGAACCACCAGCGGCCGCCACAGCGAACAAATGCACGTTGCCGTTGGTCTCGGCGTAGAAGTAGATCGTCTTGCCATCGATCGACCAGGCGGGGCTGCTCGGGTCGAGGCTCCAGTCTGCCGTCAGAATCCGTCCGGTGCCTCCGCTTGCGGGAACGATGCAAACGTCGTTCTCGACGTCCCGGCCCTTGGAGCACACGAACGCGATCGTCTTTCCGTCTGGAGACCAGGCGGGCGAGCTACTTTGCGGGAAGCCAGTGGGAAGTGGGCGAGTCGTGCCATCGGCAACGTTGAGGAGGTACAAGGCCGGCCAGTTGTCGTTCCGCACTTCCTGATTCTCGGTCGAGTCCTGGTCGAAGGCGATCGTCTTGCCGTCCGGCGACCACGCGGGCGAGTTCTGGCTCAAGTCACCACTGGTGAGTTGGCGCGGTGTGCCGCCGGCGAGCGGGACGAGGTACAGATGGGCGGGGCGCCGGATCTCGCGCGGGGGCAGGTAGCCGCGCTCATCGCCGACGATCGGGATCGAGGTGTAGACGCGCCCGTCGAATCGCTTGGGATCGGCGCCGCGGGTGATCGCGGTGGGTGACACGCGCGTGCGCCACGTCTCCTTCTTCAGACTGTCCGGGTCGTCGCCGCGCCAGGTGAAGGCGAGCCACTGCCCATTTGCCGAGAACATCGGCATCGCGTGCACGCCTTTGATCTGGAATGCTTCGCCGCCCGGCGCGGCAGTCCGCAGAAACCAGATGTCGTCATCCGAGCCATCGCGCTTGCTCGAGAACGCAAGCAGCGAGCCGTCGGGTGCCCAGTTTGGGTTCGACGCTTCCGTCGAAGGACTCGTGTAGCGGAACGCCGGGGCGGAGCCGTCGGCGGGAGCCATCCAGATCTCGTTGTGACGCCGGTCTTTGTCCTCGACGACCGTGGTCACGACGAACGCGACGCGCCGCGCGTCGGGCGAGAGCGCCGGACTGCTCACGCCGGTCAGCCGATAGTAGTCGGTGGACTGCCAGGGCCGGGCTTGGGCGGACAGTCGGACCGTCGGACTGACGGACAGAATGAGCGCTGACAGCAGAAGATTGCGCATGGAGTCTCTCGGTTCGTCGTGGGGTCAGAAAACTACCGGCCCCGGCCGCAACGCGCGACCGGGGCCGTTCCACAGTCCGACGGTCCGTCCGTCCGACCGTCCGACGTCAGTTCAGCTTGTGTAGTTCTACCCGTCTGTTTTGCGCTCGCCCTCCCGGTGTTGCATTGGGTGCGATGTATCCCGACGCTCCGAATCCGCGCGCCCTCATCCGCATCGGGCTCACTCCCTTGCGCGCGAGGTACGCCTGCACCGCTCCGGCACGTGCCATCGATAGACGCATGTTCGTCAGTCTGCGACCGGTCGAGTCGGTGTAGCCCGCGATTTCGATCCGAATCTCCGGATTGGCGACCAACGAAGCGGCTACCTGGTCGAGCACTGCATATGACGATGCGGTGAGCACCGACCGGCCACTCTGGAAATTCACGCCCTGCAAGATGAGCGTCGGACGGGCCGGCGGTGCGCCCGGGGCAGACGGCGGGACGGGTTTCTCTTCGAACAGCAACAAGCAGCCGTACTGATCGACGCGCGATCCCGGCGGTGTGTTCGGGCAGCGATCCTGCGAATCAATGACGCCGTCACCGTCGGTGTCGTGCGCAATGGGACAGCCGTTGGCATCCACCTGAATCCCCGACGGCGTGTTGGGACACTTGTCCAGACTGTCAGGCACGCCGTCCTTGTCGCTGTCTGCCGGACAGCCGAACGCGTCGACCGGTGTGCCGGCCGGAGTGTTGGGGCAGCGATCGATCCCGTCGAAGACCTTGTCGCCGTCGGAATCCATCGGGCAGCCATTCGCATCGACGGTCGCGCCCGCTGGCGTGTCCGGGCACTTGTCGAGTCCGTCCCAGACGCCATCGTGATCGGAATCGAGCGGGCATCCCGTCGTGTCGACCGTCGCACCCGCAGGCGTATCCGGGCACTTGTCGAGGAGGTCGTTCACACCGTCGCCGTCGGAATCCGGCAGGCCGGCCGGAGCAGCGCCGGCGAGCGGGCAGCCCTTCGCGTCGACCGCGGCGCCCGCGGGCGTGTTCGGGCATTGATCGATCCCGTCGAACACCTTGTCGCCGTCTTGATCGTGCGGGCAGCCGGTGGCGTCCACCGTCGCGCCCGTCGGCGTGTTGGGGCATTGATCGATCCCGTTCAATACGCCGTCGCTATCGGCATCGGCAGGACAGCCGCGGTTATCGACGGTCGCGCCGCGGGGAGTGTCGGGGCAGGCGTCACGTTTGTCTGCGACGCCGTCGTGATCCGCGTCTGCCGTCGGCGCGGCGTCCGGCTGGAAGAACGCGAGTCCCGCGGACGCCATGAGGTGCGTGGCGTTTTTCGACCCGCCGGGAAACGCACTCGTCGTGCTCGGCGTGTAGATGCCGCGCGCCTCGAATCGCAACGCAAACCGCGAGCTCATGAAGAACTTCGCTCCCGCCCCGCCGTGGAATCCGCCGTCGGTGAACCGGTAGGGACTCGTGCCGCCGAAATCGAGCCGCGAGTATCCGCCGAGCACGTAGACGGACATGCGACTCGCGTTCAGCACGTTCACGACGAGACTGCCGCTGCCGATCAGCGGCTCGATGTGCGCCGTGCCGATGTCCTGGGGTGACTGGAACAGCGCCTCGACCTCGAGGTCGATCATCGGCGTAAACGCGTACGCGAAGCGCACGCCGCCGCCTGGTTTATCGGCCAGATTGAACGCCTTATCGTATTTCGTGAACGCGCCGAAGATGCCGACTTCGTAGCGGCGATCGTACTGCGCCTCGAGCCGAGTCGCCGTCAGGGCCATCAGCACGAGTATCGGGGCGAACCTTCTCACGTTTTGCCTCCGCCTCAGTTGGTCTGCCGCAGCTCGACACGCCGGTTTAGGGCCCTACCGGCCGGCGTCGTATTCGGCGCAACCGGTTGCGTGGGCCCGTAGCCCTGGGCGACCATCCGGTCCAGCGCGACACCCTTGGTTGCCAGATACGTCAGTACCGCCTGCGCGCGAGCCTGAGAGAGGCGCAGGTTGGTCGCAGACGATCCAGTCATATCCGTATGACCGGCGATTTCGATCTTGATGCCGGGATTGGCGACGAGCGACGCCGCTACGATGTCGAGAATCGTGTACGAATCAGGCTTCAACGCCGAACGCCCCGTCTCGAACGTCACGCCGCGGAGCACGACCGGCGTCTTGGCCTCCGTAAAGAGGATCGGACAGCCTGCCGCGTCGACACGCGTGCCTGCCGCCGTGCCGGGACATTTGTCCTTGGTGTCGTCGACGCCGTCGCCGTCCGCGTCGGACGCGCGCTGGCAGCCCGCCGAATCGACTTCCGTGCGGGGCGGCGTGTTGGGGCACTTGTCGATGCCGTCGGGCACGCCGTCGCGGTCGCTATCGACTGGACAACCGGTCGTGTCGACCGTGGCGCCGGCGGGCGTGTTCGGACATTGGTCGGGACCATCGGGGACGCCATCGCGGTCGGAATCCGTCGGACAGCCTTGGGCGTCCACCCGCGCGCCCGTCATCGTGCCCGGGCACTTGTCGATCCCGTCGTACACACCGTCACCGTCCGTGTCCTTTGGACAACCGCGCGCGTCGACTTCGGCGCCCTCGACCGTGTTGGGACACGCGTCGAGCCCGTTGTAGACCTTGTCGCGGTCGGAGTCGCTCGGACATCCGCGTGCATCGACGACCGCACCAACGGGCGTTCCGGGGCATGCATCCTTCCGGTCGGCGACGCCATCCAGATCGGCGTCGCGCAACGCGCTCGGACCAGTGAAGATCGACAGCCCCGCGGAGCCGATGAGGTGCCCCGCCCAATTGCCGCCCGAGAACCTGGTGCTGGGTGCGTAGACTGCGCGCCCTTCGACCCGGAGGGCGACCCGATCGCTGAAAAACAGCCTGTCTCCAATCGCGCCGTGCACAGCGTTATCGGAGAAGTTGTAGCCTGGGCGGTCGCCGAACTCGAGCCGGGTGTAGCCGCCGAGGATGTAAAAGAGGTTGTGCTCGCCGCCCGTGTTGAGCACGAGACTGCCGCTCGCCAGAGTCGCAGTCGCGTTGGTGCCTCCAGCGCTGGGTGTCGGCTGCTGATAGCCGAGCTCGAACTCGATCCCAACACTCCGACTGAAGAAGTAGCCGAGTCTCCCGCCGCCGCCGATCTGTTTGTCGAGCACGAACGCGCGGTCATAGCGTGTATACGACCCGAACGCGCCGATTTCGAATTGGTGCGTATGTTGAGCGACACAGAGGACTGGAACGACGCTGAGACCGAGCAACAGGAGTGGCGTCCGCGAGCGCATGTCTCTCCCCGGGGTTGGCGGCACCTCCACTTTAATAATTGGTCCCGCGCGAAGAAACCCCTGTAGCCCCGGTCACCAGCCGCCGGGTCTAGGGGTGGCCGTTTCCGCCGCGGATAAAGCGCAATGCCTGGGCGAGCTTCTCGGCGAGGCTGGATAGTTCGGTGGCGCCGTGGGCGAGGTCCTGAATAGCGCGCAGCTGCTCGGCCGCAGCCGCGGCGACTGCTTCCGCTTCCTGACTGGACGTCTGGGCGCCCGCCCGCGCCAGCCCCAGAGATTCGGTGATTCGCGTCGCCAGCTCGGCGCTGTGGCGTCCCACCTCCGCCACCTGCTTCCCGGCGCGCGCCGTCTCCGCGGCCGCCTCGGCGATGCGGTCGAGGTCCTGCACCCACGCCGCGGAGCTCTGAACGACCTGGCCGAGGTCGCCCCGGATGCGCTCGATGAGTTGGGCCGCGCGGTCCAAGGCGCGCCGGGTGGCCTGGACCGCCTTGCCAACGTTGCGTGCTTCCCGCCCGCTCGCTTCGGCGAGCTTGTGCACCTCGTCGGCGACGACGGCGAACCCCCGCCCGTGAATTCCCGCACGCGCGGCCTCGATCGTGGCGTTGAGCGCGAGCAGGTTCGTCTGATTCGCGACGAACCCAATCGTCTCGGAGAACTTTTCGACTTGCGCCGCTACCTCACGCAGTCGTCCGACTTCGGCAGCGCTCTCGTCGGTCGTGGCGCCGAGATCGGTCAGTTGGCGCACGGCGTTCTGCGTCGCCGTGCGCACGCGGTCGGTGGTTTTTTCCATCTGCGTGCCCGCGTCGCGCGTCCGATCGCCGGCGGAGGCAAGCTCGCCGGCGCTGTCCTTCAGCTGCCCCGCTTCGCGGGCGGCGGCGCTCACCAGCGTCGCGGCCTGGCTGGCGCCGTGACTGGCGCGCTGCGCGGCGGCAGCGACTTCCTCGCTGGATGCGTGAATCTCCTCGGTCGTGGCGGTCAGGGTCTGCACGTACTGCGTCGTCTGATCGGACGCGCCGGTCACCGGGCGCAGCGAGCCGTCGATCGCCACCATCAGCGCGAGCTGCGGCGCCAGCAACTCCAGGAGCTCGCCGTCCGACTGCCGGTACATCGTGGGGTCGGAATGCCGGACGCTCCAGAGACCGACGAGCTGGCCGGCGTGGTAGAGCGGGACGAGCATCTCCGAGCCGGGCGTTTCCGCGCCCGGCAGCACGACTTGATCTCTCGCAAGGCCGTGCGCCACGACGGGACGGCGCAGGCGGATCGCTTCGCCGGTGAGACCGGCGTCGGAATCGAAGCGGAACGCGGCTCCAGGTTGCGCTGCCGTGTCGGCGACCAGCTCCATTTGGCGGGTGCGCGGATCGTAGCGGGCAAATCCCATCTGTTCCCATGGGACGAGCTGCCGCGTCAGCTCCTGCACTCGCTGGAAGCTGTGACTCAACGTGAGCTCGGCGGCGATGACCTGGGCGAGCCGCTGAATGAGCTGCAGCTCGTCGGCGCGCACGCCCAGCCGCAGTACGCCAAGACTGCCCCAGGTCGCGAGCAACAACGCGCCGGTGAGCAGCGCCCGCGTCCCGGCGGGGATGGAGGCGTGCACAACCGCCAGCCAACCCAGCGCCAGGGCGGCAGACACGAGATAGACGATCGATTCCCAGCGCAGCGTGAGCCGGGCGTCCACCCACGCGATCGTCTGCCCGAGGGCGAGCTCCAGATAGAACGTGCCGTTTACGATGATCGGCAACATCACGACCGTCAGCGCGACGACCCAGGCAGTGTCGGCCGAGAGCGCCGCGACTCCGGTCGCGCCGCTCAGGCGCGCGTACATCAGTCCGACGAACGTCGATCCTGCCGTCAGATGCGCCGCGTTCCCCAGCGCCGCGCGCAGCGGGAGGCGGCGCATCAGCACGTCGCCCACCAGCATCGCAAAGGGCGCGACGATGGCAGCGAACGCCCAGCCGCGATCGAGAATCCCGAACAGCATGGCACCGAGGACGTATGAGGAAAAGCCGTTGCCGGGAAGCGCGATGCCGTAGCGGCGTGTGACGGCGGCGACGAGAACGAGCAATGCCCCCGCCAGCGGCAGGTTTTCGCCGGCCGGCACGCGGCCGTTGACGTAGGCGGTGAGCCCGGCGCCGAAACTGACGATTGCGGCGAGCGCAACCACGACGCGGACGATGAGCGCGGGCGCGGTCGAGAATCGCGAGAGGAGCCGCATAACGCTGTGGCGCAAGGTCGGCGGCGTGGCGCGGTGTGTCAAGCACGACTATCGTTTACGACATGACCGTCACCATCGAATACTGCGTCATTTGAAACTACGAACCACGGGCCACCGGTCTGGCGGCCGAGATCCGCAGTGCGTTTCCGCATGCTGAAGTGCG
>Ga0193713_1000207_pt1 | contig 19448 bp, 18 predicted proteins | sample H3a2metaG_FD_143054 | JGI IMG/M metagenome (GOLD analysis project Ga0193713, IMG submission 143054) | Soil microbial communities from a riparian zone of the East river system, Colorado, United States - H3a2 | ecosystem: Environmental > Terrestrial > Soil > Riparian zone | place: USA: East River... | reverse complement strand
GAAGATATTGACGCTGATCGGCTCGGCGGCGACGTTGATTCTGTCGGCGGAATTTCTCGCCGATCCATCCCGGCGCATCTTCGAATACGCCATCCTGGTGCTGCTCTCGACGCTGGGCATGATGGTGCTGATCTCGGCCGGCGACCTGATCATGCTCTATCTCGGCCTCGAGCTGATGTCCCTGGCGCTTTATGTGGTCGCCGCGAGCAATCGCGACAACGCGAAATCCACGGAGGCCGGCCTGAAATATTTCGTGCTGGGCGCGCTGTCGTCGGGCATGCTGCTGTACGGCGCTTCCCTGGTCTATGGTTTCACCGGCACCGTGAGCTTCGCCGGCATCGCCGCGGCGGCCAAGACGGGCAGCGTCGGCATCGTGTTCGGTCTGGTGTTTCTATTGGCCGGGCTCTGCTTCAAGGTTTCGGCGGTGCCGTTCCACATGTGGACGCCCGACGTCTATGAGGGCGCGCCGACGCCGGTTACCGCATTCTTCGCCTCCGCACCGAAGGTCGCGGCGTTAGCGGTGTTCACCCGCGTAACGCTCACCGCATTTCCGGACATCGTGTCGCAATGGCAGCAGATCGTGGTGTTCGTCGCGATCGCCTCGATGGCGCTGGGATCGTTCGCTGCCATCGGCCAGAAGAACATCAAGCGACTGATGGCCTATTCGTCGATCGGCCATATGGGCTTCGCACTGGTGGGGCTGGCCGCCGGAACCGTCGAGGGCGCGCAGGGCGTACTGGTTTATATCTCGATCTATGTGGCGATGACGCTCGGCACCTTCGCGGTAATCCTGACCATGAAACGCAACGGTCAGCACGTCGAGACCATCAGCGACTTCGCCGGATTGTCGCGCACCAATCCGCTGCTGGCATTCTTCTTTGCGATGCTGCTGTTCTCGCTGGCGGGCATTCCGCCGCTGGCGGGCTTCTTTGCGAAATGGTACGTGTTTGTGGCTGCCATCAAGGCCGGATTGTTTACGCTGGCCGTGGTCGGTGTGCTCACCAGCGTGGTCGGCGCGTTTTACTATCTCACCATCATCAAGGTGATGTATTTCGACGAGCCGCTCGGCCAGCTTGACCCGATGCGCATGGAATTGCGCACGGTGCTGGCGGTCGCGGGGCTGTTCAACATCTTCTTCTTTGTCTATCCGGGGCCGCTCGTCAGCATGGCAACGGTCGCGGCGAAGTCGCTGTTCTAAATGATATTTTCGCTCGGTCCTCGAGCCGCATCGGCAGGATACCGGCTCGCAGCGTTCGACAGCATCGGCTCGACCAATGCGGAAGCCATCGCGCGTGCGCGCGGCGGCGAGCCTGGACCGATGTGGTTTGTGACATCGGAACAGACGGCGGGACGTGGACGACGGCATCGACCCTGGATTGCACCGCGTGGTAATCTCGCCAGCAGCATCCTCGAAGTGATCGACGTTTCGCCTGCGGTTGCGGCGACGCTGGGCTTTGCTGCGGGGCTTGCGCTCGAGGTGGCGCTGCAAAAAGTAAGCGTCGAAGCGTCGCTGAGGGCGGCGGGATCGGACCATATGAAGTTCTCGCTGAAATGGCCCAATGACGTGCTGGCGGGGCGACAAAAGCTCGCCGGCATCCTGCTGGAGGCCGAGGCCGTAGCGGGCGATCGTCTGGCCGTCGTGGTCGGCATCGGCACCAACGTCGTAGCCGCGCCCGAGGCCACGCCAACGCCTGCGACTTCGCTGGCGGCGCTGGGGGTCAATATCGGGGCGGAGGAATTGTTTGCCGTCCTGTCGGACTCGTGGACGGAATTTCGTGGCATCTGGGACCGGGGTCGCGGCTTTGGTGAAATCCGACGGCTCTGGCTGGAGCGCGCGGCCGGGCTCGGGCATGGGGTCGCGATCCAGTCCGGCAGCGCCATCGTCGAAGGGACATTCGATACCATCGACGAGCAAGGCTGCATGATCGTCCGAACATTGGACGGCAAGCGGATCCCGATTGCCGCGGGCGACGTCTATTTCGGCTCGGTGGCGTCGGTAGGGGCAACCTGATGGCGCGACCGGACGAACTGACCTTTGCGCCGCTCGGTGGCGTCGGTGAGATCGGCATGAACCTGTCGATCTACGGCCTTGGCAACCGCCACCAGCGCTCCTGGCTCGCGGTCGATCTCGGCGTATCCTTTGGCGACGAGGAGCATCTGCCGGGCATCGATCTGATCATGCCCGATATCCGCTTTCTCGAAAAGGAGCGCAAGAATCTCATTGGCCTGGTGTTGACCCATGCCCACGAAGACCATTTCGGCGCCATTATGGATCTGTGGCCGAAGCTGAAATGCCCGATCTATGCGACCAAATTCAGCGCCGCGTTGTTCGAGGCCAAATGCGCATCGGAGCGCAATCCGCCGAAAATTCCGGTCACGGTGGTGCCGTCGGGCGGGCGCATCGATCTCGGGCCGTTCAGTGTCGAGTTCATTCCGGTGGCGCATTCGATTCCGGAATCCCATGCGCTCGCGATTCATACCTCTGCCGGCACCGTGTTGCACACCGGCGACTGGAAGATCGATCCGACGCCGATCATCGGCGTGCCCACTGACGAACGGCGGTTGCGCGAGATCGGAGACGCCGGCGTGCTGGCGCTGGTCGGCGATTCCACCAACGCCGTGCGGGAAGGGCGCTCGCCGTCGGAGGCTGAAGTCGCAAAGACCATCACCGAACTGGTGAGGGCGGCGAAGGGCCGGGTCGCGGTGACCACGTTTGCTTCCAACGTCGCGCGGCTGCGCGCGGTCGCGAACGCCGCGAAGGCAGCCGGGCGCGAGGTCGTGGTAGTCGGCCGCGCCATGGAGCGCGTGGTGCAGGTGGCGCGCGAAACCGGCTATCTCGATGGCGTGCAGAGTTTCCGCGGCGCCGACCTCTATGGTCATTTTCCCCCTGACAAGGTGCTGGCGCTGTGCACCGGCAGCCAGGGCGAACCGCGCGCGGCGCTGTCCCGCATCTCCAATGACGATCATCCGCAGGTGACGCTCAATAAGGGCGATTGCGTGATCTTTTCCTCGCGCACCATCCCCGGCAATGAGAAGGCGGTGGGCGGCATCATCAATGGCCTGATCAACCAGGGCATCGAGGTGATTACCGACCGCACCCACCTCGTTCACGTCTCCGGCCATCCGCGGCGCGATGAACTGCGCGACATGATTTCATGGGTGCGTCCACAATTGCTGATCCCCGTGCACGGCGAGGCGCTGCATCTGTTTGAACATGCAAAACTGGCGCGGGCCGTCGGCGTGCCGAAGGTTCTGATCTGCCGCAACGGCGATCTGGTCAGGCTGGGGCCGGGCGATCCCGGCATCATCGAGCAGCTGCCGTCGGGACGGCTCTACAAGGATGGCTCGATCCTGGAGGATTCCAAATCGCGCGCCGTCATCGAGCGGCGCAGACTGGCCTTCGCCGGCTGCGCGTTCGTGGCGATTGCGGTGACCGACAAGGGCGAACTGGCCGACGACCCCGAGGTTGATCTGGTCGGCGTCCCCGAAAAGAATACGGCCGGAGAGGTCATCGACGAGATCGTGTTCGACGTTGTGGTGTCGACGGTGGAGGGCCTGCCGCGGGCGCGCCGCCGCGATCCCGACGCGATGGCGGAGTCGGTGCGGCGGGCGGTGCGTGCCACCATCAACGAGCAGTGGGGCAAGAAGCCGCTGTGCTACGTTCACGTTATGATGGTCTAGGTTTCAGGGCGGAGGAGTGTCATGCTGGGCCGGCTCAATCATGTGGCGATCGCGGTCAGGGACGCCGAGAAGGCCGCCAAGATCTATGGCGCGGCGTTCGGCGCCGATATCTCGGCGGCGGTGCCGTTGCCGGAGCATGGCGTCATTACCGTGTTCGTGACCCTGCCCAACACCAAGATCGAATTCATCCAGCCGCTCGGCGAGGCATCTCCGATCGCCAAATTTCTCGAGCGCAACGCCGACGGCGGCATTCACCACATTTGCTATGACGTGCCCGACATCATCGCCGCGCGCGACACCCTGGTCAGGGAGGGTGCGCGGGTGCTCGGCGACGGCGAGCCCAGGATCGGCGCCCACGGCAAACCGGTGCTGTTTCTGCACCCGAAGGATTTTTCCGGCGCGCTCGTCGAAATCGAACAGGCCTGAGCCGCGATGGCCTACAGCATCTCAACCGCGTTCGCGATCTACTTCGTGCTGTGGTGGATTGTACTGTTCCTGACGCTGCCGTTCGGCGTGCGCAGCCAGCACGAGGACGGCGAGGGTGCACCGGGTACCGATCCCGGCGCGCCGATCGTGACCCATATGGGCCGCAAGCTGATCTGGACCACGGTGATATCGGCCATCATTTTCGCCAGCGCGATGCTGGCCTTCAACGCGGGCTATTTCAATATCGAGCGGCTGTCGAAGCTGATGGGGATTCCGCTCTGACCGCTGGATGGTGGGGGAAGAAAGTGACGTTTCAAAGAATCATTTTAGGGCTCTTGATTTTGACCATCGCCGGCCTCGCGGGGTCCTTCTACATCAACTGGAAAATGGCAACCCAACTCCGGAGCGTGAAAGCCTTCGTCGAAGGCTCTGTGTTCGCAGAAGCCGTTGCAGCCTGCGAGAAAGCCCCAAGCACGACGCCGTTCAAATGGAATACCGGAACCAAGACTTCGGTGATCGGATTGAGCTCGGTGAAGCTCGACAAGTACACGATCATTCCGAGCTACACGCTCGTTGCCGACAGCGTCTATTGCGACTACGATCCGATCAAGAAGAAAGCCGACATCGGCTCGAATTTCCTGGAGCGGGATTGAGGAAAACGCGGTTGGTGCGCGCTGACATTTCCTGTTTCATGGCGGTGCGTTCGTCAGGTGTGTCCGAAAGAATACGAGCACATCCGCGTCGAATTGCCGGTGGAAGGCAACCCGGTCGAAGCCGTTGGCATCGACGCATATCTGCGGGACTTCCTTCGCCAGCGCGGGCGGACAGGGCGCCAGGAACGCGAAGTGCCCGGCGTTTGGAACGACGCGATATTCGTGCTTTGAGGGCAGGCTTTTATCCACGATATCGGCGGTATGAGGCAGCACGCCGTCGCCGCCAAGCTCCGACGCCCATAGTTGAACCGGAATCCCGACAGCACCAAAACTATTGGGGGTAAAGAAGACGGTGAGCGGATCAGCGATGACGGCGGCCTTGATCCGCGGATCGTGAGTCACAGGCTGCCCCGGGAATTCCTTTGCGCGAATTTGCTCGCAGACCCGGGTCGTAGATTGCTGGCAAAGGTCGGTGGCGCTGGCCCAATCAGGATTGGCGCCGATCACCGCAAGCCCGGTGTAGCCGCCCCGCGAGAACCCGAAGATGCCGATGCGTTCTCGGTCGATGTTGGAAGCAAGCGGCGATGCGCCGACCATGAAATCGATCAGGCGTTTGATGTCGTTTGGCCGCTCGACGTAGATCGAAAGATCGTCGGTCCGGCTCAAATCCAGGACGGTATCGCCGGGATGATTGATGGCTGCAACGATAAAGCCGGCGTCAGCGAGCACCTCATAGGTGTCGTAATGACCGATGAAGTTGCCTCTCCTGCCGTGCGAGACGACGATGAGCGGCAAGTTCTTGTCGGGCAGTGGACAATCCTTGACCCCCGGCAGGGTGATCTTGCCGAGATCAACCTTTTCAGGCGGTTGGGAGCAGAGATACCACACGGCTCCCTTGAGCGCCGGGCCGTCGGCGCTGGCGGGTATATCGATGGCGCGGATACCGGCGCCCTGCGCCAGCGTCGCGGTGAGACATAGGGTGATCGCGCCTAGCCATTTGCAAGCGTACATCGGTGGGCCTCCTGCCAAAAGAGGGATATCAGATCTTCGACCTATGTTTGGTTCTGCCCGACGATGCCCTCGAGTTCGCCCAGCAGCTTCCGCCACGCGTTGTCGATCTCGGGCGACCATTCGGTCCCGAGAAGCTCGCGTATCGTATCGGCGATCACGCCAAAGAATTTTCCGAACAGCTCGCGCGGCGTGCCGTAGGCGTCGTGCGACTGCACCTCGCAAGTGATCATGCGAAAGCTGCCGGTGCGCTCGCCGGCATGATCCAGCATCGCATCGATGGTCAGCGCCAGCATTGAACCCTTGACGAGGTCTTTCTCCTCGCGCCGGAACATCGGTTCGGCTTCAGGGTGTTCGCGGAACAAGCGGCGATAGACCAGCGGCGTCAGATCTTCGCAACGCGCTGCCGCCAGTTCAAAACTATGCTGGATCAGATTGGTTGGCATGTCCGCTTCGTTGAGCACAAATCGCGGCGACTGGTTTTTTTCAGAATACTTCGAAACAGAGCATCTCGAAAAAAATCTCGAAAAAAAAGAGCAGGGCGCAAGCCCTGCTCTAAAAATTGTGTCGACCCTATTTCCCCGAAAAATTGGATTTGATCTTGGTTGACGGGGCGACGCTGCTTGTGCGCGCCAGGGCTCCTCCCGAGACTTGGACCACCAGACTTCAACCTTACGGTCAGCCTGAGCACGTATTGTTAGACGATCTTTTTTGTCTTGTCACCATTTTCAGCAACGATTGTTCAAAATTCGAGCAATCTGCGAAATGATCGAAAGTTGGCTACCCCGGGTTGCGTCGAGACCTCTAACTCGGAATTCGGGTAGCGAGCGCGGAGGCCACGCAACTTTGAAAATGGCGCGTCGCGCGGCAACACCGGCGATATAAGGTTATTTCATCGTTACCTGACAAGAATTTTGCTCCTCAACTCCTGTTGTCGCACCCAACAGCCGTGTCGCCGGGAACCTGATCTCGACTCGGGACTCTGTGCATGATTAATTAGCAACGTTGAAGGGTGGGTTCATTGATGCGGCGGCGGCTGCGGAATTTTTTTCCGATCGTCCTGATTGCCCTGACGGTGCAGATTTTCGCGCCGATCGGCGCATGCTGGGCGGCCAGCATCGCGGCCTCCGATCCGCTGCATGCAGCCATCATTTGTCACGGCGATACGGCTTCGGCGCAGGGGCAATCTAACCCGACCGACCCAACGGGCCAGCAACGCGCGCATGATGGGTGCTGCTCGGCTTGCAGTGTGCTTCACACCGGGGCACCGGTCGACACGCCGCAGACCGCCGTCGCGGCGCCCTGTCACCAGCCCGAGCGCGTGGTTTGGCTCGACAGCACTCCTGACCTGTTCGTTTCTCGGGCCGGCTCTCATGCCCAGGCACGCGCGCCACCGCCCATTTCCTGACCTTGCGAACACCCGAACGATTGGTGCGGCCACTGCCGTGCCGATTGGCGCAGTTCAATAAGCTGGCCACGAAGCCAGCGTCAGGATTATCAGATGTTTCGTTTTCATGCCCTGAGCGGCGCGAGCATGCTTGTGCTTTGCAGCGGGCTTTCCACAGTACCCTCAATGATAAACGCGCAGACGGCAGATCAACCGCTGCCGCCGGTTACCATTGATGCGCCTCGTGTGGCCGTTGGCAGGCCCGCCGTGCAAAAGCCACGGGTTCGCTCCTCCTCCGCGCGGCGACAGACCAGGCCGCCGGCGGCCAACCTCGCGACCGTATCGGCGGAGAACGCAAACCTTACCCCGAGCGCCGCGCGCGCGAGTCTCTACCAGGCGCCGGCCGGACAAACAGAGACAACAATCGATCGAAGCCAGTTCGACAACAGGCCGGCGTTCTCGGTCGGAGACGTATTGCGCGACAGTCCCGGCATCTCCGTCAAGCAGGGCAACGGACCGCGCGATCTCGGCATTTCCATTCGTGGCTCCAACGCCCGCAACCCCTTCGGCATTCGCAATCTGGTATTCTTTGAGGATGGGTTCCCGGTCACGCAGCCGGACGGCCTCTCACGCAGCGATCTCATCGACCCGCGCGCCTACGCAGCGATCGATGTCATCAGGGGGCCGTCGTCGGCGCTCTATGGCAACTACGCCACCGGCGGCGCGCTCAATTTCCGCACCCGGCCGGGCGGCGCGATCGACGGAGTCGAATATGGGGTCGACGGCGGCAGCTTCGGTTATCTCAACAACTACTTTGCCGCCGGCAAGAAGGTCGGCAATTTCGAGGGTTCGCTGTTCGCAAGCGACGCACGCGGCGATGGCTTTATCGGCAATAGCTGGTTCAATACCCAGACGGTCAATTTTCTAGGGACGCTTCAGGCGACGCCCGACGATCGCTTTACGGTCAAGTTTATCAACAATGATCTGAGCACTCGCCTTCCGATCCGGCTATCGCTCAATCAGTTCTATCAAAATCCGTTCCAGCAGGGGTGCGCCACCGGTGCGACGGCCGCGGCTGGCTGCGGTACCGTTTCATTGTTCAAGAATGGATTCAACGCGCGGTTGGGCGCGGCTGGAGCCGCCGATAAGGACACGGAAACGGCAGTACAAGCGGGACTGGGCCGCAATGATCGCCGTACCATTGTCGGCGGACGCTGGGAGCATGATTTTGACAACACCATGACGTGGCGAAATCAATTCGTCTTCGATGACAGGAACATCAGCCAGCCGACCGGTGCAACCAGCGCGATCGGCGACTTTCTGTCTTATAATTACATGAGCGATATCACCAAGCGTGGCGAAATCCTTGGCATGGATTCCACCACATTTGTTGGCGGCTTCTACAATACGCTGGTCGCGTCGAGCGACACGCGTAACGTCATGCCGGGCGGCAATGCCACGTTAGGCCTGCTCCAGAGCAATACCTTCAGTGATACCTCAAATTATGGGGTTCGGGCGCGGGAAGAGCTCAGGTTGAATCCGAACCTGACGGCTGTTGCCGGGATCGGATGGGAAGCGACCCATCTGAAGGGGATCAACACTGTCTACAAATACGATACTTTCAATGTTCCGACGGCGACGATCCCGCCCCCGACGACTGCTGACCGGCAATTTCAAAACACCGCGCCGGAATTGGCGCTGATCTACAAGCCGAACAGCGAGTGGCAGTTCCGTGGCCGTGTGGCGACCGGGTATGGCACGCCTCAGGTCGGAAACCTGTTCGTGGTCTCTACCGGCGATAACGGCAACAACACGCAGCTCAAAACACAGAAGAACCTCGGTTACGATCTCGGCTTCGACTGGACGCCGAATAATGCCCTAAAATTCAGCCTGACCGGCTTCTACGAATTCTTCAAAGACGAACTGGTCACTCAGGCTACCCAAGTCGGAGCACCAAACGCGAGCTACACGTTCAACGCCCCGAGATCGGAGCATCGCGGCGTGGAGCTTGCCGCTGACTGGAAATTCTACCCCGGTTGGCGGTTCAGCGCGGCCTATACATATCTTGATGAGATTTATACCGAATACACGGAGAACATCGTCAACGGCGCTGTCTTCAGCTTCAACCGGGCGGGAAACAAGATCCCCGGCATCTCGCCGAATGAGCTGACGACACGGCTCGGTTATGACGAATTTTCCGGGCCGCTTGCGGGGCTCGGCGCGTTTGTCGAAGTCCAGTGGAAGGACTCGTTCTACATGGACAATGCCAATTTGTTGAAGGCGCCCGGCTATGAACTGGTCAATCTCAATGTGCACTACAAGACGGACCTTGTGTCCGACTACTTCAGGGCATTGAGCCTGTATCTCGAGGTCAGAAACGTGTTCGACCGGACGTATGTTGCCTCCGCGAATAACATCGGGAATTCGGTCACGGCGCTTGGCGTGCAAAATCCCGCAACCATATTGGCGAACACGACCGGCTCGATCTATGCCGGATCGCCACGAGCCTTTGTCGCTGGAATGAAAGTGGCGTTCAAATGATCAATCTCTTCAACAGAGGTGGCAAGGCCATGCTTCGAGGAAAGATACTCACGGCGATCGCCTTTGCGCTTTGGCAAACCGCTGCATACGCACAGATGAATCATCAGCACGGCTCCGAAGCGGCGTGCGAAGAGACTATTCTGCGTTGTGCATCGAAGGTCACGCCGACCTTCGGTCCCGACGGAACGCTCTGGCTGGCCTGGATGGCCGGGGGCCAGATCTCGGTTGCGAGTTCGAAGGACGCCGGCCACAGCTTTTCAGCGCCGACTCAGGTGACAAAGGAGCGCCTCAACCTGGATTGGGGACCCGATGCGCGCCCCAAGATCGTCGTCGACCGCAAGGGCGGCATCGCATTGGCTTTTTCGATCTTCAGAGACAAGGCATTCAACGGCCAGGTGCTGTACACACGGTCGGCGGATGGGGTAAAGAGCTTCTCTGAACTGCGGCCGATCACGCCCAGCAACGAGAGCCAACGCTTTGAGGCACTTGCCCTCGACGCCGAGGGATTAGTGTTTGCAGCCTGGCTCGACAAGCGCAACCGCGTTCCTGCGCAGCAGAGCGGCCAGAAATACGAAGGCGCCGGCCTGTTCTTCGCGTCGTCGAATGACGGCGGCGTGACCTATTCCGAAGCCCGGTTGGCGCAGGACAATACCTGCGAATGCTGCCGCCTCGGGCTGGCGTTCGCCGGGCCTGGCCGTCCGGTCGTTGTATTCAGGAACATTTTTGAAGGCGGCGTTCGGGATCACGCGGTCATCACGTTTGCCGACCCGGCGACGCCGGGCGAAGTTCACCGCGTCAGCCGGGACGACTGGCAAATCAATGCGTGCCCCCATCATGGGCCCAGTCTGTCGATCTCGCCGACGGGGACCTACCACGTCGCGTGGTATACGAACGGCAAAGTTCGCAAAGGGCTATTTTATGCGCGCTCGCGCGATGGCGGGACGACCTTCTCAACGCCTGTCCCAATTGGCCAGCCAGAGCGAAATCCGACCCGGCCCTACGTGATGGTGGGTCCGCGCGAGACTGCCATGGTCTGGAAGGAATTCGATGGCGAAAAGACCACGGTCAATCTGATGACGTCGCATGACGACGGAGAAACCTGGTCCACTCCCAAAACCATTTCCAGCACGATGGATACTTCCGATCATCCCTTGCTGGTCTCGGACGGCCGCAGAACCTATCTTTCCTGGATGACCAAGGCTGACGGCTATCGCTTTGAATCGATTGAGGATGAGCCATGAAACGCCAGTTCCTTGCGGGAGTATTTCTGGTCGCATTTCTGCTTTCGGCGCCGGCTTCGGAAGCGCCGCCACAGCTTAAGCCGTTCGGACGAGGAAGTTGGCAAGATGTCCTGCGTTCACACGCCGGTCACCCCACGATTGTTCATTTTTGGGGGGTGACCTGCGGTCCTTGCAAGGTCGAATTGCCTCTGCTCGGAGAATTCATGAAAGATCATCCGGCAATCGATGTGGTGACCGTCAGCGCAGACTTCGTTCCGGATCTGCCGGGCGCCACCCGGTCTATGCTCGAAAAGTCTGGCCTTTCGGCCGCTGAGAACTGGATTTTCAGCGATGGTTTTGTCGAGCGATTGAGATTCGAAATCGACCCGGGTTGGCAAGGTGACATCCCTCGTACGATGCTGATCTCGCGCGAAGGAACGATCACGACCATTGAAGGTTCAGCCGAAATGGCGGACGTGGAAAGATGGTCCGACCAGCAACGCGCCGCGACCAAATAAGGGGCGAGCCCACGCGGGTTGGAGTAGGATGGTCCTGAGACGGCGATCTCCAATCGAATGAGGATCAGGAGATCATTGATCGCTGGACCGGCACAAACACTGACAGAATGAAAGACATGATCATGACATCTACCCTACGAACGCTCGCCTATGCCGTTTTCTTCGCAGCACTGTTCGCCGTGCCGGCGCGCGCCGAGGAGGTCAATGCGGGCGATCTCGTAATCACGCAGGCCTGGAGCCGCGCCACACCCGGCGGTGCGAAAATCGCGGGCGCCTATCTGACCATCGAGAACAGGGGCTCCACGCCGGATCGGCTGGTCGGCGGCTCAGGCACTGTCGCCGCCAAGGTCGAGGTCCATGAGATGGCCATGAAGAACGGCGTGATGACGATGCGTTCGCTTGATAAAGGTTTGGCCATCGAGCCCGGCAAGACGGTAAAGCTTGCGCCGGGCGGGTATCATCTGATGCTGTTCGATCTCAAAAACCCGCTCAAACAGGGCGACAAGGTGCCGCTAACGCTGGAGTTCGAAAAAGCAGGCAACGTGAACCTGTCGTTCGAGGTGCAGGGCGTGGGCGCGCAGGGCCCCGCGGGCGCAGATAATTCGGACGGTCAGATGCGCATGAAAAAGATGCCGTCCGGCATGAAGATGTGAGACGGATGGTGTCGAGGGCTGGCTGCTGACGCTGAGCCTGCCCGAACGCGGCATCGAACCGTTCGAACGCAAGGCCGTGCCGGGCGGACGGCTATTGGTTGGTTCGCGACGTGCCGATCCCCTTTGCCGGCCGCTGGCATCTGCGCGTGGACGCTTTGGCGACCGATTTTGAAAGGATCACGCTGGAAGACGAATTCGACGTGCCGGCGCGCTGAAGGGTTGGATGAAGCTGTTCCCGCTGGCGCCTTAATCGTCCGGTTAAGATCACCGGCAAAACAGCAGGAAATCCGCTGCCTTAGCGGCCTTGATTGAAGCCCGCCCTTGTGTTTTCACACCCGATCCGGTTTCACTGGCGACTTCCCGTGTTTTACCGATTCTTTGAGTGTGCCCATGCGATTATCGCGGTTCTTTCTTCCCATCCTTAAAGAGAATCCGAAAGAGGCCGAGATTGTCTCGCATCGGCTGATGCTGCGTGCGGGCATGATCCGACAGGAAGCCGCCGGCATCTATGCCTGGCTGCCGCTGGGCCTGCGGGTGCTGAAGAAGATCGAGCAGATCGTCCGCGAGGAACAGAATCGTGCCGGTGCCATCGAGTTGTTGATGCCGACGCTGCAATTGGCGGACCTCTGGCGCGAAAGCGGCCGCTACGATGCCTACGGTCCGGAAATGCTGCGCATCACCGACCGCCACAAGCGCGAATTGCTGTTCGGGCCGACCAACGAGGAGATGATCACCGGGATTTTCCGCAGCTACGTCAAATCGTACAAAAGCCTGCCGCTCAATCTCTACCATATCCAGTGGAAATTCCGCGACGAGCAGCGTCCGCGGTTCGGCGTCATGCGCGGCCGCGAATTCCTGATGAAGGACGCCTATTCGTTCGACATCGATGAGGCGGCGGCACGACGCTCCTATAACCGGATGTTCGTCGCCTACTTGCGTACCTTCGCCCGGATGGGATTGAAGGCGATCCCGATGCGCGCGGAAACCGGCCCGATCGGCGGCGATCTCAGCCACGAATTCATCGTGCTGGCGGAGACCGGCGAGTCCGCGGTCTATTGCGACAGCGACGTGCTCAATCTGCCGGTGCCCGGCGAGGAGATCGACTACGACGGCGATCTCAGCCCGATCATCAAGCAATGGACCTCGGTCTATGCCGCAACCGAGGACGTCCACGACGCTGCGCGTTTCGACCGCGAAGTTCCCGCTAAGAAGAAAGTGCAGACGCGGGGCATCGAGGTCGGGCAGATCTTTTACTTCGGCACCAAATATTCTGAAGCCATGAAGGCCATGGTCGCGGGCGCCGATGGCGCCGAGGTCGCGGTTCATGGCGGCTCGTACGGCGTCGGCGTATCGCGGCTGGTTGGCGCGATCATCGAGGCCTGCCACGACGACGCCGGCATCAAATGGCCGGAAGCGGTAGCGCCATTCAAGGCGGCGATCCTGAATTTGAAGCAGGGTTCTGATGACACCGACGCTGCGTGCGAACGGCTTTATCGTGAACTCACGGCCAAGGGCGTCGACGTGCTGTACGACGACACCGACCAGCGCGCCGGCGCCAAGTTCGCCGCCGCCGACCTGATCGGCATCCCCTGGCAGATTCTGGTGGGCCCGAAGGGCCTCGCCGAAGGCAAGCTCGAGATCAAGCGGCGCAGCGACGGGTCGCGCGAAAATCTGAGCCCGGCGGATGTCGTGGCCCGGCTGGCGCCGTGACGAATTATCCACCGCAGATGCAGCGAGATCGATCGTTGCGGCCACAATTGGCCCGAATCGTGTGAAAATCGGACTATGGATGAATCCATGAGCGAGCCCACTCGAACCCCACCTTTCGCGCCATTCGAATGGCTGTTGTCCGGACGCTATCTGCGGGCACGTCGCAAGGAAGGTTTTATCTCCGTCATCGCCGGCTTTTCGTTCCTTGGCATCATGCTCGGCGTTGCGACGCTGATCATCGTGATGGCCGTCATGAACGGCTTCCGCAAGGAATTGCTGGACAAGATTCTCGGCCTCAACGGCCATCTTCTGGTGCAGCCGCTGGAATCGCCGCTGACCGACTGGAAGGATGTCGCCGAGCGCATCAGTCAGGTCGGCGGCATACGCCTCGCAGCACCTGTGGTGGATGGTCAGGCGCTGGCATCCTCGCCGTTCAACGCAGCAGGCGTGCTCGTTCGCGGCATTCGCGCCGAGGATCTCAACAACCTGACCTCGATCGCCAAGAACATCAAACAGGGCACGCTCGAGGGGTTCGACGAAGGGCAGGGCGTCGCGATCGGCCGCAGGCTCGCCGATCAATTGTCGCTGCACGCCGGAGACAGCATCACGCTGGTGGCACCGAAAGGTGCGGTGACCCCGATGGGCATGACGCCGCGCATCAAGCCGTACAGGATCTCGGCCGTGTTCGAGATCGGAATGACGGAATATGACTCGATCTTTGTGTTCATGCCGCTTCCGGAAGCCCAGGCCTATTTCAATCGTCCCAATGACGTGACCGCGATCGAGGTGTTCACCACCAATCCGGACAAGATCGACGTCTATCGCAAGACCGTGACGGAGGCCGCCGGACGACCGGTGTTTCTGGTGGACTGGCGGCAGCGCAATTCGACCTTCTTCAACGCGCTTCAGGTCGAGCGCAACGTGATGTTTCTGATCCTCACCATGATCGTCCTGGTCGCGGCGCTGAATATCGTCTCGGGCCTGATCATGCTGGTCAAGGACAAGGGCAGCGATATTGCGATCCTGCGCACCATGGGCGCCTCGCAGGGATCGATCATGCGGGTGTTCCTGATCACGGGCGCTTCGATCGGTGTGGTCGGCACCCTGACCGGGCTTTTCGTCGGCATGCTGATCTGCCTGAATATCGAATCGATCCGGCAATTTTTATCCTGGCTCACCAGCACCGAATTGTTTTCGCCGGAGCTTTATTTTCTCTCCAAGCTGCCGGCCGAGATCGATTTCGGCGAAACCAGCGCGGTCGTGATCATGGCGCTGACGCTGTCCTTCCTCGCCACTCTCTATCCGTCATGGCGTGCCGCCCGCCTCGATCCCGTCGATGCGCTCCGGTACGAGTGAGGGCGAGATGGAGCAGGGGGCGGAAGATGTACCGGTCGTCTATCTCCACGAGATAAAACGCCAGTACACGCAAGGGGAAACGACACTGACCATTCTCAACGGCGCCAAGCTCGCGCTGTGGGCGGGACAGTCGGTCGCGCTGGTGGCGCCGTCGGGTGCCGGGAAATCCACGCTACTGCATATCGCGGGCCTGCTCGAAACCCCCGATGACGGCGAGGTCTATATCGGCGGCGCGCCTACTTCCGGATTATCCGACATCGAGCGAACCCAGATTCGCCGCACCGAGATCGGCTTTGTGTATCAGTCGCACCGGCTGCTGCCGGAATTCTCCGCACTCGAAAATGTCATGCTGCCGCAGATGATCTGCGGCCTCAAGCGTTCCGAGACTGTCAAACGCGCCACCGAAATCCTCGCCTATCTCGGCCTCGGCGATCGCATGAAGCACCGGCCAGCCGAACTGTCGGGCGGCGAGCAGCAGCGGGTGGCGATCGCGCGTGCGGTCGCCAACGCGCCGCGCGTGCTGTTTGCGGACGAGCCGACCGGAAATCTCGATCCCCACACTGCTGATCATGTGTTCCAGGCACTGACGCAACTGGTCAAGGCGACCCACGTGGCGATGCTGATCGTCACGCATAACATGGAGCTGGCCGGCCGGATGGACCGCCGCGTATCGCTGGTGGACGGCCAGGTCGTCGAACTGGAATAAACCAGGCTCCAGAACACCAAGGTGATCAAGGCCGGATCACGGTCATCTTGAAGGGACCGCTATTGGACGCGGCATGCGCGACGGCGTCGTTGGCGTGGTCCAGGTCGAAGGTCGTAGCTTCGAAATTGTCCAGTCCGAAGAGCCCGGCGCGAATCAGGTTGACCAGACCGATGGTGGCCCGCGGGGGATACATCCACACCCCGTGGATGCTGATGCAGTTTCGCATGATCCACGGGTAAGGCAAATCCAGTCCGGCGCCCCCCAACATCCCGACGCCTCCCATCAGCGCCACCCTGCCATGGGGTCGCACGGTCATGATCGCAGCTCGCACGGTCGTGGTGCTGACCGAGGGCGGCAGAATGTCCAGCACGCAATCGATCGGGCCGGGTGCGGCTTGCTGCATTCGTGCCCGATCGTCGTCTTCGTTGCCGCTGAGTTTGACGGGTCGAAGCCGGTCGCCAAATCGGCGCGCCAGATCCGCCAGCACTTGTTCGTTCCGGCCCGGCGCGATGACGCAGGCCGCTCCCATGGCGAGGGCGACCGCGAGGGCGGCGCTGCCGAAATTGCCGGTGGCGCCGCTGACCAGGACCGTTTCTCCGGCCTGCAGGTTTGCCGCGAGAAAACCGCCATAGGGCACGAGCAATGTGCCCAGCGCGCACCATTGCGCGGCATCGGCCGCATCGATCGGCCCGATCGGTTTGACGTTCTCGGTCGGAACCCGCATCTGTTCGGCCCATGAGCCATGGCGGAAATGTTTCTGCAGGCGCAGGCCACCCTCGTCACGGGCGCTCCAGCCCTGCAGTGTGATGTCGGGGTTCAGCACATCGTCGCGCGAGCGCACGGTGGGGTCGCAGCAGACCCAATCACCGGCGACGAGATGTGTCGCGTCCGGTCCAATGGCGCGCACCCGGCCGATTGCCCCGGGTCCGGGTACCACCGGCAGGTCCAGCAGGTATTTGCGCTCGCCGCTGAAGACTTCGTTGGCATAGGACAACACCCGGGTTGCGACGACATCGACAATGATTTCGCCGGTACCCAGCACCGGGTCGGGCAAGGTCTCGATGGCAAGTGGCGATCCGAACGCCCTGAGGACTGCAGCTTTCATGATGATCCTGCTTTCTGGAGAGGCGATCATGATCGCAGACTTTCAGACGGCAGGAAGACCTGGTATTATCCTAGGATTGCATGGTCCCTCCCAAGTGAAAGCATGATGGTCATGGCGGATCCGCGGCGAAGCGAGTTCGGCGATTTTCTGCGATCGCGACGTGAGAAGCTAACCCCCAAGAGCGTTGGTCTTCCAAGCGGGCGGAGGCGGCGCACCGCCGGCCTCCGGCGTGAGGAGGTGGCCGAACTCGCCGGCATCGGTGTCGATTGGTACATCCGGCTGGAACAGGGACGGACCGTCAGCCCTTCGGTCACCACCATCGATGCTCTGGCTCGCGCGCTGCGGCTCGGCAAGGCGGAACATGCTCATTTGCGGGCCTTGGCTTGGAACGCCGACCGCCGCGCCTTCTCGCGCGAAAGCGTCCCCGACGTGATCCGGCGCCTGGTCGAGGGCCTCAACCAGCCCGCTTACGTCACCGGCCGCCGCTGGGATGTCCTGGCGTGGAACTCTGCCGCTGACGAGATCTTTGCCTTCAGCCGCCTGGTGGAAGAGGACCGCAACACGCTCATTAGCGTGCTGACCAACCCGCATACGCGAGGCCTGTTCGGATCGGCCTGGGCCGACGAGGCCAAGCGCATGGTGGCCCAGTTTCGCGCCACGCACGATCTGTGGGCCGGCGATCCCGCCTTTATCGATCTGCTGGAGCGCCTTCGGCAAGGCTGCCCGGAATTTGCGCCATGGTGGGAGGCACATGACATCGGCAGCATCACGGCTGGCCGCAAATGGCTCAGCCATCCCAAAAAGGGCTCGCTGCGCTTCGAGTATGCGACCTTTCAGGCCAATGACGATCCGGCGCTGAAGCTTGTGATCTATACGCCGATCTAGTAGACGCGCCGATGCCCGTAGCGTGGTCCCGGCGGCCCGTCATCGGCGCTCGCGACATACGGATTGGATACGCATTGGGCCGGGCGGCCGGATGCCAAACCGGGCGCGCGGGTTCCCGTCAACTCACGATGTTGCGCGAAGTGTTCCGGGTATCCAATTCGCGCCTCGATCATACGCAATCGGAAGGGCCATTCCGTGAGCGGAATGCGGCGCGGCGGGGAAGTTGATCCGATTCGGATTTGAGCAAAGCGCGAGGAAGGCCCCATACCCACAGGCCTCATCCGTCGAGTTGAGCATGACGAACCGCCGCCCGGCGTGCCGCCCGAGCCATCCAATTAACGATCAGGTCATCCTCCAAACTGATGGATAATCGGCCTCTTGACAGACCGGAACAAAATAGGAACAATGTTCTCCTTATGTTCCGTATCAGGAGGTAGGCATGTTGAAGATATTCGTGGAAGAGGCTGCGGCGCTGGCGTCGATCACACTTTTCGTCGGGATGATCGCCATCTGGGCGCAGCTGATTCCCCAACTCTGAGGTAAGCGCGGGAGTCGGGCCTGGATGTCAGGGCGCGGCTCGCAAGGCAGGAGTTGAGGAGAAAGACAGGGGCTGGGGAAAACCGGGACGGCGGGCATCAATTGCCCGTTCCGCGTGGACACATCGAGCCCGAGGCATCACCATTGAGAAGCGAGTCGGCCTTCGAGGCTGACAGCGCTCCTTCAAGCCCAGTGATCGCTTTAAGTCCATGATGCAGAAGCCTTCGGCGACCATGTCCAATGCCGGATTTGTCCATCTTCACGTCCATTCGGCCTATTCGCTGCTGAAGGGGTCGATCAAGATCCAGAAGCTTGGCGAACTGGCCAAGGCCGACCGCCAGCCGGCGCTGGCGCTGACCGACACCGACAACATGTTCGGGGCGCTGGAATTTTCCGACAAGATGGCCGGCTATGGCATCCAGCCCATCACCGGCTGCGAACTGGCGGTTGATTTCGGCGATCTGGATCCGGGCGCGCGCAATGTGCTCGCGGCGGGGCCGGCGCGGATCGTGCTGCTGGCGGCGCGCGAGCGCGGCTATCGCAGCCTGATGCGGCTGAACTCACGGGCGTTCCTCGAAACGCCGATCCATCAGTCTCCCCACATCAAGTTCGAATGGCTGCAGGGCGACGCCGAGGACCTGATTGTCCTGACCGGCGGTCCGGAGGGGCCGATCTCGCTGGCGATCGATGCCGATCATGCTGATCTCGCGGCAACGCGCTGCGACCGGCTGGCGAGCCTGTTCGGCGACCGGCTCTATATCGAATTGCAGCGCCACGGCATCGAGAAGGAACGCCGCACCGAGGCCGCGCTGATCGATCTTGCTTATGCCAAGGGCTTTCCGGTCGTCGCAACCAACGAGCCGTATTTCGCCACCGCAGACGATTACGAAGCCCACGACGCGCTGCTCTGCATCGCCGGCGGGCGTCTCGTCGCCGAAACCGATCGCGATCAACTGACCCCGGATCACCGCTTCAAGACCCGCGCCGAAATGGCGGTGCTGTTCGCGGACGTGCCGGAGGCGCTGGCGTCCACGGTCGAGATCGCCGAGCGCTGCTCGTTTC
>Ga0193713_1000206_pt1 | contig 19473 bp, 16 predicted proteins | sample H3a2metaG_FD_143054 | JGI IMG/M metagenome (GOLD analysis project Ga0193713, IMG submission 143054) | Soil microbial communities from a riparian zone of the East river system, Colorado, United States - H3a2 | ecosystem: Environmental > Terrestrial > Soil > Riparian zone | place: USA: East River... | reverse complement strand
GCTCATCTGCCTGACCGAAGCGAAGGCGCGCGACATCAGCGACGGAAAACCGGCGGGGGAGGGCGTACTCCGCATCCTGCTCAATTCCGAGGGGAAGAAGGTCGCGGCCGATCGGATCAAGCTTGCCACCCTCGAGAATGCCGGCCTCTTCCGCGAGTCCTTCGCGAAGTTCATCCACGGAGAGGATGGCGCCCGCCTTCGCGATCACGCCCGCGCGATCGAAAAGGAAATGTCGGACGAACTCAAACAAGCCGTCGCGCGCCTCGGCGGGGAACCCGCCGAGGCCCGTGCGGCCATGGATCTTCTCAAGGCGAAGGCCGATTCCATCGCGCCGTGGCTTGTGCACAGGGAGCTGGAGAAGGGCGGGGGACCCTTCCGGGCCGTCCTCTGGGAGTACTATCTCGATCAGGCGGGCAAGGACCCCGAACCCTGCCTTCCCTTCGGGGTCCGGGTGGAGCGTGTCTCCGTCGATGACCCCTGCCCTCCGTGCGGGATGGCCGCCTACCGCGGCAGCGCGTACCGATTCCTCTCCTTCTACGAGAAGTAGCGCTCCTTCCTTCTGGCTTGAAGCTTGGAGCTTGAAGCTTGAAGCTTCGGGCGGCCCTATAATGCGCTCGTGAATCTCGACGAATTGAGAGCCAAAGCCGCCGCGCTCGCCGAAACTCCCGGCGTGTACTTCATGAAGGACGCCCGCGGGCGCGTCCTCTACATCGGCAAGGCGCGCAGTCTCCGCGACCGCGTCTCCACCTACTTCCACCCCAATCCGGACATCGAGCCGCGCCTCCAGTCGATGATCTCCCAGGTCCGCGACTTCGACATCCTCCAGACCGCCACGGAAGTCGACGCCCTCCTCGCCGAGGCGCGCCTCATCAAGGACGCCCAGCCCAAGTACAACGTGAAGCTCAAGGACGACAAGTCCTTCACGATGCTCGGCATTACCGCCTTCGACGATTTCCCCAAGGTCTGGGTCGTCCGCGAGACCGACGACGTGAAGGCCGATCTCATGGGACCCTTCACCGGAGCCGCCGAGCTCCGTGACGCCGTCAGGGTGCTCCAGAAGATTTTCAAGTTCGCGACCTGCAAGATCGAGATGCGCGCCGACGACCCGAAACGCCGGTTCTTCCGGCCGTGCCTCCTTCACAGCATCAACCGGTGCACCGCTCCGTGCGCGGACCGGATCTCCAAGGAGGACTATGCCGCGGATGTGGCGTCCCTCCGCCAGTTCCTGCGCGGCGACCGGTCGAAACTGAAGGAAGACCTTGCCGCCCGCATGAAGGAGGCGTCGAAGCGCCAGGAATTCGAGCGCGCCGCCGGACTGCGCGACCAGCTCCGCGCGATCGACGCCCTCGAGCGCCACAGCCCCGAGTTCGACTACGTCGAGGGCGACATCACCCCGATGGACCCCCAGGAAGGGCTCACCCAGCTCTCGGCGCTCTTGGACGGCGCGCCCGTGCGCACGATCGAGGGAATCGACATCGCCCACCTGCAAGGGGGCGAAACCGTGGGATCGCTCGTCTCGTTCGTCGACGGCGCGCCCTTCAAGGCGGGCTACAGGCGCTTCCGCATCGGCACGGTGGAAGGCGTCGACGATTTCGCGAGCGTGCGGGAGGTCACCCGGAGGCGCTTCACTCGGCTCGCGCGTGAGGAGCAGGTCTTCCCCGACGTCTTCCTGATCGACGGCGGGATAGGGCAGCTCTCATCCGCGGCGAAAGAGGTGGAGGCGCTGGGGGAGGCGCGGCCCCGCCTGCTTTCCCTGGCCAAGCGGGAGGAGACGCTCTACCGCTGGACCGGCACGCGGGCCGTCGAGGTCAAGGTCGACAAATCCGCTCCCGCCCTGCGCCTTTTGATGTATGTTCGTGACGAGGCCCACCGGTTCGCCCAGCACTACCATCACCTGCTGAGGCGGAAGGCCATCCTGGAGGACGAAACCGCCCGATGACTGAAGCGACTCCCCGATCTCTCGGCCGCCGGATCTTCAACGTCCTGGCGGCCGTCGTATTGACCCTTTTCGCCCTGTTCGTCGTCGGAATGGCGGTCGGCGTGGCCTCGATCCCCGCCCTGCGCCGGGCGGCGGAGCGCGCCCCGTCGCCTACCTCCCATCCCTGAATCCGGGTATACTCCATGGCGCGGCTGGAACGGGGCGGCGCGGTCCTGACCGGAGGCGCCGCCCGGGGAGCCCGGCTCCTGACTGTCCCAGGTCGGGACATCCGGCCGGCCCTCGCGCGACTCCGGACCTCCGTATTCGAAGTGCTTCGCCCGCGCCTCGAGGGGGCCACGGTTCTCGACCTCTTCGCCGGAATCGGGACGATGGGGATCGAGGCCCTGAGCCGCGGGGCGGAGCACGCGGTGTTCATCGACATGGACCCGCGGTGCGTCGAGGCCGTGCGCCGGAACCTGGCGAAGCTGCGGTTCGCGGATCGGGCGGAAGTCCTCCTCGGGGACGCGCTGGAGGCCCCGACGCTGGCGGCGCCCCTGGCCCGGCGGTTCGACGTGATCTTCGTCGACCCGCCGTACGCGCTGTACGACGATCCCGCGAGCTCGGCGCGCCTCGAAAAGGCCGTCGCGGGACTGAAGGGATGGGGAGATGCCGTCGTGGAACACCGGTCGATGCAGGCGCGGCCGGAAACGTGGGCGGGCGGGAGCCTCGCCGATCAGCGCAAGTACGGAGGGACGACGGTGACCTGGTACGCCGGCCCGGGGAGTCCCCGCCATGGATGAGGAACGGCTCCACGAGATCGTGGAGGAGAACCGCCGCCTCCGCCAGCGCGTCTTCGACCTCGAATCGCGGCAGGTCGAGACCCGCGGCCAGTCCGTCTTCTCGCGCGACCAGACCCACGTCACCAAGGTCCTCAAGCTCCTCGAACAGCGCGATCACACGGTCGAGGACATCGCCGCGAAGCTCGACAAGGCCGCCGAGGATCTCGAGGAGGCCCGGGGGCGGGCGCGGTCGCTCGAGGAGGCCGCGGAGCTCGCGACCCAGGCCATGGGCGACGGCCCCGAGCTCCTGTTCGTCTTCAGCCGCGAGGGAAAGCTGCTCCTCCACAACCGCGCGGCCGACCGGGCGTTCGGGGGAAAACTCCCGGAACTCCGCCTCAGGGAAATCGAGGCCATCGACTGGTCCTCGCTCGATCCTTACCTCCCGGTCTTCCTGCGCCAGCTCCTGGCGACCCGGACTTCCGCGAACCGCACTTCGGAGCGGGGGCCGCGGAAAATCTCGGCCACCGGAACCGTCCTCGGCGCGCCGGGCGACCTGCGGGGCGTGCTCCTGCGCATCACCGTCGCCGCGAGTTAGCCGGCCGCTTCAAACCTCCCTCGGATCCGCCGAATACCAACCACCAGGACACCAAGTCACCAAGCGTTGGCCGCAGAAGGGGACGATCGGGAGGGCCGCGGGAGAAGCCGCCTTCTTCCGCGGCCCTCACCTCCGTCCCTCCGGCCCGGCGGGGCCGGGTCGTGGCCCGAAGGGCCACGACCTTCGGCGGCCTGCACCAAGTGGACGACTTGGTGTCTTCGTGGCTTGGTGGTTGATTTGCTCTTTCCAGACAGGCGCTTCAAGCCGTAGATCGAATCGGTTTTACCGCGGGCTTCCCACGTCATCCAAATCTCCGGAACAGGAAACTACGGAGGCCACGATGAAGCTCCCCAGGATCATGGCTCTGGTCGGATGGATCGCGCTCTGCGGAGTCGCCGCCGCGCAGGAGGATCCGGTCCGCTCCCAGGAACTCGGAAAGGTGCGGGACCGGCTCGCCTCGATGAGGATCACCCTCGACTTCCGGGACGCGAAGCTGGAAGAGGTGATCAGCTATTTCCAGGAGTACAGCGGCCTCAACTTCCACCTCGATGCCGGCGTCGCCAAAGAGGGCCAGGAACCGGCCCGGGTGACTCTCAAGGTGCGCGACGTCACGCTCAAGACGGCGCTGAAGCTCGTCCTCAATCCCCGGGACCTCGCCTGCGTCTACCGGGACGGCATCCTCCTCGTGGCTCCGAAATCCAAGATGGCGAGCTTCACGGTGACGCGCGTCTACGACGTGCGGGACCTTCTCTTCAAGCTCGAGGATTTCCCCGGCCCGAAGATCGATCTGGATCAGAAGAAGTCGGGAACTCTCTGGGAACTTCCGGTAGACGAGCCCGTGCAAATCATCCGCGAAGATTTCCTGATGGACCTCATCAAGACGAGCACGGGCGATCGGAGCTGGGACGACAGCACCATCACTTCCATCGACCTGACTAAGACGGGCTTGCTGGTTGTGTCGCAATCGAAGGCGATCCACGAGGAGGTCCGGCGCCTGCTCGACCTTCTCCGCCAGTACAAATAGGACGGACGGATAGGATATGATGCCACGGGAGGGAAAGATGAGGTTCGCGGCCGTCGGCGCGATCGCCGGAATCCTGGCGATCAGCGGGTCCGCCTCCGCCCAGGAGGACTCCGGAGCTTCCTCGGAGCTCCGCAAGATCAAGGACCGCCTCGCCTCGATGAAAATCACGCTCGACTTCCAGAACGCCAAGCTCGAGGACGTGATCTCCTACTTCCAGGAATACAGCGGGCTCAACTTCCACCTCGACGCCGAGGTCGCGAAAGAGGGGCAGGAGCAGGCCCGGGTGAACATCAAGCTGAAGGACGTCTCCCTGAAGACCGCGCTCAAACTCGTGCTGAACCCGCGGGACCTGGGGTGTGTCTATCGGGATGGAGTGCTGCTGATCACGACGAAGGCCAGGCTCGGGGGCATGACGGTGACCCGCGTGTACGACGTCCGCGACCTGCTTTTCCGGATCCGCGACTTCGCCGGCCCGCGCGTCGAGCTGACGACGCCCGGCGGCGCCGGCGCGGCCCTCGCGGGCGCCTCCTTCACCGTGGAGGAGGAGCCCAAGTCGGAGATTACCGAGGATTTCATCACCGAGCTCATCCGGACGAACACCGGGGACAAGAGCTGGGAGGACGCCTCCGCGACCTCCGTCTCCCTGGTCAACGGCCTGCTCGTGATCTCGCAGTCGAAGCCGGTCCACGAGGAGATCCGCCACCTGCTCGATCTCCTGCGGCAGTTCAAATAAACCCGCGCGGGGCCCCGGCAGCGCGTCTAATAGGACATGCGGCGGGCCGTATCAAGTGAGTCCGCCGGGGCCGGTTCACGGGAGACCGTAGTGAACGCCATCCAGCGCCTCCTTCCCGCCGCGGTTCTCCTCCTCGCCGCCTTCCACGACCCGATCTCCCCGCGCCAGGAGGACGATCCCGTCTTCGTCGACGAGGAGAAGAAGGAGTTCCTCGACAAGATCGAGCGCTTCCGCGCCGCGGGCGAATGGAAATCCCTCTTCGACCTCCACGCGCAGGCCGGCGGGGTCCGAAAAGCGCACAAGCTCGTCCGCCTCCCCGGATCGACGACCCGGTACATCGGCCTCGTGGAGTACCTGAACCGCCGCTTCGCCGACCTGCCTCCCGAGGCCCTCCGCTACTACCGCGGGCAGTACGACGGCGCCGCCAAGCGGGAGTTCGACCGCGCGCGGGCCGGCAACGACCGCGAGGGCCTCGAGCGCATCGTCGAAACCTGGTTCTACTCGAGCCGCACGGACGACGCCCTCGACCTCCTGGCCAACCTCCACCTGGAGGAGGGGCGCCTCCCCTCGGCGGTCCACTGCTGGAGCCGGCTCCTCTTCCACTATCCCGACAGCGAGATCCCCCGCGCCGTCACCGCCGCGCGGCTCGCCCGCGCCGCCGCGGCGTGGGGGCACGAGTCGATCCTCGAGCAGGTCCGGCGCTTCACCCGCGAGAAGGGGATCGAAGGCGAGGTGATCGTCGGGAGCGCCCCCGTCAGCCTGCAGGAATACCTGGACGGCCTTCGCGCCGAGGTCCGGCGTCGTCCGGTCGGAGTCTTGGCGCGCGAACCCTCGATCAGCGAGCGCGGATGGATCACGGAACCGCGCCTCATCGCGGTCCGGAGCGAAATCCGGCGATGGACCTACGACCTCGGGGCGGAAAGCCGTCCCGATCCCCCGCAGCGGCGCGGCGTGTCGGCGGTCTTCCAGCCCGACTACTCCTACCTGCCCGCCTACGGGAAAGTGGGAGACCTCGAGATGGTGGTCTTCACGAACGGGTCGCGCCTCGTCGCGGTCGACCCCGCGCGGGCCACCTCCGCGCGTCCGGCCGAGGGGATCTACTTCACCTTCCCTTCGACCGGCGAGGGCGCTCCCCGGCCGGCGGCGCCCCAGAATCCCTACGGGGGCACCGTCGCCTGGACCCGCCCCTACATCGGCGTGACCGTCGACGGCGACCACGCTTTCGCCACGATGTACTCGGAAAAGCGGCCCCGCGACCCGCCCGGCGCCGGCATCATGGGCTTTCCCGACATGCTGTACGGGACCACCCGCCTCGTGTGCGTCAACCTCCGGACCCAGCAGGTGGTGTGGGACACCGACTTCGGCGACTCGGGCACCCAGGTCCGCAAGCTCGAGTTCTGGGATCGCAACTTCTCCTTCTCCGGACCGCCCCTCGTCCGCGGCGACCGCGTCTACATCGGAGTCGGAACCTCTCCCATGACCGAGGAGGAGGGCCGGGTGGTCTGCTTCGACCGACGCACCGGAGTGCCGATCTGGGAGCGCTTCCTCGCCTCCGTGGCCGCCTCCCGAAACGCATTCATGGGCGGCTCCATGAATTTCGTCAGCCGCCTGACGGTCCTCGATGAGGATCGCGGCGTGCTCGTGGCCCACACGAACCTCGGGGTGCTGGCGGGCCTGGACGCGGTCACCGGCCAGGTCCTGTGGCTGACCAAGTATCCCCGGGCCATCCAGCCGGACAACCGCACCGGAGAACGGGGCACGTTCGGCCGACCGGCGAGCCCGCTCGTCTTCCACCGGGGGCAGATCTACGCGCTCCCCCAGGACCGGCCGGAACTGCTCGTCGCCGATTTCGCCACCGGCGAACTTCGCCCGACGCCGTTATGCAACACGGTTTCCTCCGGGGCGCGGGAATGGCGCTCCTTCCTCCGGCTGGTCGGGATCATGGAGAACTTCCTGGTGTTCGGCGCGTCGGGACAGGACTCCTGCATCTTCGACCTGAACAAGCTGGGAGAGGCGACCAACGCCTACGCCCTCGCCTTGACCAACGTCAGCGGCACGGGCCGCGGGTGCATCGACGGCGAGACGCTCTACCTTCCGTCGATTTCCGACCAGAAGGGCGGGCTGTGCATTTACTACGGGGTCAAGTCCTGGAAATCGTTCGACGCCACGCTCTGGTGGCCGCTCGGGGAGGGGGGCAACATTATCCGGGGAGGCAACTACCTGATCTACGCATCGCCCACCCGGCTCAGCATCCTCACCGATTCGGAAGTCGTGAAGGCGGAGTACCTGCGGCGCCTCCGGCAGAGCCCGCCCAATCCCTCCTCGCTTCTCGACTACGGCGACCTGATGCGGGCGAACGACCGCTGGTCGGACGCCGCCGACTGGTACCTGGCCTTCCTCGACGCCGCCGTGGGCGATCCGGCCTGGACGGACCGGGCCCGCCAGGTGCGGACCGAGCTGCACGGCATCTTCCTCAAGCGGGGCGTCGAGGCCTCCGGCGCGGGCAAGCTCGAGGATGCCGCCGGCCATTTCCGCCGCGCCCGCGACTTCGCGTGGGACGAGCCGACTTCCACCGAGGCGGGCCGGCTTCTCGCGAAAACATGCGAGGGTGTCGCCGCGAGCCTCGAGGCGAATCCGGAACGGAGCCGGTCGTGGGCGAAGCGGGCCGTCGAGGAATACCAGGATCTCATCCTCCGATCCCGCCGGGGATTCCTGAAGCTCGAGGATGGATCGCTCTGGGTCAAGACGTGGAAGTTCGCCTCGACGCGCATCGCCGCGATCGTCGCCAAGTACGGACCCGAGGCGTACGAGACGGTCGAGCGGACCGCGAAGCGGGAGCTGGCGAAAGCCGGGGAGGGATCGCCCGAGGGCCTGAAGGCGGTGGCCGATCTCTATCCCGACAGCGCGGCGGCGGCCGAGGCGTTCCGGCGGATCGCCGAAGGCGCGGCGGGGAAGTCGCAGTGGATTCGGGCGGCCTCCGCGCTGCGCGACCTGCGGGACCGGGCCCCGAAGCGGTGGACGCCCGCCCTCCAGGCGCGGCTCGACGAATTCCTCGAGAAGTCTGGCGACGGCGAGCGGCTCACGGAGGAGCTTCGGCGGATGGAGGCGCGATTCCCCGGGGAGACGCGGATGGGGGAGGGGGAGACGGGGCCGACCGTGACTCAATACCTCGAGAAGGCCAAGGCGGCGGCCGCCTCGATCCGCCGCAGGCCGGCGCCGGCGCCGATGGGTCCGCTGAAGACGCTCTCGACGTGGGATCCCGGCGACCCGGCGCCCAGCCCGCAGCACCTCGCCGTCGGATGGGACCTCATCGTGCCGGGAGGGCTCGAGCCTCCGGGGTGGGCCGCCGATCTCGAATTCTTCGCGCGCGGCTCGACGGTCGAATTGTGGAACGTGCGCACGAAGAAGAATGTCTGGTCCGCGCCCCACCCGGGCGGATGGCTCGGGATCCAGTTCACGGACGCCGGGGGAAGCCGGAGCGGCGTGCGCGTCACCGGGGTTTTCCCCGGATCGCCCGCGGAACGCGCGAAAATCCAGAAGGACGACTTCATTATTTCGGTCGACGGAGTCGAGGCCGGAGGGGAGTCCTTCGATCTCCTGACGGAGGGTCCCCCGGCGGGGACGCGCCTCTCGCTCGCGCTCCGTCGCGGCGAGGCGACCGTGAAGGCCGACGTCACCTCCGAGCCCTGGCCCGCGTCACAGCGGCCCGGCATCGGGGGCGCGGTCTTCACGGGCGACGGCACCTTGGCGGTCGCATGGGAGGATGTCGCCGCGGCCTTCGACACCGCGGACGGGCGGGTCCGGTGGGTCAGCCGTCCGGTCCGCGACCGGTTCCTCCTCCGGGCGGTCCACGCGGCCGAGGGCCGGGTCCTGGTCCACGAGTATTTCGGGGGCGGCCGGGGCCGCTCCCCCTCGCGCGCGCTGACCGAGGAGGAGCTCCGGAATTCGCCGTCCGGGGACGATCTGCAGACACGGGTTGTCGCGCTCGACGATTCGGACGGGGAACCCGCCTGGGCGCTCGGGCTCAAGTCCGAGGCGTCGGTCCCGCATCCGTCGGCGCGGTTCGCGGGCGACCCTCTCGACGATTCCGCCTGCCTGATCGTCGCCGGATTCCGGGACAACCTGCGCACGGCCGATCTCATCGTGGTGGCGGCGTCGGACGGCCGGGAGCTGCGCCGCCTCCCGCTGTCGGGCTCGCCCGGCATGCCGTCGCCGGCGGTGATGATCGACCCCTCGAACCGCATGGCGTGGATCATCGAGCTCTCCGCCGGCAACGCCCGGACGCTGAAGAACCACTGGCTAGGCTTCGAGCGGCCGGCCGACTTCAAGGAGGTCGTGTTCCGGTTCGACCAGACCAACGACCCCGGGACCCATCCGTACTCGCTGGCGGCGACGGCGAACCACGTGGCGGTCGTGTCGCTCCCGCAGGGCGCCGTGCCCCCCTCGGTCAAGCTCTACTCGGTCCGCGACGGCACCCTCCTGGCGGAACTCAAGGGGACGTCGAGCCTGCTGAAGGACCGGATGATGCCGACGGCGGGGGGATCTCCCGAGATGCGCCTGATCGAAGGGCTCGTGACGCTCGAGGAGGACGGAACGCTGATCCTGTACAACGAGGCGAAACCCGCGCCCGGGGCGGGGTCGGGTCCCCGCCGGGCCTACCTCACGGCCCTGCGCGCCTCGGGGGGGGAATTCGAGCGCGCCTGGGAAGCCGTGACGCCCACCCTTTCCCGCGCGGCGTTTGCGGACCGGGTGCTCCTGACGGTCCGCTCCGGTCCCGAGGGTTATTTCGTGACGACCTTCCGCGGGATCGCGCCGAACGGCTCGGAGGAGGGGACGATCGCCGCGTTCCACTCCCGCAAGGAGGAGGGGGCGGTGCGGAAAATCTACGACGACCTCATCCTCACCACCGACGGCTTCGGAAACCCGATGGAACCTGCCCCGTTGCGACGCGGGCGATTCTATCTCTCGCGAAAGACCGGGTTGGAGATCTTGGGCCAGTAGGAATCAAGAATCAGGAATCAAGAATCAGGAACGAAAGAGGATCAGGGATTAGGAAGAGCTGAATTCTGAGGTTCTGCGGACGAGCGTCTTCAGCATACGGGCTGTCGAATCAAGGTATTGGCTCACTTCGGCGTGTTGCTTCACATACCCGAGATCCGTGCACAAGATGAGGTAATACCGCAACTCCTCCACGGAAGCCTGGCTGATGTTGTAGAACCGGATCTTGTCTCTTGGCTGGCGCCTGCCGAAGCCTTCGGCGATGTTCGCGGGAACTGAGACGGCCGATCGTCGCATCTGTTGGACGAGTCCATATCGCTCATCGGTCGGAAGCGCCAACGTCAATCGGTAGGTTTCCAAGGCGGCCCGATGGGCCATTTTCCACACTTCGAGCCCATCAAATCTCGCGATTCCCACATGACGGTGTCATTTTGGTAGGGGTTTCCCCTGATTAATTCGGTCGTTGTGCGTCTAGATTCTTGCTTCTGGACTCCTGATTCTTGATTCCTGATTCTTGATTCCGGCTTCTAGAGAGTCTTCTCGTAGAGACGGTAGGTTTTGTATGTCCTCGCCCCCATGGTGCGCAGGGGTCGGTTCATCAGCTCGTTGTCCTCGAGGATCCACGAGAGCTCGGCGCCCGTGTAGCCGCGCTCCTTGGCGACGTCCATGTACCGCTCGTAGAAAAGGGTTCCGATCCCGAGCTGCTGCTGCTCTTTCCGCACGCCGAGCGCCAGGATCCGGAAGGTCGGGATTTTCCGCAGGAAGGGCTTGAGGAACCAGATCCACCCGAAGGGCCAGAGGCGGCCCTTCGCGCGCTTCAGGGAGTGATTGATGTCGGGCAGGGCGAAGGCGAAACCGACGGCCTTGCCGTCGAGGAAGGCGAAGAAGGAGAGCTCGGGGAGCACGATCGCCCTCAGGTCGTCCGCGGAGAAGCGGACCTCCTCCGGCGTCATCGGCACGAATCCCCAGTTCCGGCTCCAGGCGTCGTTGTAGATTTCCATCACCAGGTTCAGCTCGCGCTCGAACTGCGACAGGTCGAACGGGCGGATCGTCACGCGGCCCCGGCTCCGGACTTCCGCCGCGATCCTCCGGATCTTCTCGTGGATCGCCTCCGTCCGCAGGATGAAATAGGCGAGGAGGTCCTTGGACTTCGCGTAGCCCGCGCCCTCGATGAGATTCGGCGTGTACGGCGGGTTTCCCGTCATGAGGATGAAGGGCGGCCACTTGAAGCCGGCGATCAGCGTCCCGCACGGATCGTTCGTGGAGGGATTCACGGGACCGCGGATCTTCGCGAGGCCCCGGGCCCGGACCCACGACTCCGCCGCCCCGAGGAGCGCCCGGGCCGTCTCGGGATCGTCCCCGACGTCGAAATACCCGAAGAATCCCACCTTGTCGTCCGGATGAATCTCCTCGTGGCGGAGGTTCCGGATCGCGGAGACGCGTCCCACGGGGCGGCCCTCCCGCCGCGCGATGTAATGCTCCGCCTCCGCGTGCAGGTAAAAGGGATTGCGGCGGGCGTCGAGCATCCGGCGCTCCGAACTGCGGAGCATCGGCACGAACGTCGGATCGTCCCGGTAGAGCGACTCGGGCAGGCGGATGAAGGTCTCGAGGTCACGGGACCCGCGGACCGGCGAGATGTCCAGGGTCATAGGGTGGGGATGCCCGATTTGGCCGCGAAGGCGTCCACCAGCTTCCAGCCTTCCGGCGTCAGCCGAAGGGGCTTCTTCTGCCCGCGGATGAACACCGCGTGGGTGGTCAGCCGCGAATGCTGGATCCGCTCGATCCGGTTGAGGGGGACGTAGAACGAGGAGTCGGCGACCCGGTGGGGCGAGCCCGGGTCGGGCGGCATGCTCGTGGCGAGCCGCTCGGCCGTCCAAGGCCCGTCCTGCTCCGCGAGAAAATACATGCCGAAATCGGTCAGGTGGAGCAGGCCGTGGGTCCAGGCCTCCCCGACGGTGAACCGCGCCTCGGGAATGGTGCAGGGGAGGGTGATTTCGGTGGGCGGCGTCGGGCCCTTCGGACCGGCTCCGGAGACGACGTAGCGACGCGTCGTCGCGCTGCCGCACCTCTGGCAGCGGCTGTCCGTCTCGCTCAGCGGGGCTCCGCAGGAGGGGCAGGTCTCGGCCAAATCAAATCACCCCGAGCTTCTTTCCGGTCCTTCCGATGATATCGATGACCCGGTCGAGGATCTCGTCGGTATGGGTCGCCATGAAACTCGTCCGCAGGAGCGCGAGGTCGGGAGGAACGGCGGGCGGGATGATCGGGTTGACGAAGACGCCCGCCTCGAACAGCTCCTTCCAGAAGACCATCGTCTTCTCGAAGTCCCCGATGATGATCGGCACGACGGGCGACTGGGTCTTGCCGATGTCGAACCCGAGGTCCCGGAACGCGGCGTGCATCTTGCGCGTGTTCCTCCAGAGGTGCTCGCGGTGCTCCGGCTCCTTCTCGATGACGTCGAGCGCCGCGAGCACGGTGGCGACGGCCGAGGGGGGCATCGAGGCCGAGAAGATGAGCGCCCGCGCGTGGTGCTTGATGTAGTCGATGACCGCCGTCTCGCCCACGATGAACCCGCCGAGCGAGGCGAAGGACTTCGAGAAGGTGCCCATGATGAGGTCGGTGTCCTTCTCGACGCCGAAGTGCTCCGCCGCGCCGTGCCCGTTCCCGCCGAGGACGCCGATCCCGTGGGCGTCGTCCAGGAGGACGCGGAACCCGTAGCGCTTCTTGAGGAGCACGATCTGGTCGAGGCACCCCAGGTCGCCCTCCATGCTGAAGACGCCCTCGGTGATGACGAGGTGGGACCCCGAGGCCTCCTCGATTTCCGCCGAGGTGATGATCCGCTCGAGGTCGTTCACGTCGTTGTGCTTGAATTTCAGCGTGCGGCCGAAGGCGAGGCGGCATCCGTCGATGATGCTCGCGTGGTTCATGCGGTCGCAGAGGATGACGTCGTCCCGCCCGACGAGGGTGGAGATCACCCCGAGGTTCGTCTGGAATCCGGTGGAGAAGAGGAGGCACTTCTCCTTGTGCATGAAGCGGGCGAGCCGGGCTTCGAGCTCCTCGTGGATGTCGAGGGTCCCGTTGAGGAATCGCGAGCCGGTGCAGCCGCTCCCGTACCGGTCGATCGCCTTCTTGGCCGCCTCCTTCACCTTAGGGTGGGTCGTGAGTCCGAGGTAATTGTTCGACCCGATCATGATCATCTTCTTGCCTTTGATGACCACCTCGGCGTCGGCGCCCGACTCGATGGCCTTGAAGTAGGGGTAGAGGCCGTTGGCCTCCGCCTCCGTGTGGCGGGTGTAGTTGCGGCACTTCTGGAAAAGGTCCATGCGGCCGCTGTTCATGGCTCGCTGGGGCATGAGCTCCGCGGGCTCCAAGGGATTACGAAACCGGCATTATATCGGGGCGGGCCCCAAAAGCAAACTCCGCCCCGGGGATCTGTCCAGGAAGCGTTCAGGACTTGATTGTTTGGTTGACCCGGCGTATCAAATTAATACAATTCTCAATCGATTGGAGGGTTAAAAGGGATGGAAACCTTCAGCAAGAAGAAGCTCGACCCCAATGCCTGTGCCCAGTGCGGGTCCCTGTACACGGCGCCCAAGGGTGACTTCCTCTACTGCCGCGACTGCAAGGCGCTGACGAGCGACGGCGAGATCGTCAAGACCGGCGACCTCGACCTCCACTATTCGCTCGACGTTCAGGACCCGGAAAACCGGACCCTCTGGGTCGACTCGGTCTACGTCCTCTTCCAGGCCCAGTGCGACATCGCGCGGGGGCTGAAGATCAGCCCGGGATCCTCGTTCACGAACTGGCTCAAGGCGAACGAGGCGCCCGAGGGGTGGATCGACGACAAGGACACCATCCGGACGCTCGCCAAGATCGCGGGGAAGATCCTCAAGTACGCCCAGCACATCGAAGACCCCTATGTCATTCAATCGGTCGAAGGGCTCCAGGCCGCCCTTCCCAAGGCCGACCGGATGATTCTTACGTTCAAGAAGCGTTAGGGCGCACCTCCCCCGGAAAGCGCGTGCCGGGCTCGTCGTCGGTTATGATGGAACCGTGAACCCGCTCGGGAGGCTCCCGCCTCTCCTCGCAACCATCTTCCTCCTGGCCGCCGGCCCTCAACCCCGGCAGGAGCAGGCTCCCGACGTGGCCCCGCAGGTGCGCGCCCTCGTGGAACAACTCAAGGAGGCTTCCCCGGCCCGGAGGAAGAAGGCCGAGGAGGATCTCGTCCTGATCGGGACCCGGGCCCTGCCGATCCTGGTCGAAGCCGTGGCCGACAATGAAGGTGACCTGAAATCCCGTCTCGAGTCGGTGATCGCGAAGATCGAGCACAATCGCAAGCTGTTCCTGGCGCGCGGGAAGACGCTCCTCCTGCGGCTCAACGCCAAAGACAGGCCGGTCAAGGAACTGCTGGCGGAGTTCAAGAAGTCCACCGGCATTTCATTCGAGATCAAGGGTTCCGCGATCAACGCGACGACGACCATCGAGGGTGAGGCGGTGAGCCTGTGGGACGCGATCGACCGGATCTGCAAGACCCACGGACAGCTGTCCTGGGAAGTCACGAACGATGGCATCAGTATTCGCGGAGAGCCCTATGTGCCGCCCATGATGGTGACCGCCTCGGGGTACGCCTTGATCATGCGCGGGTACGTCCGCCGATCCGAGGATGCCCCCGGAGGGAGGCGCGATTACTTGGACAGCGACGCGTGGATCCTGGGTCCCCCTGGAGTGGTGTCGATCGCGAGATACCTCACCTACGACAGGCTGGTCGACGACCGCGAGACGAATCTCCTGAAAGGGTCCGGAAGTCCTGCGTCCAGGACTTCGGTCGGAGGGTACAAGATCCTGCCCGACCCCGACGAGGCCCATCCCTTCCACCAGTCGGTCGCCGACCTCGTGGAACCCACACCGGCGCAGGGAGCCGTCCGCGTCACGATGTGCCGGGGAACCGCGGTCGTCCGGGCCGTGGTGGATCTGAAGAAGACGCTCGAGATCCGCGGACCGGCGCTGAAGAAGGGGGGCAAAGCCGCCGCGGCGGGGCTCACGGTCAAGATCGCGGAATTGGAAGTCACCGGGGCGCGGGTCAAGATGGAGATCGACATCGCCGATACGCGCGTCGGCGGCAAGAAGGATCGCAACCTCTTCTACCCGGAGTCCGGAGGCAAAGTCGTGCTTCGGGACTCGACCGGGCGGGATCTCAAGGCCTACGTGGACCCGACCACCGGCGCCTCGACTTTCAGCGGACCGGGGGGACCCCCGGCGAATGAGACCACCCGATTCAAGGTCGAAGCCCTCCTGAAATCCGATTCGCCCCTGGCCACGATCGAAGTCTGGGAGCCCTCGGAGATCGAGGAAATCAAGATCCCCTTCGATCTCAAGGACGTGCCGATACGGAAGGCCAAGTAGGGCGATTGGAATCTGGAATCTGGAATCTGGAATCCCGAAACCTGGGTCCCGGATCCAGGATCACGGCAGGAATGGCAATTCCGGCGTTTTCTGGATGAGTTTCTTCAGCATCCGGGCGACGGTGTTCAGCAGCTGGCCGACCTCGACGTATTCATTCAAATATCCGAGGTCCCTTGAGACCCTGTAAAAGTAACTCAACTCCTCCGCCGAGGCCTGGCTGATGTTGTAGAAACGGATCTTGTCGTTGGCGCGGCGTCTTCCAAAGCCCTCTACTATATTGGCGGTGATGGACATCGCGGCGCGCCGCATCTGGCTTACGAGGAGAAATCTCTCATCGGAGGGATGCGTCTTCGTGATGCGATAGGTGTTCAGCAATGCCTGATGCGCGGTCTTCCAGACTTCGAGGTCCTCGTATCGCTTGATGCTCACATCTCGGTGGCATCTCGGGTCGCTCTTGACCGCAACAAACCTCCGGTTTTCAGTTTTTCCCATTCCAGATTCCAGATTCTAGATTCCCGCTTCCGGACTTTGCTACGATGACCTGTTTAACATGGACCCGCGTGACGTGAGTACGGACCACCAGATCACCATCCGGGGGGCGCGCCAGCACAACCTCAAGGACGTCTCCCTCTCCATCCCCCGCGACCGGCTCGTCGTCATCACCGGCCTCTCGGGGTCGGGGAAGTCCTCCCTCGCCTTCGACACGATCTACGCCGAGGGCCAGCGCCGGTACGTCGAGTCGCTCTCCTCGTACGCCCGCCAGTTCCTCGAGCAGTTGCAGAAACCCGACGTCGATTCCATCGAGGGCCTGCCCCCGACGATCTCCATCGAGCAGCGGGCGGGCCACGCCACGCCCCGATCGACGGTGGCCACGGGCACCGAGGTTTACGACTACCTCCGGCTCCTCTTCGCGCGGATCGGCCGGCCCGCCTGCTACAAGTGCGGGCGCGCCATCACCCAGCAGTCCCCCGAACAGATCGTCGACGCCATCCTCGCCTTCCCCGCGGGAACGAAGCTCGTGCTCCTGGCGCCCCTCGTGCGCGGCAAGAAGGGGTCCCACCGCGAGATCTTCGACCACGTGCGCCGCGAGGGATTCGTCCGCGTCCGGGTCGACGGGAAGATCGAGGAACTGAAGAACGTCATCACGCCGGACAAGAACAAGAAGCACGAGATCGAGGCCGTCGTCGACCGGCTGGTCCTCGAGCCCGGGCTCGGCAAGCGGCGGCTCGCGGACTCCGTCGAAACCGCGCTGAAGCTGGGCGAGGGCCTGCTCATCGCGACCGCGAACGGGAAGGACGCCCTGTTCAGCGAGAGCTATGCCTGCCCGTACTGCGGCGTGAGTTTCGGCGAGCTCCAGCCGCGCCTCTTCTCGTTCAACAGCCCCTACGGCGCCTGCCCGACCTGCGGCGGACTGGGCACGCGGCCCGAGATCGACGAGGACCTCGTCGTCCCGGACAAGACGAAGACCCTGAAGGACGGCGCCGTCGAGCCGTGGCGTCGCCTCGGCCGCCGGATGACGATCCGCTACGGCCGGCGCCTGCGGGAGTTCTGCGAGCACTTCGGCGCGAAGTACGCCGTGCCCTTCGAGAAGCTCGACAAGGACCTCCGCCGGATCCTCATCCACGGCACCACGCCCGAGGACGAGAAGAAGCGGGGCGCGTGGTTCGAGGGCGTCATCCCGAGCCTCATGCACCGGTTCGAGCACACGGAGAGCGACTTCATCAAGCGGCGCATCCTCGCCTACATGAGCGAGCTTCCCTGCCCCGACTGCCAGGGCCGGCGCCTGCGCCCCGAGGCCCTCTCCGTCTTCATCGGCGGAAAGAACATCGACGAGGTCGCCCGGATGACGATCGCCGGGGCCGCGGCCTTCTTCGACGCGCTCGACCTGACGAAGGAAGAGGGCGCGATCGCCCGGCTCATCCTGCGGGAGATCCGGAGCCGGCTCCAGTTCCTCATGGATGTCGGGCTCGACTACCTGACGCTCGACCGGCGGAGCTCGACGCTCGCGGGCGGCGAGGCCCAGCGCATCCGCCTCGCCTCGCAGGTGGGCAGCGGCCTCGTGGGCGTATGCTACGTCCTCGACGAGCCCACGATCGGCCTCCACGAGCGCGACAACCGGCGGCTCCTCGACACGCTCGTCAAGCTGCGCGACCTCGGCAACTCGGTGGTGGTCGTCGAGCACGACGAGGAGACGATCCGCCTCGCCGATCATGTCGTGGACATGGGGCCCGGCGCGGGAATCCACGGGGGCGAGGTCGTCGCCCAGGGCCGCGTCGCCGACATCCTGGCCGAGAAGCGCTCGATCACGGGCCGCTACCTTGCCGGCGAGGAGGAGATCGAACTCCCTGGGAACCGGCGGGACTTGAGGTCCGGCCGGGCGGTGGAGATCCGGGGCGCGCGCGAGAATAATCTGAAGAATCTGTCGGCGCGCTTTCCCCTCGGCGGCTTCGTCTGCGTCACGGGCGTCTCGGGGTCGGGCAAGAGCACCCTCGTCCAGGAGGTCCTGTACAAGGGGCTGAACCGGCTCCTCCACGGCGGGCGCGACAAGCCGGGCGCCCACGACCGGATCTCGGGATACATGGCCCTCGAGAAAGTGGTTGTCATCGACCAGTCCCCGATCGGGCGCACCTCGCGGTCCAACCCCGTGACGTACACCGGCGTCTTCGACGAGATCCGGCGCCTGTACGCGATGACGAAGGAGGCGAAGGCGCGGGGCTACTCGCCGGGGCGGTTCAGCTTCAACCTGAAGGGCGGGCGGTGCGAGCTGTGCGAGGGCCAGGGGACCAAGGTGATCGAGATGCACTTCCTTCCCGACGTGTACGTGCAGTGCGAGGAGTGCAAGGGCCTCCGGTACAACCGCGAGACGCTGGAGGTGAAGTACAAGGGGAAGGACATCGCGCAGGTGCTCGGCCTCCCCATCGAGCAGGCGCTCGAGTTCTTCGCGAACTTCCCGAAGATCCACCGGATCCTCAAGACGCTCGACGAGGTCGGCCTCGGCTACATGGCCGCGGGCCAGTCCTCGACGACCCTGTCGGGCGGCGAGGCGCAGCGCGTCAAGCTGGCGACCGAGCTGGGGCGGGCCGCGGCGGGCCACACGATGTACATCCTGGACGAGCCGACGACCGGGCTCCATTTCGCGGACATCAAGAAGCTTCTCGCCGTGCTCGGGCGGCTCGTCGACCGGGGGAACACGGTCGTGGTCATCGAGCACAACATGCACGTCATCAAGACGGCGGACTGGATCATCGACCTCGGGCCCGAGGGGGGCGAGAAGGGGGGGCGGATCGTGGCGGAGGGAACGCCCGAGGAGCTGGCGAGGCGCCTGGAATCGCATACGGGACGCTACCTGGCCCACTACCTGGCCCGCGAAAAGGCCCCGGTGTGACCCGGGCCCGCATCCTGATCGCCGACCTCCAGGCCGCGGTCCGCCTACCGGTCGCGCGGCTGAAGCGCCTGGCTCGCGCGGTGCTGGTGGGCGAGAAGCTCCGTGCCGGCGATCTCTCGATCGCGTTCGTCGATCGCGCCACGATGCGGAAGGCGAACCGCAAATTCCTGCGCCACGACTATGACACCGACGTGCTCGCCTTCCCCCTGGAAGCGCCGATGCTCGGCGAGATCGTCATCTCGACGGACTTCGCGGTGAAGGAAGCGAGTAAGCGGGGCCTGCCGGTGCTCGAGGAAGTGTCCCGGTATCTCGTGCACGGCCTTCTTCATCTCGCCGGCTACGATGATCACGCCGCCACGAAACGCAAGATCATGTGGGAGCGACAGGAGCGCTATCTGCGAACGAAGGCGAAGCGCCAGGAAAAGACGACACGCTGAGGGTAGAGGGAGAAGCTCTAAGGTTGTGATTCGCGCGCCGGTACCGCGACCATCGCGCCGCACTTGTAGCACGGAATCGTCGAGCCGGGCATGAACATGACGGTGTTGTAGAGGGTCGCGCACGACGGGCAGGGAACGGCCATGCCCGACTGGACTTCGATGACTCGCCGGACTTGCGCCGGCCCGATCAAGCCCCGGTGGACC